>Ga0209075_1004098_pt1 | contig 11820 bp, 10 predicted proteins | sample Stecom2011_FD_187523 | JGI IMG/M metagenome (GOLD analysis project Ga0209075, IMG submission 187523) | Agricultural soil microbial communities from Utah to study Nitrogen management - Steer compost 2011 (SPAdes) (version 2) | ecosystem: Environmental > Terrestrial > Soil > Agricultural land...
TTACTTGAGAAACGAACGGAAGCTAGCCAAGAAAACGAATATATTCTTTCAAGATAATATTTTTAAGATATTTTCGTTGTAACACATACAGCTGATTTCTTTTAATCAGTTGTATTTTATTTTAAAGTTTTCAGGAAAAAGCTGTATCAGTTGAATACTAGGCTTTTATAAAGATAATCAAAGAAGTCAGGTAACGATTTGGTAACGGTGCTTATTGCTTTGTCTTTCAACGTGTTTCCGTTAGCTCAAAGCAAATATACAAATTTTGATAGAAAAATTATTCCATCTCAAAACAATATCTACTACCTTTGTACTAAAATTAACTCAAAAATCTTCTATGCCATTCAGATTCATCTAAACCTACTCGTGATAGTTGAGAGGTGTATTCGATGATTATCCTTTGAGAATGCAAATCTTTTAGATCAAGAATCCATTCAAAATTTTCATCATCATATTTTTGCTTGAATATAAATGATCCCTTCTCATCTAATTCTGCTTTTATAACTCCTTTATCGTCTTTGCAAACAAATTTTATAGTTCGTATTGAAAAAGAATCTTTAACCTTCTTTAATTTAATTCCATCTGGAGTTAATATATCAAATTTGTTATCAGAAATAACTAGAGGAATAAATAGAAATTTTCTTTCATCGTCCTTTGAGATTCTTACACTATCACATTTTTGCTGGATGCATATGTAATAATTATTGCCATTATTAGTACTTCGAATAATAGTTCCTAGTGTTAACTTAGGAATAGTATTGTTCGGAATGAAAAGACTCTTGTGATGTGTCAATATTGAAAATTTTTGATCAATTTCCGATTTTTTAGATTCTTCGGAATTATTCAAAAACAATAATGTATTATTTAAGGATATGTATTTGAAGTAATCATTAAGGTTGCTTTTTGACACACCTGTTTTAGAATTGAAAACATCAACATACCGTTTCTCTACATCCTTGTTCGTTGAATTTAAAAGATCAATTAATATTTGACGTGTTCTGTTAAAAGTTTTCGTAGGGTTATATTTTGTACCGTCTTTTTTTAATAATTCTTTGTTTTCTTCATTTACATTATCTTCTATCCAATCATTTATCAGATTCCTTAATTCTTCATTTGATTTATTATACAAAAGTAAATCTGATATGGTATCTCCAAATAATTCAATTAACAAATCTTCTGCATCTTCCTGACTAGGCAATAAAGATTTATGACTTAAATAAGCATTATCCAATTCTTTTGAAAAAAGACTTAATATTTTTGTTGAATTTTTTCTTAAGGTGCTTAAAGATAAAAGTGCGAAATTAGATAATAATCCTGATGTCATTAAAGTAAATTCGGTCAATACAAAAGCTGGTAACTTTTCATAATGTACCATATATTTTTCATATTTGTCTTTATTAGCATCAAAAGCTATTTCAACAGATTTTGATCTTACTACGACTTTTATTTGGTGAGATTGTATAATATGATTTTCTGAGTCATAATTATAATCTTGCGAAGATTTAAAAACATTTTTGTAAATATCTTCTGTAATACTTTCTAGATAGGTGTAATCTCCTGTATAAACAAGAATAAGCTTCAATGAGTCTTTTGGTTTATCATTATCAAAGATAACCGACTGAATAATCTCCTTCGTATAAGCTCCTCTTGGTTCATCTGGTTCGTCTTGTTCTTCCGAACCTTGTTCAACAACTTGTGGGAATTCAATCTGCCAATCTAAAACAACTACGTCTGCTTTATTGGCAATTATTTTAAAATCATTTATGTCTTCTTCAGATTCTGGTCGATATGCAGCACATATCTTATTTTCCTTTGCAAAAGCTTTAGATATCTTCAATATATCTAAATCGTGATCAGTGCTTTCTTTGTCACTATCTCTATAAGCCTTATCGTCCAAAAATACTATACTTTGAATATAATCATTTGCTATTTCTTTGGATTTATCAAAAAAGGTACTACTATTCATTGTCTTCTGTTTGGATTCGTTCGATTTTAAAAGTAACTGTGCTACTCTCTCTAGGAGTAACAATAGATAGGTTATAATTTTCTGCATTTAGGACTTCTTGACTTATACTTAATCCCATTCCTCTACCGTTATTTTTTCGAGAAAATCCCATAATAAATATTCTATTTTGATCTTGAGCCGTTATTTCTATACCGTTATTTGATATATAAACTCCGGAATCATCCGCGTGTAACCGTATAATCTTTTCGTCTAAATCACTTTGGTTTAACCAATGAATGGCATTATCAATAAGGTTTACAAAAACAGGATAAAAAGTAGAGCGAAAACCATAAATTTTTTGGCTGGCAAAACCTTTCGTATGCTTAAATTGAATATTATGACGTTCAAAACGAGACTTAAATAAATCAATAAGAAATGTTTTGATTTCCAATAATCCAATATCCTCTCTCTTTCTGTTTAAGCGTCTGTTTAGTGGTGTAAAAAGGGTTAAATATCCATCTAAATGTTCAAAATTTACTTTAATGTTATTATACACACCTTCCAATTGTTCATTCACATCTGACCAAGCTTTTAAATCTCTAATGCTACTCCTAATTGATTTTACCGTACTACTAAACTCGTGATGTAATATACCTACTGCTAAACCTAATTGACTTAATTCAACATCTGCCTGAACACGATCTCTTAATTCATCCAACTCTTCTGCTAGTGCATCTGAAATCTGATCGTTCGTAATGATGTTACCGTCATCATCTTTATCAAGATAAAAACTTTCAAATTGGCGAATAATGCGATCCATTACGTGAGTATTTCTATGGCTAATCATCTCAATCTCATCTTCCATCTTCTTTCGTTCCTCAACTAAATCAAAATCTTCAGATTCATTAACACTTAAGTCTTTAAATTTATCTCTTACAGATCGAATTTGATAGTCCAAATCTAGCATAAGCTGGCTAGTCACATCCTTAATTTTCTTTGATACATCTGTAACTATCTCATTTGTTTCAGCTCTTTTTTTAGTGTTTATTTTTACAGCTTCTGTAGAAATAAACTCAACAGCTTGCTCTAAACGTTTTCTTTTACTAATTTCTATATTTAATTTTTCGCTATAATTAGATATGATAGTATCTACTTCAGCAGCAGCATTTTTAAATAATGTTTCTTCAAGAATTCTATACTCAGATAAATAAGTGTCAAAATCAATTCTAACACTTTTGGATATTGTAAATCCTTTTGGACTTGAAACTGTAATCCCTCTTTTATAATCAGATAATTTTTGTCTTGTATCAAACTCAATATCAATAACCTTTTGACTTGCTTCATCTAAGTTTTTTAGATACAGCGTTGTATTGAGTTGATTTTGAGATTCATTGAGTATATTATTAATATCTTGCTCAAATTTGTTTTCGTTCAGTTTTTTAAAAAACGAATCCAAATCTTTTATAAACTTTTCTTTTTTCCCTTTAGCTAATTTATCTCTTCTTTCCAGTGCCTTGTAAAGATTATTCCGCTCGTCTTTTTTCTCATTATAAAATTCTGATTGAGGAGTCTTCCCTTTTTCGTCAAAAAAGTCGGCAGCTAATTGTATGAAGAAATTCTTCAAAATAGCTTGTAACTGCCGATAAGCTTTGTTTTCTATAAATCCTTCTCGACCTGCTTTTTCAACAAGTTTAGAGTTACCAACGTGAGTAATGTTTATTGTACCGAACATTCTTCGATAAGAGAAAAAGTAAGTGGAAGCTCTCTTTGACCTATTCTTTTCTATATCTAAAAAGTCATAGTCAGAATCCCCATAAGGAAGTACCCTTATATTATCCTTATAAATATACAGTCCTCCAAATTTATCAGCCTTTGCAGTTAATCTATTCCAATTCTCTAAATCAACTACTGAATCTTTTAATTGTCCTTGAACATAAGCAAGATTAATTTCAAAACTTCCACAATCTGTAGTTTTAAAGTTATTACCTGACCAGTTTACGATATGGTCGAATCTTTTTTCTCTATAAATTTGAACATCGCCTCTAAATTGTCCATATTCATCAAAACCTCCTTTGAAATGATGGTCAGCCAATTCAAATTCTTCTGGAGTAAAAAACTGTTCTTTATCAATTAGATTAACATATAGATTGTTATCACTTTTATAGTCTCTAAAATTTATGTCTATAATAGGTTTTGGATGGTTAGGTGTCATCGTGTTATGAAACCCAATTAACATTTTTTCTATTTTACTAGCATCTTTAGAATCTTTATTACCGTCAATATCAAACAATAGATTTTCACTTACGGGAGAAATGTAAAAAAAAGTTCCTCCGTTACTAGATTGTTCTATATTAAAATCTCCAACTAACCTATCATTTAAAGCCTTCGGATCAATCTTTAAAGAATTTACTGTTTCAGATATTCGAGAAAAATCTCTCCCAGAGATAATTTCTTTGTCTAAAAGATTGTCTAAAGATTCCTGTACTTCTTGTTTTAATTCATCAATATCGTTTTCATTTGGTAGAATCTCAAATTCTTTAATAGGAATTACTATATCTTCAAGATTTATACCTGGCAATTCAAATATTTCCCAATTAATCAGAATTACTACAAGCTTATGTTCTTCATTTCTATTTTTTGCTTTAGTAATTATTAAAACTTGTTTACCTATTGAAGCAATAGCAAGTCTACCAATTCCTTTTTCTCCCATAATTGGTCGAGAAGGCTTAGAGTTGTCTGTAGGGGGAAGAGCTGTTTTGGAATTAATAAATTTACTTTCGGTACCTATCGTAAGCCATCGAGATTCGAACTCTTCTTTGGTCATTCCTAAGCCATCATCTCTTAGAATAAGTAAATTATCCTTACGAATAAAATCAATATCAAATTTATCGGCATAGGCATCGTGAGCATTTTTTATAAGCTCATTAATTGCTGTTGGAATCCCTGCTATTTGCTGTCTTCCTAGTAAATCTAACGCTCTTGCTCTTGTTTTAAACTTTGCCATTAATATGATTTTGAATTATAGCTTTTCCTAAAGCAGTTGCATATTTCGGAGGTACGGCATTACCAATCATTCGGGCAATATTTGCAACACTTGTTCCTTTAAATTTATAGGTTAACGGAAAGGACTGCAATGTAGCACCCTCCCTTATAGACAATGCTCTGTCTTCTTCTGGGTGTACAAATCTACCATTAGAAATACTGAAAAATTTCGTAGTAATTGTTGGTGCAGGTTTATCCCACCACAGTCTTCCAAATGTATCTTTGAAAGAGTCATCTTTCCCGTCAAAACATTTCAACTGTAACTCTGGATCATTCGCAAATCCTAGTCTGTTACCTCCGTCCTTTTTTACTTTTCTAAGTCTCTTTTTATTGATGTCACTGATATTGGGCACAGTATGAATAAAATCCGAATTATCCTTATGCCCGGGTTCTATTTTAGCAAAACCTTTTTCTACTCCTAAAACATCTTTTACTACTGTTTTTTTACCTTCTAACTCCAAAGGTTTGATTTCGTTATTGGAAATACGAGTAGCGATTAAAGTAAATCTTTTCCTGCTTTGAGGAACTCCATAGTTATTTACATTATGAACTTTGAAGTGAGGATTTTCATAACCGTTATTTTTTAGCCATTCGATAAATTCGTTTAAACCACTTTCTTCTTTTCTCCTTAAAACACCTGGAACGTTTTCTACAACTACATATCCGGGGCGAAAATATTTAACAAAGCGAGAAAACTCAATTAAAAGATTTTTTGATTCGGTAGACTTTGTTTTATCTGTATTAATAATACTCCAAAACTGACAGGGACTACAACCAATCAAAACAAGTTCATCATCATTTTTTTTTAAAGACAATTTATTCTCTAATTCTTCTTCTTTTAATTTAAAAACATCTGCAAGAATAAATTCAGCTCCATTTATGTTAGCCTCATAGGTTTCTTTACAATTTTTATCAAAATCAACTCCGGCAAGAATTTGAATCCCTGCTTCCTGCATCCCATAGCTCATACCACCTCCGGAACAGAAGAAATCGACTGCCTTTAACTTATTTTTATTCTGTGTATTTTCGGTATTATTTTTCATACTGTAAAATCAATTTTAAAATTGGTTTTGTATGCTGTTTAAAATATTGTCTAAAGTTTGTTCTTGTTTATTTCCCTTTAATTCACATCCGTAAATTATCAGAACATTCCAGCCTTTACTTTTTAATTGTTCAATATTTGCTTTATCCCTTTTTTTATTCCCTTCAATCTTATCCGACCAAAATTCGGTTCTTGTTTTAGGTAGTATTGAATATTTACAATTTTCGTGTCCGTGCCAGAAACAACCGTGTATAAAAATTACTGTTTTATATTTCGGTAATACTATATCAGGTTTTCCGGAAAGCTTTTTATCATATAATCTATACCTTAGTCCGTTTGCAAACAAAAACCTCCTTACTAAAAGTTCAGGTTTTGTATCCTTTCCTTTTACCTGACTCATATTATAGCTTCTTACTTCTTTAGAATGTACATCAACCATTACTCATCATTTTTTGTTGACACTAAAAGCTTTCTTACATCTACATTAAGTACCTGTGCTATATCAAACAACGTTTCTACAGAAGGTTGTCTTGCGTTATTACACCATTGAGAAACAGTTGCTTGATTTTTACCAAGTTCTCCGGCAAGCCATTTATTCTTTTTGTTCAGCTCTGCCAAAACAACTCTAATTCTGTTCAGTTCTTTTACAGCCAAAATTGTTTATGTTTTAGGCAAAAATATACAAAAATATCTTAAACAATATTGATTTTCGAACAAAATTATACATTTAAAAATTATGCTATGAGTAAAGACCAAATGTCAGAACAGAACCTTGAAATTATTGACAAGTTTTATGAACAGATGGAAAGAGAAAAGGAAGACCGTCTGATAGACCTTATTGCGGAAATAATTGTGGACGCTACGCTAAGGGAATATTATGGGCAGATTGATGCCAGAGATAACCCGACATTCGGTAAAGAAAGAGATGAATAATTCTTAAAATTCACTCCAAAAGAAAAAACAGAAAAAAAAGAAAGCTATTCTGCCAACGGATATAAGATAAAGAAGCACTTGGCGAAGCCATTATGCGTGCGCAGTTATCGTTATCCGTTACCTTTACTTCCCTTTTTGTTTGTTTTTGATACCTCTATAAATCTTTGTCCATATATTCTTCCAAAGAAGATTTCAGTTGGTCTAAAAATGCGGTTCGGGAACCCGCACGGTATTTCATTCGATGGAAAGAATTATGCAAATCCCCTAAGGTAATCTGAAACAGTCTCTCTAAAACCAAACTGATTTTCCGTATTCCTATTTTACCGTAGGAAAGAGAACCATTCGCATAAAGGGCATAAATCAGTTCTATTAAGGCATTTTTGGTATCCGTCCAAAGAATACCATCAGATGAAATATCTCTTGCTGAAAGAGAACCCGCTATTTCATCATCGTTAATTTTTTGAAGTATGTAGGTATAGAGCAACTCATTGGCTATAATACGAGCTACTTTGTTATCATAATAAGTTGAAAATAGCGGGTCAATTTCAAAGACAAAACTATTCAGACCATCGTGGAAATTGATGTTGCCCAGCCTAAAATAGGTCTCATCACGGTCGGTTCTTCCCGAACGATAATACCTGTAAAAATCTGAATTGTAGATATGCTCTCTGTATTCCTGTTTTAATTCCCGTAATTGCTCTGAAAAATAACTTGCGTACATTTTCCCTCCGTCAACAGGGCAGGCTGTCTGTATGCGAAATACCTTATTGTGGTAGATGAGCTTAGAGAGGATGTACGGCTTAATGTTGCGAAAGAAATTGATTTCCTCCCAATGGTTTTTAAAGCCTTGCTGGGTAATGTCCTCTCTTATCGACCATAAGTATTCTTTTAGGTATATCGTCATTTGGTACGCTTCATCAATCTCATTGGGAGAAGCAAGCGAAATAGCTTTTTCTTTTCGCTGTATCTCCGATATGATATGATTTAATGAAGATGCCATTCCGATTAGTTTTTTTATTGCTTATTCAACAGAAATATCTAAAGGTCATTCATCGGAATAACCTTTAGATTTCTTTAGTTTATTATGATTTGTACAGAATATATTTCTTACTTCCCTTGCTCCACACGTTCCAAATCTTCATTATGCTTTTTTCTGAATTGGAAGTTTTGGAAATCTTTTGTCACTGGTGCTTCCAACTCAAAACTTTTCAGTTCGGCAATTTCGATTTTCAGGTTCTGACCTTTGAAACCTAAAACGTGTCCTCCTTGTTTGGTGTTGGCAGAAAGAAAATGTAAGTGAAAACCGCTCATTTGTATTCCGTTCAGATATTCTGGCAGATGATAACCAACCAATGTTCCTGCAGTGTTTTGAATGTCGAAAAACTGTTGTCTATCCAAAATTGTGGAAAGAACAGGAAACGGCTCTTCCTTTACAGGCGGAAATGCTCTTGTTCTCACATTGCTAAAATCGCCTGTAATCTTAATGGCATACATTGCATTTTTATTCGTCAATCTATTTGCTATGATTTCCAATAAATCCTTTTGTTCAGTAGCATTGTTTACATACAATACGGTGTCCGCTCTGAAAAAAGTAACCGTCGAAAAAGAGGTTTTGTGGTCGTTATCCAAAACTACTGTTTCGCCTGTGGCTTTGGTCTGATAGGCTTTTCCGTTAAGCATTGTCAATTCTCCGTCCAACATATCGGGTGCACCAATACCGAAGTCGCCTTTTAGTTTTAAGTCTTTTATCGGTAACGAACCTTTGTAAAGTCCTCCGATAAAAGCATCAATAATACCATAATTGTATAACACATTATGCTTTGTCTGTGCAGTTGCTGTAATTTCGTTTTTGCCTGCAATGATTACTTTATTGTGAAACATTTGAGGCATATAGATTTTTTGAGTGGTAGGATTGTAATAAATATCGGCAATACTTTCGCCTGTAAAATATGCTTGGCTTATCTGCTCCGATAAGTTGTAAATCCATAATTTCCCGAAATCTTTTACTGGAAATGTTACCCAATCCGAAATCAACAAATGATTATCATCTATCCATTCGATGCCGTCAAAAAATCCATTGGCAATATTGGGAAGTTCCTTAAAGTCCTCATTGCCTGTTTTAATATAAACCGAACCCTCTCCATAGTTTTTGCCATTGGTACAAACCACTAATTGCTTTGTTTTTTCGTTGTAATTTATTCCGTTGGCAGTAGGTATGTTTCCGATGATTTCAAAAGATTTGTTTTTGGTATTTATTTTATAGATGTTACCCGAAACCGTTTCTGTAACCGCTATAAAGCCGTTTTCTAAACGACATATATCGTTCAATACTTTTGCTTCGGGAATAGTGATTTCAAAAACCGTTTTTCGGGTATTGATGTTAAACCCTATAACCCTATCCAAATCTGCTACGTACAAAATATTGTTTACAACTGTCATTCCTTTCGGGGCATTTAAAACTCCTTTTAGCGGTAAAAATTTCAGTTCTATTTGCTTTCCGTCTTCCGAAATTTCGCTGATAAACCCATCACCGTCTTTACTGAAAACATCTTGCCCCTGATTGGAAACAAAAAAACGTTTGCCGTCTGATGTTACACTTTCAGGCGTTGCAAAACCATTGATGATTTGTTGTGAAAAACTGCTCAACCCTATGCAGATAAAGACTGTGGTCAATATATTTCTTACTTTCATTGCTCTGATTTTTTTAAAATTTGATAACTACTTTTCCGAAAACCTTACCCGATTTCAATTTCTGAAATGCTTCTTGTGTTTGGTCTATGCTGTAAACACTATCTATCACAGGTTTAAGATTGTTCTTTTCAATGGCATATACCAAATCGTCCAATTCCTGTGCATTGCCTACGGAATAGCCCTGCAAACGGATATAATTCATAATCAACGGAAAAACATCAAAAGTCAATTTGCTACCCGACATAAAACCCACCAAGCCCACAAAACCGTGTTCTTTGACGGAAAAAACACTTTGGTTTATGGTTTCGTTTCCTGCTACATCAAGCGTAACATCTACACCTGTGCCATTGTTCAGGCGTTTTACTTCCTTGCTCCATTCGGGAAAATCTTTGTAATTAATGACTTCATCAGCTCCCAGGTCTTTCAGCTTTTGCTCTTTTTCCTTGCTTCCTGTTGTCGCAATTACTTTTAATCCCGACATTTTTGCAATTAGCAGAGCAAACAACGAAACACCACCACTTCCTTGTATCAGAATGGTTTGTCCTGCTTTGATGTTAGCTTGTGTTACGAGCATTGCCCAAGCGGTCAAGCCTGCAACGGATAGCGATGTAGCTTCTTCATCGGTAAGATTTTCAGGGGTTCGCACCAATGTATTTTCGGGCTGTACTGTAAATTCTGCCAATGTTCCCGAAGTCTGCATACCTGTTCTTAACGCATTGTGAAATGGCGTTGTTTTTCCTGCTTCCCAACGTGTGATAAACGGAATAAGCACACGGTCGCCTTTCTTCCAACGTGTTACATTTTTACCTACACTTTCCACAATACCTACACCCTCTGAAACAGGAATAAACGGAAGCGGAATGTTTAGCCCAACTGTATTTTCTACCGTAAGTAGGTCGAGATATTGTAATGAAACCGCTGTGGTTCTTACCAAAACTTCGTTTTCGCCGATTTCGTGTGTTGGCACTTCGGCTATTTTTAGATGCGCTATGCCGTAATTTTCTAATTGTATTGCTTTCATAAATCAAAATTTTATGATGCAAAATTAGAAATTGCCGTTTGCTTTAAATTATGCTAATCAAACAGGTTGTTATGAAATAGAAACGATTGCTTTCCTAAATTGGTTAGGTGTTTCGTTCGTTTGCTTTTTGAAGAAAATGATGAAATTTGATGAATGCTCAAAGCCCAAACTATATGCTATTTCTGCTATATCCCAACTACTGAACTGCAACAATGCTTTTGCTTCTTTAAGTATTTTTTCGGCAATCCATTCCGTAGTAGTTTTGCCCGTGCTTTCTTTCAAAGCTCTGTTTAATGTATTGGTATGTACGTTGAGTTGTAGGGCAAATTCGTTGGCGGTTTTGAGTTTCAGTGTTTGGCTTGGAGCATCAATAGGAAACTGTCTTTCTAACAATTCTAAAAACAACGTACTGATACGTTCCGAAGCATTGGCAGGTTGATAGAAAGTTTCGGGAGGTTGCATTTTCATAGCTTCGTGCATTATAATTTGCACATAGCTTCGCAACAAATCGTATTTGTTAGTGTATTCTGAACGGATTTCACGCGTCATATTTTCAAAAATGCTTTCCAAAAGTTTTAAACTTTCTTCATTGGGAAAAAATATGTGATTGCCACCTACTTTGAACAATGCAGACTGTGAAAGATTTTCGTTTTTCATTGTCGGGTTTACAAAATCTTCTGTGAAAAGACAGAAAAAACCTGCTTGGTTTTCAGAAGTAGGTTGCCACGAATAAGGAATGAGCGGATTGAGAAACGTAATAGAGGGTCTGTCAATCTGTATAGACTTATCAGCATAACCAATAATACCTGTGCCTTTCGTAATCAATGATATTTTATAAAAATCTCTGCGGTTAGGTGGTAACGAGGTGCTATCACACGCAAATTCTTCCCTGCGGTATATATTGAATTGTCCCGTTTTTGGATATTCCTGTCCGTGATTGGTGTAAAACTCTCTGATTGTTTCTTTCCGTTTCATAGTACAAAGTTATGAAATTCAAACGGACATATGCGAGCAGTAACAGATATTTTCACAACCTCCTCCCTTTCTTCTTTTTCTTCATTCGTTTGGCAAACTGTTCTTCTTCATAATCCTCGCCCTGTGCATCGGGTAGCAAACTGAACAATCCCATATCGAAATTGTGAGAAT
>Ga0209075_1004099_pt1 | contig 11817 bp, 12 predicted proteins | sample Stecom2011_FD_187523 | JGI IMG/M metagenome (GOLD analysis project Ga0209075, IMG submission 187523) | Agricultural soil microbial communities from Utah to study Nitrogen management - Steer compost 2011 (SPAdes) (version 2) | ecosystem: Environmental > Terrestrial > Soil > Agricultural land...
CCACTTCCAGACCGGATGCGGTTAACAGAGCAAGGAGTTCAGTGCGGTCCAGCTTCAGGGTGTTTGTTCTGATCGTGAAGGGAGCGGGAAGGTTGTTGGTTTTCACCAGTTCATGGGTGCGCTGTATTCCCCAGCGCCGGACCCACCTTTCCACCAGCCAGCGAGGGTGAGAATGCACGATGGATAAATGAGCAAGGGGATCGGCGTCAAACTTCGGACGGGGAAGGTCTTGGCCTTCTCGCAGGTAGCGACGGAGCACAGCGTTTACTAACCCCCCCCACCTACCACCGGTTTCTTGCTTTGCCAGGCTCACTCCTTCGTTCACTACGGCATAGGAAATCGCCGGTGTGGAAAGCAACTGATATAAAGAAAGCCGGAGAATGTTCCGGATCACCACGGGAAGCGTAGTCAGGGGCTTGGTCAGCAACTGGCCAAGAAGATGATTAATCAAAGCGAGGTGGCGTAATGTTCCATACACCACCTCGGTCGCTAACCCTTTTTCCCTTTCATCAGGGCGCCATTTATGAAACAATGAGTTTAAGACTCTGTTGGCAAAAGCCTCGTCTTGCTCGATACGGGTCAAAGCCAAAAGCGCCAGTTTTCTTCCGGATATTTTTTTTACCCTTTTTGTTTCAGTCATGAGCGCTTAATCATCCCGCGCGCCCCGGAGCAGGACCAATCGTAAGAGCTGGAGCAGGGCCATGGCAGTGGCAGCCAAATAAGTTAAGGCTGCGGCGCTCAGCACCTTTTTAGCGCCGCTGACTTCCCGGCCGCGGGCTAAATAACCGCCGTCCTCCAGCATCTGCAGGGCCCGGCTACTGGCGTTGAACTCAACAGGAAGCGTCAGCACCTGGAAGAAGACAGCTACGGAAAAGAGGACAATCCCCAGATCCATCAGGAAAAGGCCTCCCCTGCCTAGGATCAAACCGATGAAAAAGAGGGGAAAGGCCAAGTTTGAACCGAAGCTGGCTACCGGAAAGACGGCGTTTCTGATATTCAATGGTATATAATCAGTGGCGTGTTGAATGGCGTGGCCGGTTTCGTGGGCCGCCACCCCTAAGGCCGCTAAGGAACGGCCGTGATAAACGGCAGAAGAAAGCCTTAGTATTCTGCGCCTGGGATCATAATGGTCGCTAAGGTTGCCGGGGGTAATCTCCACCGGAACATCAGAGAGATGATTACGATCCAAAAGCTGTCTGGCTACTTGGGCGCCGGTCAGATTGGAAGAGGCCGCCACCCGTAGGTACTTTTGAAAGGTGGACTGCACTTTGAACTGAGCATAAACAGCCAAGATAAATGCAGGAATCAACAGAAGAAAAGTGGGGTCATAAAACAACGGAAACACTTGTCTACCTCCTTTTAATGCAGATAATAAATTAGGCTATATAAGACAAAAGTTTAGCTCCTACTTAATTATACCATATCAATCATACTTTTGATTGGAAGACTGATTAGATACTCACTCCTGCCCAGTGAAAACGATGATCGTCTCTTCAAAAACCTGTGAATAATCGTGTATAGACAAACATGATCCATAATGGATGCTTATATACTAAAACGATTCATCAAAAGAAAAGTTTCTTACTCCCTGGCGAAGAAGAAAGATTAAAAAGTAAAGGAAGCGCCCGGGGAGAGAGTGTTACCGGCTAGGTACTGCCGGGCGGTCAGCCGTTTTTTACCGGAAAATTGCAGTTCATCCAGGAGTAACACCCCGTCTCCGGTCTTTACCGGGATCCCATTCTCACCTTTTCCCGCTTCACCTATTGTTCCCGGCGGCGCTGTCTCCAAACCAAAACCGGGGGCAGAAATCCGCACAGACCAGATTTTGACGGGGTTTCCATCCAGCACGGTCCGCGCGCCCGGCCAGGGATCTAAAGCCCTAACCTGATTAAACAGTTCGCGACCCGCCCGTGACCAGTCAAGCAGCAAATCCGCCTCCTGTAGTTTCCTAGCGGAAGTGGCCTCCAGGTTGTTTTGGGGGGTAGGGGTAATCTCGCCCTGCTCCAGACCGTCAAAGGTCTCCACCAATAAGTCGGCGCCCACATCCGCCAGGCGATCATGGAGGATAGCGAAGTTGTCGCTCTCTCCAATCTCCACCGTCTTGGCGAGGAGGAGATCTCCAGTGTCCCAGCCTTCGTCCATCTTCATGGTGGTCACACCGGTCTGGGGATCCCCGTTGAGTAAGGCCCATTGAATGGGCGAAGCCCCCCGATACTTTGGGAGTAACGAGGCATGGAGATTTACACAACCGTGGGGAGAGAACTCCAGCAGGACCCGGGGGATTTTCAGGCCATACGCCACCACGACCAAGACATCGGGCTTTACTTCTTCCAGAAAACCCGTAACTGTGGGGTCAGGCAAACGCCGGGGTTGCAGCACCGGCAAATCGCGCTTAACGGCCAGTTCCTTCACGGGGGAAGGAATTACTTTCAATCCCCGGCCTTTCGGCCGGTCCGGTTGGGTGAGCACTCCCAGCACCCGATGGGTGGAGTTTAGCAAACGCTCCAGGGAGATGCGGGCAAAGTCGGGAGTTCCCATGAAGACAATCTTCACGAATGATTCTCCTTCCCGGGCTGATCCATAAGATAATCAATATACAGAATTCCGTCGAGATGATCGATTTCATGCTGAAAGGCACGAGCCAATAAGCCTTCGGCTTGATAACGCCTTTCCTTACCGTTAACTCCCAGGCCTCGTACTGTAACTCTGCTGCTTCTGGTCACATACCCGTTTCTTCCGGGAATACTCAGACAGCCCTCGACATCACGCTCTTCTCCCTCAGCCTCAATAATCTCCGGATTGACCAAAGAAATCAGTCCTTGACCAACGTCAATCACGATGATTCGTTCCGAGACTCCGATCTGGGGCGCGGCCAGCCCGGCGCCGTTTGCCTCATACATGGTTTCCGCCATGTCATTGATTAGCTTTACTACCCTTTTAGTTATTTTCGGCACCTCTGCCGCCTTCTGACGAAGAACAGGATGGGGTACTGTGACAATTCCTCTAATCACTTAAATACACTCCATTCATGGCTGCACGCTCAAGCGTGCCGGGTCATATCTATTATCTGGATTCTTCCTTGATTATAGCATGGAATATGGATTTTCGTCGATGATGATCCGTACATCACGATATTTTTTTCTCCGTAATTCACTGATGATTTGCGGCAGGGGTTGATAAAAAACGGATAAATCCGGCGCTTTAATCAAAGTCTGCCATCTATAGCGGTCCTGCACCTTTTCGATGGCCGCCGGATTGGGCCCGATGATCTGGATAGAAACCTGTCCAGAGGTGAGGGAACCTGAAGAGACAGCTTTCTTAAGTTCATCAGTAGTCTCCAAAGCCGCCTTAAGCACAGACCGCTTATTTCCGCCGGAAAAGACCAACCGAATCAGGTTGGTAAAAGGCGGATACATGCCCTCCCGCCGGTAACCCAATTCTTTCCTGTAAAACTCCTCCTCTTTCTGATGGGCCACAGCTGCTATACTGTAGTGTTCCGGATTGAAGGTCTGGATATAGACCAGACCCGGTTTTTCTCCCCGGCCGGCCCGACCGGCGGCTTGTGTCAAAATCTGGTAGGTGCGTTCCGCAGAACGAAAATCCGGAAGCCCCAGGGCGGAATCGGCAGCGATTACTCCGACCAGTGTCACTTTGGGTAGGTCCAGACCTTTCGCTACCATCTGGGTTCCCACCAAGATGTCCACTTCACCCTGGACCAGTTGGCTATAGATCCGCTCGTGGCTTCCTTTGCGCCCAGTAGTATCCAAGTCCATTCTTACTGTACGCGCCTGAGGAAAGAGTTCCCGTAACTCCTCTTCCAGGCGCTGAGTTCCCTTGCCGAAATACCTTATATAATGACTGCCACAATGGGGACACAGATCCGGAGGCTTTTCTTTATAGTCACAATAATGACAACGGAGAACATTAGGACGCTGATGATAGGTGAGGGTTACGTCACAAGAAGGACACTTGATTACATGTCCGCATTCGCGACAATTAATAAAAGTAGCGTATCCCCGGCGGTTCAGTAATAAGATCACTTGTTCCCTTCGACTTAAGGTCTCGGTGACAGCGGCCACCAGCGGCGGAGAGAGCACAGTAAAGCGTTTAGCCTTAAACTCCTCCCGTAAATCGATGAGACGAATCTCCGGTAAAGCCCGGTTCATAACCCGCCGAGATAAGGGTATTTTTTGAATCTCTCCGGTTTCAGCCTGATAATAACTTTCCAGGGCAGGGGTAGCGCTCCCCAAAATCAGAGGGGAGCCGGTCAACTGGGAGATCTTTTTTGCTACTTCTCTACTGTGGTAACGCGGTGTCTCCTCTTGTTTATAAGTATATTCGTGTTCTTCATCCATGATGATCAAACCCAGATCCGATACAGGGGCAAACAGAGCGGATCTGGCGCCCACCACCACCTTGACCTCGCCCCGTTTAATCTTCCACCACTGGTCGAACCTTTCTCCCGCCGAGAGGCTGCTGTGAAGAATGGCCAGATCTTCTCCGAACCTGGCCCGTACCCTCCGAACGGTCTGGGGGGTGAGGGAAATCTCCGGCACGAGATAGATGGCTTTCTTCCCACGCTTCAGTGTCTCCTCAATGGCCCGTAAGTAAACCTCAGTCTTCCCACTACCGGTGACGCCATGGAGCAAAAAAGTTTCGGGCACCCTTTTTTGCAGGGCCCTGGTAATCAAACGTAAAGCGTTTTCCTGTTCAGGATTGGGTTTAGGGGGAGGTTCGATCATGGGCGGCGGCGGGGCAAGGAAAGGATCTCTGTCTACGGTCAGTTGGGTTTTTTCCAAAACCCCCTTTTTGGTTAGAGCCGTCAATACACCCGCGGAGACTCCGGTAGCCGCCATAATCCGGGTGGCGGAAACGGCTTTCTCTTCTTTAACCATGAAGGTGTAGACCGTTTCCTGCTTTGGTGTGAGTTTTATTCCACACGCGCCGGGATTTACAATCACTTTATAGGCCTGCACTGTTTTGGCGCTAATCTTTTGTTTCTTCGGGACCCACCCGGTTCTGACCACCCCGGCCCGGACCAAATGAGCAAGAATCTGTTCCTCCTTGCGGCTGAGTTCGGGAAGTTTGGTATATTCCATAGTGATCCCGGAGAACCTGGCTACAAAGTCTTCCAGCGCTTCCTGGGAAATTGTATGCGAAGTACAGGCCACCTCGGAAAGCGCCTCCAACGCCTCCACAGGCGCACACTCTGTCTCCAGCTTCCAGCACTTTTCTGTGGCCACTTTCAGCCCGGGCGGTAAAAAAAGCCGTAATAGATCCAGGTGGCGGCAGAAAAATTTCTCTGCCATCCAGTCAATTAACTGTCTTTGTTCTTGCTTTAAAATCGGTTCTTCATCCAAAACCTTGATGACCTCACGGAGAACCGGTGAAGGCGATTCCGTGGCGTGGGCCCAGACCACGGCCTCCGCTCTTTGGGGCCCGAAGGGGACTAAAATTCGCATTCCGGGAGCGGGAGGCTCATCCCAGGCCGCAGGGAGCGCATAATCGTACAGGCGGTTATCAGGGAGTTGCGGAAGGTTGACAACGGTTTTTACGATCCGCGCCTCCTTAATGCTACTCCCTACTGTCATCTTGCTCCTCCAGCAACGACCGGTGGTTTATCCTCCGGATCATGGCAGTTATGATCCAGGAGGCTACTTCTTCTTTTGATAATACCGGTAGTTCCATTTCTTCTTCTGCCGTCAATAAGGTAACCTTATTGGTACTGCCAGCAAATCCGGCGCCTTCTTCCCGTAGATTGTTGGCGATTACCAGATCCGCGTTTTTTCTTTCCAGTTTAAAACGGGCGTTTTTAAGTAAATTCTCGGTTTCAGCGGCAAAAATCCCCAGAAAACGACGGCCTTTTAATTTACCCAGGTTTTCAGCAATATCCAGATTGGGCAGGAGACGAACCTCTTCCAGTTTCTTTCCGGTGGCGCTTGTTTTTTTATACTTTTCTTTAAAAACCGTTTCCGGACGAAAATCAGCCGGAGCCGCGGCTAAAATAAACAACTCATTATGTCTCTCCTCCGCCATTACCCCCTCATATAACTCCCGGGTGGATTCAACGGAAATAAACTTGACCCCGCAAGGCGTTTGTAACTCAGTTGGGCCGGAGATCAGGGTAACCTCCGCCCCCCTGCGCCAAGCCTCCCGGGCCAAGGCATACCCCATCCGGCCAGAAGAAGGATTACTAAGAAACCGGACGGGATCCAGATACTCCCTGGTCGGTCCCGCTGTGATCAACAATCTTTGCCCAGCCAGGTCCTGAGGAGTCAAGAGTTTTAAGATTTCTTCCTCAATTACTCCTAAGTCCGGTAGCCTCCCGGCGCCTGTTTCTCCACAAAGCATCTCTCCAGCTTCCGCAGGCAGTATTTGATAGCCTAGGTCGTGCAGAATTGAAAGGTTTCTCTGGACCACCGGGTTGTTATACATCACACTGTTCATGGCCGGACCTAACAAAATCGGGGCTTCGGTCGCCATTAGGGTCGTACTCAATAAATCATCAGCGATCCCGGAAGCAAGCTTTCCGAGGAGGTTGGCGGTAGCCGGAATTACGGCCATCAGGTCCGCCTTACGCGCCAGAGAAATATGAGCCACCACCCACCGGCTGGGATGGGAAAAGAGCTCCAGGTGGACAGGATTGCCTGATACCTCCTTAAAGGTGAGGGGAGTGATGAATTCTTGGGCTGATTTTGTCATCACCACCTCTACATTAAGGCCGCGCTTTTTCAAGGAACGAATCAATTCCGGCGTCTTATAGATGGCGATTCCGCCGGTCACCCCTAGGACAACAGTTTTATTTCGGTATGGCATTGAACTCGACTCCCTTTAATAATTCCATTGTTATTTTATAATAAAATACCCGGTACAACAAGGTACCGGGAAATACAATAATCTTCAAACTTGACTTGATTACTGTTCCTGTTGAGATTCGATAATCGTCCTTCCACTGGCAATATCCGCTAGGGATAACGAAACCGCTTTCATGGCTTTGTCCTGATCTGAATCCCCACTACTTTCTATAATCTGGCGAGCCCGTTTTGCGGCTGCCACTACCAAGCTATACTTACTGTCAGTCTTGTCTAAAAGTTCTTCAAGAGAAGGGGTTATCATGAAATATAGTCCTCCTTAAATAGAGAATATGTAGATTCTTGCTTATAGTATTAGCACCTTGTTCAGAGTTTGTCAAGTTCAAACTGGCTTAAAAGCTCCTTCCAATAACCCCTGGATACCCTTGCTTCCTCTGCAGAAATGATGGCCTCCACCCTACGGCAGGCTTCTGCAATCTCTTTGTTTACCACCAGGTAATCATAGTTAATTACAGCGGATAATTCTGCCTTAATATAGTGTAAACGTTTTTCCACGGCGGCCTGATCCTCTGTTTGTCTGCCCAGCAAACGCGCTTTCAAAACCTGAAACGAAGGAGGAAACAGAAAAATCTGAACTGAACCGGAAAAATTCTTGCGGATCTGTGCGGCGCCTTGTATATCCACATCTAGCAAGACATGCGTTCCGTTATGCAGCCGCTCTTCCACGGGTTTTCTGGGTGTGCCGTAATAATGATCATAAACTCGCGCCCACTCTAAGAAACCGTTGGCATTAATCTCTCGTTCAAACTCGGCTTCCGTCAGAAAAAAGTAATTAACCCCATCCAGTTCCCGGCTACGTGGAGCACGCGTGGTTGCAGAGATGGAGTAATGCATATCCGGATGTTCTTTTAGTATTTCGTTTAAAACTGTATTTTTTCCGACGCCGGACGGCCCGGAGATTACAAAGAGAAGTCCTTCTGTGCGCGCACGCGGTTGTGTTGTTTTTTTCACTCTTCCGAATCCACCTGCGTTTCTTTGTTTGTCAACCGATGTGCCACTGTTTCCGGTTGCACGGCGGAAAGTATAACGTGGTCGCTATCAACAATAATAACAGCCCGAGTACGCCGCCCGTAGGTGGCGTCGATTAACATCCCGCGGTCACGACTCTCCTGGATGATCCGTTTAATTGGCGCTGATTCAGGACTGACTATAGCCACAATCCGATTTGCGGCGACTATATTACCGAAACCTATATTGATTAGTTTTATCTCCATCCAGAGTGGAAGCCTCCTTCCTAATGGTTACCGAGACGTTGAATCAACGCTTGTTTTTGGCGAACACCTAATCCTTGAATTCGCCTGGTCTCATCAATTCCGATTTCGTTCATAATCTTCCTGGTGCGGACTTTTCCGATCCGGGGTAAAGACTCCAGGAGATAGGCCACACGCATCTTGGCGATGACATCGTTGTCGACCTTTTCCAGAATTTCACGAATACTTTTTCTTCCTGCCTTCAAGTCTTGTCTGATTTTGGCCCGTTCACTCCTGACTTTCTGCGCCTTCTTTAAGGCCATTTTCTTTTCTTCCAGTGTCAGTTGGGGTAACGGCATTTTTTCACCTCCTATTCAAGATTCTGAACTTGTTCGCGAATTTTTTCAATTTCAGCTTTTATTTCCACCACATTATGGGAGATTGACAACTCGCCTGATTTAGCGGCAATGGTATTGGTCTCTCTGTGCAATTCTTGGGTAATAAAATCCAGTTTTCTGCCGATTGGTTCCGAAACCTGCAGAGTCTGGGCAAACTGTTCTAAGTGGCTCTGGAACCGGACTATTTCTTCGGTAATCGCCGACCGATCCACATATAATAAGATCTCAGCGGCCAATCTATTCTCATCAATAATCGTCTCGGAAGTCAACTCCTGCAAGCGAGTGGAGAGCTTCTCCTTATACAGGGCGGGAAGTTCATGAGAGACCGCCTCCACCTCTGCCATCAAGCCCTTGAGCTTTTCTATTCTGGCCGATAGGTCCTGAGAGATGATGTCCCCTTCATTCTTCCGCATTGTAAGTAAATTTTCGGCGGCCTTCTCCATAGTGGCCAGGACAAATTCTTTCACTGCCTCCTCGTCCTCGTCCGGTTCGGAAAAAACAAACAAGTCCGGGATTTGCAATAGGTCTTTTAGCTTAATTCTCCCGGTGATCTTATACTCCTTCTTCACCGCTTTAAGATTACTAATATACTGTTCCAAAAGGGCTCGATCTAAACCAATCCGCTGTCCCGCTTCTTCGATATGAGAGTTGATCTGTAGAAAGGCATCAATCTTTCCTCTGCGAAAAAAAGATTTTAATACCTTGGAACAACTTTCCTCCAACCAAAGGTATTTCTTGGGCAGACGAAAAGAAAAATCCAAAAATCGGTGATTGACACTGCGTAGTTCGATCGTTACGGAGTATAACTCATTCTTCTCCACAAATCTACCGTAACCGGTCATGCTGTAAGGCATAGATAATTTCTCCTTAAACAAAGAAAAGTTATGTTGTTAATATTCATAATTATATAATGTCTTAGATTATCGTATATATTCCACTTCAGCCAGAAAAATCCTCTTTTTTTGGGATTATTTTTCCCAAAATAACTGTAAATTCATTGTTTGACCGTGCTTTATCCTTGATTTTATTCATGTTATATTCCGTTACTCAAAATAATCGATTGACAAAACCGTCGTCATTGAGGGGTTTTCTCCCTCCTGCCGCCCCCGTGAGGAACTTTCTACAAGAAGGAGCGTTTAGTTAGAATAGAAAATGATTAAATCAAAAGTTAGGAGGATAATGATGCGCAAGATAAATCTCAAACAGTTCATTCTTCTCATCGTGGTTGCGGTTATCGCCTCCATTTTCACTTCGGCCGTGATTATCACTTTTTACGGTCAACCCCAGTCCGAAGAGGCGCTGCAATTAAGTCAAACCCAAAACAATATAAAGCCAGAGATCAAAACAGCTTCCTTAAACATTAAGAACGACTCCTGGAAAGAGGCGATTATTAATGTAAACAAAAAAGTATCTCCCTCTGTGGTCTATATTGACACTGTCCGGACTGTACAGTATAATCCACAGATTCCCGGAATGTTTCGGGAATTCTTCGGACCGGATTTTTTCCAAGGTCTTACTCCCCGTGAATACAAACAGGAGGGCACCGGCTCCGGCTTTATTTTCCGCGCGGACGGATATGTCTTAACCAATAACCACGTGATTGAAGGGGCTAACCAAATCACGGTGAACTTAAAAAATGGTAAAAAGTATCAGGCCAAGGTCGTCGGGAAGGACGCTAAATACGATCTGGCCATCCTGAAAATTGACGCTAAGAACCTTCCTTACCTGAAGTTGGGTGACTCTGACCAGATCGAGATTGGTCAATGGGTGGTGGCGATCGGAAACCCCTTTGGTTTACATGAGACGGTGACTACCGGAATTATCAGCGCTTTAAACCGGACCCTGGAAGGGGTCAATGAAAGCTCGCTGATCCAAACCGATGCAGCGATTAATCCCGGAAACAGCGGTGGGCCTCTGGTTGACTTAAACGGAAATGTGATCGGCATCAATGAGGCCATTCTCTCCAACGCCCAAAGTATTGGTTTTGCCATCCCCATCAATTTAGTTAAGGAAAACTTAGAAGAACTACTAAAAAAAGGAGAGATATCCCGCCCGGTGGTTCCCGGATTGGGAATCTTGATGCTTCCGTTGAGCCAAGATGTGATTGACTATTATGGGTTATCCAGTAACTCCGGCGTCCTGGTCTACCAGGTAAATCCGGACAGTCCTGCGCATAAAGCCGGTCTGAAGTCAAGAGACATTATTCTTGAGATTGACCGCAAGCCCGTAGAATCACCGGAACAATTAAAGGAGATTATTACCAGCAAAAAAGTTGGTGACAAAGTTACCCTACTGGTCTGGAGAAATGAAGGATACAAAACCTTCAACATCACCTTAGCTCCACTGGAAGAATGATATGCCAGAACCTGTCCTTTGACAAGCCCTATATAAGGCGGTAGAATTATCTTATATAGGTGACGGACCCTTTTAGAAAGGAGGACCTGACATGGAGCAAACTGAATCATTAGCCTTCACCCCACCGGCCTCCAGCAGATGGGAAGAATTTGAGAAAGAAGTCATTAACCATGAAAAAGCCCTTTATCACTTTGCCTATCGGTTGAGCGGTAATCCGGAGGACGCCCAAGACCTTGTGCAAGAAAGCCTCTTTAAGGCCTATCGCTCTTACAACAAGTTTAAAAAAGGAACATCTTTTGACCGGTGGGTATTTCAAATCATCTACCGTTCATTTGTAGATAGTTATCGCAAAAAAAAGCGTCGTCCTTTTGTCTCTTCTTTAGACGAAAGCCCTCCCCATCTTGAACAAAATAAAACCACAGAAATACCGGACTATACTTCTTTGCCTGAAGAGATGGCCTTACAACAGGAACTGGGCACGGTTATTCAAGAAGCCCTTGTGAAATTACCTAATGAATTCCGGGCCGCGGTGATTCTCTGTGATATCCAAGGGTTTTCATATGAAGAAATCAGTCAGATCCTTCAGTGCTCTCTAGGCACGGTACGCTCACGTATCCATCGTGGACGCAGACTCCTCCGGGAGTATCTCGGATCATATTTAAAGGAGAAAGGAGAGGTGGATGAAGCATGAACTGCCAACGCGTACAGAGTCTTCTCTCCGCCTACCTCGACCACGAACTCTCAACCGAGGAGCGGCGAATCATCCGGCAGCACCTCTTTTTTTGCCGAGCTTGTAGCCAAGAATACGAAACCCTTTCTATGCTCAAAAATTCTTTAGGGAGACTGGAACCGCCTGAAGAACCAAAGGATCTGCTTGCTAGGGCTTTTTACTTCCACCACGGCGCAGCGCCTTTGGCTACGGATTCCGGAACGGTCATTAATGCCTTTGGGTTGGGTAAAAAGTTTTTTATGGCCGCAGCCTGTACCCTGCTCTTCTTAGGC
>Ga0209075_1004100_pt1 | contig 11816 bp, 8 predicted proteins | sample Stecom2011_FD_187523 | JGI IMG/M metagenome (GOLD analysis project Ga0209075, IMG submission 187523) | Agricultural soil microbial communities from Utah to study Nitrogen management - Steer compost 2011 (SPAdes) (version 2) | ecosystem: Environmental > Terrestrial > Soil > Agricultural land...
CAACCTGATAAACGACATTAAACCTGCCTCTCAAAGAACTGATCTGGAACCCGTTTATAGCTTTAACGGTGAAGGCCTCTGGCTCAACCGTTCCACCGGGGAGCGCTCGAGGATTGGCGATGCCCAGAGGCTTGAGCACTGGCAGGACCTGAACCGACGGTTGACCGAGTCCCTGCGACATTAGCATTTCGCATGGCGCCAAATGACAAAGCCAATGTCGCACTCTGCCACTGGGTTTCGGCGCCAACGCTATAGAATGCCGACACTTTTCATGAAATCGGGAGTTGTGGTCGATGCGACGCTGGAACGGATGGGGTGATGATCAGTTCAACCTGGAGCTGCCTGCGCAGGGCCAGGCATTTCTTGAACAGCGAGTTGGTTCTGCCAATCCGTTGCAGGATGCCACCCTGGAGGAGGTCTGCCTGAAGGTACCGGCCACGCGCCTGCCAGCCGACGCCAAGGTTGATGATCTGATCGATACCCGCGCGGAGGTACGAGTGCGCCACGCCCGGGGCCAAAGCCTGGTGGACTGGCTCGCCATTCGCAGTGGTGAGATCGGCACCTTCCCCGACGGGGTTGCGTTTCCAGATTCCAATTCGGATGTTCGGGCCTTGCTGCGTTACGCCAAAGAGCACGACCTGCATCTTATTCCCTACGGTGGCGGCACCAGCGTGGCGGGGCACATCAACCCCATCGACCAGGGCAAACCTGTGCTGACCATCAGCCTTGCCAAAATGAACCGCCTTCTGGACCTGGACCGGGAAAGCCAGCTGGCCACGTTTGGCGCAGGCACTCCAGGCCCCCTGGTTGAGGCGCAGTTACGTGCCCACGGCTATACCTTGGGCCACTTTCCCCAGTCCTTCGAGCTCTCCACCATTGGCGGCTGGGTCGCCTCCCGCTCCAGTGGGCAACAGTCCCTTCGCTATGGCCGAATTGAGCAGTTGTTTGCCGGTGGCCGGGTCGAAACCCTTCAAGGCACCTTGGACCTGCCCACCCTGCCCGCTTCCAGCGCGGGGCCGGATATCCGGGAGATGATTCTGGGCTCCGAAGGTCGGCTGGGGCTGATCACTGAAGTTAAAGCCCGTGTCAGCCGCCTGGCGGACCAGGAAGCCTTTTATGTGGTGTTTTTCCCAGGCTGGGAACAGGCAAAAACGGCTTGCCGAAAACTGGTGCAGAACCGGATTTCTCTGTCCATGTTGCGGTTAAGCAACGCCATAGAAACCGAAACCCAATTGGCTTTGGCGGGCCACCCGCAACTGATCGGCACGCTTGAGAAATTCCTGTCGTTCCGAGGGGTGCGTGAAGGTAAATGCATGATGACCTTCGGCGTTACCGGTGGCAAAGCCCAGTGTCGTTCAAACCTGGCTCAAGCCAGGAAAGTGTGCAGTGCCCATGGTGGTGTTTATACAGGCACCAAACTTGGTGGCAAGTGGGCTGAAAAGCGCTTCACCATGCCCTACTTCCGGGAGGCACTCTGGCAAATGGGCTATGCGGTAGACACCCTGGAAACGGCGACAGACTGGGACAACGTCGATAACCTGCTCAATCGCATTGAGAGCAACCTACGGGAAGGTCTCAGTAAGGATGGAGAAAGAACCCACGTGTTCACCCATCTGTCCCATTTTTATGGACAGGGTTGCTCCATCTACACAACCTATGTGTTCCGCGTAGCCGATACCTACCCGCAAACCGTGGCCCGATGGCAGCACCTGAAAAACACCACCTCGGAACTGATCGTACGCAACCGGGGAACCATCAGCCACCAGCATGGGGTTGGCAAGGACCACGCCCCCTTCCTGCCGGTAGAAAAAGGCGAACTGGGCATGCGCGCCATCCGTGCGCTGACCGAGAGTTTTGACCCAGACGCCCGACTCAATCCCCAAACCCTTCTGGACTGAGGTCGGTATGACACGACAGCAGATTCTCGCAGAACTGAAAAGCGGTGATGCCCAGTTCGATGTGGTGGTTGTCGGCGGCGGCATCACCGGTGCAGGTGCTGCCAGAGAAGCCGCCGGGAGCGGTCTGAGAACCCTTCTGGTGGAACAGAAAGACTTTGCCTGGGGCACTTCCAGCCGGTCATCAAAGATGGTTCATGGCGGATTACGCTACCTCGGCAGCGGCCATATTGGCCTGACCCGGGATGCCGTCCGGGAGCGCCAGCGCCTGATGGAGGAGGCACCGGGGCTGGTTGACCCACTCCGGTTTGTCATGCCTCATTACCGGGGCCAGTTCCCCGGCCCCCAATTGTTCCAGGCTTTGTTATCGGTATACGATCGGCTTGCCGGTGTGCGCAGCCGGCAACACCTGACCCCCTCGCAAACCCAGCAGTGGGCACCCGGTCTGAGCCAGGCCGGCCTTCTCGGAGCCAGCCTGTTTACAGACGCCCTAACCGACGATGCCCGACTGGTGCAACGGCTAATCGCCGAGGCGAGCCGAGACGGCGCCCTCTGCCTCAACTATGTATCCGCCAACCGGATCACGCGGGATGAAGCTGGCAATGTTAACGGCGTTGTCCTGGTTCCGGAGGGTGAGCTACTGGAAGCGGGCATTTCCGTATCAGCCAGCATGGTTATTAATGCCACCGGTGCCTGGGCAGACAAACTGCAACAGCAGGACCCTTCAGAACAACCGCTGAGTATTCGCCCGCTCAGAGGCAGCCACCTTGTCGTGCCCTGGCAACGGCTACCAGTAACCTGCGCTGTGTCTTTGTTCCATCCGGAGGACAAACGCCCGGTGTTTGCCTTTCCGTGGGCCGGCACAACGGTACTGGGCACCACCGACCTGGACCATCCGGGAAGCCTGGACAAGGAGCCGGTTATTAACGAACAGGAGGTTCGCTACCTGTTGAAGGTGGCTGAACACCTGTTCCCCGGCGCCAGCCTGACCGCCCAGGATGTGATTTCCACCTGGGCTGGTGTCAGGCCCGTGGTGACGGATGGTCAGGGCAAGGCCCCCTCCCGTGAGAACCGTGAGCACGCCCTGCGCCGGGACAAAGGCCTGATCAGTGTCGCCGGCGGCAAGCTCACGACCTTCCGCCAGATTGCCCGGGAGGCTCTGGAAGCCGCGCTCGGGCCGGATGGCAGCCACAGGCTCCGGGCCGATGACCAGCCAGTGTTCACTCCACCGGCCGAACTTCCGCGGCCCACTCAGGTTCGCCACCTGACCTGGCACCGCCTCAAGGGCTACTACGGACCGGCCCTGGGCGAACTGTGTCGCGATGCGGATGTCACTGAAATCGCTGATTCCGGCGTACTCTGGGCTGAACTGGAATGGGCCTGCCAGTATGAGCAGGTACACCACCTGGATGACCTGTTACTTCGCAGAACCCGCCTGGGGCTTGTCTGCCCCGCCGGGGCCAGAGCCCTGTTGCCAGACATCAAGGAACGATGCCAACGCCTGCTGGACTGGACTAACGACCACTGGCAGCGGGAAGTGGAGCGTTATCTGTCGCTGTATCAGCAGGCTTATGCCCTGCCATCCGAGGGCAGGTAAACAGTATGGCCAACACCCCGCTGATTCTGGCGATCGATAATGGCACCCAGAGCGTCCGGGCGCTGCTGTTTGACCAACAGGGCAATCTGCACGGCAAGGGCAAGCAGGAAATCGAACCCTACTTTTCAGAACACCCGGGTTGGGCCGAGCAGCATCCGGACTACTTCTGGCGCAATCTCGGGCTGGCCTGCCAGGCGCTCTGGCAGAGTACCGATGCCACACCGGACCAGGTTGCAGGCGTAACCGTGACGACACAGAGGGGCACGGTGATCAACCTGGACAAACGCGGGCAACCGTTGCGCCCGGCCATTATCTGGTTGGATCAACGCCATGCCCGGGTGGACGGCCCGATAAAAGGCCCCTGGGGACTGTTGTTCAAACTGGCGAGACTGGAAGACACCATTGAGCGGTTCCGGGAGAAAACCCAGGCCAACTGGATTGCCCAGAACCAACCGGAACTCTGGGCACAAACCCACAAGTTTTTGTTGCTCTCCGGCTACCTGAATTACCGCCTGACGGGCGAGTACAAAGACTCCACCGGCAGCCAGGTGGGCTACCTGCCTTTTGACTACAAGAAACAGCAGTGGGCTGGCCGCCGTGATTTCAAATGGCAGGCCATGCCCATCACCCGCGACATGCTGCCAGACCTGGTACGACCTGGTGAAACCCTCGGCCAACTGATTCCCGACGCCGCCAACCACCTGGGCCTGCCAGCGGGCCTGCCGGTTATTGCGGCGGCCTCAGACAAGGCCTGTGAAATTCTCGGCTCCGGCGGGCTCAGCCCGGACATTGGCTGTATGAGCTACGGGACCACCGCGACGATCAATACCACCAATCATCGTTACATTGAGCCCACCCGGTTTATGCCGCCTTATCCATCGGCCCTGCCCGGTCACTACTCAACGGAAGTGATGATTTACCGGGGCTTCTGGATGGTCAGCTGGTTCAAGAAAGAGTTTGGTTTGCGGGAGCAAAAGCTGGCCGAACAAAGGGGGATTGAACCGGAGGCCCTGTTCGATGAACTGGTCAATTCGGTACCGCCTGGCTCCATGGGTCTGATGCTGCAACCCTACTGGAGTCCTGGTGTGCGCCAGCCAGGGCCCGAAGCCAAGGGCTCAATCATCGGCTTCGGCGACGTACACACCCGCGCGCACCTGTATCGCGCCATTCTGGAGGGCCTTGCCTACGCGCTCCGCGAAGGCAAGGAACGGATTGAGAAACGCAGCGGCCAGCATATCCGCCGCCTCAGGGTGGCTGGTGGCGGCTCCCAGAGTGATGCCGCCATGCAATTGACCGCCGATATTTTCGGTCTACCCGCCGAGCGACCGCACACCTATGAAACCTCCGGCCTGGGCGCAGCGATTGACGCCGCCGTGGGACTGGGCCTGCATCCGGATTTTGACACCGCAGTTCGGGAAATGACCCGGGTCGGCCAGGTATTCACGCCGTCCGAGCAAGCGGCTGAGCTTTACCAACGCCTGTATTCCGAGGTATATCTCGACATGTACCCAAGGCTACAGCCGTTGTATCGGAAAATCCGAAACATCACCGGCTACCCCAAGTAATAAATGGTGAAATTTCACCCAAAACGTATATAATGGTGAAAATTGCACAGAGGAGGTCCAGCCATGAATGAGCCGGCTACCCTGGCCCCCCAGACCAGCGACAAAGCCCTGCTGGCCAAGGCCTTGCTGAATTCCGCCAAGGCGTTTGGTCTTTCCCAGGCCGAAGCCGCCGCCATTGTTGGCCGCAATCGCAGCGGTTTGACCCGCGACGGCATTGATCCAGACAGCAAGTCAGGAGAGCTGGCCCTGCTGTTCATTCGCCTGTATCGAAGCGTTTACGCCCTGACCGGCGGCGACAACCAGGCCATGGCCCACTGGCTCAATACGCCAAATAATTACTTTCAGGACACCCCCAGGGATATGATTCAGTCAACGGAAGGGCTGGTCCGGGTGATTCATTATCTGGATGCCATGCGGGGAAGGATTTGAACTACAAGGAGCGTATTAAAAACACCCTGACGAACCTACAGGGGCAGGTCTTTCGGGTGGTTGAGAGTCAGGAAGACATCGCCACCACCCGAATCGTTGACAACATGCAGGAACAGGCGCGCCTGGAACAACTGCTGGATGCCAGCAAACCGACGATCCCCGAGCAGGCCAGTAAACTGCACTACCTGCTGTCAACGCCCTTTCGATACCCGCCACTCAAATACGGCTCTCGGTTCGGCCGTAGCTTCGAACCCAGTCTTTTCTACGGCGCCATGAGCATTCCGACAGCCCTGGCAGAGACCGCTTTCTATCGGTTTGTGTTCACCAGCCACGTGTCAAAACCCTTCAAACGGCCGCTGACCACGCTGCACACGGTCTTCACCGCCCGTTTCCGTTCAAGCCACGGAGTGCGGCTTCAGGCCCCTGAGTGGCAGGACCTTCAAGAAACCCTGACCGACCCGGTCAGCTACCGGGAATCCCAGGCGCTGGGTAGCGACCTGCGCCAATGCGGCGCGGAAGCGTTTCAGTTTCTCTCTGCCAGGGCTCTTCAAGCCGGCTTGTACCAGCTACCCTGGCAACCTGAGCGCGGAATGGACGGACTCAACGTGGCGCTGTTCAGCCCCCGGGCACTCCGGGACACGGCGCCGAAGTCGTACCACAAACTCATCGTCGCCACCTCAGACCAGCAAGTATCCATGAGTCTGACGCTGGCTGATGGCAGCAAGCAGGTTCACAACTTTGGCCGGGAAGCCTTTCTGGTAGAGGGTGTTATTCCTCAACCGGCCCTGTAGCCATCACCTCGTCATCCCGCTGCCAACCTCCACCCAGGGCTTTGTAGAGGTCGACGGCGGCAATCAGTCGGTTCAGGCGCATCTGGCTAAGTTGCTGACGGGCGTCGAACACATTGCGCTGGCTCTCCAGCAGGGTCAACAAGTCGTCCGCGCCTTCCCGATAACGAACTTCGGTCAGCCTGAGTGTTTCTTCAGCACGCACCAGGATCTCTTGCAGGCGCTGCTCTTGAAGCTCATAGAGCGAGTCCCGGTCCAGGGCATCACCCACTTCCTGGAATGCCGTCAACAGACTGGCCCGATAGCTTTCCAGCAGGGCCACCCGCCGGGATTCTGAAATCGCCACGGCGTTTCGCCGCTGGCCGCCGTCAAACAACGACTGACTCAAACCCAATAGACCACTCACGCTTCGAGCCGGATCAGCAAGGCTGAGAAAACTGTCGGTGGATAACCGAACCGCTGCACTCAGGGAAACCGACGGCAACAGGGCTGCCCTGGCCTGTTCAATATCGGCGCTGGCAGCCACCAATCTTGCCTCCTGGGCGGCCAGATCAGGCCGACGTGTGACCAGACTGGCCGGCGCCAAGGGATTGATCACCGGTATGCTTACCTCTGAGATATCGGCATCTGGCGTGTCGCCCTCAAACGGTAATTCTCCAGTCAGTACCCGTAATGCTGCCAACCGTTGCCGGGCCTGGTATTCCAGTGGCGGCACCGCGTTACGCAGGCTCAATACCGACGTTTGCTGGCGCGCCAGCTCAGCCCGACTGGCAGCACCATTGCGGAAGCGGGCCTCCACCAATGCCAGAGTACGCTCGCCAATCGCCAGGTTATTCCGTGCCACCTCTACCCGCTGCTGTAACTCCAGCCATTCAAACCAGGTGCTGGCGACCGATGCAATCAGGGTGATACGAGCTGCGTCGTAGTCAAACCGGGTGGCCTGGAAAGATGCCAGAGCTGCGCCTTCGACGGCAGACAACCGCCCCCAAAGATCCAGTTCATAGTCCACGGATAAGCCGGCACTGGTTGAACCCCCGTTGTTGGTATCACCACCGGAGGCTCGGGAAGCCTGCCGCCCGGTACTGGCCGTTGCCCCCACAGAGGGCAAGAGGCCAGCGCCGGCGGACTGCAGCTGCAAATCGGCCTGAATGACGGACTGGGCAGTGGCTGCCAAGTCGGAGTTGGCCGCCAGGGCCTTGTCAATCAGCCGGTTCAAATGGTCATCATTGAAAGCCTGCCACCAACTGGCATCGATGCCCTGCCCCTCATCGAGTTGAGCGGACCATTGCTCCGGTGGAGTAACTGGCAAAGGCACCGGCTCCGGTGTGAACGTGGCGCATCCGGCAACCATGAGAGCCGGCAGTAAAACCAATATTCGGGCGTTCATAGTCATAGTCTTATTCCGACGCCAGGGCATGGACCGGGTCCAGGTGAGCGGCTTTGCGGGCTGGCAGAAAACCGAAGATCAGCCCGGTGGCAAATGCACAGGAGAACGCTAATACCATCGGCAACACGGTCATATGGACCGGCGTGCCAAACGAGCCGATCAATTGGGTGGCGGTGATGCCCAGCGCGACACCGATCAGCCCGCCAATGGCCGAGACCAGCCAGGCCTCAGTAAGGAACTGTTGCAGAATGTTCCAGGCCCGCGCTCCGGTGGCCATGCGAATGCCGATTTCCCGCGTGCGTTCGGTCACGCTCACCAGCATGATGTTCATTACACCGATGCCGCCGACCAGCAGCGAAATGGCCGCAATGGAGCCAAGCAGCCAAGTCAGGGTATTCTGGGTTTCAGAGATGGTGTCGATCAGCGACGCCATATTGCGGATGGTGAAATCCTCAATGCCACCATGCCTGGCCAGCAGGGTTTCGTGAATAATCGCCTCTATTTCGCTCATCCGGTCCAGATCAGCCACCGCCACGGTGATATTGCGCAGGTGGGTTTGGCCAAAAATACGCAAACTACCCGTTGTGTAAGGTACTAACACAACATCATCCTGATCCTGGCCCATGGGCGATGCGCCCTTCTCCCCCATCACGCCAATCACCTGGAACAGCACATTGTTCACCATCAGGTGTTTGCCGAGCGGGCTTTCGCCGGGGAACAGTGTGTCGGCCATCGTTTTGCCCAACACGGCTACTGCCGCATAGTTGAGCTCATCCTGTTCCGAAAAGAAGGTGCCTTCAATCACCGGCCACTGCCTGGCCACCGGAAACTGGTATGAGGTGGCGTTAATTTCTGCACGGTGGTCAAGGTTAAAGTACCGAAGCGTTTGCGAACCGGTTAGTTCAGGTATCGCTGCAAGAACCCCTTCTACTTCGTTGATTGCGCGATAATCTTCCGGAGTTAACGTGGTTACCGACCAGCGACCTCCACGCTGATCCGGGCCGCCGGGGCGAATCAGCAACAAGTCACTGCCCATGGTACTGATTCGATCAACCACGTCTTTCCTGGCCCCCTCCCCGATAGCCAGCATGGTAATCACAGACGCCACGCCAATCACGATGCCCAGCAACGTCAGTGCGGTTCTGAACAGATTGCTATGCAACGAGCGCATGGCACTTTTCAGGGCCTCCTGCCAGTCACTCAGCACCACGCCATGGCGACTGGCCTCTATTGCCGATGATGAGTCTGTAGCGCTGTCATCCCGGCCGGTATCTCGTACCACTTCGCCATCGGCGATATGAATTTGCCGGCGGGCAACATCCGCCACATCCTGATCATGGGTGATCAAAATAACGGTATGCCCCTTGCCAGAGAGCTCGGTCAGCAGCCGGATAACCTCCTTGCTGCTTTTGCTGTCAAGGGCGCCGGTAGGTTCGTCGGCAAAGATTACCTGACCGCCATTCATTAATGCCCGGGCAATTGAAACGCGCTGCTGCTGACCACCAGACAACTGGTTGGGGCGATGGGTAAGCCGCTCTCCCAGCCCCAGTTCGGTTAACAGTTTCTCCGCCCGCTCCCGGCGTTGGACGGGGGCCCTGCCTGCATAGATGGCCGGAATCTCAACATTCTCCCGAGCGGTCATGCCCGGCAGCAGGTTGTAGCTCTGAAAAACAAAGCCGAAAGCCTCCCGGCGCAATAACGCCAGGTCATCCCGACTGAGTGCGGAAACGTCACGGCCGTCATACCAGTATTCCCCCGAGGTTGGCTGGTCCAGGCAACCGAGGATATTCATCAAGGTGGATTTACCGGACCCGGAGGGGCCCATGATGGCAACGAACTCACCCGGATAAATTTTCAGGTCAATGCCCTTGAGTACCGGTACGGCCAACTCCCCCTCCCCGAAAGAACGGGTAATGCCTCGCAACTCGATCAGAGGCCGGCTTGCGGTCATCGCAGCATACCCCGGAAATTGCTGGTGTTACTGGAACCAGAACGTGGATCCCGGGAAACCAGCACGACCTTTTCGCCTTCCTTTACGCCGGAGACCACTTCCGTATGTACCCGGTTACTGACGCCGGCCACGATATCCCGCCATTCAACCTGGCCTGCCGGGGTCAGCACCTGCACCCGGCCCCGTTGAACCGAGGACACTGGCACCCGCAGCACATCCAGGGCTTCGCTCTGAATAAAGAACACCTGGGCCGTCATGTTCGGTAGCAGTTTGCCGTCATCGTTATTGGCATCGAACAGGGCGTTGTACAGTACAACATTGTTGGTCACTTCCGGTGTCGGCTCTATGTACAGCAACTCGCCGTACACCTTCCGTTCCGCATCACCCAGCGTGGTGAAGTAAACGCGCATCCCAGGCTCGAGTTTGCCCACATCAGCTTCCGATACCTGTGCCCGCACCCGCATGGTGGCCAGATCAGCAATACGCATCAGAACCGGGGCTTGCTGGGTTGCATTCAGGGTCTGGCCCTGGCGGGCTTCAATGGACACGACAGTGCCCTCCATGGGTGCATAGATTCGTGCATACCCGAGGTTGGCCTCTTCCGCACGCAAGGTGGATGAGGTTTGTTCGATCTGTGCTTCCAGCATTGCCAGTTGCGCTTTGGCGGAGGCCAGTGACGCCTCGGCAGTCTGCAGCGATTCCCGTGTAGTGGCTTCTTCTTTGAACAAATTGCTCTGGCGCTGGAACTGGATTTCCGCCAGCCGCAGCTGCGCCTTTCGGTCATCCAGTTGCGCCCGTTGATTCTTGAGCTGGGCCCGGGTGGCGTCGACCTTGGCCACGTATACGGTCGGATCAATCTCCGCCAGCAAGTCACCCTGGGAAACCGTTTGCCCAACCCTTACATGGATGGTTTCGAGCTGGCCTGATACCTGGGCACCAACGTCCACGTAGTTGCTGGGCTCCAGCACGCCGGTAGCGCTGACCAGCTGCTGGATGTCGCCGCGGGAGACTTCAATGGTGTTGATGGACGGCCCCTGGCCATTCTTATGGTTGGCAAACCACCAACCGGCTGCAGAAAGCCCTGCAAGCAACGCCAGGGCAACAAGCCATTTCACTGCACGTCGATTGTGGCCAGATGCCATTTGAACATTCCCCTTGGAGTCATCAACATCGCAACAATAGAGAAGCGACCAGTGAAAAAAAAGCGACGTTTCAGGGTTTTGCTCAACCTTTACACTCCCGGGGTTAGCCCGTTTGCGTGATGGGGGAATGCTGCCGAGTTCTATAGTCTGGGCGAGTAAGCAGGAAACCGCGGAAATTCTGGAAGAAACAGGAGTTCGAGGTTTTGCCGTTCATGGATCGTACCCAGAGGATAGAAAACTATGAAGTACTCCGCTTTGCAGGCAACCGCGTTGAGTGGGTTGCTGCTCTCCGGTTGTGGTGGCAGTTCAGACTCGCCGACAATCCCAGTTCAGCCCCCTCAAAACGGTGGTCAAACGCCTGATCTGACTTTTTCAGCAGAAGCTACCGGCACAGAAACGAGAACGGACTGGAACGACGGTGATTTCAGTGACACCAGGTTCAATCTCTGTGTTGCCAAGGAACCGATCGATTCAGGCGTGGAGAACTGCACATCCTATGAAGGTGGTAGATACTTCATGGATATCAGCGCACCGTTTACCGTTCAGGATATGACACCAGGCTCTGAATATTGGCTTCGGCTTCAAGCCCAATTACCTGAAGGTCAAGCCCTACTGTCATCAGTTAAACAAATCGAAATCGCCGCCGACGATGGCACCGTGGAACCTGAATCTCCGGGCCCCTATGCCGGTTTGGGTCCGTTCACAGCCGGAACCAGTATCCAGTTTTATGAACTGGACAGCGCGACAGGTCAAAGAGTGGGCAGTGATCCGGTAGCGACTACAACGGTCGGGGATCAAGGTTCGTTCGATATGCCTGAGGTAACCCCACGGTGGGTAGAGGCTGAGGTCACCGGAGATTTTCTGGATCTCTATAACACGGGCGGAGACACCGAGGGCACGCCCGTCTCCCTGAGCGCTATATTCGACACCAGCGAGACTAACAGCGGTCATAATATTCAGGTTTTCACTCACTGGGTCGCCGAAAGAGTGAAGTGGTTGCTCGTCAACAGTCATGCCGGGTCACTGGAAGATGCTCTGTCAACCGCAAGGACTGAGCTTGAA
>Ga0209075_1004101_pt1 | contig 11811 bp, 14 predicted proteins | sample Stecom2011_FD_187523 | JGI IMG/M metagenome (GOLD analysis project Ga0209075, IMG submission 187523) | Agricultural soil microbial communities from Utah to study Nitrogen management - Steer compost 2011 (SPAdes) (version 2) | ecosystem: Environmental > Terrestrial > Soil > Agricultural land...
AGTAATCGTTGCATTTTCCGCAGGGTATTTTTACTTTCATCTTTATTGTATTTTGTACCGCAGAGCCTCGCAAAGGTTTCGCTAAGTTACGCAGAGTTTTTTCTTTGCGATGCTTTGCTTCTTTGCGTTTCTTTGCGGTATAGCTTTTGTACCGCAGAGTTTCGCAAAGATTACGCAAAGGTTTTTTCTTTGTGATTGTTTAACCAAAGACCGTAGATTCATCAAAATGTTCTCCGTCAAAGGCTTGTGCAATAAGCGAATGGTCGCCAAACATTCCGTTTTCGTGATAGTAAAACTCTACCAGAAAATGTGAAGTTATAGATATGGTTTGTAATGTCAGGTTGTTGCTGAATGCTGTTTCGGTTATGGCTGGTTCGTTATCCATTCTGCAATTTTCGTTATAAAGGGGCAGATTGTCTTCTATGATTCGCTGTCGTGCGTTTTTTTCGTAGGTCGGAAAATTATCCAAAACCTTGTTGGCTAAAGCTATTGTCTGCTCTAAATCGGCATCATCAGGCAGTAATAAAAAGTCCATTTCTTTTTCATCTATCCAAGCGATAAAATGATAGGCATTCTCTAAATGTGCATCAGGAACAATGGTTTCTTTATTGATTTTTTTGTCTTGCATCTTGTTATTTTTGTTTTGTACCGTAGAGTTACGCTAAGTTTACGCAGAGTTACGCAGAGTTTTTTTCTTAGCGATGCTTTGCTTCTTTGCGGTTCTTTGCGGTATTTTTTAGTTACGCAGAGCCTTGCAAAGGTTTTTCTTTTTACAAAAACTTCATATATTCCTGCTTTTTAGCATCAAACTCTTCCTGTGTGAGGATACCCATATCCAAAAGCTCCTTGATTTCCTTTAGCTTTTGCATCGCTTCGTCACGGCTTATTCCTGATGTTTGGGAAGTTGCAGTGGGTTTTAACGATGTTGCAATTCCTTTTTCGTTATTGTGCTTCAAGATAAATTCGGTGATTTCATTGAAACCTTTTACATTGGAATAATCAATGGCTTTCTGCTCTTTTACGTTCGTGATTTCGGTATCGGCATTGTTTTCCAAAAGCAAAGCTACGATGTCTTTCTTTCCGTTTGCAGAGGCATAATGCAATGGTGTGTTTTCGGAACTGTCCTGAATATTGACATCGGCTCCGTTTTCCAAAAGCAATTTGACCATAAATAAATGTCCGTTCTTGACTGCCAAATGCAGGAGGCTTTCTCCTCCGTAGGTGTAACTGCTGTGAATGGAATAAGCACTTTGCATCGAAAGGCTGTTTGCGGTTTCTACCCACTCCAAATAGCTGTCCATATAGGTTTCGTGTCCTTGTGTGGGCAACTGGTAATTGACATCCAAACCTCTTTCCAAAAATAGTTGTACAATTTCCTTTTGGTTGTTCCCGACTGCTTCATAAATCGGAGAAAGACCGCTTTTGCTCGTTACGAAAATATTGGCTCCTGCATTGAGCAATTCTTTGATAATCATTCTTTGGGCATCGTAGCAAGCGATGAGCAACGGAGTTTCTCCCTCTTTGTTCATTGCGTCCGCATCCAAACCTCTTTCGAGGCACATTTTCACCAAAGGGAAGTTTCGGAGCTTTACTGCCAAATGCAAAAAGGTATCATCGGTTTTGGTGGTCTTGTGGAAGTCTGCTCCGTTTTCCAATAACAAATCTACTACGGGTCTTTTCAGGCTACAAAAAGCAAGCATCAGGGGTGTTTCTCCTGCATTGTTTTCGATGTCGGCTTCCATTCCTTTGTCGAGCAATGCGTTGGACAGCTTTATCTGCCCAATACGGGCTGAAAGGTGCAACAGGCTGTTACCCGCATAATCTTTGATGTTGATGTTGGCTCCTTTTTCGATGAGCAACAGACCTGTGGCTGTCTGGTTGGACAGAAAGGCAAAGTACAAAGGGGTTTCTCCCCTGTGCTCTTCGTAGTTTATGTCTGCTCCTTTGGCAATCAGCTTTTCGCATATCTCCACATATCCCTGATGTGAGGCATAATGCAATGCGGTTCTGCCTTTTTCATCGGTATAATTGACATCTGCCTGATTTTGTTCTAAAAGCAATTCTGCTATTTTTCTTTTTCCTGCCTCGCAGGCTTGTATAAATGATAGTGACATATTTTATTTGTTTTTTAATCCCAATGCGGTGCATTGGGTTGGTTTATAATAACCCTTTCAGGGTTTTGTTGGGTTTGTAAATTCCTCAAATTGAAATCATTTTTCCGTTTCAAATTTATGATTATGGAAATATTCATAAGCTTCCACTTCTAATTCTCCGCAATTGGAAATAAGGTTATTTTGATTGTCATAAATTTTAAAATCTTCTTGTTTATCGCCAATGCTTGCAGAACCGTCAAGACCCAATAAAACGGTATAAAAAGCATCGTTAAGCAATGCCGAAACAATATGTTTCAATTTTTCATTCTGTTGTTTATCAAGGTTTAGTTCCTCAATTTTAACAGAAACGTACGAACGTCTTTCTCGTTTAAAATCAAAAGATTGTTCTACCAAATTCTGCTTTTCTATGTAGAAATTTTTTGCAAATTCTTCTGCTGTCATTTTTATTGTTTTTATTTTTCATATAATCTTGTCATCCCTTTAGGATTTTGATTGTTCTATTTCAACTTCTTGATAGTATTGCTTTCTATCAAAGATTTCATTTGTGTAATGGCTACTTTGTTGAGTTGTATCAATCGTTCGCTTTGCGATAATCCTTGCTGTATCAATAAAGCGTTTATACTTTCCATATTGCTTAACACAACCAATTGTTCCAATGTCGCATAATCTCTGATGTTCCCTTTTTGGTCGGGATTGTTGTCTCTCCACTCCTTTGCGGTAATTCCGAAAAGAGCCACGTTCAATAAATCGGCTTCGTTGGCATAGACAAAACTCGCTTGTTGTTTGGTTATCTCTTTCGGTATCAGGTTTTCCTTAATGGCGTCTGTATGGATTTGGTAATTGATTTTGGAAATGGTGCGTTGCAGGTTCCATTCTAAATTCAGACGGCTGTTTTCGTCTTCTTTTAAGCGTTGAAATTCTTTGATAACATACAACTTAAACTCTATGGAAATCCACGATGCAAATTCTAACGCAATATCTTTATGGGCAAAAGTACCTCCGTATCTTCCTGCTTTTGAAACAATACCAATGGCATTGGTGCTTTCTATCCAGCGTTTGGGTGTCATTACAAAACTGTTCAGCCCCGCTTGTTTTCTAAACCCCTCGAATTCGAGGGGTTTAAAATCGGGATTGTAAATCATCTCCCAAAACCCAAGTAATTCTACGGTATTTCTATTACGCATCCAATTCTGAATAATACTGTCCGTGTGTTCCGCATCCTTATATCTTGCTATATCTGTCAGCGAAATGTAATCCTGCTTATTATCTTCATAAAGGACAATATCTATCTGCTGTACGGTTATTTTCTTGTTTTTTGCCATTGGTATTCTTTTTTATTCAAAAATATAAAAGTCTGAATGATAATTTGTTTGGTTTTTATAATGGTTGTGTTTTTTTTCGTAATATTTAAAATCTTCCTGCCATATTTTTAATTATGTCGAATTCGACATAATTAAAATTTGGATTGTACACATTTTCCCAAATACCAAGATATTCAACAGTATTTCTATTGCGTAGCCAATTAGCAATGAAGAAATTACCGTCTTTGGCTTTCAGCATATCGGTTAGTGAAATATATTCCAACTCTTTATCAAGGATAACGGTTATTTCCTTGCCTTCGACTTGTATTTTCTTGTTCTTTGCCATTGGTATTCTTTTTTATTCAAATTTATAAAAGTCTGAATTATAATTTACCTGATTTTTGTGATGGTTGTGATTTTTCTAACCCCATCGAATTCGACGGGTTTAAAATCTTCCTGCCATATTTTTTGTTATTTTACAGACCGCTCCTACGGAGCTAATCTCGTTCTATCATTCATTTTCTATTATCAGGTTGCCTCTACGAGGCTTTTTGTTTTTTAATCCAGAATGTGGTGCCTAAGAGTTTGGTTTTATAGTGTTTAATCAAACAAATGCCCGTCTTGTTCGCTTATTCTGGTGAGTTTTTTTCCTTGTTTATATACCAGTTGAAGTCCGTGTTCGTCTTCCCAATCGCATTCGCAGGTTATCTGAATATAAATGTCCTTATCCTTATCGGGTCGTCTTGTAACATAGATTTCTGTGGGATAGACAAATTGCCAAACATCATTGATGTCTTGCAGGTTGAGCAACCCGCCTCTCTTAATGGTCTGTAAATGCCAATCCTGTGGGTCTTCGATTTTCTGAAACATTTTGACGGTTTCTTCATTAAATCCTGTTGCTTCAAAAAAGTCGGTACAGTTTTTATATACAAGCTCCGAAATGGCGTTTCGGTCTTCTGTTTTCAGGTTTAGAAAGTGGGTCAGGGCTTGGTCTGCTTCTTCTATAAACGTAGTGTCGTGTTGCGGTTCAAAATCCGTAAATATTACCTGCAACTTCTTGTTGTCAAAAAATGGAATTTCGATTTCGTTGCTTCTCCACCAGTCGGGAAAGATGTCTTGTTTAAGAAGCCCGATTATTTTTGAGGTAATTTCTTTGTTCATTGTTAATGTTCAATGTTTTTATTGGCTGTTTATTTCTGTCAGTATGTTTCCTTTTCTGAATACCACCTGAAGCCCGTGCTCTTTGTCCCATTCGCATTCACAGGCTATGACGATGTGGATGTCTTTCTCTTTATCGAAACTTCTTGAAATATAGGGTCTTTTGGTAACGTGAATTTTCTTTGGGTATATGAAATTCCAGATTTGGGTGATGTCCGTTATCTCTTTCAGTTTTGTATGTGAATCCTGAGGTGCTGTTCGCTCCAGAAAGTCCATACAGTTTTTGTAGGCAAGGTCTGAAATCGCATTTCTGTCGGTCGTGGTCAGCTTCAGAAAATGGGTCAAAGCGTGGTCTGCTTCTTTTATAAATGTCTTGTCGTGCTGAGGCTCACAATCCATAAATGTTATTGTCAGCTTCCGGTTGTCAAAAAACGGAATTTCAACCGCTTCGCTTTTCCACCAGTCAGGAAAGTTGTTTTCCTGTTTTAGTTGCCCGATTATTTTTGATGTGATTTGTTTATTCATTGTTTTGTTGTTTTTATAATCTTGTTATCTCCCGAAACAAGTTCAGGACAGGCTCTTCGGGATTATATTGTGTTTTATTCATTTTTGTTTTCATCTTTCGGGTTGATAATTTCTATGGTCGGCAGTTGTTCTCCCCGTGATTTTGCCACCTGATAATGTGACCATTTTTCGATTTCCTGCTCTCCGTAAAGTATCATTCTTATCTTAATATCCTTTGTGTCCTGGTCGCCAACAAACATTTTGTCGTGGTCGGGTACATTTTCGTAGCTGATTTTCAGCTTGTCCCTGTTTGCTGTTGTCGGGTCTGCAACGTGATTTTTATATGCCTCACGGCAAATGTCAATGCTTGTCGGCTCTCCGTTCAGGGTTCTTAAAATGTCTTTTACCTCCAGCAATTTGGCTTCGATGTTTATCGCGTAGATTGCTTTTGCCAGCCTGAAATTCCCAAGTCCGTGAACAAAAACGGTTGTATCGGCAGGGAGTTCCGTAAGGAGTGCCTTTTCCTGTATTGCTTTTTCAAATTCGGAAAATGTCAGGTCAACAGGATTTTCTAACCTCGAAAGCTGAATGTTGCCATCTGTAAATATGTTCACTTTTGCCAGATAGTATTGGTCCGAAATGCGGTAGAATAAATTTATGCTTTTTCCATCGACCTTTTCAGAGTAAATATCATTCGGATATTTTTCACGCTCTTTATATACCGTTCCCCTGCCGTTTTCTCCTACCTTAATTCCACCTATTGTTTTTTCGCTGTATTTGTAAATGTTCTCCTGTTTCGGGTTCAGCTCTTTTATCAGGCTTTGCACGTAGCTTATAAACGTTTCCTTGTCAAACAGCCAGTTGCCGTCCTCAATTACCCAATGCCCCAAACCGTGAAAGGCTATTTGTTCCTTATCGGACATTGCCGTCGTAACCCAGCCATTGCGAACGTCTTTTACAAAGTGTTCAAAATCCTCAAAGTTCCAACATTCAACTCTGCCGTCTTCGTAAACGTCTAAATCAACAAAGTAATAGTGGTGCCCGTTCTTGATAAACGCAGGAATTGAATAGCCCTCCATTACCTGCTTTCTGTAAACTTTTGTTGTCGGTTTTATAAATTTGGTTTCCTGCATTGGTTATCATTTGTTTGGTTAAAAATAATGAAAGTAAGTTTTCATCAGCTTTCAAAAATTTCGCTGTATCGTTCCCAATCAACACCATATTCTCCCCTCCAGGCTCCTAATGGCAAAACAATATCTGAACGATGGGAGGTTGTTAGTTTTCTGCTTGCTTCCCAACACTCCGTTTGAGGTATAAATTTATCATATTTTGAACTTATGAGCTTGTTGGGTAATATTCCACATTCTGCAAGTGTTTGTAAAATTCCGTAACGTTTGTATTTATCTGTTTGTGGTAATGCTTTGTTAGAAGCAATTCTCTTTTCAAGTTTTTCTGGTGTTTCGTCTATTTCTGCAAGCGCTATAAATTTCAACAAATCAATCAGTGTTTGTTTGTCAGCCTGTGTGACCTCTGGTTTGTCAAAATGTTGAGCTTCTTCAAGTTCTATTAAAAAACTTAATGGATTTTCATTCCACGAATGCCCTAAATAGTATGTGTATAGCTGGTGTGTTTTATCTGTTGTTTCAGATTTGGGAAGTCCGCAGATTTCACAATGCTCTTTGCCTGAAAACTCGTGTTCTTTTAAATGTTTGACATACAAAAGGCTCATCAAGGTTTGTCGTCCTCTCGGAAATGCTCCCGTAGTTCCTTTGTAAAAAAGAGAGATTGCAAAATCAAGGGAAACCTTTGTGCTGTTATGAAAGCCAAGAAGCCTTTCTAAAGCGTTATCGTGTTCATAAGTTTCAAAATTATTTGGTTTTAAACCTATGGTTTCAAGTTGATGTAAGTCACTCAAAGTTATATCGGCAGGAATTTTAGTTTCGTGCCTATCAGCTTCAGAATTATAAAATCCATTTTCGTAGTGATAGATTTTTTTTTAAAAGTGAAAGTTGTTTTTTGTCCATAGTCATTATTTATCTTTGAACTGGTCGTTATATGCTTTTACGTGATGAGGAAATTCAAAAGCCTTACCTTGATACGTTATCTTAATCATTTTTAGTTTTTAATCCCAATGCGGTGTATTGGGTTAGTGTATGTAACCCTTTCAGGAAAAAGCCGTTTTTGTTTTGTGCAAAAGGCTGAAAGCCTTTGATATATTAAACCCAAAGGCAACGCCTTGGGTTACAAGATAGTACCACCCTGTACGCCCTGAAAGGGCAATATACTTAGTTCCACAAATAGTTTTCATCAAAATCAATTCTATATTCAGCTAAAAATTGTACGTATTCATCACGGAACGAAACTTTTTTATGGTGTTCCTTTTGGTTCTCTATGTATTTTTTCACTCGTTCTACTACCGATTGGCTTACGGAATAACCTGCATAACCGCCTTGCCACGCAAAATGTTGATAATCGTCTCCTTTGGTCTTTATCCAACGACTGCTGTTCCGCTTGATTTCTTCTACAAATTTTGCCAACGCTATATTCTTTGACATTGTTGCCAGAATATGAATATGGTCTTCTGTTCCGTTTATTTTTATAGGAACAGAGCCGTTCTCTTTGATTACTCCCCCGATATAGGCGTATAACTCCCTCTCAACCTCGGGGTGTATCAGCGGTTGATTGTGTTTTGTATGAAAGATAATATGTACATACAACTTGGATAATGATTGTGCCATATATTTTTGTTGTTTCTATTATATACTGCCCTTACAGGGCGTTTTTCTGTCTTGTTTCCGTAATCCCAATGCGGTGCATTGGGTTCTGTATATATAACCCTTTCAGGGTTTTGTCTGTGTTGTCTTTATTTTTTCTATCATCTTTTCATCTCCCGAAACAAGTTCAAAGCAGGCTTTTCGGGGTTATATTTGTGTTTTTATTTTTTAAGCATCAAAGCCAAAGCCTTTGACTTTAAATCATCGTCCTGTGCTACATCTATCGGGGTTTTGTCTTCGTCGTTGGTGATATTCGGGTCAGCTCCCAGCGAAAGCAATGTTTTTACTTTTTTGTACAGCTCCTGTGCTTTGCTTTGCTCGTAATTCAGGTTTTCCGAACAGACGTAATGCAACCACGTATTGCCTTTGTTGTCCTGTTCATTCGGGTTAAAACCCTCCTGTTGGGTCAGCATTTCAAAAGCCGAAAAGCTCTTTCGTGCCAAAATCTGTGCAGGGGTAAGCTCATTTCCGTACAGGTTGTTTTCTGCCTGAAACAGGTCTGCTCCATCTGCAATCAACAGCTTCAACAGGGCTGTTTCTTCGTTCCACGAAAGCGGGCAATAGTCCACATACTCAAAAAACAGGGATTGGTTGTTTTTGTTCCGCAGGTCTAAACGGACAGGCTCAAAACCCGACATCAGCTCATAAAGCGAACTGTCCACAGCCGTGAAAAGTACTTTGTGATAGGGTGTTTCTCCTTTGATATTCTGGATATTCATTTCTGCTCCGTATGCTGCATACAGCCCGATAAGCTCTTTGTTCTTCTTTTCGATGGCTCTGAATATCGGGGTATTTCCTCCTGCATTTTGGGTGTTTACACCAAGCCCCTGTTCCAACAGGAATTTTGATTTTTCTATATCTTGTGTAAGAAACAAAAGGTTTTCTCCTGCGTTGCTTTTCCAGTTTAGCGAACATCCGTTGTCTATCAGCTTTTGAATAAATTCAACCGAACCTTTCTCCCTTACTGCATAAGCAAGCCACGTGATACCCATAAGTTCATCGTCTATGTTTTCGACTTCGGGCAAAATTTTATCAAGGAAAGAGTTCCGTTTTTCGGTAGGTTTTGCATCTGTCAATAAGCTGAAAACAGTATTGTCGAATTTGTCGTATTCAAATACATCAAGTGAAATATGTCCTTTGTCGATAAAGGCTTCCAACACTTCGTAAGCATCTTTTTGGATAAGGGTTCGGTAGATTTGTGAAGATGAGAAATTATCTAAATTCCAGCTTTCTCCTTTGTTGATAAGCTCAAGGGCTAATGGGTAATTATTACTGTAAATAGCTTCTTTTATTGTGTTCATAATTTTTATTTTATAATCATTTCATCCCTTTGGGATTTGTTCGTATTGTTTTCGTTATTACCTCGTAGAGGTAAACTGTTCATAGATTTTGTTTAGGTTTTTGGCAGAAGCTCCATAGGAGCGACCTGTTGCTATTTTCGTTTTTTTACAGACCGCTCCTACGGAGCTTGACCGAAAATTAATCATTTTTTCTATTATCAGGTTGCCTCTACGAGGCTTTTCTTTTTTTATAATCTTGTTATCCTTTCAGGGTTTTGTTCGTTGTTTTTATTTTTTCTATAATTTTGTTATCGCTTTTGTTTTTTGACCTTACGTTTTTGACAGCTTTGCACTTATTTTAATAATTTTCGGTTTTCAACGTCTTGCAATATGCTCATTTGCTGAATGGCAATCTTGTTGAGCTTTATCATCCGTTCCTTTTGAGGTATTTGCTCGTTGATGAAAACTGCGTTCAGGTTTTCCATATTCGACAGGCAAATCAATTCGTTGATGGTGGCATAATCACGGATATTTCCTTTCTGGTCGGGGTTTGCTTCTCTCCATTCTTTGGCGGTTATTCCAAATAAGGCAACGTTCAGTACATCGGCTTCGTTGGCGTATATGATTGATGTTTGTGCCGATGAGAGTTCTTTTGGAATAAGGTTTTGCTTTACGGCATCGGTATGAATGTGGTAATTGAGCTTTGCCAATTCCCTTTTTGCAGACCAGCCTAACTGCTTTTGCTCTTCTTCTTTGAGTCGCTTAAATTCTCTCACGAGATAAAGCTCAAACTCTGCCGAAATCCACGAAGCGAACTTAAAGGCAATATCCGAATGGGCATAAGTCCCGCCTCCGTAACGTCCCGATTTTGACGTGATTCCTACTGCATTTGTTTCGGTAATCCATTTTTGTGGCGACATCCAGAAATGTGGCTTTGCCGACTCATTTTTAAACCCCTCATAAATGTGGGGGTTAAAAACGGGATTGTTCAGCATTTCCCACAAGCCAAGGTATTCAATCGTGTTATAGGTTCGCAACCATAAGCTGATGATTTGAGAAGGGTTTTCCTTGTCCCGGGTCTTGGCAATGTCTGTCAGCGAAATAAAATCTTCTTTGTTATCTTCGTACAAAACAACATCTATTCCCTTTACTGTTATTTTCTTGTTCTTTGCCATTGGTATTCTTTTTTATTCAAAAATATAAAAGTCTTAATTATGATTTACCTGATTTTTGTGATGGTTGTGATTTTTTTTATTTATCAGGGATTATAAATCTGAAATAATTGGGGGTACAAGCGTGACGCTTGCACCAGCGGGGGGAAGCTCCGTAGGAGCGACCTGTTGCTATTTTCGTTTTTTACAGACCGCTCCTAACGGAGCTTGACCGAAAATTAATCATTTATTTTCTATTATCAGGTTGCCTCTACGAGGCTTTTCTTTTTTAATCCCAAGGCGTTGCCATTGGGTTAAGCATATATAACCCTTTTCAGGGTAATTAGCTGATGTGCGTTCGGACACATTTTATTAGTTTGCTGTTAAAAATACTTTATCAAAAATGTTTTTAAATTTATTCCAATTTTCGATTAGTTCTTCATTTTCAAATGTAATTTCAATAGAAATAATATTATTTATTGCATTTTCTTTCAATTTAAAAACAGCTTTATCCCGTTTTAGGATTACATCTTTACATATCCCATATCCTGAGTTTGATTGGTCTGAATATTCAAAATAGTAACTATTCATCCCGAGTTCAATATCCTGCTCATCAAAACTAACAGCCCTTTGTACCATAACGTATTGGTCAGGTTCGTCTCCATTATCAGAAAACCCAATCATATAATAGTTCTCTTCCTGATGAATGCCGTAAGTGATTTTATCAGCTGAAAATTTTACTTCCATAATATTTACTTTTCGTTTTTTATTTATGGTGTCAGGGTAATATATGCAAATGTTTTGCCCTGTTTTGTCGCTTGGTCCAACAGGTATAATTGTGCTTTGAGCCAATATAATACAGCAATTACTTCATCATACTTGTCCGTAAATTTATCCTGTAAGTCAAATTCGGAGATGTCTTTCAATAATGGTGCTTGCAGGTATATTTCTTTGATATTTAGTTGCTTGAAAAAATCAATGCGTTGTAAATGATATTGCTTTCTGTCTTCTGTACAGTATTCGGGATGGTTTTGCTGTAGGATATTCCACAGGTTTTTTTCCCGTTTGGCAAGCAATCCGTTGATGGTTTCGGGTGTTTCCAAAATAATGCTTTCAATGGGTTTCAGCTTTTCGGAAAGCTCCTGTATCTGCTCCTTGACAAATATATCTTTGTTAGGATAGTTTCTCAGTCCGTCTATATGCAACAGTTCTGCAAGCTCCGTAAAACATACCAAATGCCCATATCCTCTCGTCGTGCATTTGTAACAAAATTCGTGGTCGTGGTATTTTTCCAACAGGTGTGTCACATCGTTCCAGCTCTCTACTGCTGTGTCCGGTATTTCGTGGTGCTCTATCAAAAAGGATAGTGTAGGTAAGTAAATTCCCATAATTGTTTATTTTTTATACTGCCCTTGCAGGGCGTTTTCTATCTTGTTTCGTTAATCCCAATGCGGTGCATTGGGTTCTGTATATATAACCCTTTCTGGTTTTTGCCTACGTTGTTTTTGTTGTGTGCAAAAGGCTGAAAG
>Ga0209075_1004102_pt1 | contig 11806 bp, 13 predicted proteins | sample Stecom2011_FD_187523 | JGI IMG/M metagenome (GOLD analysis project Ga0209075, IMG submission 187523) | Agricultural soil microbial communities from Utah to study Nitrogen management - Steer compost 2011 (SPAdes) (version 2) | ecosystem: Environmental > Terrestrial > Soil > Agricultural land...
GCACGTAACCGTTCAGATCCTCACCAATGGTCTCAATGATCGAATCGCGGAAGTGCTGGCGCTCTTCGAACAGCTGCATGAACTCCAGCTTCTTACCCACAGTCTTCAACGCTTCACTGAACTTGGCGTTGAACAGCTCGTTCACAGCATCCCGGTCTGAGGCGCGGCCCACACCGACCGACTTGGCCACGCGCAGCACGTCTTCCTGGGTTTCATTCACCCGCAGGTAGAAGGCCACGGTAATGTCGGCCCGCAGGTTGTCCTTACAGATCAGCCCTTCCTTGCCGGTACGGTTCAGCTCCAGGGTAATCACCGAGATCTTCATGGTCTCGGCGCGGTGGATAACCGGCAGCACCATGGCCCCGGTGAAATACACCTTGGGCGTGGGCGACAGGTCGTTCACGATCAGGGCCTGGCCCTGGTCCACCTTGCGGTAAAACGCCTTGAACAGGGCCAGTATGCCCAGTATCAGCAGAACCAGGACCCCGATGGTCATGATTGCTGGCATCATCCAAGATAAATCCATTTAGTTATTCTCCTGCGCTGATTGAAGGAAGTAAGTGCGGGGATTAACCGGCCGATTCGCCGGCGAGGAATTCGGCTTCCGGAACCACCCACCAGGCGTTCTTGTCCGGAATATGCTCGATCAGCACCGCGCGCTCGCGATGCGTTAAAGGCGTATGACTACGAACCTGCAGTACCAGGTGGGCACCATCCAGGATCGCTTCAGCCCGGCCTTTGGTTTCCGTAACCGTTGCTGAGGTCACGACACAGGCGGTACCGATAATACGTTTCTGAAGCGGGGGTAAATACGCCCGCCGGAACAGTGGCCGCAATGGGCGGATAACAACAGCGGTCATCAGAACACTCATCACCAGAGCGCCGGCAATAACCGCCAGGCCGAACAGTGCATGCAGGAAACCATCAGGCACCAGTGCACCGAGCAGCAGCTCCGCAAAATAACTCGCCAACCAGGCAATGAGGAACAACAGGGTAAGCACGAGTGGCAGGGGCACGCCCTGAAGCCCGAGGGTCACCATCAGGCCTGAGAAGTCACCGGAGGCATCAATATCGCCATCGGCCTCGATATCGCCCAGACCCACCAGGGAAATCAGCCAGTAAATGATGGCCACGCACAGCAATACGGAAAAAATGACCGTGGGGAAGGAAAACGCAATTGCGAAGAATGTATCCATACGCGACCAGATATCCGTTCTGGTAAATCCACTGGGCGACAGTCCATGTCAGACTGACGGGTTGTTTATAACGTAAACAAACTATTTCTTGCAAATGTTTAATTGCGAGGTATAGACTCGGATGATTGACATAAAATGTCAAGCCACAGGACAAGGTTCGTCCGGATCGGCCGAACCGATTCAACGCCACAGGAAGGAGCTATTCGTGGATACCCAATCTCTCACCCTGGCCCTGGGTGACGCCACCCATGCTGGCCGAACCTTCGATGTCATGCCCATTGCCGGTGAAGAACCGGTGTTGCAGGTGATTGTTTCCGGTGCCGAAGAAACACCGGTCTACGTTACCGTAACCGACACCCAGATTCTGTGCCTTGCGTACCTTTTTGACGAACAGGAACTGGCCCCGGAACGTCTGAACGAGCTGCATGAAAACATGTTGCGCATCAGTGTTCCCATGCCACTGAGTTCTTTGGGCAAAACCGGCCAACACTATGTGGTCTATGGCGCACTGAGCCCCGCCTCCGGCATCAGCGAAATCATGCAGGAACTGGTAACCCTCGCCGAGAATGCCATCGACCTGTTACAGACTTTTGAAGACTACCTGGCTTGAGTGAGGGCTGAGACATGAGAACTGTACTGAAAAAAATCCTGACCGCCATGCGCGGTGGTGTGAACGAACTGGGTGAAGCTGTTGTCGATGGACAGGGCAACCGGATTCTGGAACAGGAACTGCGGGATTCCGAGCATGAGCTGAAACAGGCCAAGCAGGAGCTGGCGTCACTGATGGCCGAGGCGGCCTCCCTGGCCCGCCAGATCCGCACCGAGCAGGACAGCGCCGCCAAGCGTGAAGACGATGCCCGCAAAGCCATCGCGGCTGGCCAGGAAGACCTGGCCCGGGAAGTGGCCGAGCGAATTGTTGGTCATGAACGCCGCGCCTCGGAGCTGACCCAAACCCGGGAACTGCTGCAACAGCGCATTGTGGGCCTGAAAGAGCGGGTACAGAAAGCCGAGAAACAGCTGGCCGACTACCGCCGGGAACTGCAGGTGGTGAAGACCAACGAGCGGGTGCTGCGCACCACCGCGCAGATCGACACCAACATCAACAGCCAGCAGTCCTCCCTGAGCACCGCGAAAGAGACATTGGAACGGATTCGCGAGCGCCAGACCCGGGAAGAAGACCGCCAGACCGCCAGCGCGGCCCTGGAAAAAGAGCTGACCGGCGCAGATCTGGACGAAAAACTGAAAGCCGCCGGCATTGATGGCGAACAGGATGCCGTCAACGATGTGTTGGCACGCCTCAAGGGCGGCAACGCAAACCCGTAAACCCTGAGCGCCCCGAGATCGGGGCGCTCACTCAAGCACCTCGAAGGCACTCTTACAGGCAACCCCATGGCGAAGAAACAGGACTGGTCAAGAGAAGAACAGGCCGTTCAGGCGGTACAGATGGCCTTCGACCTGTCCAACGACATCCAGCGCGCCTTTCGCGTGTCGGCGGCCATGCAGGATATGACGACCGCCGACATGGTGCGCAAAGTGCTCCACCTGCCCTACCGTAAAGGCCGTGCCCGCCCGCGGCTGACGGTGACCCTCAAAGACGAGGATTTCGAATTGCTGGCACGCAAGTACAGTCTGGATCCGCAGGATCGGGCCGCTATTCGCCAGCGGGTGGCGGAGGAGTTGCAGGGGTTTGCCAGACAGTATCTCGCAGACTGAGCAACCTCCTAGTCACAGATGAAGTGCGGCACAAACCTGGAGGTATCTTTTGTAATCACCGAGCTGTCCTCCCGAATCCCCATAGCAACAGCCTCACTCCCGACTACCCAACTACCAATCAGGCAATAGTTGCCGGCAAATTGCGGCGGCGGACACCAGCTCTGGATGATCGTCGGGCAATCGCCGTACGGCCCTTCCACAACAGACTCTACGCCCATTGACGTTTCTACAGAGATATTGGCACCTTCCCTGGAAAAAAGTGGCTTGCGCACCCATCGTTCAACGTTCGCGCCATTCGCCACTTCATTTTCAAACCAGGCTGGCAGCAGGTTCGGATGCCCTGGGTGCCGTTCCCACAATAGAGGAAGGATGCCCTTGTTGGAGAGAATCAGCTTCCAGGGAGGTTCGACAAATTGAGTTCCACCTTCCGCGATAGCCTCCGAAAAGGCCTCCTGCCAAATCCATTCCCAGGGATAGAGCTTGAAAAGCTGGTCTACCGGACGGTCGTCAAGGTCTACAAACCGGCCCTGACCATTCAGACCCAGTTCATCCATGAAGAGGCTTGATGGTTTGAGGCCCGCCTGTTCAGCACAATCGGCAAGATACTGAATGGTTCCCGCATCCTCTGGATGATCCCGGCAACACGCCAGGTGCAAGGCCTGGCCAGCCCTGCCAATCAGTTCCAGACGTTCAATCAAGGCCTCCTGCAATCGATTGTATTGATCAGCCTCTTGAGGCAACTGGCCGCGGGCGACCTGTTGCTCCAGCCATAGCCACTGAAAAAAGCCGGTTTCGTAAAGAGAGGTGGGGGTATCGGCATTGTATTCATAAAACTTGGCAGGCGCCTGACCATTGTAACAGAAATCCATTCGGCCATAGAGGGAGGGCTCCGAAAACTTCCAGCTCTCGGCAATCAGATCCCAGGCCCGATCCGGAATGGCCAGTTGCGTCATCAAGCGCTCACTGGCCACTACCTCCGCCACAAGTTCCATACACATGACGTGCAGGGTTTCGGTGGGCGCCTCAATCTCCTCCTCTATCTCCCGCAGGCTGAACTGATAGGCCGCAGTTTCATCCCAATACGGCTCGCCTTCGAGTGTGTGAAAGTGAAAACCATAGGATTCCGCCTGTGACACCCAATCCGGGCGGGGCGTGAGCTGAATACGCTGCATGGAGGTTCCTTCTCCTGGAGTTGAGGATGAGCGGCGGGAGTCTACCCAGAAAGTAACTGACAGGAAAGCCGCCAGGTTTGACCTTTTCTCTCGCTTGCTATAGATTCGCCGCCCAGACCGCTTTGAGGAGAAGGATGCTCCATGGCCGCCCAGGAAGGGATCAGCACCGCACTTAAAACCCGCTCTCGCCGCCAGAAACGCTCCCAGGCAGCCACGCTTGTGCTGATGGGCGCAACACCACTGGTTGTGCTTGGGCTCGATCCATGGCATACCGACGTTCGTGTTTTCCGGACTATCGATGCGTGCCAGAGCACCCTGTCATCAGCTCAGGGTTACTGTGAAGATCTCGAACGGGAAGTCGCATTGCGACATGCCGTCATGTCGCCGAAGTACACCTCACGGGCGCAGTGTGAAGCCGACTTTGCCCATGTAATCAACGAGGATTCCTGCAAAACCGGATGGTGTAGCGCCGACAACCTAGCCACGTGTGAGCAGGCAGACAACGGCCTCTATCAACCGCCCTATTCCGGCTTTCTGGTTGACCAGTCGGTACTGGATAAAAGCTACCACGGCGAACAACCTGACCCTTCAGCTTTGAGTGATAGCCAGCTCCAACCGGTTTACGGAATCTCCGACGAGACGCTCAAGAGTGGAGACGATAGTGACAACAGCTATTCGCACCATAGCCACGTCCCGTTTTTCTGGCACTACGTGACGGCGAACGGCCAATACCTTGGAAACAAAAACCTGCGTGGCCCCGTCACTATGGCTCGTACCCAACTGGCCGGCAGTGCCGGCAAGGTCTATAACGGCAAAACCCAGAGAGGCGGTTTCGGCTCGACAGCCCGGCAAACAATGCAAGCCGCGCGGAGTTGATAGCCATGCCAGCATCCCTCCACCTTAGCCTGATTCTCTGCTGTGCATGCCTGTTTTGCGCACCTGCCCTGGCCGCACCTTCAATGGGCGAACTGGCCGAGGCGCTGCATCAAAAACTGTTGAACTCTCCCGAGTCATTGCAATGGCGGATGCCAAACGAGGCCGAACCGGTGACCACCGAAGAAGTCGGAATCAGGCCCGGAGACTGCACCAAGCCCGTACCCGCTCGACTCAGCCCCTCGCCAAGATTTCTGCTTCGCTGTGTAACGCCCCAGTTTGTGGGTTTTACCGTCGTTGGAATCCAGACCCTTTCTTCTTGGGAATATCAGAGCGATCAATGGGGGCCGGGACAAATCGTGTCCATTCACGACGTATCCGGCACCTCCCGCACCCGATTTTCGAAAGAAAGAAACCAGTATGAAACCTTGCGCTACGCCCCGGCCAGTCGGAGTTTTGAGACCCGATGGCATAATGGGGCGCCAAGGGGCCCCTATGAGAAGATGCTCACCTACCTCTCGGCACAGGGGCTGGAAGAGCTGACAGAATACTGGCATTCGCTGGACATGCCGGAGTCTCCATCACTTGCCGAACTTGAGCAATGGCGCGCTCTGTCCTGGCCCTCCGGCATCGTCGGGATAGACCGCGACGGCCAATTGCTGCTGCAGGCCGGGACGGTAGCCGGAGCCGGACCACTACTGGAAAAAGCGACCGCACCCGGTGCAATCCCGGAGTTTGCCCAGGGCCTGATTCGGCCCGTCAGAACACGAATGTCCTGGGAGCCGGAAACGCCTCCGGGCACCGCCATGTACCTTCTGAGAATGGTCCGTGCGAACAACACCCTGTACGCCATCGCGCTCTCCGACAAGCTGCCGGAGGATTCTGATGATGATCTTCAGGTGCTCAGCTCGGATCCCGATTTCGATCTGGTCTTCTTCGCGGTGGAAAGGAACCTGTAACCATGTCGATAGCTGACGAAATACTTCAAGCACCCGATCCGCTGGACGGCCTGAAACAACTGGCCACCAACCCTGGCCATAACAACACTCTGGTTCTGGTCGGCAATGCCAGCGGCTGGACCACCCTTCTGGTGATCTGGTTTCCGGTATTTGCCGCTCTTTGCTACGGTTTTGTGGTCCCTTTCACCTTTACCCAGTGGGGTGAGAACAACCTGCTACTGATTCTGGCAGTCTGGCTCTGTGGCTGGGCGGCTCTTGCCGCATTCACATTGGTGGCTGGAACAGGAAGGCATGTTTACTCACTGGATTTCGACCAGCGCGAAATTGGTCATCTGAACTCGGGCCAATCTACCTCGTTGGCGTTAAGGCTCCGCCGAAGCACCGAGGGTGATACCCTGGCCTTGTATCAACCGCTTCGCTCAGGCTGGCATCTAACCGCCAACGAACGCACCCTGGCCGAACTAGAGCCCGAGCAAGTCGAAGCCATTCCCCATTGGCAGCCTCCGACGTTGAAGGCGCACCTTGAAGAAAAGGCGAAGGATGGCTCTTTGCTCGTTCTGTTTGTGTTTATCAACATACCACTGGTGATCATGCATTTTGTCTTTGCCACTGGTGGCATCTTCTTCATCACGCAATTCAGCATGCTTGCCGCCTGGGGTGCCGGCCAGATATTAGGCTGGCTGCTGGAATGGCGAGATTACCGGGTACTGTCCAGATTATGAAATCACAATGCCCCGCCTGTGGCACACCCACTCTTCGGTTCGTCAGAGGCGGAGATTCCCGTATTGCTGACTGCAGTAGCTGTCACGGCCTCTGGTTTGAGGACGGGGCCCTGAATGATGCAATTTCGTCGGAACACGATCATGTGGATGACTATAGTCACGAGGTCAACCTTGGACAGCGCCTGCGCACTAGCGACCGGCAATGCCGGCGATGTCGGGTGCCGATGGAGCATTACCAGCTGCTCTCCAATTACCGGGTAGAGATTGATTGCTGCCCATCCTGCGATGGCGTCTGGCTTGATCACGACGAAGTCGCGCAGGTGATGCATTCTCCTCTGCTGAAAGATGCACTAGCCGATCTGAACAAGAAGGTCAGCTGGAAATCCTGGCTGTTCCAGTTTTTCACGGCCATGCCTGTTGAATACAACGTTCAGCCTCAGAAGGTTCCCTTCGTTACCTGGACCCTGATTGCACTTTGCACCGTTATTTTTCTGGGCAACCTGAACGGACCGGAAAGCGAGCACTGGATCCTCGTGAACCTGGGGCTTAACTCCGACGCACCAGATCCGCTTCAGATTGTGCTGCAGCTTCTCACTTACCAGTTCGTGCATGGGGGGCTCATGCACTTGCTGGGGAATATGTACTTCTTGTGGATTATCGGAGATAACCTGGAAGATGCCCTGGGTCACTGGGCATTTCTCGGGCTCTACCTGCTATCCGGTATGATGGCAGCCCTGGCAGAACTGCTTCTGTTTGATTCGTCTCAGGGCCCCCTGCTGCTGGTGGGCGCGAGCGGCTCAATCGCCGCACTGTTTGGCCTCTACCTGATGTGGTTCCGGCACGCGAGCCTCACCTTCATGATCGTTGTGTATCAGAAAAAGCTCGCCCCTCACTGGTACTTCCTGATCTGGTCTGGCATCAACATCTTTGGCATGTTTACCAGCCAGGGCGGGGTTGCCTGGGCAGCACATCTGGGCGGGTTCGGTTTTGGCTTGCTGCTCGGCTACGTGTTGCGGGACCATGTTATGCGAAGAAACCCTCTGATCGCGATGCTGAATCAGCCGGAAGCTCAAATCCGCCGCTGAGAACCCCAGCGGCGGATCAACATTTGAGGCCCAACAAGAGGAGGTTCAGGCCTCCATAAGCATCACAACGAAAACAAATATCACTGCAATGCCTCCCATCCATTTCAGCAAATCCTTGCCTCCAGACTCCTTGGGCTCTTCCGGTTCAGGTGTATCGTCGGCCATGACATAGTTGATGAGATGCAGGTTACTACTCATATTCAACACCACATGTCTTGCGGAAACCCTGGCTCCCTTGTACCAGCCCTGCGGATACTCGATCAGTTGCTCGGGTATCAATACCGAGCCTGACAGGGCCCACAAGGTCATCGTGCCATCGACAATCAGATCATCGCGCAGCGGCAACGTCTCGGGTACCTGGGCCTCCGGCACGTCCAGGTCCACTAATGGATTACACACCAGGTTGCCATCCTGATTTCCAAGCACCATTACCGGCACCCGCTTATGATCGCATCGAAACGCCGCAAGGAACGGGAACGTTTTGTCGTCAGGATCGCAGATGAAGCGTTCATCGGCGTTGTCCGGAAAGGCAACAAGAAGGCTACGGAGCAGGCCATCCAGGAGCGACGAGCCACCGTCCAGCTGCCGTGAGGCTGAGAACAGCCCCCAGGCCAGCCGACGTCTCAACATTCCCAGCAAGTTTTCGGGCATCGGGTGCATCCCCGGTGCCGTTGGCAAGCGGAATGGCAGGGCGTTCAACTCATCAAGCGTCAGCGTTTCCTGGGCAATCGACAACGGAGTAATCCGGTCATCCAGGCTGTTCTGCTCGAGGTAAAGGAAGGTAAGTCTGATTACCTTCCTTGATGACTCTGCATCCGACTGATCATCGTCCAGCGCGAGCTTGTCATGCTTCACTTCCAGCTTGAAATTCCGAGCATTCGGAAAAACTAACTGCCCCATCAAATGGCAAATTTTCCTCGGCCCTTCCAGACAATCCTCGCCCAGCCACTCATTGGGGGGAAGCTGCACATCCACATCGGCATCAATGGTCTCTACATCACCGAACTCCAATGGCAGACTGGGGCGAGCCCACCGGTCATAGACAACACGCTCTTCAGGAGAAAGGAACGACAACGGGCGCGCTTTGTCCGGCAGAGCCGGCAACACGGAGTTGTCTTTCCACCGCAGGCTGTCGTTGTAGATCAACACACGCTCGGTCGATTCAGCGCCTGAATCACGGGTCCACCACTGAAGATCACCCGATACCAGGGAACTCTCTCCCCCGCTATCCAGAGGCACCACCTGCACTTTGACCAGGGTTTCCGCACCATCGGCATCGCAAACGAAAGCCTTGTAACCGACAAGCTCAAGCGCTTCCCTGGGGAATACCAGATCCTCTTTGGCCCATGCCAGTATCATGTACTGCGAATAGGCAAACCGCGCCAACTCCCAGAGAGGAACGGACTTTAAATATATCTCCTGCCGGCTGTCGCTGCTGACCAATGACTCAATCAGGCTCTCCGCTTCCGTTTTTTCCAGCGTAACCAGCACCGCCAGGTCTCGGCCCCAACGCACGCAGGCTCCACGTTCCTGACCGTGTTCATCAAGAGTGAACAGGGCATAGAATGGCCTGAGCGCCCAATCCTGCAGCAGCAGTTTCGGGTTATCGCTGCGGATAGCCCGCTTGAGTACAGATGCGTTCGACACTTTGCCAACGGTATTCATGACCTACCATCCTTGTAGCTGACAGCCAGTTATTCCGAGTAATCAACCAACGCTCAGGCGCTTTGCTCAGACTCGGCAGGCTGATTCAAAGAGACAGCAACAACGCTCAGGTTGCCACCGGCCTCCGACTGCCAAGTAATAACCGCATCCATGACCGGAATACCGTTATCGTCAACCAAAGCGAAATTCTCTTCGATAAAGGCGTCCAGCTCCTGAATAACCGGAGGCAAAATCTGGCTGCCAATGAACAGCAACAACATACCAATGGATATGATAGGCCCGGGGCTAAGCAGGATCAGTTCCCAAAGACTGGGGCCATCCCAGCCAACCTGGATAGAGCTCGGCCCGCCGATCAGAATCAGCCCCCCGATGATAGCGACAGCAATACCAATGTATGACAGCGCCGTGCTGATGCTCTGGCGTGATTCAAATTTACGGGCGAGGGGGGATTTTTCAATACGATAGGGCAAATCGGCCAGGGTAAGCCGCTGCTTGTTGGAAGATTCCATTCCTTAGACTCCATGTCTACAGTTCCATTTGAAGCGGCTATGGTATAGAGACGACAGGTCCTGTTCAACCCGTAAAGCAACGTGTCAGGCGCCGCCACACTCTTGCTGAACCTTGGCGCGGAACTGCTCACGGATTTGCAGGTTCTCCTCCTCGGACACGTACTCCCGTTCGCCTTTGTCGTTGATGTCGTAGAAGGTGGAAACACTCTCCAGGTGCTTGAGGCGGGCCTGAAGTTTTCGACACATCTCGGCTTGGCGCTCCGCCTGCTGACGAGCTTTCGCCTCCGCGGCCTGGCGCTCCTCCCGCTCCTTCTGTTGCTGTTCCAGGAACTCCGTCATTTTCTGCTGCCGGTCTCGGGCCGTGGCATCGGTCTGGGCTGGTGCGGCGTTGACGCGCACCTCCTTGGTACTGGCCTTCGCCGGGGGGCGATCGCCGAAATGGGTCTGACCGTTGGCATCTGTCCACTGGTAGACGGCAGCGTGAGAAAACGGACTAAGGGATAGCAGAAATAAAGAGATAAGAAGCCTGCGAGCCATAACTGAATTCCTTTTCGAATAATGCTTTTGGCGACTTTCGAAGGGGTAGTCTACCCGATGATGTTATTGGGAACTTTGCTCTGGTCATGAATTGGGTGGGCCGCCTTTTATTAAAGACAAGTTCTTGGGACATTTGTTTTCATTGCAGATGACCACCGAACAAATTGCCCGCCCTCTTTCGCCAAGCAAAGTTGCTCAAAAATCTTGTTGTAGTCGCCCTCATAGTTATAAAGGTTGGTGGCAACAATGCCACCGTCCCTACGCTGTTTCGATATGAATCTGCCAGGCTTCGGGAGACGGTACTTGTGTTCGCCCTTCAAATAGATAATCAGTAGCGCAGATCGCCCGCCCTGTGAACTGGAACGCTTTTCCAGTTTAAGTTGAGCAATATCCCGCCAGGCGATTTCCTTTAATGGGCAGTCATCGACTCGCAAGAATTGAGGGGTCACTTCAACCATGTGATTGATGTTTCCGAAATCCAGCCGCAGATACCCCCAAGAAACAAAGCTCGTGAAGATAATAAAGATGATTGCCGGTACGACTGATGAGGTATCCAGGTAAAACCAGTAGGCGAGCCCGCAGATCGTAGCGAACAGCAGTCCAGCCGTTTGATACATTAATGCCCGGTCTTTCCGGTACACCTCATGTCTAACAACGGGAAGCTTGGTATACGTCGAATGCATGTTGGTCAATCCATTAACCAGGTACGTGTTGGACAGTTTCAATCAGCGCGCTGTATGTAGCACATATGTATTCAAGTCATCCTGATACTGCCTGAATGAGTCCCTATTCTGTCAGGACGCGTAACTCAGCTTTTCCGCCATCAGGTCGGGCCTGCGTGTGGTATCGATGATGGAGACATCGGTAAACATGTCGTCCACTTTCTGCTTGAAGGTTTTGTCATCCATATCCCGCCAGTAACGTGCCGGACGCCCCGTCGCCTGGTCGTGCTTTGCGGTGGTCGGGTCAAGGTGTCGATACTGCTCCAGCATGGGCATCTCCGGCAGCGGCCTGGTGATGTCCATGTAGTTCTGAATGAAATCCCAGTAGGCATAACACATGGTGGGGCTACCGTGGGCCCCGAGAATATCACCAACGGTAACGTCCAGTTTGCTGTAACGGTGAGAGAGCACCAGGTCAAACAAGGTGCCAAAGCGATCCACCCTCGCGCAGCACCAGGCATCGAATTCGTAGAAAGGTTTTTCAACCACCACCGGAGGCTTTCTGGGAAGAAAAGGAAACTTTCTGGGGTATTGCCAGACCTTGATCATGCCGGTGCGACGGTTGAATTCCCATTCGGGGCCTCGGCCATTCCGGAAAAGCCACTTCGGGAAGAAGCGGAAGGCGAGATCTGCGATCAAAATGAGAATCCAGC
>Ga0209075_1004104_pt1 | contig 11799 bp, 12 predicted proteins | sample Stecom2011_FD_187523 | JGI IMG/M metagenome (GOLD analysis project Ga0209075, IMG submission 187523) | Agricultural soil microbial communities from Utah to study Nitrogen management - Steer compost 2011 (SPAdes) (version 2) | ecosystem: Environmental > Terrestrial > Soil > Agricultural land...
AAAAGCGTGGCATGCGTTATCGGCAAATCACCGCTTCTAGCTATGCGCAGCGTTTGCATAAGCATGCGGCCAAACAAGAGCCGGAAAAGCTGATTGATAGTTTGATTATTTTAGCTTTTATTGAGGCACGTTCCTGCGAGCGTTTTTATCGCTTGGCACCGTTTTTAGATGAAGAACTTGGGCGGTTTTATACATCGCTGCTTAAGTCAGAGTCACGCCATTTTGAGGGGTATTTACGCATGGCGCAGCTGTATGCTAAACAACCCATTGATCAACGCGTGGCATTTTTTGCAGAAGTTGAGCGCGAAGCGATTCTCACCGAAGACGAGGTGTTTAGATTTCACAGTGGTGTGCCGAGGCAGGTGACTGAGACAGCGCAGCCTTAATAGTCAACTGTGGTATCGCTGAAGGGCAGAGCTAGCAGCTTAAGTTGCGATGCGCTGGCTTCGATATACCAGCCTTGTGTATCCCAGTCACCGAGAACAATGCGCTGTTTTTCGTTGCCCAGATCGTGCACTGCAGGGCGATGGGTATGGCCGTGAATGAGCGTGCGCACTTTGTATTGCGCCATCACACGCGCCACTTCTTCAGGATTTACATCGGTAATGTCGCTGGCTTTCATTCGTGTACTGGCTTTGCTTTTTTGTCGTAGATCGCCTGCTAGGCGCTGACGCGTACGCAAAGGTAAGTTGCGCAAGATAAGTAAAATCAAAGGGTTGCGCAGGACTCTTCGTAAACGAATGTAACTTTTATCGCTGGTGCAGAGACTGTCGCCGTGCATCAGTAGCACCGATTCACCCGCCAGTTTGATAAGGCTAGGGTCTGCTAATAACTGACAATCGGCCAACTTGCAAAAATCATTGCCGATTAAGAAATCACGGTTACCGTGCATTAAATAAATTTGCGTACCGCTGGCTGCGACAGCGCTGAGCGCTTGCGCAATTGAGCGTTGAAACGGGCTGATCGCATCGTCGCCAATCCACACTTCAAAGAAGTCACCTAAAATATAAAGTGCTTGTGCGTGCTTGGCGTGCTGCTGCAGAAACGCAAGGAACGCGCCGGTGATATCCGGGCGCTCCTCATGTAAATGCAAATCAGAAATCAGCAGAATCACTCGACGATCTCTGCTTTTTCGATGATTACATCATCGCGTGGTACGTCTTGGTGACCGCCTTTGCTGGTGGTCGCAACGCTTTTAATGGCGTCAACTACATCCATGCCTTCAACTACTTCACCGAAAACGGTGTAACCCCAACCCTGAGTGGTTGGTGCGCTGTGATCAAGGAAGTCATTGTCTTTGACGTTGATGAAAAACTGCGCTGAAGCTGAATGTGGCTCCATGGTACGCGCCATCGCGATGGTGCCAAGCTTGTTAGACAAGCCGTTGTTGGCTTCGTTTTTAATCGTCTCGCGGGTGCTTTTTTGTTTCATGTTGCTGTCAAAACCACCACCTTGGATCATAAAGTTGCTGATCACACGGTGAAAAATGGTGTTGTCGTAGTGACCGTCTTTAACATACTGAATAAAGTTGGCAACGGTTTCTGGCGCTTTGTCAGCAAACAGATTTAAGGTAATCACGCCGTGATTAGTGTGTAATTTAATCATTGAGTTGATCCATAGAAGCTAAAAAGTCATAGACCTGTCAGTGAGCTGGCAGGTTCGGGTATGATAAGCACTTTATTTGAGCCAGCCTACCCATAATAGGCAGTAATGAGTATTTAAGAGCCCATGAGCACGTCTGATTCTTCCGTTAATGTCGCCGCGAACTTCCTTCGTCCTATTCTTGAAGCCGATTTACAGTCAGGCAAGCACAGCAGTATTGTTACGCGCTTTCCACCTGAACCTAACGGTTACTTGCATATTGGCCACGCTAAATCGATCTGTCTAAACTTTGGTTTAGCCAAAGAATTAGGCGGTGTCTGCCACTTGCGCTTTGATGACACCAATCCTGCTAAAGAAGAGCAAGAGTACATTGATGCGATTAAGTCGGATGTGAACTGGCTTGGTTTTCAATGGGATGGCGAAGTGCGTTACGCCTCAGATTACTTTGAGCAGTTGTACGCTTGGGCGGTGTATTTAGTAGAGCAGGGCAAAGCTTATGTCTGCGACTTATCACCTGAGCAAGCGCGCGAATACCGTGGCAGCTTGACTGAGTCTGGTAAAAACAGCCCGTTTCGTGAGCGCAGTGTCAGCGAGAACTTAGACTTGCTAACCCGTATGCGTGCTGGCGAGTTCCCCGATGGTACCCGTGCGCTGCGTGCAAAAATCGATATGGCGTCGCCGAATATGAATTTGCGCGATCCGATTTTGTACCGTATTCGTCACGCCCATCATCACCAAACCGGTGACACATGGTGCATCTATCCAAGTTACGACTTCACGCACGGCCAGTCCGATGCGATTGAGAAGATTACTCACTCAATTTGCACCTTAGAGTTTGAAGATCACCGTCCATTGTATGAGTGGTTTTTAGAGCAGTTACCGGTGCCGGCCAAGCCGCGTCAGTACGAGTTTGCTCGTTTAAATCTTAATTACACAGTGACCAGCAAGCGCAAGCTTAAGCAGCTCGTCGATGAGAACCACGTCACCGGCTGGGATGATCCACGCATGTCGACCATCAGTGGTTTCCGTCGTCGTGGTTATACCGCTGCCTCGATTCGCAACTTCTGCGACATGATTGGGGTGAACCGTGCCGGTGGTGTTGTCGACTTAGGCATGCTGGAATTTTGTATTCGTGAAGATTTAGATACCAATGCCTCACGCGCCATGTGCGTACTTAAGCCAATTAAAGTGGTGATCAGCAATTATCCAGCAGATCAAGCGCTCACACTGCAACTACCACGACATCCCAAGCGTGATATCGGTGTGCGTGAATTGCCGTTTGAGCGTGAAATCTACATTGATGCCAGTGATTACGAAGAAAACCCACCGAAAGGCTATAAGCGTTTAGTGCCCGGCGGTGAAGTGCGTTTACGCGGCAGCTATGTGATTCGTGCCGACGAAGCGATTCGCGATGCCGATGGCAATGTGATTGAACTGCGTTGCTCGTACGACCCAGAAACCTTGGGCAAAAACCCAGAAGGCCGTAAAGTTAAAGGCGTGATTCACTGGGTGCCCGCTGCGCAAAGCGTTGAATGCGAAGTGCGTTTGTACGACCGCTTATTTAGCACGCCCAACCCTGATAAAGGCGATGACGGTGAAGCCAGCGAATCTTTCCTTGATAACGTCAATCCAGAGTCGTTGGTGGTATTGAAAGGCTGCCGCGCCGAGCCATCCTTACTGCAAGCGCAAGTGGGCGACAGTTTCCAATTCGAGCGTGAAGGCTACTTCTGCCTCGACAGCCGTGACAGCAAGCCGGATGCATTGGTATTTAACCGTACTGTGACTTTGCGTGATTCGTGGGGGCAAGCATGAGTTTAACGATTTATAACACCCTGACTAAACGTAAAGAGCCGCTGCAGCCGTTAGAAGGCAAGCATGTGCGCATGTATGTCTGCGGCATGACGGTGTATGACTACTGCCATATTGGTCATGCACGAGTAATGGTGGCTTTTGATGTGGTGACGCGTTGGTTGCGTCACCGTGGCTACGAAGTCACTTATGTGCGCAATATTACCGACATTGACGACAAGATCATTCGCCGTGCGCAAGAAAACAACGAGCCATTTGAGCAGTTGGTTGAGCGTATGGTGACGGCCATGCATGAAGATGAAGCGCGTTTAAATGTGCTGCGTCCTGATCAGGAACCACGTGCTACCGGTCACATTGACGGCATGTTCAAAATGATCCAAACCTTGATTGATAAAGGTTTTGCCTATCCTGCTGCCAATGGTGATGTGTACTACCGCGTGGCTAAGTTTGTTGGTTACGGCAAATTATCGCGACGCAATATCAATGATTTAAAAATTGGTGCACGCATCGAAGTTGATGAAGCCAAAGAAGATCCTTTAGATTTTGTCCTTTGGAAAGCGGCTAAACCTGGCGAGCCAAGCTGGCAGTCGCCATGGGGCGCAGGCCGTCCGGGCTGGCACATTGAATGTTCAGTGATGTCGACCTGCTGCTTAGGCGACAGCTTTGACATCCATGGTGGCGGTCCAGACTTGGTCTTTCCGCATCATGAAAATGAAATCGCGCAAAGCGAAGCTGCGACCGGCAAGCAATACGCCACCACTTGGATGCATGCTGGTGCGGTGCGTGTCGATGGCGAGAAGATGTCCAAATCCTTGGGTAACTTCTTCACCATTCGTGATGTGCTAGAAAAATATCATCCAGAAGTGGTGCGCTATCTTTTAGTGTCCAGTCATTACCGCAGCGCGATTAACTATTCTGAAGATAATTTGCGCGAAGCCAAATCAGCACTCGAGCGTTTTTACCTGACGTTAAAAGGTCTGGAGACCGTTCCAGCAGTTGGTGGTGAAGTCTTTGTTGAGCGCTTTACCAAAGCGATGGACGATGACTTTAATGCGCCTGAAGCCTGTTCAGTGCTGTTTGAGATGGCGCGTGAAGTGAACCGCCTCGACAAGCAAGATCATGCTGCAGCTGCAGGCTTAGCTGCGCGGATGAAAGAGTTGGCAGCGGTGCTGGGTATTTTACAGCTCGAGCCGAATGACTTCTTACAAGCCGGTGCAGAAAAGCGCGTGGATGCCGTACAGGTTGAAGCATTGATCGCCGCACGTTTGGCCGCGCGTCAAAATAAAGAATGGGCTGAATCCGATCGTATTCGTGACCAACTGACGGCTTTGGGCATCGTTTTAGAAGATGGCAAAGACGGCACAGGTTGGCGTTTTGCTGATCAATAAATGCTACGTTGATGTTGCGCGAGATCTATACTGTCGTGCAGCATCAACAAACTTATTGTGTATTTAAATGAAAAAAATGGAGAGCACTATGCAGCATTTTTTTAATACCTCCGTACGCTGCATGCTAAGCACAATGCTGATGGCTGGATGTTTGAGCCTTTCACATTCAGTTGTGGCAGCAGACGCTGATGATTACGATGACAATTGGGACGATTTTGGAGCAAATGAAGACCCATGGGAAAATGCCAACCGTGCAATTTTCCGTTTCAATGATGCTGTCGATCGCTGGGCTCTAAAACCTATAGCCAAGGGTTATCAGAAAATCACTCCCGATGTTGTCGAAGACGGTATTCATAACGTTTTTCGTAACGTTGGTGAGGTGAAAAATCTGGCTAATAATGTGCTGCAATTGAAGCTGCATGATGCCGGTGTTGATACCGCTCGCTTTATGTTTAACAGCACTTTCGGCGTCTTGGGCTTTTTTGATGTTGCGACAAAAATGGGTCTGCAGCGTAACGATGAAGACTTTGGTCAGACCTTGGGTTCTTGGGGTGTGAAAAGCGGTCCTTATGTGGTGTTGCCATTGTTAGGTCCAAGCACTGTACGTGACTCTATTGCTCTGTATCCGGACAGTTATGTCAACGCTTACCGTTATGTTGATGATGTTCCTGTGCGTAACAGCGTGTTTGCTTTAAATATCGTCGATACACGGGCAAAGTTATTATCAGCTGAGCGGTTAATCCGCGGTGATCGATACCGTTTTATTCGTAATGCCTATTTGCAGAACCGAGAGTTCCGCGTAATGGATGGCAATGTCGTAGATGATTTTTAATCAGTCGTCACTTTTCTATCAGTTGAATTGGTAGCGCGTTTCCAGCCTAGTGAGCGGCGTGCGACTCTAGCAAAGCTGCTCTCAGCCTGGTAGCGTGGGCGGCTCTAGCATCGCTACTCAGCCTGGGAGCGCGGGCGGCTCGCCCGCAAAGCTATTTGCCATGATAGATGCAGCTTGTCGACTGCACTGTAGCTGCTTTCCCGTCGATGACCCCATTCCGGGCTCAACTCCGGCGCTGCGCCATCCATGGCTACGCTTACTGCCACCACAGTGCAGCACTCTTGATGTCCTATATTGACTGGAGGTATCGGCATTTGGCTCTTAAAGGCGACTCTAGTATGCCGTTGCACTCAATCTGGGAGCGCGGGCGGCTCGCCCGCAAATGGCAGCCTATCCTGCGTTAACTTTCATTAAATTGTGTCGGCTAATTCGGTGAGTGAATCAGCTCTAGAGCATTACTAAATGTTACTGAAACATACACCCCTTGAATCAGGGTAACGATGAGAGTACCTTTTGCGCCTAGACACTCTTTATGATTTATAAGTAATGCATTCAACTTCGCAACAGACCAGTCCAATGACTGCCTCTGAGGAGCTGCTTTTTTTGCAAAAACAGCACACTTTACTGCTTGAAGACCAGCGTGCTGGTCAGCAGCTGCAACAACTCATACGACCAAGTACACCCTGGGAAACACAAGGCATTACATTTGAGCATTGTGTGGTTCCGGCGTTGTATTTGACCGGTGACTCGCTGGACTACTTTGTCCTGCCAGATGGCCGTCTGTTCTTATACTTGGCGGATGTGTCTGGACACGGCACGGCATCCGCACTGATCAGCATGCTGGTTAAAAATACTGTGCGTGAGTTTATCTTTGGTGCACATGCCGCTCACGTAGATCACTCACTGACGCCGGCCACAGTGCTGAGCTATCTTAACCAGCGTTTACTCACCTATAACGCAGACCGGCATGTGACGCTGATCTGCGCCATTGTCGATACCGATCAGAATGTGCTGCACTGGAGTGTCGCAGGGCATCTGCCTTCGCCAGTGCTATACAGTGCCGGGCGTGCCGATTTTTTGCGTGGTAAAGGTCAGCCGGTCGGGCTGTTTGAACATTCCACCTACAGCTGTGAGCAGATGCCTTTACCTGCGGCTTTCAGCTTAAGTTTATTTTCTGATGGTGTCTTAGAAGTGCTGCCAGAAAAGTATCTGATTACCCGTGAAGCGGCTTTACCAAAACTAATCACTGCGGCGCATGGCGAGTACGCCGGTATCGTTGAACGCCTAGGACTAGCTAACTGCAGCAATATGCCCGATGATATCGCCATGCTGGTGCTGAGCAGGAATCTTGCATGAGTGATGGTAAAATTCAGTTTGCTGAATACAACGAAACCTTTGTTTTAAAGTGTGTGGGTGATGTGCGCTTAACTTTTTGTTCTGCGCTCAATGAAACCATAGAAAAAATTCTGAAAACCAATTCTTTTAAGTCAATTGTGATTGATTTAACCGAGGTGATCAGTATCGACAGCACGACTTTGGGTCTGTTGGCTAAGTTATCGATTTTGTCTAAGCGAAAATTTGGCATGCTGCCGACTTTAGCCAGCACGAACCCTGATGTCAGTCGTGTGCTTGACTCAATGGGTTTTAACCAAGTGTTTAATGTGGTGCACACGCCTGCGCCGTGCCCTGAGTGTTTGGATGACTTGCCAGAGCAGGATCAATCAGAAGCGGTGGTCAAAGAGCGTGTGTTAGAAGCACACCAAATTCTGATGAGTCTAAATCAATCCAATCGCGATGCCTTTCGTGATTTGGTCAGCGCGCTAGAAAACACCCACGCGTAAATCCCAGCTTGGATAGGTTTGCAATCTACTGTGAGAGCGAATTGTTCGTGAAGTTTGGCTGCAGTTGAGTCGATCTTTGGGCATGCCGCTGCGCTTAATCTGTTCTTCCCTCAGCGAGACATCCTGTCTCGATTCGGGCGCTGCGCCATCCATGGCTATGTTTGTCACAGATCAAGCACAATGCTCGTTGACTATTAATGTTGCTAGCTAGATTTGCGTTTGTCACCACTGCAGCGCAGCATGCCTTAATAATTTGCGTTGCTGATTAGAGCGACTTGGGAGCGCGGGCCGCTGGCCCGCACAAGGATACCGCACACACATTGATGCCTAGCTCGACTCGCACCCGCAACAATCCTAGTGCTTAACGAAACAGTTTTTCTAGCTTCTCTTGGTCGCGCGCAAAAGCACGAATGCCTTCAGCAAGCTTTTCGTTGGCCATCGCATCTTCGTTATGCGCCCAGCGGAAGCTCTGCTCATCCACAAAAGCACGGCCTTCACTTTGCCCGTTGCTTTGCAGTTTACGCTCCAGTGGCGCACTCTCATTGCTCAATTGCTCCAGCAGTTCAGGGCTGATTGTTAGACGATCACAGCCTGCTAGTTGCTCAATTTGGCCGAGGTTACGAAAACTCGCACCCATCACAATGGTCTGATAATCGTTGCCTTTGTAATAACGGTAAATCCGCGATACCGACTGCACACCAGGATCTTCAATGCCTGCGTATTCACGGTCGAGTGCTTTTTTGTACCAGTCATAAATACGGCCAACGAAAGGGGAAATCAAAAACACCCCCGCATCAGCGCAAGCGGCTGCTTGGGCAAAGGAAAATAATAGAGTGAGGTTGGTTTGAATATTAAGCTTTTCCAAACGACGTGCTGCTTGAATGCCTTCCCAGGTCGCGGCGATTTTAATCAACACCCGCTGGCGATCAACACCTTGTTGTTCATAGCGATCAATTAAGCGCAAGGCATACTCATACGTGGCTTGCTCATCAAAGGATAAGCGTGCGTCCACTTCGGTAGAGATACGACCAGGAATCAAGGATAAAATTTCAGTGCCGACAGCAACCGCAAATTGCTCACAGGCTGCTTGCGGGTTGCCAGAAAAATCTTGCTGAATCTGCGCCATCATCCGTGCATAGCGAGGAAAAGTGGCCGCCTTTAGCAGCAATGATGGGTTGGTCGTGGCATCGACTGGCTGCAAACGTGCGATGGCATCTAAATCACCGGTATCCGCAACCACTGTGGTGTAACGTTTTAATTGTTCTAGTTTTGACGTCATAGTATGAACTGCGATCTGGGGCTAAAAAAAGAGTGCACAGAACATAACTGAGCACTGTTGCGGATGCAATAATTTCTATGCGCTTAACGACCTTCGAGACCTGCCATAGCTTGATCATAAATGCGCATGGGTTCATCGGTTTTGTAAATATCTGCCGATAACAGTTGGCGAAAACGTCGAGCGCCGGGGAAACCTTGTGCTAAACCGAGAATATGTCGAGTGATATGGGTTGCCTTGCCGCCCTGCGCGATATGCGCCACGAGGTAAGGGCGTAACTGCTGCAGAATCTCGGTACGGGTAATCTCGCGCGGCGCATCGCCAAACAGTTGATGATCAACCTCACTGAGCAACCAAGGGTTGTGGTAAGCCTCACGACCAATCATCACGCCGTCAAAGATTTGTAACTGCTCTGTGCATTGCTCAAGGGTTTTGATGCCGCCATTGAGGATGATTTCCAAATCTGGAAAGTCAGTTTTAAGCTGCGCGGCAATGTCATAGCGCAGCGGTGGAATATCGCGGTTTTCTTTCGGTGACAAGCCTTCCAAAATGGCAATCCGCGCATGCACAGTAAAACTTGTGCAGCCGGCATCACGCACCGTACCGACAAAATCACACAGCTCGGCATAGCTGTCACGGCCATTGATACCAATGCGGTGCTTGACCGTGACCGGAATATCGACGCCATCCTGCATCTGCTTGACGCAATCAGCGACCAACTGCGGATGCGCCATTAAGCAGGCACCGATCATGTTGTTCTGCACGCGATCGCTCGGACAGCCAACATTGAGATTCACCTCATCGAAACCTGCCGCAGCCGCCATCTTTGTGCAAGCAGCTAAATCTGCAGGATTACTGCCACCTAGCTGCAACGCTATGGGGTGCTCAGACTGGTCATGGCGCAAAAATCGCGCGCTATCGCCGTGTATTAAAGCGCCGGTAGTGACCATCTCGGTATAGAGCAGTGCACGCTTAGAAATCAGCCGCAAAAAGTAGCGGCACTCGTGAGTTGTCCAATCCATCATCGGGGCAACAGAAAAGCGGCGGTTTACTGTGTTCATCAATGTTCAGCTCTTTAATAACGACTTGGCTGCTCGGAAGAGCCATTTTGAGGACGTATTGTATGTTAATCGTGCTGTGTTTAGGAGCGAGGTTTAGATTGAATTTATTATCAGGTTGGCAAGCGCGAGTGAGTTCAACTGACTTTGACACAAGAATGCAGGTTCTTATTGCGGGCGAGCCGCCCGCGCTCCCAGAGTGTGCTGAGAAATTTTCAGTGAGTTTGCAGGCTATGGACGTGCTTATTGCGGGAAGCCTAGAGTTAATCGAGAACTTGCATTGCGCTCCCAGAGCCGACCATGTTGCGACTTCTGGGAGCGCGGGCCGCTGGCCCGCATTAGAGGCTACTAAGTACACAGCAACTTAAGTGCATTTGCCTGTATTCAATGGCGTTTTAATCCAGCTAGCTATTATATTTTATGAGCGACTTTTGTAATCACTACTCCAGCGCCAATCTGTCGAACAAGCCACAAGGCCAGCAGACACTGGGTTGTTATGAATATAGGCGGTAGCCGCTTCAAGGTGTGCCTGATTGCGAATAAATCTATCCCAATAGTCGGGTTGCCAGATGGGTAGTGACGGTTTTTGTCCAGCTAAGTCCAGTTGTTTAGCGATTTTTTTGGCCGTGTAAGATTTCCAGCTCTGGATAATTTTCGAAAGTGAGCTGTCTTCGAACACATGAATTAACAGATGCACGTGATTTGGCATGACGACATAGGCCAGAATCCTGTAGCGCTTTCCAGCAAAGTACAACCAGTTGTCGATTACGATTTTGGCGATGCCTGGGTAAGCTAACCAGCACTGCCCGTAACCTGCATCCAATAGCTGTTCGGTAGCAATGCGTTTCTTTTCGCTGTTCAGGTGAGCTAAGCGTTGCATCACTTCGGCAGGAAGAGCGTCGCCGAGCCGATAGGTGATCATTTGAAATTCAGCCTCTTCAATGTGAGGCAGATAACCGCGGCTATGCGCTTCTGGGAGTGTTGTTTTTGCTGATGCGTTACCTGCGACTCGTCCTTGAGTTTGCATAGTTATCTCCATGTTTCATTGTTACTTAGCAATATTGAAATGACTTAGCATGGTCTAGAAAGTGTAGTCGATTTTTCTTTTTTTGTTGAAAGATCGTATGGGCAGTGCTTAGGATTGCGCTTGGATGTGAGAGCGTATTGCGGGCGAGCCGCCCGCGCTCCCAGAGTGTGCTGAGAAGTTTTCAGTGAATTTGCAGGCTATGAACGTGCTTATTGCGGGAAGCCTAGAGTTAATCGAGAACTTGCATTGCTATCTGGGAGCGCTGGCCGCTGGCTCGTATTGTGCTGAGTATGTGGTGTTGCGAATAGGGGATTAGCTTGAATTGATTGCGAGGTAATGAGTCGTCAGGGGTGGCGCTTACCTACGCGCTTGGATGTGAGAGCGTATTGCGGGCCAGCGGCCCGCGCTCCTAAGCAGGACAGGATTAAGCGCTGTACTTACTCTTCAAGCTCACCTTCACCACCAACGGCTCAAGCGCGCGGCAGCAGCAGGGTAGGATTTCGTCTTGGCGCAGGTAGGCCAGCGGGGTGTTGATGTAGTCCACGCTACCCGAACGCAGGGTCACGCGGCAGGCGCCGCAGTAACCGCTGCGGCACTGGTATTCAATTTTATGACCGGTGCGTTCTAAGCCTTCAAGCAGGGTTTCTGACTCCTCTAAGTGAAAAATTAAATCCTCAGTAATAACTTGCATAACCTTGCTCATTTAAAGCTCGAATTCGCCTAAGTCTTCCGCGGAAACAGTCGAGTTTATTTGGCCAACCAAGTAGGAGCTGACTTCAACTTCTTGCGGTGCAACCTGTACGTTATCCGATACCAACCAAGCGTTAATCCATGGGATCGGGTTGTGCGAGGCATTGCTAAATGCTGGCTCAAGTCCCACTGCATGCATGCGTAAGTTAGTGATGTATTCAATATACTGGTTAAGAATGTCGAGGTTCAGACCAATCATTGAGCCGTCTTTAAATA
>Ga0209075_1004105_pt1 | contig 11793 bp, 12 predicted proteins | sample Stecom2011_FD_187523 | JGI IMG/M metagenome (GOLD analysis project Ga0209075, IMG submission 187523) | Agricultural soil microbial communities from Utah to study Nitrogen management - Steer compost 2011 (SPAdes) (version 2) | ecosystem: Environmental > Terrestrial > Soil > Agricultural land...
GCGTTGATACCAACCGGGAGGCCTAACCCGAATACCCATATGAAGAATAATGCCGTCCAGCCAATTAAAAATACGATGGTATACGGCAGCATCATCGCAATCATAGTACCAATACCTGTATCTTTTTTATAACGAACGGCAACCGCCAATATCAAACCGAAATAGCTCATCATTGGGGTGATGATGTTCGTTACTGAGTCACCAATTCGGTATGCTGCTTGAATGACTTCTGGTGCATAGCCAATCAACATTAGCATAGGAACAAAAATTGGGGCGGTAATTGCCCACTGTGCTGACGCCGATCCAAGCATAAGGTTGACAAAGGCACACATAAAAATAAATAGAATAAATAATGATGGACCGGTTAGTCCCACGTCCTTCAGGAAGGTTGCGCCATGCACAGCTAGAATGCTACCTAGATTGGTCCAATCAAAGAAAGCCACAAACTGTGCCGCGAAGAACACTAATACGATATACATCCCCATGGTGCTCATGCTATCTGACATGGCATCGATCACATCACGATCGGTCTTCATAACTTTGGTGATTCGGCCATATACGTAGCCTGGAATCGCAAACGTGATGAAAATGAAAGTCACAATCCCTTTCAAGAATGGTGAACCCGATACTTCACCGGTTTCAGGATGACGCAGCACACCCCATTCAGGTACGATTGTTAAAGCAAGCAAAATCCCTAGAATTGCAAAACTTATACCAGCACCAATTAGTCCTTTCTTCTCAAGTGCAGTGAGCGGTTCAATTTTCTGATCGGTTAGATTAATCGATGCTTCAGATTTATTGTATTGACCAAGTTTAGGTTCAACGATTTTTTCTGTAACGAAGGTACCGAGAATGGCGATCAGAAACGTTGAAGTAAACATGAAATACCAGTTGGCCTCAGGACCGACATAGTATTCTGGATCAATGATGTTAGCTGCTTTGGTGGTGATCCCCGCCAACAATGGATCCACAGTTCCGATTAATAAGTTCGCACTATAGCCACCTGATACACCAGCGAATGCTGCAGCTAAACCGGCTAAAGGGTGTCGTCCAAGTGAATGGAAAATCATTGCAGCGAGTGGAATCAGCACCACGTAACCCAGTTCTGCTGCGGTGTTTGAGACAACCCCCGTAAATACTACGGCCACAGTGACTAAGCGTGGATGAGCATTGAGTACAAGCCCACGCATGGCTGCTGACAGCATGCCAGAACGCTCGGCAATACCTACACCTAATAATGCAACGAGTACTGTACCTAATGGCGTAAAGCCTGTGAAGTTAGTGACCAAGCCAGTGACGATACGCTGTAAGCCTTCGGCATTCATTAAGCTCACAACTTCAATGACACCACCACCTGGGCGAGGATCTTGTGCGCTAAGCTCAAAATAACCTGCAATACCACTAATAATGATGATACCTAAGGCGAACATCGCAAATAGGGTAATCGGATGCGGTAACAAGTTACCCAGCCACTCGACTGTATCAAGAAAACGCGTGAAAGCGCCGCGTTTTTGTAGTGTTTGTTGTTGGGCCTGCGACATGCAAATACAGCTCCTGTTTTGATTTGCTTTTCGATTTAAGGGCGGAATTGTACACATAAAAAAGGCCAATCGCGAGGATTGGCCTTAGATTAAGGATAAATGGTGGGTTGGCTGCGTTAGCCTGCTATTTCACCGCAGCTAGGGCAACCTCACGTGCGTGGCGCCCGGCGATGAGATCTTCATGAGCAAAATCGTCCACACTAATGACACGTAAACGACCTTGCTCTGCTCGGCGTAACACGTCAATTTCATCGTCATCAAGGACGCCTAAGCGCTTACCTTGTTCAGCCACTTGGTCGAGGAACATAAACGGCATGCGACGGTCGTTGGCAGCCTTTCGTACTTTATCAAACAGCGGTTCAGCTGCAATGATATCTTGCAAAGTTTGCTCTAAGTAGCCAAATTGACCTTCCGTTGACAAGAACTGGCCGTGGCCTAAGCGTTCGCGCGTCGCGCTTGGCTCGAGCAAGATTTTTGCTACTTTACTGTCTAACTTATCAGAAGGACGTTTTGCAATGCGCCCGAATGGATACATGATGGCCTTCATGACTTTACCAACAGTACCGAAGTTATCGAGCAATGCGAGCTGACTTTCTTGTAGGCGGTACAAGGTATCTTGCATGGCCCAATGAAGCAGCGGCAAGTCATCTTTTTGACGACCCTCATCGTCAAAGCGTTTCAGTGTTGCTGAGGCAATAAACAAGTAACTTAACATATCACCCAAGCGCGCTGAAATACGCTGTTTACGCTTCAGAGAGCCGCCTAAAGTTGCCATAGCCACATCTGAAAGTAGCGCTAAGTTTGCACTAAAACGGTTCATTTGTTTGTAGTAGATGGCGGTACTGTCTTTAAACGGCGTATTGCTGAAGTGCCAACCGCCCAAGCCAAAGTAGAGTGAACGAATAAAGTTACTCATCCCAAACCCGATATGCCCCCATAGGGCTTTGTCAAAGCGGTTTAAGCCATGACGGGTAGTTTCAGCCGACGCCAACATTTCCTCAAGAACGTATGGATGACAGCGAATCGCACCTTGGCCATAAATCATCAGGTTCCGGGTTAAGATATTGGCACCTTCAACGGTAATGGCAACAGGCACGCCTTGGTAGCCACGTCCCAAATAGTTGCTTGGTCCTAGGCAGATCCCTTTACCGCCATGAATATCCATCGCATCGTCGACACATGAGCGTAACCGTTCCGTCATATGATACTTAGCGATGGCTGAGATCACCGATGGTTTTTCACCAAGATCGATGCCTTTGGTCGAAAAGCTTGTCACCGCATCCATCAGATAAGCGTTGCCACCGATGCGGGCCAGAGCCTCTTGCACGCCTTCCATTTTACCGATGGGGAGACGGAATTGGCGGCGAATGTATGCGTACGCACCCGTTGCTAAGGCGATAGATTTCACGCCACCAGCACTGTTTGATGGGAGGGTGATGGCGCGACCAACAGATAGGCATTCCACCAACATACGCCAGCCTTTGCCAGCCATTTGTGGGCCCCCAATAATGTAGTCAAGTGGCACAAACACATCTTGGCCGCGCACTGGACCGTTTTGAAACGGTACATTCAATGGGAAGTGCCGGCGCCCAACTTCAACACCTTTGGTATCCCGTGGGATGAGTGCAGCAGTGATGCCGATATCTTCCTGATCGCCGAGCAGATGTTCAGGATCATATAATTTGAATGCTAATCCAATCACTGTGGCAACTGGTGCAAGCGTGATATAACGCTTATTGAAGTTCAAGCGAATACCAACAATTTCGTTACCTTCCCACATCCCTTTGCAAATGACCCCGGTATCTGGAATGGAACCAGCGTCAGAGCCTGCTTCTGGACTGGTTAAGGCGAAACAGGGAATTTCTTCTCCCGCTGCTAAGCGTGGTAGGTAGTAATCTTTTTGCTCGGGGGTGCCGTAGTGTTGTAACAATTCACCTGGGCCTAGCGAGTTAGGAACACCAACAGTTGACGCTAAGATGGTACTGACACCAGCTAATTTCTGTAGCACCCGTGATTGCGCATAAGCTGAAAATTCTAAACCGCCATATTCTTTTTTGATGATCATGGCAAAGAATTTGTTGTCTTTCAGGTATTGCCACACATGCTCTGGCATATCTGCCAGCTCATGAGTTGCTTCCCAATCATTCATCATTTTACAGACTTCTTCGCAGGGACCATCAAGAAACGCTTGTTCTTCTACGGTGAGTTCAGGTTTTTGGATGCTATGTAACTTTTTCCATTCCGGTGCACCACAAAACAAGTCGCCTTCCCACCAAGTGGTACCAGCGTCAATGGCATCTTTCTCAGTTTCAGAAATCTCCGGCATGATTTTGCGGTAAATCTCTAATACTTTTTGCGACAAGATATTGCGACGAATGGCTGGTACATTCAGTGGAATAAGGAAAACTGCCAGCAGCAGCCACCAACCGATGCCGACAACCCCGAATAAACTGCCTACAGCAAAGATAGCAATCATGCCGAGGCTGGTAAGCTGTAACGAGGTGCGGTGATAGAGAAAGCCACCCAATGCGAGTAAGGCTACGATAATCCAAATCAGGGTGCTCATGTTGTTCGACTCCATTACTTTTAGAGGTCTGACCAGTTGTTATTGTGTCGAGAGTAGACCTTTTTTTGCTATTTTTCAAGTCGTCGGACGTGATTAATCTCACTTAAAAACTTTCGCAAAATCATAAGGTCTTACGCTATAGTTCAAGTAACAGTTCACTCAACGAGCGTTACATCAAATAGTTAGGACATACGATGAAAATATGGCAAGGACTCATCGCTGGAATTTTGGTTGGGGTGGTAATATTCCTTATACCAGCTGTATGGGCAGCAGAATTATCCCCTTATCATGCACGCTATGACGTTACTCGAGGTAACAGTCATTACGGTGAGGCTGTGCGGACATTGAGTTACGCTGATGGGCGCTATGAGCTGTACACGGAAACCGAAATAACGTGGTTATTTTTGTCAGATCGGCGGCGTTATTGGTCGGAGTTTCAGTTTAATAACCAGTTGATTGATAGTCTGAGGTTCCGCTATAAACGCAGTGGAACTGGGGCCAGTAAAGAGTTTAACGGGCGCTTTTCCTGGGCAGAAAAACAACTGATTAACCTTGCTAATGAGCGGGCAATGAATGTTGACATCAATCAGTATCGGGTCGATGCAGCAGCAAGTCTGGAACAACTTCGCTATGACCTCCAACAAGGTAAGGAATCATTTCGTTACTTAGTGATCGATGAAAAAGGCCAGCCTGATGAATTGGTATATCAACGGCACGGTTTGGAGGAGCTCGTTCTACCCTATGGCACAGTCAGTGCTATTAAAGTCTCACGGGTGAGAGAAAATTCAAAGCGCGAAACAGATTATTGGTTCGCGCCCGAGTTAGGATTTGTATTAGTTAAAATGCAACAGCGCGAAAATGCTAAAGAAGTTGCTACGTTATTACTCGTGGGGGTGGATTAATCGGCAGCGTACCCCGCAGGGCCAAGTAATTCCCCATCTAATTCTGCACCTTGGTCGGTTAATCGTAATCGTCCTGTGCAGAACCAGTTGACGACCAACGGGTAAATAGCGTGTTCCTGTGTGTGTACCCGTTGTTGCAAATCTGCAGCTGTATCACCAGCAAAAACCGGAACTTTAGCCTGTAATACGACCGGGCCGCCATCTAATTCTTCCGTTACAAAATGCACGCTTACGCCATGCTCTTCATCACCCGCATCAAGGGCCCGTTGGTGGGTGTTTACACCTTTGTATTTAGGTAATAGTGATGGGTGAATGTTAAGCATCCGGCCGTGGTAGTGACGTGTAATAGCTGGCGTTAGAATTCGCATAAACCCAGCTAACACCACTAAATCTGGTTGATAACCATCAATCAGCTGCTGCAAATCAGCATCATAAGCTTCACGGGTAGGGTAATCGCGGTGACTTAATACTGCGATTGGGATGCCAGCCGCTGCTGCTTTGTCTAAGCCTGCCACGCCATCTTTATTGCTAATTACCGCAACGACTTCGCCAGCCACACGGCCTGCTTGGCAAGCCTCAACAATGGCTTGCATGTTGGTTCCAGAGCCGCTGATTAGAATAACGATACGTTTCATCAACGAATTTCAACCGCTGCTTCATTAGCTGCACGTTCAGCAACTTGACCGATAACCCAAGCTTGCTCACCTTCTGCGTTTAGGAGTGTAACAGCTTGTTCTGCAATAGTTGCTGGCACCGCCATAATGAGACCAACGCCACAGTTAAAGGTACGATACATTTCTTGGGTCGTAACGTTACCTTGCTCTTGCAGCCAGTTGAATACCGCTGGCCATTGCCAACTACTACCGTCAATCACCGCTTTTGCATGAGCGGGCAATACACGCGGAATATTTTCCCAGAAACCGCCACCAGTGATGTGGGAAATAGCGTGTACTTCATACTGTTCTAGCAATTTCAGTACTGATTTTACGTAAATTTTGGTCGGCGCCATAAGGTGTAGTGCCAGTGGCTTGCCGTCAAGCGTTTCAGTGGCAGGATCGGTTTGGCTGACGGCTAAGATTTTGCGAATCAAAGAATAGCCATTTGAGTGTGGACCTGATGATGCTAAGGCAATAAGCACATCACCTGGAGCGACTTTACTGCCATCGATGATGTTGTCTTTTTCCACTACACCGACACAGAAACCAGCAATATCGTAATCGCCGTGCTCGTACATGCCAGGCATCTCTGCAGTTTCACCACCGATAAGCGCACAGCCAGCTTGTACACAACCTTCACCGATACCAGTTACAACATCGGCGGCAACGTCAACATCAAGTTTACCTGTTGCGTAATAGTCAAGGAAAAATAGGGGCTCAGCACCTTGAACGATGAGGTCATTTACGCACATAGCAACTAAATCAATACCAACAGTGTCGTGTTTACCTAAATCAATCGCTAACCGCAGTTTTGTACCCACACCATCAGTACCTGAGACCAACACTGGCTGACGGTACTTGCTGGGTATCTCGCACAATGCACCAAAACCACCAATTCCGCCCAGAACCTCTGGTCGGCTAGTCCGTTTGGTAACGCCTTTAATGCGCTCTACTAAGGCATTACCTGCGTCAATATCAACGCCAGCGTCTTTATAGCTTAATGATGGTTTTTCAGTGCTCACGGAAGTTTCCTCAACTCAGGCAAAAATTTTGGGCGTAAGTTTACCATTATTCATAGCACTGTGCGATAACCGTTTTTAGCGTATAATCAATATTCTTTCTGTGGTCATGACCACCTTGTTAAGGCCATCTTATGCACCATTCGTTAGCACAGGTTCAACTGGTTCCTGCCACCCGGGAACATATCGATGCGCTACTGCAAATAGAACAACTTAGCTTTGTTACTAACCATATTAGTCGCCGTAGTTTTCGTCGCTTTATCGACCATAGCATTGGTGATTTTAACGTTGCATTAGCAGGCGACAAAGTGGTTGGCTATGCCATTGTGTTGTATCGCCGTGCAACCGAACTCGCTCGATTATATTCCTTGGCGGTACATCCTGATTGGCGTCGCCAAGGAGTGGGAAAGCGTCTTCTCGAGCAAGCGGAGTGCGATGCTAATGCCCGTCATTGTTTAATGATGCGCCTAGAGGTAAAAACTGATAATACGGCCGGCATTCAGTTTTATCATCAAGCAGGTTATGCCGATTTAGAGATCCGTCCTGAATTTTACGCGGATGAAAGTGATGCCTTAGTGTTGCAGAAATTGTTACCAAGGTTTACTGCCAAAGAGTTATCCATGCCACAACAGAGGCTAGTACCGTATCTAACCCAAACTACTGATTTTACCTGTGGCCCAGCAAGCTTATTGATGGCACTTGCGCATTTTGATATCCAAAGTGCCGATCCTCACCATGAAGAACTTGAAATTTGGCGCGAAGCCACCACTATTTTTATGACTTCTGGGCATGGTGGATGTGGCCCCCACGGGTTGGCGCGCGCAGCGCATAAGCGGGGGTTGGGAGCTGAAGTTTACGTGAGTGAAACTGGACCATTATTGTTGGATTCAGTGCGCAGTGCTGCCAAGAAAACGGTGATGGAGCGTATCCAACACGCTGATATTGCTGCATTAAAACGTGCACAGGTGCCCATCCATGTGGGGGAGTACAACCTGCCGCAATTACTCGAGGATTTACAGCAGGGTAAATTAGTGCTTGCACTTATCAGTACCTATGTATTTGATGAAAGCAAAGCACCCCATTGGGTTTTAATTTGTGCCGCTGATGAGCATTACATTTATATTAACGATCCAGACCAAGATACGTTGCCTTGGCAATCGCCAGCAGAACGGCAATACTTACCCATACCCATAGCAACCTTCCGCCGGGCTTTTGGTTATGGTAAACGCAAACAGCGTGCCGTGGTGGTGTTAAGCCCACCTAAATAATCTGTAAACAAACACTTGAAATAGCTGACAGCGCCCCTATATCAGTGATAGACTTGTAAAAGTAACCCTGGGGCTGATTTGGATTCGACGGAATACACGAAACCCAAGGTGCATGCCGAGGTGAGGCAGGCCTCGTAAAAAGCCTCAAAACAATAGTTGCAAACGAAGACAACTACGCTTTAGCGGCTTAATAACCCGCTATGCCCGACCCCTAGCGCTTGGTCTGTGAGACTAGGATCAGTCGGTTCACCCCAAAGCAGACTCGCGTGGAGGCTTCGCCCGGAGCCAAGACGTTAAAACCAATCGGGCTCGTCACCTCTAGTAGCCTGTCTGTCGGCGACTGGGTGATTAACTAAAAGACTGACTAAGCATGTAGGACCGAGGATGTAGGTATTACGGACGCGGGTTCAACTCCCGCCAGCTCCACCAAATAAGTAAATCAGGACGTCTCAGGACGTCCTTTTTTATGTCCGAAATTCAATAAATTCAACGCTTTTCAGCTTTTTTGTGTGTCGCATTAGGTAGTAAGCTTAACGCACTCTTAAATTTCCGATTCACTATCTGATTCTGTTCATCAATTCTACGATTACTCGCTTTGACGGTGATCCCGAGGGCTATTGCACTAGAGAGTAGGGCTAGTACTCCCACATTAAATGATTGCCAGTCGTACCAAACTTTTTGTACGTAATTCCAATCAGCGCAACTAGACATGATTGGCTCAACAACCATCGACCACAAATAGACGACGAAAAGGAAACCGACCAAATAAGTTAGAATGTTTACAGAGTATTTTCTGGCCATGCGCGTCAGCATCCTTCGATTTTTAATCTTGTTGCCTGTTATAAAAAGCGATGAAAGTCCTCAATTGTAAATGCTTTATTAAAGCACTCAACTATCGAGGGCGTCGAGCAACACGGTCGTGATATGTTGGAATCCATGTCGCTAGGAATTTATCGGCAATTTCGGCGTGCTTAGAACGAATAGCTCCGAGTGGGAAGCAGCCAGATAAATCTAAGTCATATTTTGCAGAGATCGACAGTGCAGTAGGATTCAGTAAAACATCGCGCATCAAATAGGTAACTGCTTTACTAAGCGCTTTGCTCGGCTGTGCTTCGCAAACGTCGATTAAATATAACCGAGTAATTTCGATTGCGGCGGTAATGCGCTTTACCTCGCGCTCCTTCATAAGCTCGCTATAAGGAAGTCCCGACAAATTGGCAATCCGACTTTGAAGGCAAAGCGGAGGCGATAATACTCTCACTCTATTGTTGCCAAAGAGCATTTCATCGGAATGATTCATGATGTCTTTGTCATTCAGCCCATAAACACAGGGCAAGAAATCAACTACTTCAAACACACCCGAATTGTTGAATACGACGAGTCCAGAATTGGGAGTGTTGTCATCAGGGCTTGGTATCAGGTGTTCAGCATTCCAGGCGGCTGCGCATTCGATTACCTCTGGCCGTCTCCCCATGAAATCAAGGTCGTCACTTGCCAGTATGTCATACTGGCGGCCCGTAGCACCGTCAATTAGATAGTATTCGGCCCACAGCAATAGTGCTTGCCCGCCAATTAGGACAATGCGACTGGCGAGCTCTTGTGGTAATGCGGATAAAAGCCGCGTAGCTTCTTCAAGCGTGGAAAACGGATTTAGCTCAGGGCTATCTGAAACCAAAGCTTACTCGTTTCACTCGATTTTGCTTAGGCCGTGCGTTACTTGGATTTTTCATGGCAGCTTGATACTGAGCAAGACGCAACTCATCCTTCTCAAGAATGCGCTTCTCGAAAATGTTGCTTTCGCCTAATTTGAGTTGACTGTTCATAAAGTTACTAGCTGCTCCGGGGAACTTACTTTTAAAAGTATACAGAAGACTATTCTTTTGACTGCTCCGACCAGTTAAAAATACTCTTGACATCAACCTGATCGCTAAGGGAATGGCGCTGGGGTGTAATCAGCGCCTAAATTAACACAAAGTGCGTGTAGAGCAAAACGATTAGGTGCGATCGCTTATGAACCTCAATTATCGTTTATTGATTGGCCTGTTGGCTTTCAGGTGCAAAGCGTCCAAGTTATCCGTTAAAAACTCCCGCGAAATAGCAGCACAGAAGTCAACCGAGTCCAAACCTTTCGGCAATCGGTTAGCCAAGGTAACGTTTAGAGCAGCGGTGCATAGGTTAGTAATGGTTTTAGATGTAACTAAATTAGACAAATGCGAATCATCAGGGTATGATGCCTTCACAATCGTTCTGGAGGAGAAAGTGACATGACCGTAGATAATGGTGTTCGTATTGTTGCTGGGGTGATGGTGCTGGTGTCGCTGTTGTTGACTGCCTATGTTCATCCTAACTTTGTCTGGTTAACAGCATTTGTTGGAGTGAACCTAATCCAAAGCGCATTCACGGGTTTTTGTCCTGCAGCTGCAGTGCTGAAAAAACTTGGGTTGAAGTAATCCCCCAAAAAACAAGGGCTGAGGTGATGGCTCTACCTTAGCCCTTGTTATTCTTTAGGTTACCGTGGTTATTTTTGAATGTTATTTCGGCTTACAAAAATAGCAACGATAGAGGTTGTTAACACCCCCATGACCAACGCACCGAGTGCGGACTGCCATAGATAGTTGTTGAAATTGAAATACGCGTCGGCTTCAGCTGGCGTATAAATGCCCGCATCAATCGCATAAATTTTAGCGTTAGTAAAGAAATCGGGCGTAACTATATGATGGATAAACCATTGTGTTAACGGTGATAAAACCGTAACTACCAGCGTAATTATCCCACCTGAAATAAACGCATGTTTATAGGTAAACTCCGGACGAGTTGCTCGTATCGAGCGTAATGCAACGACATAAATTGCAATTGCTACGATAGCGAACAACATGGTTAAGGTAGGATGCAGTGCGATATACGTAGAATGCAAGCCAACTAACCGTTCCAGCAGCGCCCACAAAATCAGTGCAATGGTGAAAATAACACCCCACTTGATTTCTAGCTGGTAAGTTTTCATTGAGCACCTCAATATTATGTGGGTTAGATCATCGAGCGGAACAACTGTTTATTACCGCAAACATGATGTTTAATCACCATAACCACATGCCCAACAATAGCTATAAGCAGTAACCAAGCCATCGGTGAGTGTAATTGACCCAGTTGCATAAGCCAGTCAATTTTCTCTCCACGCTCAATAAGTTGGCAGCCAAATACTTTTAACCCATAGCCGTTGCCTACTAAATAGCTCATACCTAATAATGGCATAGCGACGAGTAACCCATACAATCCGATGTGACCGATTTTTGACCAAATGGTTGTTGCTTCAGGGTTGACTGGCCGCTGCCCAAGTTGTGTGAAGGCCCAAATCATCCGTGCGATGACAAAGGCTAAAATAAAAGCGCCAATATTAACGTGGTAGGGCACTAAGGTTTCACCAACCCAGTGCTCACCATCGGCAATACGATCGAAAAACTTGGTGAACTGCCACAGCACTAAAATTGCAGTAAACCAATGGAAGAACCTAGAAATGACACCGTACTGGTGTTTTTGATCAGTTATCATTGTTATTGCTCCCATTTTACAACGGTTTAAGTACCGTTGGTTGTCCTATTATTCTCTTTCTTGACATAAAACGCTATGATCGTGTTACCGATTCATTTTGCATTAAGTAAAAATAGCGAGAAATTATGAGTTTACCAAATTGTCCTAAGTGTGATTCCAGCTATGTGTATGAAGATCAAGCATTATTAGTTTGTCCAGAATGTGCTTACGAATGGAATCCTAACGAGGTTGTCGAAGAGGATACCGCTCAAGTGAAAGATGCCCATGGCACGCCATTGGCAGAAGGTGATAAAGT
>Ga0209075_1004107_pt1 | contig 11789 bp, 12 predicted proteins | sample Stecom2011_FD_187523 | JGI IMG/M metagenome (GOLD analysis project Ga0209075, IMG submission 187523) | Agricultural soil microbial communities from Utah to study Nitrogen management - Steer compost 2011 (SPAdes) (version 2) | ecosystem: Environmental > Terrestrial > Soil > Agricultural land...
GGTTCGTCTCTATCAGAATAATAATACCCCGCAGGATTATATGTCGTAATAAAAAATAAGTTTTTATTTGCGAACCCCAAGGGAAGCGAATTATCACGAACCCTTTTTTCTATAAATGTGTGAATCCTTTGGGTTATTTTCTTTTTGATTGAAAAAATATTTCAAACAATTAGTTTTATTTACTTCTTACTCTCATTCACCATTCTTTTCATAATCGCCCATTGTTTCAACGTATCTCGCGCTTCTAACGCTGGGTAACCCAACATGGTTTTACCAGCTGCTACATCTCCTGTAACTCCAGAACCTGCACCAATAACAGCTCGATCACCAATAGTAGTATGATCTTTAATTGATGCGCTACCTCCAATCATTACTCCGTTTCCTAATTTAACCGATCCTGCCAAACCGCTGTTTCCTGCCATTATACAGAACATTCCTAACTCGCTGTTATGACCTATTTGTACTAAATTATCAATTTTACAGCCGTCGCCAATAATGGTTGAGCTAAATTTACCGCGATCAACACAAGCATTGGCTCCTATTTCTACTTGATTACCAATTACTACATCGCCAATTTGTGGAATTTTAACCAAACCTCGTTCCGGACATGGACGGAAACCAAAACCATCTGCACCAATGGTAGCATTTGGATGAATAATACACTGATGTCCGATTTTTGAACGTTCACGAATCACACTACCTGACCAAATTGTGGTTTGTTTGCCAATAATACAATCGTCTAAAACTGTTACATTAGGATACAAAATTGTTCCGTCACCAATTTCAGTACGTGGTCCCACATAACATCCGGCGCCAACTTTTACACCGTTTCCTATTTTTGCCGAATCATCGATTACTGCCGTTGGATGAATATCAACAGAAAATTCAGGCATAGGCGAAGCGAACAATTCCAAAATCTGACTCATAGCTAAATCGGCATTATCCACTTGAATAAAAGCTCGATTATCGCCTGGTTCAATAGCAATATCTTTGTTAACTACCGCAACACTTGCTGCAGAGGTATTCCATAATTTTTCGTACTTTTTATTTCCGATAAAAGAAATATCTGATGTTTTGGCTCGAGTAAGTTCTTCGGTAGCAGTAATATTTTGAGAGGTTGAACCAATAATTACACCTTTTAGAAGGTCATTGATTTCAAAAATAGAATACGATTTCATAATTTGTTATTTAGCCCTTGGCGATTGAAAGTTCAAATAAAAAACAAAAATGTAAGTATTCCAAGTTTTGTTTTAGAAAAAACACAAATGAATGTTTGCTTTTAGTAATAATTTACTATTAGAACACATCTTAACTTTTTTCAATTGGCTATAAAATGTTCTTCTTGCCCTCTATTTTATACTCCGTAGCTCTGCTATGCAGTGTAAAAAGTCAAGGCAAGTTCTTAGCCTTGATTCCGTGTCCAGCACAGCATGACAAAAGACGAATTAGGTCGTCATTTATTTAGAAGTTTATAAAAAAACATTTTCCGTTACTTATGAGTCTAATAATCAGCGTGTGGGTTCAGGAGGAGAGCCAAACTCAGGTTATTAGCCTAAAAAGTTAAACTTATCTTCAAAAAACTGGCCAATAACAGGGAGTGGTTTCATTTGATTATTAGCAGCATTGACGATACCTATGATGAATAAAATCAGGAGTAAAACCCCGACGATGTTCAGACCAATTCCTAAGAAGGAGATACTGAAGTTCAATACGTTTAAGACAAGCCCTATAAGAGCTAGACCCAAGGATTGGCGAAGGTGGTATTTGGAAAAAGCATCTAAGTTGTCTTTCCCGATGAGATAAGCGATAAACCATCCTATTATGGTGATGTAGGAAATAATAGCAATTGCTTTGTTGTCCATGATATGTTGTTTAATTACAAAAATAGACAAATTAATTTTAAAACCTGAGTTCGATTATAAAATTGAGATTCCTATTTCAATAAATGAGTGAAAAAGGCGAAATAGCTTGCCATTTATTAGTTGAATGTAAGGTTTATAAAAAATCATTTTTCATTATTTATGATTTTAATAATCAGTGATATGAATCCAAGAGAAGGACCGAACTCAGGATTAAAAGTCAAGACGAATTCAATATGTTTTATCGGAATGCTATTTTCTTGATACCTTGATCTAGGTTGATTACAAAAGATAGAGTTTAATGAAATTAGAAAGGGTTATCTCAGTTTGGAAATCAGTTTGTTGATGAGAATGTTTAGTTGTTGTACCCATTTTTTTTGATAGCAAATCCATATCAATGCGCCTACAAAAATCATGCATTTAAACACAAAGCTATAAGGAACAAAATTTTGAAGTGGAAGATAATAAAGCATCAAGAGTAGGGAAACTGAAATGAGAATTACTTTAAGATAAGTGAGGTCAAAAGGAGTTATTTTGTACGTATGATAGATGAATAAAAGTTTTGAACAATTGAAAATGAACATGGAGAATATAGAAGCAAGGGCGACTCCAGTAATTCCCCATTCGGTTTTTGTGAGTATAAGGTAATTGAGGCTTATGTTTAAGACGGCGAGTAGTGAAATTGCTATAAGATTGAATCGGTAATGTTTTGAAAACGCAATGATTTCAGTATTAAAACCTGTTGCCATGTTCAAGACAATATTTGCTCCCAAGAGGTATATTATTGGAAGTGTTGGTGCCAATTGTTTTGAAGTCGGTAATAGTTCAAAAAAATCTTTAATTCCCAATAATACACATCCATAGCCTATAATTCCTATAAAAAACAGATTTTTAGCAACTTCTATATATTTGGTTTTCAATAGTTTTATTTCATTTTTCTCTAATGCCTCTGAAATAATTGGACTGTACAGAGCGAAAACACCTGCTGCTGGAATCATCAGTGCATTAGCTAAATTGACACCGATGCTATATGTTCCGTTAGCTTCATTGGAAATAAAATGGGGAATCATTACTGAGTCGATTCGAAATGCAAAAAAAGAACCTAAGCTGGCGCAAAAGGCATAAAAACTGTATTGGTAATAATTTCTTTTTGAAACTTTTTGAAACAAATCCTTGAAGTTTAGGGTATAAGCCGGTTTAAAGTGTTTGAAAACATAGAGTACAACTGCAATTAAAATCAAGAGAAAGGTTATGAAATACAGGTTTAGACCTTTTTGTTCCGAAATCGAAAAATACAAAACCGCTAAGAATATCATAGGTAAACTCAGTTTAGGTATGATTTTCTCGAATAGAGTTGGTAATGCCAATTTTTGTAAATTGGTAGCTTGTCGTTTGAATAAATCTATATATGCGAGGCAAATAGCTATTAGAAAGGAGTAAACATAATATTGTTTGTTGGAATACCAATCGAAGTAATAAACCATATACAGTCCAACTGCTGTGATTAGCGTCATTCCTAGAATCGATAACAAGCTATAAGAAAACAGTTTTCTCTGTAAAAAAGGATGTAGTTTAGGGTAAAAATTCAATAAAGCCGTTGAGGCACCAAATACCATTATTGGATAGAGAATCTGTGCCAGACCATCAACAAACCGAAAAATTCCCAATAAATCTTTGTCTTTTGGATAGATAAATAGCGTGGAAACCACTCCGATCAAAACTCCCATGTAGTTGATGATGGTGAAAAGGAATGCCTGTTTTGAAGAAAACCGATGTTTCATAAACGCTTTTTTGCAAATATAATCCTTAAAATTCAATTAGATTTTAATTACATTTGAGAAATCTAATTTATCAATGATGTATAACAACAATAGTCATCTAAAACGCTTTGAGAAAACACTTGCTTTTTTAAATCAACACATCCCAAAAGAAGCAAAGATTTTGGATTTGGGGGTTGAAAATCCACTTTCTAGATTGATGCAGGAAGATGGGTATCAGGTAGTCAATACGCAAGGAGAGGATTTAGATGAAGATCAGTCGGCTTTGAAAATAAACTCTTATGAAGTATTGACAGCTTTCGAGATTTTTGAACACTTACTGAATCCCTATACGGTTTTAAAGACTTGTAAAGCAAGTAAAATTGTAGTTTCAGTACCGATGAGGTTGTGGTTTTCTTCTGCTTATCGGAGTAAAACGGATCCAAGAGATCGACATTACCATGAATTTGAAGATTGGCAACTGGATTGGTTGTTAGAAAAATGTGGATACAAAATTACAGCTCGTAAGCAGTGGGCGCATCCTGTTAATAAACTAGGAATTCGTCCATTTTTGAGACGATTCACACCTCGTTATTATTTGGTTTTGGCTGAAAAGATTTAATGTATGAAGATTTATTGTGTGATACCTACCTACAACGAAGAACGCTTTATTGCCCAGACATTAGAATCTTTGGTCAATCAAACCTTTATTCCTGAAAAAATTGTAGTAGTGAATGACAACTCCACAGATGGGACAGCAGAAATAGTGGAAGCGTTTACAAAAAAGTATGCATTTATTCAACAAGTACATCATGTTTCAGAAAGTAAACATTTGCCAGGAAGTAAAGTAATTCGCGCGTTTCAAAAGGGCTTTGAGGAGTTGGATAGTGAATTTGATATCGTTGTGAAATTAGACAGTGATTTAATTTTGCCTAAAAATTATTTTGAGAAGATTGTTGCTGTCTTTCAGTCTGATCACCAGGTAGGTATGGTGGGAGGTGTGGCTTATATAGAAAAAAACGGTCGATGGATTTTGGAGAATTTAACCGATAAGGATCATGTTAGAGGTGCTTTTAAGGCTTATCGTAAAAAATGTTTTGAAGAAATAGGAGGACTTAAACCAGCAATGGGTTGGGACACCGTGGATGAACTTTTAGGACGATTTTATAAGTGGAAAATTGTTGTTTTGCCCAATCTCGTTGTTAAACATTTGAAACCTACGGGTTCCACTTATGCTAAGCGGGCGAGTTACAAACAAGGTGAAGCATTTTATACTTTGGGCTATGGTTTTTGGATTACGATCATAGCCAGTTTGAAATTATCGATTCTCAAGAGAAAACCGTTGCTTTTTATCGATTATCTCAAAGGTTTTTTTAAAGCGAAAGTAAATGGTAAATCATTATTGGTCACTGAAGAACAAGCAAAGTTTATCAGGGCCTACCGCTGGAGAAAGATAAGGGAAAAGTTGTTTTAAAAACTGGAAAGAAGCAATTAGTCGTAAGTTTTTAATAATTTAGCGATTTAAAATAGAACTATGATATCACGAATGCTGACAAATGTGGGAAGGTACTTCATTATGATTGCAGAAATCTTCCGGAGACCCACTAAATGGCGGATTACAAAGGGGTTAATCTTTAAAGAAATCGATGAATTGATTATTGGTTCTTTAGGCATTGTTGCTTTTTTGTCGTTTTTCATTGGTGCTGTTGTAACCATACAAACGGCTTTAAATTTAAATAATCCCATTATTCCAAAATATTTGATTGGTTTTACAGCGCGTCAATCGATTATTTTGGAGTTTTCACCCACTTTTGTGTCGATTATTATGGCGGGAAGAATGGGGTCTTACATCACTTCGAGTATCGGGACTATGCGTGTAACCGAACAAATAGATGCTCTGGAAGTGATGGGAATCAATCCATTAAACTATTTGGTTTTTCCAAAACTAATTGCTTCTTTGACTTATCCATTTGTTATTGCAATCAGTATGTTTGTAGGTGTTTTTGGAGGATATGTTGCGGGTTCGTTGGGGGGCTACTTGGCGCCCGAAGAATTTATTAAGGGACTTCAAGATGATTTTCATCCGTTTCATATTACCTATGCCTTTATCAAAACATTTGTTTTCGGATTGGTTTTAGCGACCGTACCTTCATATTATGGATACTACATGGAAGGTGGGGCGTTGGAAGTAGGTAAAGCAGCAACGAAATCTTTTGTTTGGACCTCGATTACCATAATTATTTGCAATTATTTACTAACTCAAATTTTATTGGCATAATGATAGAAATAAAAAATTTAAAAAAGTCTTTTGATGGCAAAGAGGTTTTAAAAGGAATTTCGACACATTATGAACCAGGAAAGACCAATTTGATTATTGGACAATCTGGATCGGGTAAAACGGTAATGTTAAAAACTTTGCTCGGGGTTCATACGCCAGATAGTGGGCAGATTTTTTTTGATGGAGTTGATTTTGCTACATTAGATCCAAAAGAAAAACGAAATTTGAGAACTAAAATGGGAATGGTTTTTCAGGGAAGTGCTTTGTTTGATTCGATGGATGTGGAGGAAAATATTGGATTCCCTTTGAAAATGTTTACCAATAAATCCAATGCCGAAATAAAAGATAGAGTACAAGAGGTAATTGACCGGGTTGCTTTGATTGATGCTAATAAAAAAATGCCGTCCGAAATCTCGGGTGGTATGCAAAAAAGAGTTGCCATTGCCCGTGCCATTGTGAATAATCCAAAGTATTTATTTTGTGATGAACCCAACTCAGGATTGGATCCAAAAACGGCCATCTTAATCGATGAATTAATTCAAGAAATTACGCATGAATACAATATTACGACTGTTATCAACACTCATGATATGAATTCTGTATTGCAAATTGGTGAACATATCGTTTTTTTGAAAAATGGAAAGTTGGTGTGGGAAGGAAATAGTGAAGAAATTATGAAAACTGACAATGAAGACATTGTCGATTTTGTTTATTCGTCTGAATTATTAAAGGAAATTAGACGCTTTCATAAAAATAAGTAAAGATTGAAGTTTATTTAGATGCTTTGTAATGAAAATGTTTTCGTTTTTTAAATCAAATAAAGAAGAAAAGTTAGAAAAACTTGGTTATCATTCGCTGATCCAAAGTTATAAAGAAAAAGTACGCAACAAAGAATGGACAAGGAAAGACTATCAATCTGCCATTCAAAATTTGTTGAATGAGAAGAAAACTGCTGTTGAGAATATTGAAAACAATAATGTTTCGACAAGGCAATCTTTTGTAACCGACGAGGTGCTAGTGCCCCTGAATCTTGAAAACATACAGAATGAGTATATAGATTATGATTTTGTGTGTAGTTCATTGGTATTTGAATTCAAAAGTAAAAAAAGAGTACACCTCAAAGCTTTGCAACAACTAGAAGCGAGACTAAATCAAATGTTTCCTGAATTGGAAGTCTCCGAAGAATTACAAACGAAAATAAACTCATTGGAGGTTGTAACCTTAATAAATAGAGCTATTGCATCACCGAACGATGTCAATAAACACGAATTAAAAGCTGTTTACAAGGCGTTGAGACAACGATTGTAAGGCTGATTAATTATTAAAAAAAAAACGGCTTTCAAGATTTGAGGCTTTTGAAATATACGAAACGTCTTATTCGTGAAATCTATTAACTATATTGTATCGTTTAGGAAACATTAAATTAACATTGTCAAACTACCTTTGTGGCAAATTATGATATAATAGAGATGATTAGAAATTTCACCATCTTAATTTTCACCTCAATAGCTGTTTTGGTATCTTGTTTCTCAAACGAAAGTAAGTATATTGCATTGAGAGTCAGGGGGTCTGACTCGGAGGTGAATTTAGTTCAATCCATTGCAGAAAACTTTATGGATCAAGACAGTTTGGTTTCTGTTGGAGTAACCGGTGGCGGTTCGGGAGCAGGAATTGCTTCTTTAGTTAACAACAAGACTGATATTGCAAATTCTTCTCGTAAGATAACGGACGAAGAAATAAAAATTGCGAGAGAAAGAGGGGTAGAGCCATACGAAATTATCTTTGCGCAAGACGTACTTGCAATTATTGTAAACGAAAACAATCCCATTCAAAGTTTGACATTAGAAGAGTTAGGGAAAATTTACAGTGGTGAGCTAACTAATTGGAAAGAGTTAGGCGGCAACGATGAGAAAATCATGTTGTATGGACGTCAAAGTAGCTCAGGAACTTATATTTTCTTCCGAGAATTTATCGTAAAAACAGAATACGATCAATCGATGATTGGTATGAGTGGAACGGCACAAATCGTTGAAGCCATTCGTGCCGATAAAACAGGAGTAGGGTATGTGAGTTCAGGTTATCTTGACGAGAGTGTGCAAACTGGCTTGAAGGTTGTTGAGATTCAAAAAGATGAAACCACAACGGCGTATTCTCCTTTGGATAAAGAAAATGTAATTTCGGGAAACTATCCTATCACACGTCCGTTGATGCAATACACAAATGGAAAACCAAAAGGAAAGCTCCTGGAGTTTATTTTGTATCAATTTACTCCTGAGGGAATGGACATTATTGAAAACAATGGTTTTTATCCCATAGATACAACCGAAATTGTAAAAAAATTAACTACTGATGAATAGCAGAAAGATCGAAGACAAACTGATGCAATGGGGCTTAACTTTGATGGGTTATTTTACGATCATCGTTTTATTGGGCATCCTTTATTTACTTTTTTCAAACACATTAAAAGCCTTTGTTTCCGTCCCGGTTTCGTCCTTTTTCAATATACATTGGAACCCATCTGCTCACGGGGAACCATCATACGGCTTGCTGCAATTGCTTTGGAGTTCTGTTTTGGTGACTGTGGTTGCAATGGCGATTGCAATCCCATTGGGAATTGGAGTAGCGGTGTTCCTATCTGAAGTTGCTTCAAAAAGATTGAGGGGCATTATCAAGCCTATTATCGAGATTTTAGCGGGGGTTCCTTCGGTAGCGATTGGATTCATCGGGATTGTACTTATTGGGCCTTTTATTGCTAAAACATTTGGATTAAGCAACGGTTTCAATGCTCTAAATGGTGCTGTCTTATTGGCGTTTATGTCTTTGCCTACCATTGTGAGTGTTTCTGAAGACGCGTTGTGTTCGGTGCCTCAGTCGTTTAGAGAAGCCTCTTATGCTTTAGGAGGAAATAAATGGATTACTATCTTAAAAGTTGTTTTACCTGCAGCTGGTTCGGGTATTATTGCTGCCTGTATTTTAGGATTCGGAAGGGCTATAGGAGAAACGATGACGGTGTTAATGGTAACTGGAAATGCAACAGCGATGCCTGATAGTGTTTTTGACCCTGTGCGTACTTTGACTGCGACTATAGCCATAGAATTGGGAGAAGTGCCTTTTGATTCGCCACACTATTATGCACTTTTTGTGCTAGGTTTGCTTTTGTTTATCATAAGCTTGTTGATCAACTTTTTATCCGAATGGATAGCTTCAAAATTTAGATATAAAATCTGATGAGTTTAGCAAATAAAAAAATCACAGCCTTCTTAGGAATGCAATCTTTGATACTTTGTACGTTGATTGTTCTTGCCTTTATTTTCATAGTTCTATTCGATATTTTCTGGAAAGGTTTTGGTGTATTGAGTTGGGACTTTATTTTCAATATTCCCAGAAAAGGAATGACGGAAGGGGGAATTTATCCCGCATTAGCAGGAACGGTTATGGTGACTATCATCACAGCTGTTTTTAGTATTCCAGTTGGGGTTGCTGCTGCGGTTTACTTAAACGAATATGCAAAAGAAAATACTTTGACGAAAATACTTCGCGCTTCGATTCGAAATTTAGCTGGTGTTCCGTCGATTATTTACGGTTTGTTTGGTGTGGCTTTGTTTGTAGAAGCATTGCATTTGGGAAGTTCAGTGGTTTCTTCAGGATTGACCTTGGGTTTGATGACGCTTCCTTATATTATTACATCCACAGAAGAAGCACTGCGTTCCGTACCGCATTCACATCGGGAAGGAGCTTTGGCATTGGGAGCTACCAAATGGGAAACAATAAAAACGATTGTATTGCCTTCTGCTATCCCAGGAATTACGACTGGAAGTATTTTGGGATTGTCTAGAGCAGCTGGTGAAACAGCACCAATTCTATTTACAGGAGTTACGTTTTACCTTCGCTTTCCACCCGATACACTCAATAGTGAATTTATGGCGTTGCCTTATCATTTATATATCCTTGCAACACAGCATCATGCTATTGAACAGGTACGCCCATTGGCATACGGAACAGCATTGGTGTTGTTGCTGTTGATAATAATACTCAATATTATTGCATTTATTATCAGAAAAAAATATACTAAAGAATTAGTGAAATAAAATGGAGAATAAAATTGAAATCAAGGATCTGAAACTGAGTTTTGGAGACAAACAAATACTGAAAGGAATTGATTTGAATATCCCGAAAAATTCGGTAGTGGCTTTAATTGGACCTTCGGGATGTGGGAAATCGACTTTGTTGCGTTCAATTAATAGAATGCACGATTTGAACCCCGAAGCAAAAGTTACAGGCGAAATTTTAATGGACGGAGTGAATATAATGCGTTCCGACCAGGATGTTACAGAAATTAGAAGAAAAATAGGTATGGTGTTTCAACGCCCCAATCCTTTCCCTAAGTCAATTTTCAATAACATTGCCTACGGTTTGAAGATTAACGGTTTAGATAAGAAGCTTGATGTTAAATACGCTGTTCAAGAAGCGCTTTCAGATTGTTATTTGTGGGAAGAACTTGAAGACAGCCTCCATCGAAGTGCTTTGGAATTGTCTGGAGGTCAGCAACAGCGTTTGTGTATTGCACGTGCCATTGCTATCAGTCCCGATGTAATTTTGATGGATGAGCCTTGTTCTGCTCTTGACCCAATCAGTACTGCAAAAATCGAAGAATTGATCATGCGTCTAAAGAAAGATTATACCATTGTCATTGTAACGCACAATATGCAGCAAGCCATTCGGACGGCAGACTATACTGGATTCATGTACCTTGGAGAGTTAATAGAATTTGGAGAAACCAAACAAATTTTTAATAACCCTCAGAAAGAATTAACCCAACGATACGTTGAAGGAACTTTTGGGTAATCAGAAGTAAAACGAAGTGTTTCTATGTGATTTCAACTAATTATGCTATAGCATAAATGCTTAAACAAATGCTACTAAAAAGCCTGCTTAATAAATTAGCAGGCTTTAAAGAATATCAATTCTGGGTTATTTCACCACTACTTTTTCCGTTTTATTTCCTTTATCCGTTTGGATTACAAATAAATAAACTCCGCTACTTAAATCAGAAATATTTATTTGATGAAAATTTTCTTTTACATACCGAACCCATTTACCCGAACTGTCTAATATCTGAACGCCTCGCAGTTGCACTCCGGCATTTTCATCATATTCAATTGCAACATAATCCGCTGCCGGATTAGGATAAATTTTGAAGTTGTTTTGGATAAATAGCTCGTTATTCAGTACTTTTTTACAATCATCGCTAAAGAAATGCTTACCCGAAGAGGTATTGAGTATCGTCCAAGTGTCATAAGGGGCAGTGCCATTTGTTGCCGCTATATAATCATCTACTTCGATACATACATTATACGAATAATTATTTTCATTACCAAAACTTATAGTAACTGAATCTGCATTGTTATTTCGCATATTAATTTGTCTTAATCCCAATAGACTATAAACACCTACATATTTAAGCTTTGTATTGTTACTTAAATCTAACGTTTCCATATCATTAGGATTCCAAAATTTCACATAATATTCATTTCCAATAACCAAGGATTCCAAATCAGTATTTCCCGATAAATCAATAGCTGAAAGCATACTATTTGAAAGATGCAATTTTTTTAATTTAGTAAGTGGTGTTAGGTCTATTGTATGAATATCATTAAAAAAAGATTCCATTTCTTCTAAGTTTACAAAAGCTTCGAGTCCCGTAAAATCCTGAATACAACACATTTGCCAATATCCACTGTTGTTTAAATCTAACGTTGTAGTGTTTAGCGCATCTGCTGTTAAAATTTGTCCGTTTACAATTCCGTCACTATCAATATTCAAGGCTATAAGTCTCTGTTCAAATTCATTATCAGGAATCAGGGTGATCTGTGTCGTTCCTAAAAAAGGCACAAG
>Ga0209075_1004108_pt1 | contig 11788 bp, 10 predicted proteins | sample Stecom2011_FD_187523 | JGI IMG/M metagenome (GOLD analysis project Ga0209075, IMG submission 187523) | Agricultural soil microbial communities from Utah to study Nitrogen management - Steer compost 2011 (SPAdes) (version 2) | ecosystem: Environmental > Terrestrial > Soil > Agricultural land...
TTTTTCTCTTTTAAAACTTTGCCTAAAATAAGCTCAACCGCAGCGGTTTGGGTCGAATCTAAATGATTTTTTAATATAGGAATGACCTTTTTAACTTCTAGATCAATTCTTTGAATCAATTCATCCCGTTTTCTACCTTTAGCAGTGAGTACCAATTTAACTTTAGAATTTTCTGGTAAATAAGCTAAATGAATATTTTCCGGCAATTGATTTTCCCAATCTTCCAATGCAATCGCCAAATCACTTTCAGGAAAATTGGATACTGAAAGGAATCGATGAATGACAAATGGAAGAGAGAATCTCGCTTTGAGTAAAGGAATCACTTGAGATTTAAGCAAGTTTTTCATTTCGAATGGGACACCTGGTAAATTGATGATGATACAATTTTTATGTTCCGTCCAAATACCAGGAGCAGTTCCTAAAGGATTTGGTAAAGCGATGGAGTTTTTAGGAACCAAAGCTTGATCTCTATGTAAAGCATTAAGGGTTCGATTGTTTTTTTTGAATCGAACTTCTAATTCATTTAAAATTTCTTTATTTAAAACTAAATTAGTTTTTAAGAATTCACATAAAGATTTCTTTGTCAAATCATCGTTTGTAGGTCCTAATCCTCCAGTCGTTATCAAAACATCAGTTTTATCGACCAATTCTTCCAAAGTTTCGATGATAATTTTGGGTTGGTCTTGAATGGAACGAATTTCAATAATTTCTAGACCGATTTCATTCAGCTTTTTTGCAAGATAAGCCGAGTTGGTATCAATCACTTGTCCAAAAAGGATTTCGTCGCCTATGGTAAGTGCTCGTACTCTCATCTGAATGAAATTTATAATATATGTTTTTCAGCATGATAAGAAGATCTTACCAAAGGTCCACTTTCGATGTGACGGAAGTTGAACTGTTTGGCGAATTCTTCATATTCTTTGAACAATTCTGGAGTGATAAATTCTTTCACTGGCAAATGATTTTTGGTCGGTTGTAAATATTGTCCAATGGTGATTACATCGACTTTCGCATCTGCAATATCACGAATTGTTTCAAAAACTTCTTCTTTGGTTTCTCCAAATCCGAGCATAATTCCAGTCTTTGTTCGAGACTTTCCATTTTCTTTCAAATAGCGCAAAACGCCTAAACTTCTCTCGTATTTGGCTTGAATTCTAACTGCTCTTGTCAATCGTTTCACCGTTTCCATATTGTGAGATATCACTTCAGGAGCAGCTTCAATTATTCTATCAATTATTTTTTCCTCCCCTTGAAAATCAGGAATTAGAGTTTCCATAGTAACTCCTGGTGCGATTCTTCTCACCGCATTGATGGTTTCTGCCCAAATGATTGAGCCCATATCTTTTAGATCATCTCGATCTACAGAAGTTATAACTGCATGCTTAATTTGCATTTGTTTGATAGATTTTGCGACTTTTTCTGGTTCTTCCCAATCTACTTGATCAGGACGTCCAGTTTTTACTCCACAAAATCCACAAGAACGCGTACAAATATTTCCTAAAATCATAAAAGTGGCTGTACCTGCACTCCAGCATTCACCCATATTGGGACAACTTCCACTTTGGCAAATTGTATTTAATTCGTATTTATCGACTAAACTTCTTAATTTTCTATAATTTTGACCTGTAGGAAGTTTTACTCTTATCCATTTGGGTTTTTGAACCCTTCCATCTTCTTTAATGACAGCTTTCATATTTTTCAAATTAATTAATCATTACAACTTAGGTCTGAGGTTTTAAGGTTTTTTGCCAATTCCAAGCAGTTTTCATACTGACTTCTAAAGGAGTATCGGCTTTCCAATTCAATTCATTTTCAGCTTTCGTATTGTCAGCAAATGCTTCGATCACATCTCCCGCTCTTCGTCCAACGACTTTGTATTTTAACTTTAAATCATTGGCTTTTTCAAAAGCATCGATTACTTCCAAAACAGTTGAGCCAATTCCAGTTCCTAAATTGAAAATTTCTAAATTCTTATGGTTTTTCTTTTCGATCAATCGATTCAAAGCCTTTACATGAGCATTTGCTAAATCACAAACGTAAATATAATCTCTGATTGCTGTTCCATCTCTTGTCGGATAGTCGTTTCCAAAAACCGAAAGTTCTTCTCTAATTCCAGCGGCCACTTGAGTGACAAACGGAATGAGATTGTTCGGAACTCCTTTAGGTAATTCTCCAATCAAACTGGATGGATGCGCACCCACCGGATTGAAATACCTCAAGGAAATCACGTTTTTATGAAAAGCAGTCACGTAATCTTCTAAAATCTCTTCGCCCATCTGTTTGGTTTTGGCATAAGGAGATTCCGCTTTTTTGATAGGAGCGTTTTCGTCAATTGGCATTTTATCGGCTTGACCATAAACTGTACATGATGAACTGAAAATGAAATTATCTACTTCATTCTCTTTCATAGCTTCCAGTAAGTTGATCAAACTCAGTAAGTTGTTTCTAAAGTACATCAATGGTTTTTCTACACTTTCGCCCACTGCTTTGTGTGCTGCAAAGTGAATGACTCCATCAATTTTATTTTCAGAAAAGAATTTTTTAACCAATTTTTCATCTTTTAAATCCATTTGATGTAAAACAGGTTTTTTATGGGTGATTTCTTCGATTCTATCCAATACAAATAGTTCTGAGTTTGATAAATCGTCTATGATAACCACGTCATAGCCAGATTCTTGTAAAGAAACGACTGTGTGCGAGCCAATATATCCTAATCCTCCGGTAACTAATATGTTTTGTTTCAATTGATTGAGTTTTTATGGTTTTGAATTTAACTAAAAAAGTCATTTACTGCATCAGTAATGTACTTTAATTGCTTTACTGTTAATTCTGAGTGCATTGGCAATGAGACAACCTCTTCGATCAACTTGTTGGTGTTCGGGAAGTCATTATCGTTATAATTTCCAGTGTCATAAGCTTTTTGTTTTCTTAATGGAACTGGATAATAAATCATTGCAGGTATGTCTTTTTTGTTCAAAAATTCAATCAATTCATCTCGTTTTCCATTGAGAACTCTCAATGTATATTGATGATAAACATGAGTTGAATCTCCTGCATGAACTGGTGTCAATAAACCATCGATTTTAGAAAATGCATTGGAATAGTATTGTGCAGCTTCAGCTCTCGATTGATTATAAGCATCGAGATGAGGTAATTTGACTCTCAAAATAGCAGCCTGAATACTATCCAATCTTGAGTTTACACCAATTTCATCGTGATAATATCTCTTATACATTCCGTGATTTACAATTCCTCTCATTCGATGTGCTAAATCATCATCATTAGTGAAAATAGCTCCACCATCACCATAGCAACCTAAGTTTTTTGATGGGAAAAATGAAGTCGCTCCAATGGTACCGATGGTTCCAGCTTTTTTTCCTTTGTATTCAGCTCCTATGGCTTGTGCTGTATCTTCTATGACATATAAATTATGCTCTTCAGCGATTTTCATGATTTCATCCATATTGGCACATTGTCCAAACAAATGAACTGGAATGATCGCTTTTGTTTTTGGTGTAATCGCCTTTCTGATCTGTTCCGGATCGATCAGGAAAGTATCATAATCCACATCGACCAGAACTGATTTCAAACCGAGAAGATGAATCACCTCAACGGTTGCCGCAAATGTAAAATCTGCAGTGATCACTTCGTCACCGGGTTTCAGATCAAGCGCCATCAGTGCAATCTGAAGCGCATCGGTTCCGTTTCCACAAGGGATTACATGTTTTACATCTAAATATTCTTCTAATTCTGTTTGAAAGTTTTTTACTTCAGGACCGTTGATAAAAGCACATGAATCAACGACGGATTGTATGGATTGGTCTATTTCTTTTTTTATATTTAGGTATTGCGCACCTAAATCAACCATTTGTAATTTGCGCATAGTCATAAAATTTGAACAAATGTACAAAACGGATTTTGTATATTCGCCAAGCTTATGAATATCATTTATACTCAATTTATAAAACTGTATGGTTTTGCGGTGAAACTCGCTGCAACCTTCAATCCGAAAGCCAAATTATGGGTTGATGGAAGAAGGGATTGGCAATCAAAAATGAGTGATGCAATTTTTCCTAAAGATCGAATCATTTGGGTGCATTGTTCTTCTTTGGGAGAATTTGAACAGGGGCGACCGGTCATGGAGAAAATTCGAGAAAACTATCCGAATCATAAGTTGGCCGTTAGTTTTTTTTCGCCTTCTGGTTATGAAGTTCGAAAAGATTATCAAGGTGCAGATTATATATTTTATTTGCCATTGGATACGCCTAAAAATGCAAAAGATTTGATTCGAATATTAAATCCCGAAATTTTAATTCTCGTTAAATATGAATATTGGTACAACTTGTTGAGTGAACTTTCTAAGCAAAACATTAAAGTGATTGTAATTTCGGCTGTCATCAAAGAAAGTAGTTTGTTCTTTAAAAGTTGGGCGAGTGAATTCAGAGAAATAATTTCGAAAATCGATCATTTCTTTGTTCAGGATATCGACTCAAAGAATTTATTGAATGCAATAAATATTAATGCAGTTACAATTGCAGGTGATACGCGATTTGATAGGGTAAAGGAAATTCGAGAATCACATCAAGCATTGGATTTTGTAAACGATTTCAAAGGCAATTCTAAATTAATTGTCGTTGGAAGTTCATGGCCGGATGATGAGAAAATCTTGGTAGAATTTATCAATGAGCATTTGCCAGATGATTGGAAAGTGATTTTTGCGCCACACAATATAATCGATAAGCAAATTCAAAATTTGGCCAATGGTTTAGAGAAAAAAGTTTCTATTTTATCGAAATCAAAAGCTGATGAGATCAATACTTCTCAAATTTTGATAGTTGATAAAATAGGCGTGTTGACTCAAATTTACGCTTATTCAGATTTGTCTTATGTGGGTGGTGGATTTACCAAAACTGGAGTTCATAACACTTTGGAACCAGCTGTTTTTGGAGTTCCAATTATTTTTGGTCCTAATTATAGTAATTATTTTGAAGCCATCGATTTGGTGGATATTTCTGCTGCAATTAGTTATTCAGACAAAGCTGATTTTTTTGAAATTATGTTGCAATTGTTGAAAGATGAAAAGGAGAGAGATTTTTGTGGAAAAGCTGCTTACGAATACATTCAAAGCAAACCCAACGCAACTAAATTGATTCTAAAATATTTAAAAGAAAAGATCAAACAATAAATAACAAAAAAGACCACATTTCAAGAAGTGGCCTTTTTTGGAAATTATTTAAAATGTGTTGTACTTCTTTATAGAATTTCTTTCAAAATTTCAATTACTTTTTCAATGTCTTCTTTTTTAACATTTAAGTGAGGACGGAAACGAATGGTTCTTTCGCCACAGGAAAGTAAAATCAATTTATTTTCAAATGCTTTGTTGATCACAGCATCTCTTTCGGCTGAATTAGGTAAATCAAAAGAACAGAACAATCCCATTCCTCTAACGTTTGAAACATTTGAGTGGTTGTTTTGAAGTTTTTCTAATTCACTTTTCAAAAATTCACCTTGAACATTTACATTTTCCAATAAGTTTTCATTTTCGATTACCTCTAAAATCAGTTTAAATCTGATCATATCGATGTAGTTACCACCGAAAGTTGAGTTGATACGACTTGATTCTTGGAAAACGTTATTTTCGACTTGGTCCAACTTTTCTTTGCTCGCTAAAATACCACAAACTTGAGTTTTCTTTCCGAAAGCAATGATGTCTGGAACGATGTCATAATTTTGGTAAGCCCACATTTTTCCAGTCAATCCCATACCTGTTTGAACTTCATCCAAGATGTAAAGAATTTCATTTTCATCACAAATTCTTCTCAACTCTTTATGGAACTCATTTCTGAAGAAATTATCACCGCCTTCTGCTTGAATGGTTTCCAAAATAATACATGCAATTTCATCTGGATTTTCAGCCAAAGCTTGGTTGATTTGCTCCAAAGCGATTTTCTCTAATTCTTTGGTTTTGTTGATGTTTTCATCATTCAATGGGAAGAACATCTTAGGATTTTCAATTCTTGGCCAATCGAATTTAGGAAAATATTCATATTTTCTCGGGTCTGCAGTATTGGTCAAACTCAAAGTATAACCAGAACGTCCGTGGAAAGCTTGTTTGAAGTGAATTACTTTACCAGCTTCTTTGTCGATTCCTTTGCTTTTGTTCAATCGAGTTTTCCAGTCGAAAGCTGCTTTCAAAGCATTTTCAACAGCCAAAGCTCCTCCAGAAACAAAGAATGCATAAGAAAGTTCTTCAGGGATAGCAACTCGTCCAAACGTATCTACAAAATCTGCATATTCCTTAGTATATATATCAGACATGGTTGGTTTGTTTACAGCCATTTTACCAAGAAACTCTAGGTTTTTTACTAAGTGTGGGTGATTGTACCCAATAGAGCCGGAACCAAACATACTGAACATGTCCAAATATTCATCTCCATTTTCGTTTACTATATAAGATCCATGTGATTTTTCTACATCCATCACCAAAGGATATCCATCAGCCAATATATGTTTGCTCAATCTATCATGTACGCTCATTGTTTGTGTCTCCATATTTATAGTTTTTTGATTTGTTTTTTTCGAAGTACGCAAATTTACTAAAAATAAAGCTGAAATCTAAGTTTTAGAAATCAGCTTTTGGGTAATTTACTTATTTTTATTTTTTAAATGATCTTTGACCATCATTCGTGTTGCCGCTAAATGTTTATAATGTTTTTTGGCTTCCTCGGCAGGTGAACCAAAGTAAGATTTCTCACTTTCTAAATCGTGACTCACTCCGGATTGTGCTATGACAACTGCTTTTTTGCCAATTCTAACACCGTTTTTAATTCCAACTTGTCCCCAAAGCGTAACTTGATCTTCCAAGATTACACAACCTGCAATTCCAACTTGTGAAGCAATCAAACATTTTTTTCCAATGATGGAATCATGACCAATTTGAATCAAGTTATCTAATTTAGAACCTGCTCCAATGATGGTAGAAGCTGTAACTCCACGGTCAATGGTGCAATTGGATCCAATTTCTACATCGTCTTCTATGACTACATTTCCAACTGATTTCAATTTATCAAAGCCAGTTTCTCTGGTTTTATAATAAAATCCGTCCGCTCCTATGCTCGTTCCTGAATGAATAATCACATTGTCTCCAATGACGGTATCATCGCCCAAACTCACATTGGCGTGAATCAAACAGTTTTTGCCGATTTTCACATTATTTCCGATAAAAACATTGGGTTGTATATGTGTTCCTTCTCCAATGATGGCGTTAGAAGCAATGGGTTGAGTCGATGGTTGGAAAGGTTTGAAATGTTGACCAATTTTCACAAAATCACGGAAAGGGTCGTCTGAAATCAACAAAGCTTTGCCTTCTGGGCATTCTACTTCTTTATTGATCAAAACTATAGTCGCAGCACTCTGTAAAGCTTTGTCGTAATATTTTGGATGATCAACAAAAACGATATCTCCCTCTTCCACCACGTGTATTTCATTGATACCTTTCACTGGAAAATCGTCAGCACCTATGTGTTTTGCATTGATTAAATTTGCAATATCTATTAATTTTTGAGTCGTTGGGAACTTCATTTTATTGTGATTTAATTTTAAACAAAATTAATTGTTTCTGTTGGATTCTTAATTTAATATTTATTGATTTGGGTTAATTTGAACAAATGAAAAGATTTTATTTTAAATATCAATTGATTTTGCTCATCATTTCATTAATTTCCTCATCGTGTAGCAACGAAATAAAAAATGAAATGGAGACAGAAGCTACAATAGTTTGGGAATTGAGGGAACCTAAATTGGACGAAAATGGAAATTATATCTATGATGTAGGTAGGGAGGTAGTTGTGGATTTGAATGATGAAATTTCTTTGAAAGTTGGTGAAAAGAGTGCTGAATATAAATTGTTTCAAATGCTGAACGATGATTCATTTCAAATCAATTCAAACGAAGAATTTGGTTGGATCACTTTGGATAGGGTTCATTGGATTGATAATGAATTGTATGGAAGTTCATTGGATCAATTTGAGAATTTGGTACAAATTTTAAATTCATTTCCTCAATCAATAATCAAAATCGGTGGATTTACAGATGATGATTCACGTAGAAATGAATTTGAAAAGAAAGTTAAAAAAGTTTATGAAGAGTTAGTGAAAATGGGAATTGATTCAAACAGACTTTCATATCAAGTGTATGGAAAGAAAAAAATGGTTTGTGAATCGAACGACACAGATTTGTGTAGGGCACAAAATAGGAGAGTGGATATACGATTGATAGATAAATAAACAAGAAATCTCGTTCATTTCTGAACGAGATTGATTTATTTAAAATTCCAATTTTAATCTTTTTTGTACAATAAAGTAACTCCTTCTTGCTCAGGAAGCGTAGGGCGTAATTCTAACTTCAAAGTTCCTTTTCTTTCTTGAGATTTCATTTTGAACCAACCTACAAGCCAAAAAGGGATTAATGAAGCAAAATAAAGAATTCCCCAAAATCCTGAAATTGCCATTCCTGTAAAAAATAAAAATCCTAAGAACTGTGCCATAGTTGTATTATTTAATCTCGACAAAAATATAAAATTTAATTGAATTCCAAAACGAAACTGAAAATTATCACCTTTAGATTTAATTCAAATAAGCTTTCTTAACTTTGTAGCTTAACATTCAAATCATAATATAATGGAATTCAGAATAGAAAAAGACACTATGGGCGAAGTTAAGGTGCCTAAAGATAAATATTGGGGTGCTCAAACCGAACGCTCTCGTAATAATTTCAAAATAGGACCTGAAGCGAGTATGCCTAAAGAAATCATTTATGGTTTTGCATATTTAAAAAAAGCTGCTGCTTATGCCAATTGTGAACTTGGCGTTTTGCCAGAAGAAAAGAGAAATTTAATCGCTCAGGTTTGTGATGAAATTTTAGAAGGAAAATTGGATGATCAATTTCCTTTAGTGATTTGGCAAACAGGTTCGGGTACACAGTCAAATATGAATGTAAATGAAGTGATTTCGAATCGAGCTCAAGTACTTTCAGGTGGAAAAATAGGCGAAGGCGAAAAAGTTTTGCAGCCGAATGATGATGTCAATAAATCTCAATCTTCGAATGATACTTATCCAACAGGAATGCATATCGCTTGTTATAAAGCAGTGGTGGAAAAGACAATTCCAGGAGTGGAGCAATTGAGAAATACTTTGCATGAAAAGTCAGAGAAATTCAAAGATGTTGTTAAAATTGGTCGTACGCATTTAATGGATGCAACGCCTGTGACTTTGGGTCAAGAAATTTCTGGTTATGTTGCTCAATTGGATCATGGATTAAATGCATTGAAAAATACTTTACCGCATTTATCGGAATTGGCTTTGGGTGGAACAGCTGTAGGAACAGGATTGAATACACCTAAAGGATATGATGTTTTGGTAGCGAAATACATTGCAGAATTTACAGGTTTACCATTTATAACTGCTAAAAATAAATTTGAAGCATTGGCTGCGCATGATGCTATAGTTGAAACTCATGGAGCATTGAAGCAATTGGCAGTAGCATTGAATAAAATCGGAAATGATATTCGTTTGTTGGCTTCAGGACCTCGTTCAGGTATAGGTGAGATTTTCATTCCTGAAAATGAACCTGGATCTTCAATTATGCCTGGAAAAGTAAATCCAACGCAAGCAGAAGCATTGACTATGGTTGCAGCTCAAGTGATGGGCAACGATGTGGCGATTACCATCGGTGGAACTCAAGGGCATTTTGAATTGAACGTTTTTAAACCTATGATGGCTTATAACTTTTTACAAAGTGCACAATTGTTAGGTGATGCTTGTGTTTCTTTTGATGAACATTGTGCAAAAGGCATCGAGCCAAATCATGAAAGAATCAATGAGTTGTTGAATAATTCATTGATGCTGGTGACAGCTTTGAATACAAAAATCGGTTATTATAAAGCAGCTGAAATTGCTCAAACAGCTCACAAAAACGGAACTACGCTTAGAGAAGAAGCAGTTCGTTTGGGGTATGTTACGGAAGAAGAATTTGATGCTTGGGTGAGACCTGAAAATATGGTTTAAATCGATAATTTATATTAAAAAAGTAAGCCGCTTCAATTTGAAGCGGCTTACTTTTTTATCGACTAAAGTGAATTATTTCTTAATTACTTTAAAGCTTTGAACTTTTCCGTCAGCATGAATTCTTAAAACATAAACTCCAGGTTTCATGTCTTTAAGGTTGATGCTTCCGTTGTTCATACCATTGAATTGATTGATTTTCCTTCCCGTTTCATCAAAGATTTCAATGGATTGAATATTGTTTTTACCATTGATATATAATTCATCGATCACAGGATTAGGATAAATACTGAACATATTTGTGTTCAAATCAATTGTGCTTAATTGTAAGAATACTGTGATTGCAAATAGTTCACTTTCGCATCCATTGATGGTTTGGCTTACATAATAAGTTGTTTGATCAACCAATTCTGTACTTTCATCCAATGGAGTTTCTCCATTTTCATCAGCATACCAATTCAAATCTCCTGAAGCTTCTACAGTTAAGTCAGCTAAAGTTTCACCTAATGCAAAGAATTGCTCAGAATCTCCAGTTGGAGCATCAGGTGTTTCTTGAACTTCAACAGTATATGGGATTCTTTCCGACTCACAAGTTTCGACATCGCCTGTTTGAACTTTCCAATTATAGAAGAAATAATAAACAGTTGTGTTTGTTTCAGCATTATTAATTGTTCCGCCTGTGACAGTACCAACGTCTCCAATTGGATAAGGAAAGCCTTCATGTTCAGAAGAGAATTCTCTAATCATCTCTGGGCTTGATGCAGCTACAAGTCTATAAGTATTTCCAGCTTCTACAGAGAAGTTGATTGGAACTTCAAATTGAACAGGTGAACTTGCGTTACCTGCTGGACAAGCAACTGTAGTTTCTTCAATTAAATTCCAATTCTCATCTAAAAGTTGCATAACCAAATCTCCTGGTGAATTAGAAGCTAAATAAACATCAACTGAATTGATAGTAAACGCCTCTGTAGTAGTAAATGTTAATCCCCAAGGTGATGTTCCTGGATTTATTGTGGATGATGAATTTGTAGCAGGAGCTAATCTTGCACCCCCTTCAATAATCTCACCATCTCCTTCACTTCCATAGTTGATGGCTTGTGCCCAATAAGTGGTGTTTTCACTTAATTCAGGTGTAGTAAATTCAAATCCTGTAAAAATGGGTGTAGTAGAAGTTTCTGAATCATACCAATGAACCAATTCTCCATTGGTGTTTGCGATCAAAGTGGCTGATGAATCTTCACATGTGAAATCAGGACCTTCAATTGAAAGGCTTGGAGTGATACAACTCGCATCCAAATTAATCATTGCGAAAAACTGTGCAGGACCTGCTTTGATAATCGAGCTGCTTCCTCCATTGTTCATATCTATCAAATGAATCCCAGCACTATTTGTCCATAAAATATTTCCATCTCCTGTTTGAATCGCACCTCTTGCTCCCGATTGTGATGAATAAAATATTTCTTCACCTGTTTCAATATCGAAGATATAAACTCCAGAAGGGCTACTGAAAGTCGAAACTAATAGATGACCATCTTGTGTAATCCACATTTGCTGAGCGAAGTTAAGAACACCAGGACTAATGGTAAATTCTATGAAATCGCCTGAATAATCTCTTCTCTCAATCGGTGAGCCTCCATCACTATAAGATATTAATACTTCTCCATTATTCATGTCAAGTACGTCAAATGGGAACGACCATCAGTAGTGAAATGTCCTAAATGGTTTCC
>Ga0209075_1004109_pt1 | contig 11786 bp, 8 predicted proteins | sample Stecom2011_FD_187523 | JGI IMG/M metagenome (GOLD analysis project Ga0209075, IMG submission 187523) | Agricultural soil microbial communities from Utah to study Nitrogen management - Steer compost 2011 (SPAdes) (version 2) | ecosystem: Environmental > Terrestrial > Soil > Agricultural land...
TTAAAGTGAAAATCTTCTAATGGAAACTTAAATTGGAGTGAGTAGTTAGGTCCCCTCTCTTTCCTTTCATCTAAGTATTGAGTTTTTTTTGTAACTTCAAAAAGGTATAGTTTTAGAGAATCATTTAATTTTGAGTCGTTAACATTAACAACATCAGTATAAAAAGCTATTTTCTCTCCCTTGTCAAATAAAAAGTTGTCATTTCTATCTTTTAAAGCATAAAGCTGGTATTTTCCTTTTTTTACATTTTGAATTGTAAACAATCCATTTTTATCTGTTCGGCTGATATAATTCGGCCTCTTTTTTGAAATAGTAGAATCACTATCGTGTTTTTCATGTAACAATACCAAAACGTCTTCTTTAACTTTTAAACTATATGCATCAACTACTCTACCTGAGATGCTAAGAGAGTCAATAGTGTCTCCAGTAGCAAAAACATATTGAAAGTTATTAATAGGGTTGTCTTCTGTAATATCAACAATTGATTTTCCAAAATTTAAAACATAAGTAGTGTTTTCCTTTAAAGTATCTTGAATGTTGATAATTAGCGATCTGCCTTTTAATTGAGTTCTTAGGTTGTGTTTCAATGGAGGCGACACCAAAAGTTCCTTTTTTAACTGTTTTAGTTTAACATATTCATCGAATCTTATTTCAATTGCCTCATTCTGATAGTTTAAAGTGCCTTTTTTAGGAGAAGATTTTAAAACCTTTGGCGGTGTAAAGTCTTTTGGCCCACCTGTTGGGGCTACTTGCTGTGCGCAAGCGAACAATAGTAAACTAATTATGCTGAAAAAGGAGACAATCTTTATGTTTAATTTCATTTTAAAACCCCCTCAATTAGTTCTACAATAGACTTTAAGTAATGCTCATCAGTAGCATCAAAGTCGTTGAGTTGATTGCTGTCGACGTCTAAAACACCAATTGCTGTTCCATTTTGAAAGACAGGTATTACAATTTCTGATTTTGAATTTACATTACAGGCGATATGCCCTTCAAACTTATTTACATCTGGAACAATTATGGTTTTCTTGCTTTTAAAAGATTTTCCACAAACGCCCTCTCCAACTTTAATACGCATACAAGCTACTGGACCTTGAAAAGGACCAAGAGTAAGAATATTGTTTTCATATAGATAAAAACCAACCCAAAAGAAATTGAAAGTTTCCTTTAGGGCAGCTGCAACATTTGCCAATATAGAAATCCGATTTGTTTCTCCTGTAATCAGGGCTTTTATTTGTGGCAAAAGGGATCGATATTTTTCCTCTTTGCTTGCGTGCTGTTTTACTTGAATACTTTCTGCCATATAAAAAAATGTTCTTGGCAAAAATACCTAATATGTAGAGGCAATAGTTAAAAGACTCAACTTTAGCCTAGGGATTTCTTTTAATACTTTGCCACAGGCTTCAATTGTTGCTCCAGTTGTAAGTACATCATCTACTAAAAGTAAATGTTGGTTTGTGGCAGATTGCACCAAGTCTTTATTTAAACTAAAGCTGGAGAGTACATTTTCCCACCTTTTGTATCTTCCTTTTTTGGTTTGAGAACTTGTGTGGATAGATTTATATATGAGCTCTGAGTTTATTGGAATACCTGTTGCTTCAAAAATTCCCTGAGCTATAAAGTCACTTTGATTGTATCCTCTTTTTCGCTTTTTATTTTTGTGAATTGGAATGGGGACGATGCCATCAATTCCTTGAAAAAATCCAACCTCACTCAATTCATTAGCTGCCCAACTGCCTAAGCTTATACCAATTTCTTTTATTCCTTTGTATTTAAAATGGTATATCAAGTTTTGTATTTTGCCTTTTTTTTGAAATCTTAAAAAAGAAGTTGCCCTTTCTATTTCAAGTCTTCCCCAAAATATTTTTTCTATCGGATTGTTATCTTTTCCATAAGCATTGGTTCTTGGAATTTCATACCGGCACTGCAAGCATATATGGTCGATGTTTTTGCCCAATGGTTTCCCACAAGCGTAGCATATTTTTGGAAAGAAAAGGTGTATAAGTGACTGCATAGTAAGTATAAAGGTAATAAAAATTAATATTGTCAAATGTATTTGAGCTGGCTGAGGTAAAATATATTCTAAAAAAGAGGTATTATATTTCTGAGACTATCACCGAAGAGAAATTCTTGTCTTGTTAGATAATAAGGCCGTATTGTATTATTTAAATAAGGTGAAAGATATATTAAATGAATTTAAACATAGAGGTGTTGAAAGTTGGTGATTTAATGTATTTTATTTCTTTGTGTGCTTTTTCACCATTAGATAACTGCTTGCATTTTTAATGAATTGTATATTTGCATAAAAAATAGGACTACCATGACCAAGAAATTTGAAGGAGAAAATAGTTTGAAAGTACAGCGAGAGCAGGCGCGTAAAGCGAATCAAGTTTTGATTGTAATAATTGTCTTATTATCATTAGCCCTTGGTTTTACGCTTTGGCAATATTTTGATCTTCGAAAATCTTTAGACCAGAAAGGGTCTGAAGTAGAGTTGCTTGGGGATGAGCGCAATCAATTGCAAGATGAATTGGAAGAGATGTTGCATGGTTTTGATAGTTTAGAAACTGACAATGACTCTATGAGGGTAGAGTTGGCGAATCGACGTACAGAGATTGAAGATCTTTTAGCCAAAGCAAAAGATAAAGATTTTGCGATTTATAAATTGAGAAAAGAAACAACCACTTTACGTACTATTATGAGAGGTTATGTAGTGACAATTGACTCATTGAATACTTTAAATGTTGGCTTGAGAAGACAAAATGAAGAGGTAATACAAACATTAACAGCAGAACGGGACAAATCTAAACAACTCCAGAAAACAAATGAAAATCTTTCAAGCAAAGTTGCATTAGCTAGCCAGCTAGAAGTATCAGATGTAAAGGTGTTTGGAGTTAGGGTAAGAAGAGACATGACGGGGAGAGAAACTGATCGCGCTCGTCGTACAGACAAATTAAGAATATGCTTTACTCTAAACGAAAATAAAGTAGCACCTAAAGAAAAGAAAATGCTATATCTGAGAATAATTGCACCAGATGGCGCTATTCTTACTGCAAAAGGAGACAATGCACCGCAATTTGAATTTAATGGCAATAAAGGCTTTTATTCGGATAAGAAAGAGGTAGATTATGATGGGACTGCTAAAAGTTATTGTTTAGATTGGGAAAAGCCAACTGAAGATTTCGACTTGCCTTCAGGCAAATACCATTTGAGTATTTATGCAGAAGATTATGAAATGGCATCTTTTACTTATGAATTGAAATAAATTAAAAAAAGGCTCGAAGTTGCATTCCACCAGTGTGAATGGTATTCAGCCCTTCAGATTTTCTGCCATTATAATTTAAGTTGAGCTGTAGGTTATTTGATAAGTTTCGTTGCCAAACAATGCCCCAACTTGTGTTTCCTCCATCGCTTAAGCCATCTAGCATTTCAAAAGCTAAGGCATTGTTTGTTCCACTATTAAAACTAATGTCAATATAGCGCAACTCTATTGAGAACGTACCTTTACCGGCTTCGTTATATTGCAATTGAAATGCTGCTGTACGGTTATACGCCACCTCTTCTCCCATCGTATTTTCCTTTTCAGAATAAATACCTGATAAACTTAAGCGAAAGCGAACAGATGGTTGGTAAATTAATTTTGGCTCAAGCTCTTTATTGACAATTGTATAGTTACGCTGGCTAAAATATTCTGATTCGTTACTTTTCTCCTCATAAGTTAAATAGTTCTCTATGGAGAAAATACGACTGATATTAAAACGACTTCTGTGTTCGTGTTTTTCTATAGACCTACTTTCGAAACCATTGGTTAGTAAATTTTTGCTTTTGTTACTCAAGTATGAATATTCCATTCCAAACTTTGAGCTAAGTCGATTAAAATATAAAGTATTGGAAATTGAGGCATTAATAGAAACTAAGCTGCTGTCTGTTACATTGTTGTTTAAAGGATTGTAAATATCTTTTTCCAACTGTGTTTTTCTTTCAGCACGATATGAAGTTTTGTTTGAAAACTTTCCTAGAAACTTTAGCATTCCTTGTTTTCCACTCAATAAAGCGCTGGGACGAATAAAAAATAGCTGGTTAAATTGGTTGTTGAAAACACGAACAAAGTTGTTAGATGGTGTATATACTTTGATATAATTTGCTTGATAACTATTGTTGGAGCCGGCTACTTCAAATTCGTCTAATTCTTTTACTCCATTGCCATTGTAGTCGTTCCAAAGATGTGTTCCTTGTCCATCGTTTACTTTAATGTAGGAGAATTCTCTTTGATTTTCTAAACCACTTCCAATTTCATAAAAAGTAGTAGAGTTGATAAATCCTTTTAATGCATTTAAGCTATACTCGACTCTTCCAACTAAATTGTTTTCAGTCTCTTGAGTTGTTAGCTCTTCTTTAAAAACATTTAGTTTTCGATAGCCTAGCTTTCCACTCAAACGGCTGTTGGGGTTGTTGGCAATTCTAAAGTCCAAATCGAAGTTCTCACTTTTCATACTGTAATTTAACGTATTGTTGCTGGGGAGGTAATCATAAGCCTCACTATATGTTAACCGATACAAGTTGGCTTCGCTGCTATCTCCTTTTTGGATAAAAGCTTTCCAAATAATTCTATCGAAGCTATTGTTCAATAGGCTATCCTGATCTTGTGGCCGAAAAGTAATGCGCTCTTGTTCTAAATAACCTCCAACCATAATTCCCCATAGTTTTTGGCTCACATTTGTATAATGACGTATAAATTCGCTTTTATTCACTGCATCGGCAGTTAAGTAACTCCCCTGAGAGGAAAGAGATAGACCGCCTTTCTTGAAGGCTCCCGAATAACCATTTTGCAAACCTTCAAAATCGTTTCCTTTTGTAAAACTTCCAAATTCATAATCTATAAAATTATTTCTTTTTGAAACCCCGGTCTTTGCTCTAATTAAGCGTTCGTCTCCATTATATTGCTGGTTATTTAGATTCCAATCTCGGTCAAATTCTACATCCCTATATCGTTCGATAAATTGAAAATCTTTTCCTCTTTGCTCTAAAAATATCGCTGTGTTCCAGTAGCTTTTTTCTTTAGAACTGTCATTCCATTGTTTTAAAACCTGTTGGTGTTCGAAATTCATTTTAAAGCCATATGACTGATCACTCTGACTGGCAAAGGTGTTGCGGTCGTCATTGCTAAATGCACCTTCTACACTAAGCTTCGTTTGGTCTGAAAAATTATATTTCGCACCAACTGTTAGAAGCTGTCGCTTTTTTGGCGTAACTAATTTGATTACTGGCTCGTAATTTCCTTGTGGAATTCCACCTTGAGGTGCCACCCATTGAAAAACCCTTCCATTTCCGTCACTCCTAATTTGAATGTAGTTTCCTTGTGCTACTCTAGAGAACTTTGCTCGATAATGTGCGCTATCTGGGCTTTTAGAATAAACTAAAACATTAGTATACCCAAGACTATCAATCATTTTATACATTACTTGGTCGTTTTCAAACCCAATGCTATCAACACCGCTTACCACAGCTTTCTCAAGGCTATCTCCTGCTTCCTTTAATATTCGCTTTTTCTCATCATCCAAATCTTGTTGCAAAGGCTGATTTTTTTGATCTTGTTCGGAAAACATATTTAAGTTAATACTTAGCTTTTCTTTTCTATACTCATTCTCAAAAAATAAAAGTGAGCGGCTATAATTACGATCAGAATACTGGAATTCGACAGTAATTCTCATGTCTTTGGTTATCATTTGCTGAGGAGTGAAAATAATCTCTGCAGTATTGTAGTCAATGATATAATCATTGTCTTCTCCTCTCCTCATACGTTTTCCGTTGATGTACACCTGCTCAGTACCCGAAAGAATAATGATAAAGCTTTCATTTTCGCTTCCTTCTAAGCGATAAGGGCCTTGGTTTCCTTCTACACCTTGAATTACATTCCTCGAAAACTTCCCTTTAGAGATAGCGGCATTGATAGCAGTTTTTAGCACTCCATTATTGTCTTCTATTTCTTCTTCTTTGGTTATAATTCTGGTTGAAAAGCCACCACCTTGTACCTTTTTATTTAAGTTCATAAAATAGCTATCTGGTCGTTTTAGTTGAAAGTCACCTGCAATTAAGCTAGAGTTATCATTAAATAGCTCTATAAAAACACGATCAAATTCTCTCAGTTGCTGAGTATTCCCTTCAGCTTGTATTGGCAGGTTATTGTCACTAATTGCCGCTTTTATTCCTATATCATCAGATATTTTTCCTGAAAGCTGTAGGTCGAGGTTAGAGTTTACTGCTAAATCTTGATTGTTTCCAAAATTAAGACCACGAGAAATACTTCCATTTTTAGTCAAGCCACTCATTGAGAATATATCGACTTCTTCTTCACTATCTTTTAATGTAAAGAAGTCATATTTTCCAGGATCACTTTGTTCTATTTGATCGACACTTTTGTGTGCATAACTTTCTGTAAAGTTAATTGGAAAGTAGCGGTAGCTAATGGTTAGCATTTTGTTGAGGAGTTTCTTTGAGAGTATAATTTTTGATTTCGAATAGTTAATTGCATATAAGCTATCAACTACAAGAAGATTGTTTATATATAGAATTTCTGATCGGGGTATGATACTTAAGCTATCCAGTACAATAGTGTCTTTATCCAAATAAATTGTTTTGCTTATAAAGTTTGATGGTAGCTGAGCTTGAACAGAAGCAAATGTAAAATGTAAAATAAAAATTATGAAAAAGGCTCTCAAAAGGAACAGTTTAAGTTCGTCTATCTTGACTAACGGATAAAATTGTTATTTAGTAAGTTGACTTTGCTAGAATATGGAATAATTTTATATTGTAAAGGACTAAAGTACCTATTCATTATAAGTTTCAATAAAATAATCGGAATTTCACGGTAAATTTAAAGAATCACCATAGAGAATAAATAAAAAGTATGAAGCGAATTATTTCCTATAATGTTAATGGAATAAGAGCCGCAATTCGGAAAGGGTTTATGGAATGGTTAAAAGCAGCTGACCCTGATGTATTGTGCTTGCAAGAAATTAAAGCGGAGCCACATCAATTAGAAGAGGGAGTTTTGGATGACACACCTTATTATCATTATTGGCACCCTGCTGAAAAGAAAGGATATAGTGGTGTTTCAATTTGGACAAAAGAAAAGCCTAGACATGTTGAAGTTGGATGTGGCAATGAGAAATATGATAGAGAGGGTAGGGTGCTGCGAGTAGATTTTGAGGATTACTCTGTAATAAGTGTTTATATGCCTTCAGGTTCAAGCGGCGACCTAAGGCAGGCTTTTAAGATGGAATGGCTAGAGTTTTTTCAAAACTATGTGGATGGCTTAGTAAAGAATATTCCAAATTTAATAATTAGTGGAGATTATAATATTTGTCATACAGAAATTGACATTCACAATCCAAAACGAAATGCTAAAACTTCTGGATTCTTACCTGAAGAGCGTGAGTGGGTTAGTCAGTTTTTAGAATCTGGATTTATCGATACCTTTCGACATTTCAATAAAGAACCACACAATTATAGCTGGTGGAGTTATCGAGCAAATGCTAGGGCTAAAAATTTAGGGTGGAGAATTGATTATAATATGCTCAGTAAAACAATGGAAGCAAGGTTGCGAAGAGCAACTATTCTTCCCGAAGCCAAGCATTCAGATCATTGCCCTATTCTTTTAGAGATTGATTGAGTTTGATTTAAGTATAGACTGTTAATAAAAATAACTAAAGGAAATAATAGTAAAATAGAATAACCGTACTATTGTTGTAATGTAATATAAACCAATTCGATATTAAAATGAAAAAATATACGATTGCAATTTTCACGGCAGTTGCTTTTTTATCTGCTTGTGTTCCAGCCAAGAAGGTTGAAGATATTAAAAATAAAAAGGAAATATGTGAAGAGCAGCGTGCAGCTTTAAAAGAGAGTAACCGACTAATGCAGGAGGATTTAACAGAAGCTCAAGATAAGTTGTTAGATTTAGATAGGAGGCATAAAGCGCTTTTGAGAGATACCACAGTTCAGGGAAGGTCTCTGCGTGTAATGACAAAAAATTATGACCAGTTGAATAGCACTTATGAATTGTTGTTGGAAAAGAATAAAGAGCTGTTGTCAGGCAGTCAGAAAGAAACCGAAGGATTGTTTGGTGACTTGCAAAAGTCTCAATCTGAATTACAAAAACAATCAGATGCTTTGGAAGAGACTAGAAGAAATCTTTTGGCAAAAGAGAGAAAATTAACAGAGCTGGAGTCGGAACTAAAACTTAGGGCGAAGCGTGTAAATGAGTTGGAAGATGTCCTACACAAAAAAGATTCTGCAGTAAACGCATTGAGAACAAAAGTTCAAGATGCTTTATTGGGCTTTGCAAATGATGGTTTGAAAATCGAGCAAAAGAATGGCAAAGTTTATGTCTCATTAGATGAGAGTCTGCTTTTTTCATCTGGCAGTTACACGGTAGACGCAGGAGGGAAAAGAGTTCTTAGGACCTTGGCAGGTGTATTGGAGAATAATCAAGATGTGAATGTGTTGGTCGAAGGGCATACCGATAATGTGCCATATAAGGGAAGTGGTGTAATTAAAGACAATTGGGACCTGAGCGTTTTACGTGCGACCTCTGTAGTGAAGATTATTTTAGAAAAGAGTTCAATTGATCCTATGCGTTTATCAGCTGCAGGAAAGGGAGAGTTTTTACCCTTAGCAACAAATACAACTGCTAGTGGTAGAAAAGAAAATCGTAGAACTGAAATTATCCTCACCCCTAAATTAGATGAGTTGTTTGAAATTCTAGAAACAAATTAAGCTGTAATTATTGAAATAAAATATAAATAATAAAAAAGCGCCATAGAAAATGGCGCTTTTTTATTATTCAGCTTCTTATAACTTTTTTAAGATATTTTGTTTTGAATAACTTGTTCAAGCAAGCTAATTTCAATACGCTCTTGTAACATGCTATCTCGATCTCGAACAGTTACAGTATTATCTTCCATAGTTTGATGATCTATTGTAATTGATAGCGGAGTGCCGATTGCATCCTGCCTTCGATATCGCTTACCAATGGAATCTTTTTCGTCATACTGACAACTATACTTTGATTTTAAACTATTTGAAATTTCTCTTGCTTTTTCAGCTAGTCCATCTTTCCGTGTTAGTGGTAAAATGGCTGCTTTATAAGGCGCAAGAAAGGATGGAACTTTCATTACAACTCTTTGCGACCCATCGTCTAGTTGTTCATTTTGAATTGAGGATGATAGTATTGCTAAAAATAGACGATCCAAACCAATAGAAGTTTCAATAACGTAAGGAATATAGCTTTGGTTGATTTTCGGATCAAAATATTGAAGCTTCTTTCCCGAGTGTTCTTGATGCTGTTTTAAATCAAAATCGGTACGCGAGTGAATTCCTTCCAACTCTTTAAACCCAAATGGGAAGTTAAACTCTATATCTGTAGCAGCATTGGCGTAGTGTGCCATTTTTAAATGATCATGGAAGCGGTATTTATCTTTAGAAATTCCTAATCCTAAATGCCACTTCATTCGTTCTTCTTTCCAATATTCGTACCATTTCATCTCCTCGCCTGGACGTACAAAAAATTGCATTTCCATTTGTTCAAATTCTCGCATGCGAAAAATAAACTGGCGAGCAATAATCTCATTCCTAAAAGCTTTCCCAATTTGGGCAATTCCAAAAGGAATTCTCATCCTTGCTGTTTTCTGAACGTTAAGAAAGTTGACGAAAATTCCCTGTGCTGTTTCTGGTCGAAGATAAACCGTACTAGCTCCTTCAGCAGTCGCTCCCATTTCTGTACTAAACATCAAGTTAAATTGACGTACATCTGTCCAGTCTTTTGAGCCACTTACTGGGTCAGAAATCTCTAAGTCAATTATAAGCTGACGAACCGCTTCAAGGTTTTCTTGATCCATGGCGGTTTTAAAGCGATTATTAGTAGAGTCAATCTTTTCTTGGTTTCGCAAAACACGCTGATTGGTCGCGCGAAACTCTTTTTCATCAAAATCACTACCAAAACGTTTGGATGCTTTTTCAACTTCTTTGTTTATTTTGATTTGAACCTTTTCAACCCATTCTTCAATAAGTACATCAGCTCGATAGCGCTTTTTTGAATCTTTATTATCGATGAGTGGATCGTTGAAAGCAGCTGTATGGCCAGAGGCTTTCCAAGTAGTTGGGTGCATAAATATTGCAGCATCAATTCCAACAATATTGTCTTGCATTTGTACCATGCTTTTCCACCAATGCTGCTTGATGTTGTTTTTTAACTCACTTCCCAAAGGACCATAATCATATACAGCACTAAGGCCATCATATATTTCTGATGAGGGGAAAACAAAGCCATACTCTTTGGCATGACTGATTATCATTTTTAAATTTTCTTCTTGATTTGCCATTTTGCAAAAGTACGTTTTACGTCTATAATTACATAAAGTTTAAGCATAAAAAAAGCCCCATATCGGGGCTTTTAGAAATGATTTTAATTCGCTATTAATCTTCACTCTCAAATGAAAAATTAAAGCTACCGCACTCTAAAAATGCAGATAAGTTTGATCTTCTTGATCCAAGAAAATTATTTGAGCTAGGGTCTTCTTCAACTTTTGCCATTTTAACACCGCTCATGGTTACATTAGCTCCTGAAAAGTTTACAGTACCCGAGGTTGCAAAATAGAGTCCAACATTGTTAATGTCTTCATCAAACTTAACAGCGATTACAAAAGCTTTATTATCAACAGTTCCATTTTCGAAGTCGTTAAATCCTCCAATGCTGCTACCTCCATTGTATGAAAAAGCATATAATAGCAAAGCAGAAGGATCTTCAATATCAGCGTTTTCATCTTCAAAATTAAAGTCTCCAGCAATTCCAATAAACATATCGAGATCATCATTAGTGCCTTGGTTTGAAGAACCATCGATATCTTCTGTAAAACCAAACATGTCACTAGAGGCACATATTCCGAAGGCAATAGTATAGCTTTTGCCTTCAAAAGTAACGGTACCTCCACCTAGTGTAAAGCCAGAAGCAATTGAAAATCCACTACCAGTAGCTCTTGGGTCTGTAAATGCTTGGCCATCCTCCAATGCAGGAGCAAACAACAAGTTGTCATCATCCCCAGGAGGAACGAATGTAATATTGTTGCTTCCTGTTCCAGTGAATGTTCCAGTCCCAGCGCTGGATGTCGCAGATGCCGTTTCCCCTGTAAAAGTCAATGCTTTAAACTTTGAAAGACGGTCAGGCTTTTTAGGTATTCCTTCTGATTCCTTTTCACAAGCTGTGAAAAGAAATACAGATAGAACAGCAACACCTAAAGCGCCGACAATCGATCTGTATTTCAATGTTTTCATAATTTATTTGTTTAAGGTTCGTAATAGTATCACTTTGCTATTGCAATAGATTTTGTTAAAACAAGAAACCTAAACGAATAGCACTTTGAAAGTTTGGTCCTAAGTTAAATTCACTTCCGTTTGCGCTTGTTACTGTTGTACCACCAGAAGTTTGCTCTTTATCCTTGATACTACTTGATAAGAATCCAAATCCTACTTCAGTACCCATGTAGATGTGCTTGCTGAAATACCAATCTGCACCTAACACTAAATTTAACCCGATATTTGTTGCATCATTATCATTTGGATTTTTAATTTCTGTTTCCACAACATCACTACCATTAAGACTCTCTTGTGTTCTTGTGGTTGAAACAGTAGAAAAATTCAAAACTGCACCAACATAAGGAGACAAACGATCTGTTCCTTCAAAGTGTTTCTCAATCCCAGGATTAATAGAAAACCCAAAAGATGAA
>Ga0209075_1004110_pt1 | contig 11785 bp, 12 predicted proteins | sample Stecom2011_FD_187523 | JGI IMG/M metagenome (GOLD analysis project Ga0209075, IMG submission 187523) | Agricultural soil microbial communities from Utah to study Nitrogen management - Steer compost 2011 (SPAdes) (version 2) | ecosystem: Environmental > Terrestrial > Soil > Agricultural land...
AAGGCTGGACATCTCTCATGACTGAACCCGAACCGAACACCGAAGACCATGTATCCGAGGAGCCGCTGGATCTTGATGCGGTGCCGGTGCGCCTGAGCTTTGATCTTGGTGATCGCACTGTGTCGCTGGCCGAACTGCGCTGCCTGCAACCGGGCGCCGTGTTTGACTTGCAACGACCCTTGTCGGATGGACCTGTGATGATACGCGCCAACGGTGCCCTGGTCGGCACGGGCGAACTGGTCGACTTGGATGGCCGCATCGGGGTGCGCGTCGGCACGCTAGGCAAGGGGCAGGCATGATTTCAGGCCTCGAGGGTGTCCGATGAGCGGCAATTTTGATCCCGTCAGTCTCGCGATTGCGCTGGCGCTGCTGGCGCTACTGCCGTTGGCTGCCGTCATGACCACGTCATTCCTCAAGCTCGCAATCGTGTTCGCATTGGTGCGAAACGCACTGGGCGTGCAGCAGGTACCGCCCAATATGGCGCTCTACGGTCTATCCATCATTCTGTCGGCCTATGTGATGGGGCCGGTGGTCACGCAGATGGTGCAAGAGTTGCGCGCGGTGACCGCGCCGGCCAGTCAATCGGCGACCGGGCCCGCACAGAGGGCCGAGGATCCCGTTGGCAACATGCTGGACGCCATGGGGCGCGGAGTCGAGCCCTTGCGTGCTTTCATGCTCAAGAACAGCCATGCCCAGCAGCGGGATTTCTTCGTTCGCACCGCGCGGCATTTATGGGGGGAGGAACAGGCGCGCGATCTGCGCCAGGATGACATGATCGTGCTGATACCGGCATTCCTGATGTCCGAGCTGACGGCTGCGTTCCAGATCGGGTTTCTGCTCTATCTGCCGTTTGTCATCATCGACCTGATCGTGTCCAACATCCTGCTGGCCATGGGCATGATGATGGTGTCGCCGGTGACGATCTCGATGCCGCTGAAGCTTTTCCTGTTCGTGATGATCGACGGCTGGACGCGGCTCATTCAGGGCCTGGTCCTGTCTTACGCCTGAGGTTACGCATGGGCACCGTCGATATTGTCTCGTACATGACCCAGGCGTTGTATCTGACGCTGTGGCTGTCGCTGCCGCCGATCGCCGTGGCAGCGATCGTGGGGACGTTGTTTTCGTTGTTCCAGGCATTGACGCAGATTCAGGAACAGACGCTGTCCTTTGCAGTCAAGCTGATTGCGGTGTTCATCACCTTGCTGTTGACGGCGCGCTGGCTGAGCGGCGAGCTATACAACTACGCCATCGCTGTGTTCGACCTGTTTCACAAGTTATAGGCGAGGGACAGACGAAACATGCTCAATGGTGCGTTCTATGCCGAAGTTCAAGTCTTCTTGGGGGCGTGGGCTCTGACCCAGCCCCGGTTGCTGGCCATGTGCGGCATGCTGCCCCTGTTCAACCGGCAGTTGCTGCCCGGCCTGCTGCGCTATGGCATTTGCGCCGGCCTGGGGCTGGTGCTGGTACCGATGGTGATGCCGCGTTACGCGGAACTGGATCTGGGCACGGTGGAATTGTTGCTGCTGATTGTCAAAGAGGTCTTCATCGGCCTGGTGTTGGGTTTCCTGGTGGCGATTCCATTCTGGACCTTTGAGGCCGTCGGCTTCGTCGTCGACAACCAGCGCGGCGCCAGCCTGGGGGCCGTCATCAATCCCGCTACGGGCAATGATTCCTCGCCGATGGGCATACTGTTCAATCAGGCCTTTCTGGTGTTCTTCCTGGTGAGTGGCGGGTTTACGTTGATGCTGACACTGCTGTACGACAGCTTCCGCCTGTGGGATCTGTGGTCCTGGACGCCAACCCTGCGCGCCGATAGCATTCCGCTGATCCTGGATCAGCTCAGCCGCTTCATGCGGCTGGTGCTGCTGTTTGCTGCGCCAGCCATTGTGGCCATGTTCCTGGCCGAGCTCGGGCTGGCGCTGATCAGCCGTTTCGCGCCGCAACTGCAGGTGTTCTTCCTGGCGCTGCCCATCAAGAGCGCGCTGGCCCTGCTGGTGCTGGTGCTGTATATGGGGCACTTGTTCGAGTATGCCGGGGGAACCGTGCGCGGCATCCCCGGCATACTGCCGTTTCTTGATGAGCAATGGAGGCAGCCATGAGCGGCGAGAAAACCGAACAGCCCACTGCCAAGCGGCTGCGCGAGGCCCGCGAAAAAGGGGAGGTCGCGCACAGCAAGGATTTCACGCAGACCCTGCTGATTCTGGCGCTGTTTGGTTACATGCTGGGCAATGCCAGCAACCTGATCGAAGCCTTGGGCAAAATCGTGCTGGTGCCGTCGACCCTGACGGACATGCCCTTCGAAATTGCCCTCAAGACTGCATTGGATGCGGCCCTGCGCGAGGCGCTGGTGCTCGTGTTGCCGTTCGTCCTGATTGTGCTGGGCATCGGGATGTTTGGCGAATTCTTGCAGGTGGGCATCGTCCTGGCCTTCAAGAAACTGATCCCCTCTGGCAAGAAGCTCAATCCCGCCACCAATCTCAAGAACATTTTTTCCAAGAAGAATCTGGTGGAAAGCCTCAAGTCCGCCGTCAAGATCGCGTTTCTCAGCGTCCTGATCACCCTGGTGATCCGTGACGCCCTGCCGCAGCTGATGGCCGTGCCGCATAGCGGCATGGCGGGATTGCAGGCGGGGGTGGGTGGGATGTTGCGCACCATGATGATCAACGTGGCGGTGGCCTACATCATCATTTCCCTGGCGGATTTTGCCTGGCAGCGCATGCAGCACCGCAAGCAGCTGATGATGAGTAAACAGGAAGTCAAGCAGGAATTCAAGGAAATGGAAGGCGACCCCCACATCAAGGGCAAGCGCAAGCACCTGCACCAGGAAATGGTGATGCAGGGGGCGGTCCAGAGCGCGCGCAAGGCCACAGTGCTGATCACCAACCCCACGCACCTGGCCATTGCGCTGTACTACGACGCTGATGAGACCCCGCTGCCTGTCGTGCTGGCCAAGGGCGAGGGGGCGCTGGCTGAGGAAATGATGCGCGCCGCGCGAGAGGCCGGGGTGCCCATCATGCAGAATATCCCACTGGCGCGCGCGCTGATGGCCGACGCCCAGCCGGATCAGTACATTCCCAGTGAACTCATCGAGCCTGTTGCCGAGGTCTTGCGCCTGGTGCGCAAGCTCGCGGCGGAATTACCGGAATCATCACCATGACCGTCCCATTTCACCCCCTGGTTGCAGACTACGCCACCCGCCATGGCCTGTCAGAAGGCATGCGCGCGGATGGCCGCCTCACGATCCTGATCGATGACAAGTACCGCGTGCATCTGCAAGGCGCGCACAACGGCTGGCTGGTGATTTATGCCAGATTGTGCTCTTTGCCGTCGAGCGGCCGTGCGCGTGAGGATTTCCTTGCCGATATCGGCCGGCAGGCTGCGGGCATGCTGAGCCGCCACGCGTCGGCTTGTGTGATCGATCCGGCTGAAGACGGCTTGTGGCTGCAGCAGATGTTGCGCCCCGACACGGATGCCCTCGGCGTGGATGAGGCCGTGGGGGATTTTGCCAATGCCTTGTCCTATTGGACAGGCGCCACGCGACGGGCGTTATGAGCATGGCCGTCGGGCTCATGCAGTCGAGACACGCGGTACGCAGGAGGCGCGTTTTGTTTAAACATTGGATATTATCTTTGGCCTTGGCCTCATGCATGGTGCTGCCGGCTACGGCTGTCCGGGCAGCGCCCAATTGGCCGATGGCCCCGTACAGTTATTACGCCGAGAACGAGAGTCTGCAGAGCGTCCTGCGGCAGTTCGCGGGCGGCTTCAGCCTTGCGCTGGATCTGGCGCCCGGTGTGCAGGGCACCGTCAATGGCAAATTCAATACCGCGACGCCGACTGAATTCATCGACAAGCTGGGCGGGGTGTACGGTTTCAACTGGTTCGTGTATTCCGGCACCTTGTTCGTCAGCCCCGCCAGTGCCATGGTGACGCGTGCCATCAGCGCCATGGGCAGCTCGATCAGCGACTTGCGCGATGCGCTGTTCGAGCTGGGCGTGCTTGATCCTCGCTTTGGCTGGGGCGAACTGGCAGACCAGGGAATCGCCCTGGTCTCGGGGCCGCCGGCCTATGTCAAGCTCGTGCAGGAAATGGTGGATGCCCTGCCGTTGGGCGCCGGCGGACAGCAAGTGGCCGTGTTTCGGCTAAAGCATGCGTCGGTCAATGATCGGGTCGTCAGTTACCGCACGCAAAGCGTGGTGACGCCCGGTTTGGCAACGGTGCTGCGCAATCTGATCCTGGGTTCGGGCTCGGGTGCCAATAACGAAACCCTGTCGGCGGTGGCCGCGCCCCTTCGCGAGAATCCCCCCGTGTTCTCCAACGTGGAGGGTGACGCGGAAGGTGGCGCCACGTCGACCCGGCAACCCGCTGGCCAGTCGGCATCGCCGGGGTCCCGGCGGCGTAGCGGTACGGGCCTGCGTTTTCGCGAACCCACGGTTCAGGCGGATCCGCGGTTGAACGCCATCATCGTGCAGGATATCCCCGATCGCATTCCGATTTACCAGCAACTCATCGAGCAGCTCGACGTGCCCAGCACATTGATCGAGATCGAAGCGATGATCGTGGACGTGAACTCCGATAACGTCAGCGAGCTGGGGGTGACCTGGGGTGCGCATGCGGGCAATGCGACCTTCGGCTACAGCGATTTTGGATTGTCGCCGACCAATCAGCTGCCGCTGGACGTTGGGGCCTCGCTGTCCCCAGGCACCTTGGGTCTGTCGGTCACCAATGTGCTGGCCGCCCGCCTGCATGCGCTGGAAACCAGGGGCGCGGCCAACATTCTGTCGCAGCCGTCCATTCTCACGGCGGACAATATGGGGGCGCTGATTGATCTGTCGGACACCTTCTACATCCAGACGACCGGGGAACGCGTGGCGACGGTCACGCCTGTCACGGTCGGCACGTCTTTGCGTGTCACCCCGCGCTTTATCGAGGGCGCCGGCAACCGGCGCCGGGTCGAACTCACGGTCGACATCGAAGATGGCCGTATCCAGGACGAGCGCAAGATCGGCACTTTGCCCACTGTGCGCAAAAGCAGCATCAGTACCCTGGCCATCGTCGAGGATGGGCAAACTCTGCTGGTCGGTGGTTACAACAGCAGCCAGGACAGCCATCAGGTCGACAAGGTTCCGGGCCTGGGCGACTTGCCCTTGCTCGGCGCCCTGTTCTCCAGCAAGAGCAAGACCTCACAGCGCCGCGAACGGCTATTCCTGCTCCGACCGCGCGTCGTAGCGATCGCCGGCAACCCGGTGACTCCGCCAAGCTTGCAAGCGGGCAGCGTGGCCCCTCTCCTTGACGCCACTTGGCCCGAAGATGGTAAACCGATGAGCGCCGGTGAGTACCTGGACCTGATCCAGGGCCAGCGGACACGTGTGCGATTCGAAGCGATCCAGGAGGCGAGCGTGGCCGGCCCGGTGTGGGCCGGGCCCACCTATGCCAGTTCGATTGCGGTAGGCACGCTCGATGTGCCTCGAGGCGCCGCTGCGACAGTGTCCGCCGGGGGGCCAACCGTGCATGTCGAGGTGCATCCCGTAAGACGCTAGCGGCGCGTTAGCGCCTTCCGCGGGGAACATTTGGCGTCACGTCGTTACTGAGGTGGTGAAGAGGCGCGGACCGGTGCCGCGCCCGCCGAAAGTGAGGACTTGCATGGACGCATCCAACCTGATTTCCCTGTTTGCTCAAGAGACCGGTGTCGATCTGTCGCTGAGCGAGGCGGGTACTGCCTCGCTGATTTTCGAATCGGGCCCGGCGCTGAATCTGGAGCACGACCCACAACTCGACGTGTTGCACTGCTATGTCGTGCTGGGTCAGGCGCCAGCGGACCCCATGCGGCGCCACGAAGTTTTCCGACAAATGCTGGCGGCCAACGCGTTTGGCCGGGATACCGACGGCGCTACGCTGGGCCTGGACGAGGTCACTGGTGAATTACTGCTCTCGCGCCGGCTTGAGCTTTCGCGCGCGGATACGGCCTGGCTGCGCACCACCGTGGAATCCATGGCGGCCGTGGCCGCTGACTGGCAGACGCGCCTGAACGGCTCGACTCCTGAGGCCGCATCCGATGCATCAAGCCCTTTAGCTTCCTCTGTCATGCCCCCTGATTTCGGGCTGCGTGCTTAGACAGCACGTCTGAACTCAAGGAGACGCCATGTCTGGTATTCAGAATCTCGGTCAGTCCGGCACACAAGTACTGCACCGCCAGGATCTCGAGGCCGGTCCCTTAGGCCATATCGGTAATCTGCGCTTCAAGGCTGGGCCCGGCACGACTCCGCGTGCCTCGGCTCCAAGTCTCTTGCACCGATTCGGGCAGTTTTTGTCCAAACTCTCATTTTACGTTGGTGCCAGCCCCGAACAGCGGGCGCAGCGATTCGTACTGGATCAGGCGCGCGACAATAGTCGCCGCGTCGGCAACCTGTTGGGTAACCTGACGGGCTCCCCCCGGGATTCAAAAGTGCAATCCAGAATCGCCCAGGGACTGGCCCGTCTCGGAGACCTCTCTGGCGGCGATTTGTCCAAGCTGCCCGGCGGCAAGGAATCATTGAAGACTTACCTCAGCGAGCTGGGCCTGATGGACCTCAGTGCGTTGCGCAGCGGTGTGTTGGGCGACCCCAAAGCCCGCGAGGCGGTCATCAGCCGGGTCGAGCCGCCACGGCTGCGTACCCAGGCGTCTGCGCTGCTCGATCAGATCTCTGCGCAGCTCAACGAAGAAATCGCCGGCCAGGTTGCCAGGGAGCCACTCGCCCAGATCCGCACGCTGCTGGATGCCAGGCCGGTGGATGGTGCCGCTTTGCAAGCGCAGCTGCTGCGTTTGTCCGAGGGGCTGGCCATGCTGGGCGAGGGCAATCTCGCGACCTGTTTGGGTACCTTGTCCGACGCCGAAGTCGAGGCCCTGCAACGTCATTTGCACCCGGGGAAACTTGACGGCGTCAAGGGTCGGTTGCCACAGATCCCCGAGGGCAAGGATGCGCCATCGGAGTCCGAGGGCGTCCAACAGCGTATGCCCGACACAGAGGACACCCGGCTGCAGCAATCCAGCCGCCTGCAACAAGCCCGGACCATGTTGGATCGCCTCAGTCAGGCATTGGGCCAGGACGTCCATGTTCGGGTCGGGCGCAGCTTGCTCAGCCAGACCACCGCGCTGCAGCAGGCGATCACAGATGGTAATCGGGGCGCGATCTCCAAGGCCTTGTGCGCCTTGAGCCAAAACATCCGACGCCTGGAGGATCGCTATGGCGCGCTGCCAACCCAAAGCCGAAATGAGTTGCGCGAGCAGGTGGCGCTGGCAGTGCAGGCGTTGCGTGACCCCACTCTCAACCCGTCGGGGCCGCTGTCTCGCGCTTCACTCAGGTATCTGGACGATCATTCGCTGGGCATGTTGCGCGCCGCCAGTCAGTCCTTGCGTGCTTATGGCCTGGATATTGATCGGAACGGCGCCCGGGCCGAAGGCTTGTCTCGGGTCCAGCCGCTTACAGATCGGGTGACGGAGGGTGTGGTGCGCGTGCTGCGGCTAGTGGCCGAGGACCCCGTCAGGATGCCTGCTCTCATGCAACACCTGCGTGATTTGTCCGAGATCGAACTCCAGCGGACCCAGCAGTTGGAGCAGGTCGGTCACTTTGGCAACGGCATGGGCGCGGATGACCGCAAACGCATGGGAGGCGAGACCTTTGCCGCAGCGATTCAGCGCCTGCGCGATTCCGGTGAAGGGACACTGATCAGCCGGCTGCCGGCCCGCGCAGACTTGATCCGCGCGCTCTGGGACGGAATGGGCGGGGCGGCGTTCTGCCTGGGTGATCTGTCTGGTGACAGGGAATACGGACGCGGTGCAGATGAGGCGATCAAGCGAATCAGCACCGGTCAGCATATGCTCGACGCCATCAAGGAGGGGCTGTATCGCCTGCGGCCCGAATCCGATAACGATCAGCAGTCGTCTGTGACCTTGCCTGCATCATTCTATACATCACTGGCGACGCAATACGGGGTCCGGTACGATCCAAAGGCGCTCAAGTCCACGCTCGTCGTCAAGGATTCAGCCTGGGCCAGCCTCGAGCAGCGACTCGCGACACCCATTAACCCGGCCGATCACCCGACACGCGTGGTCACTCTGCCAGTGCATGGCACGAACACCCAATTTTCCGTCAGCTCTCAGTTTGCCGAGGACGGCTTGAATCGGGTTTCGATCTCGCTATCCGTACGGGGCGCTGGGCCAAATGGCCAGGCCGTGCGTACCACGTGGCCGGAGGGTGTGCAGGATTCCCAGCGCGCGCCCTATATGGGCGAAGCGCTGGATGCATTGGTCAAGGTGGCCGGGCCTGCGGCCGAGCCCCTGACGCGGCTGCTGAACCAGCAGGTGGGGGGGCCGATCATGCAGGCGCTGTTTGCGATGGGCATGGATTCGCCCTTCAAGCTCGAGGACGGTTCCGTGGTTGTTCCCTCCGGCTCCACACGCTTCCATTTTGACGTCGAGAAAACCGATGACGGCCGGTTCAGCGTCGGGGTAGTCGTGAACACACCGATCACTGGCGCCATGCGGCTGTATCCCGACGGAACGAATGACGGTGTCACAATGGATCAAACCAAGAGTTGGGCAAAAATCCGCGTGACGCTCGATGTATCTCCCGACGGTCATCAAATCCGGATGTCCCAGCCGCCGCAGTTCCAGTACCATTTCGTCATCCAGCCTCGTACTGACGGGTGAGGGTGCGGGCGGTCGCCCCGGCGAGGGTTCGGGGCGACCGTGATGGGGGCCGGGGTCGCCCTGGCGGGACTAAAAATTCAGGTGCAGGCCTTTTTCCTGCAGTCTGTCGCGTAACGCTGCCCGCGCACGCGACAGGCGGCTGCGCACCGTGCCGACCGGCACCGACAGCATCGCCGCAGCTTCCTCGTAGGACAGGTTTTCCAGCCCCACCAGCAGCAGGATGCTGCGCATGCTCTCGGGCAGTTCATCCAGAGATTCCTGCAGCAGGCGCATCGACTGGGCTTGAGCCGCTGCCTCTTCGGGGGTAACGGATTCAGCCGCCATGTCGTCGAGGACGTTCTCGCCAACAAAATCGTAGCGCCGCTCTGGTGCCCGCGACAGGTAGTTGCGGATGAGATTCAGCGCAATGCCATACAGCCAGGTCGAGAGCTGCGATTCGCCACGAAACGTCTGGTACGAGCGGGCGGCTTCGGTGAACGCTTGCTGGGCCAGGTCTTCGGCCTCACTGGTATTGCCGATGTGCCGCACGATGAAGCGCTGGAGGCGAGCACTGTGTTCCTGCACCAGATCACGGAACAGGCGCTCATCCGATGGATCGGGTGCTTGCGGGGAATTCGTCTGCTGCTCGTTGTCCGGCGTGCTGCCGGCGGGATCATTGGAGGGATTCATGACGAGGCACAGTGCAAATATGCAGCGCTGGTCGGGGGATTCTAGTGCATGACCCCGATGCTTACAAGAAATTACCAATTTTCAATTGAAATAACGGCGTCTCGGTGCCGATGTCCGAAAAATGCCGTAGCGGATCCCCGAGGGGGGTAGGGTGGCGGCTGCGTCAGTTTCGCAGCACTTCGTGCAGCCAGGACCGGACAGTCTCGGGCGGAACGGGGCTGCGGCCCTCGCTGGCGGCCTGCTGGAAGCGTTCCTGCAGGGCGTGATCGATGGCCTCGCGTTGCTGGGCATCCAGGCTGCCCGGATCGAGATTCAGTTCCTGGCAGACGGATTTGAAGCCCAGGCCCTCGTTCCGGGCCGAGTATTCCAGGGCCGTGACGAAGTCGATGCCCGAGAGCGCCTGCCCAGCCGTGCGGGCCATGTCCAGAGCGTGCATTACGGTGCGCGAGGACAGCGGTTTACCGGGGCTGGGCTGCAGCCCGAGTTCCTGCGCGATCGCCTTGGCGATGCCTGGTCCATAGCTGTGCTGGAGGGCCTCGGTGAACATCCGGGTGGTATCTACGTCTGGCGCAACCCAGGCGACCGCACGCCCACCCGGTGTGGTACCCATGCCGAGCACCTGCATGGATTGGCCCGAGATCGACAGGTAGACGGATTCATTGCCCTTTGCCGCCTCGGCGAATTGCTCCAGGCTGAGATGTCCGGAAGGCTGAGATGAAGCAGGCGAGTGGATAGTCATATGAGCATCGGTTCGGGTTGCTGCGGCTGCGTCCGGATCGCCGGCCACAGACATCTAGCCGGTTCCGAAGAATAAGTAACCAGAGTGTCCGATAGGTTCCAGCGAAGCATGTATCGAACTATATCGAAAGCGAAACAGTGTTTAGCACCCGAGGCGGTGCCAAGCGGTAAAGACGGGTGGCCGGAAGGGAGATTGCCGGCCCTGGGGCGGGAATATCGCGACCAGGGCGGTCCATGCCATGGGTCGCGCGTTTCGCGTATGATGGCTGTCGGTTCTTCCGATGCTCATGCTCATACCCTGATTCCGCCCAGCCATGTCTTTCGCCATCGACAAGTTCGGATCGACGCTGATTGTCCAACCCGAGGGCCAGATCAACAGCGCCAACGCCGTCGCATTTGAGGCTGACCTGATGTCACAGGTCGACCAGGGCGAGCTGCGCATCGTGCTCGATCTGGCGCACCTCGATTATATTTCCAGCGCCGGCCTGCGCGTGGTACTGCTGTTGGCCAAAAAGCTCAAGCAGGCCGGCGGCGCGCTCATGCTGTGCGATTTGCAGCCCAGTGTACGCGAGGTCTTTGAAATCAGCGGTTTTCTGTCCATCCTGAAAGTCAGCGACACCCGCGCCGAGGCTATCGAGGCCTTGAACGCGGGCTGACGGGGTCGTTTCAGTAGCGTTTTGGTTTGGCTTCCCCCCGTGCTGTATGCGATCGACTGAATTTTCTCTCCGCTCCCATGAAATGGGGGCAGGCGCGCAGTGCACCGGCGGGGCAGGGGGGCACACGTGAATCTGCGTAGTCTCAGGTATTTCGTCACGATCGTGGAGCTGAGCGGCATCTCGCGGGCAGCGCGCGCCCTGCACATTGCCCAGCCCGCGCTCACGCAGCACGTGGCGGCCCTCGAAGAAAAGCTCAAGGTTCAGCTTCTGCTGCGCACCGTGAACGGCGTGGTGCCCACCGATGCCGGCATGGCGCTGTACCGCAATGCCCGGCAGATTCTGCGCCAGATCGATCAAACGGTGCTCGAAGTGCAGGCACAGGGCGATCAGCCGCGCGGCAAGGTATCGATCGGCATGCCCACGGCCGTGGCCTATGTGCTCACGGTGCCGCTTCTGGGCGAGATTCGCCGGCGCTACCCCGAAATCGAGCTTCACATCATCGAGAACATGAGCGGCATCCTGCTCGAGCTGCTATCCAGCGGCCGGCTCGACATGTCGTTCCTGTATGACGGCGGCAGACAGGCCGCGCTGAAATCGTTCAAGGCCACAAAGGTGCTCGATGAAGAACTGGTGTACGTGAGTGCCGCAAAAGAGGTTGTCCCCAGCGTATCGCTGCAGGACCTGGTGGACGTCGACTGGGTCTTGCCCGCCGCCCCCGGTGGAACGCGCCAGATCATCGACACCGGTTTTGCGCGTCTGGGCAGAACGCCGCGCGTGGTGGCGGAACTCAGTTCGGCCAAAGCGCTCAAGGGCGCGATTTTGTCGGGTTACGGAGCGTCGATCCTGCCGCCCGCGATCATCATGGAGGAAGTTGCGCGTGGTGAGATGCGGGCCGCGTCGTTCACCGACGTCGACCTTTCGCGCCCGCTTTCGCTATGCGTACCGGCCAATGTGCCCTTGAGCCCGGCCGGCCAGCGGGTGCACGACACGGCAGTGGAGGTCGTTCAGATGCTCATCGACCAGCGGGTGTGGCCCA
>Ga0209075_1004111_pt1 | contig 11784 bp, 7 predicted proteins | sample Stecom2011_FD_187523 | JGI IMG/M metagenome (GOLD analysis project Ga0209075, IMG submission 187523) | Agricultural soil microbial communities from Utah to study Nitrogen management - Steer compost 2011 (SPAdes) (version 2) | ecosystem: Environmental > Terrestrial > Soil > Agricultural land...
TGGTTTTTAAACAAGGTGACACTAAAGGAGCCTTGCTTATTTGCAACTTGTTAGGTATACCGAGGGATCTTAGTCGCGTAGTCCGGGAGGAAGTGTCAAAAGAAATCGGAATTCCTTTTCAAAATATCACTGTTTCAGCTACGCATACGCATACAGCCCCGGGGATCACTAGAGAGTTTCAAAACTATATCGAGAAAAGTGAATCGAGTAGTTCGAGCGATTCAGAAGTGGAGCACTATTTTGAATTCCTTATTCAAGGAATGGTAAAGGCTGTAACAGCGGCTTATGGTAACAGGAAGCCGGTGAGAATCAAATCAGGAATCGGCCAGGCCGAGGGGGTCTCTTTTAATCGACGCTACTTAATGACGGATGGGAAGGTACGATTTAACCCGGGGCGGTCAAACCAAAAAATAGTATCACCGGCAGGGCCGGTTGATCCGGCTGTACACGTTGTTTTGTTCCAAGCGGATGATCAACCTACTTTTAACGCTTCTCTCACCGTTTTCTCAAGCCATTATGTTCGAGGAGGAACAGAGTTCAGTGCTGATTATCCCTATTTTATAGAAAAAGAATTGAAAAGTACGTTAGGGAAAGAGTTTGTTTCTGTATTTGGGCTAGGGGCATGTGGCGACGTTAATACAGTGGATGTAACAGGTGCGAAGGTAGAAAGCAGCGATGATAAAGTAGAAAGTATGGGAAATACTCTGGCTGAAATCGTGAAAGGTGTCGCTCAAAACAGTAAAATAAACACTCCCGATTTTGGAGTCTCAACCAGAGTAATCTACCTGCCTTTACAGGATTATTCCGAAGAGGAGTTGGAGTGGTCAAAGAGCGGAACTCTAGGGTTCTACCCCGAACGGCCATTTCTGGAACAGAGGAGAAGGCTAAAGATATCTGAATGGGGTGTGCAGCCGCCTTTAGAGCAGCTTCGATTGAGAGAGGCTATCCCACCATCTGTATCGGGAGAACCGTGGAGATTACCTGTTGAAATACACGTTTTTAAACTCGATAGTGAGACAGCTATTGTTACCATGCCAGGTGAGCTTTTTGTTGAACTTGGGATTGAATTAAAAAGGCAGTCCCCTTTTAATAATACAATGTTGATCGAGCTAGCCAATGCCGATATCGCGTACGTCCCTACAGCAAGGGCTTTTGAAGAAGGAGATTATGAAGCGATCAATTCTCGATTGGCCCCCGGCTCGGGTGAAAAAATGGTGGAAGTAGCAGTGGAAATGTTGAACGAGCTGTTTCGTGAAGATCATTAATAGGTATGGTTTCACTGAAAGTCTATAAAACGGTATGCAAAGAAACACGAATAACAGAATAAACACCATAATGCCTAATTTATAAATTAAATCAATAAACTCGATGGAAGGAAATTTGAAATTTTTCGCCAAGTCACTTTTGTTTGCTTCTCTTCTATTTGTCTGCTGCCAGCAGCCACGAAACGAGAATAGTGTACACGACTTAATGGTGGGAGTTTCAGTGGTAGATATGACACCACCGATAGGATACCCGGTTCATAAAGTCACGAGTGATGGTGTGCTCGATCCCCTTGAAATAAAGGCGATGGTGTTTGAACAGGGAGAGCATGTCGGGGCATTGGTCATGGTAGACCTTTTTTATATGCCATTGGAACTTTCTGATTTAGTACGTACACTGGCTGCTGAAAAAACGGGAATTCCTGTTCCTAATATCTGTTTGGCTGCCACACATACCCATGCCGACCCAACTTGTTACGATGAGATTGAAGAATACACTTTAAAAATAAACGCCCATGAATTCATTGAAAAGGAGGAGTACGTGTACGTTGAACAGTTGGTGCAAAAAATAGTAACCTCCATTTTCGAGGCCCAAGCAAAGCTCAAGCCGGTAGTGTTAAAATCTGGCATGGTGCATGTCGATGGATTGTCGTTCAATAGGAGGCACCTTATGACGGATGGTACCGTGAGGATGAATGGGGGATTCCTAAACCCAGCTATTATCAGGACGGTCGGGCCTATAGACCCCGAACTGGGCATACTGCTGTTTGAAGATAAACTGGATAAAAAAGCATTCGTGTCATTCACTACCTTTGCCATGCAATTGGCAACCATTGGAAGCACAACGAAATTCAGCAGTGATTTTCCTTATTTCTTAGAACAAGGGTTGCAGCAACATTTTGGGAGTGGTTTTTTATCCGTCTTTGGTGAAGGTCCCTCTGCCGATGTCAATCACTGGGACATCACCCAGCCTGGCCCCCAAATAGGGTATGAAGAGGCTACCTCGAAGGTGGGTGAAAAACTGGCTGCTGCTTTTTTGCAAAATTTATCGGCACTAGAAAGAAATAACAACGAGTCATTAATGATTGATAACAAAATAGTAGGGCTGCCACTACAATCTTACAGTAGCATGGATCTAGAGTGGGCCATCAACCATAAAGACTCAACGATATCGTCTCTGGTCACGGCACGAATAAACAAAATCCGGTCGCTGCATAAGCTACGAGAAAAATATGGAGATGTGATTCCCATGGAAATACAGGTGTTTGCCTTTAACGATGAGACCGCGATAGTAACCTTACCCGGTCAAATTTTCGTGGAGCTCGGATTAGAACTTAAAAGTAAATCCCCTTTTAAAAATACGCTTGTACTTACTCTAGCAAACAGCCACGAGGAGACGATCCCTTTAAGAAAAGCTTTCCCGGAAGGTAGTTACGAAATCATTTATTCACTGATTGAGTCAGGAGGGGGTGAAATGTTAATTGAAGGGGCAGTATCATTATTAAACGAGGTAAAACAAAATATGTAGTAACTCTCAGGTTTTTTAAAGAAGCAATGATTATATGAAGGACAATAATTTAATTTCACGTCGAGAATTTATTGGCGGCTTAGTATTAGCAACAACCATGGGGCCTCTCCTTGCTTCGTGTAGTAGGCCGAGCTGGAAGTTAGGCTGTTATACGCGCGCTTGGGGCAACCGTCATTACCTTATAGCCTTGGACGGAATGGTGGAAGCAGGCTACAAGTACGTGGGGCTTAGTACACATGATAATGGAAGGGTAATCGACCGAGAGACACTCCCGGAAGTAGCTATTCAAGTAGGAGAAGAGATAAAAAAGCGAGGATTAAAGCTGGCAACACTTTCTGGAGGTGGCTTCGATTTAAAAGAATCAATTGATGGCGGAATCGTGCAGTTAAAACAACTGATCGATAATGCTGCATACTGTGGAGCACCCATCATTCAGATCAACGATGTGCCTGATCCCGATCTTGCTGAAAAGTTTTATAAAGTAATTTCCGAGAGTTGCGACTACGCGGCGGAAAAAGGAGTGATGATTACTGTTAAACCGCATGGATCTACAGGAGCCGTTTGTCGATCTTTTGTAGATAAAGTCGGGAATAAGAACTTCAAACTCTGGTATGATCCGGGGAATGTCTGTTTCTACACGGAGGGCAAGGTAAATCCGGTGGATGATGCAGATAAGCTTGATGGTGTTGTCGTGGGCATGGCCGTGAAAGATTTTCGTTTACCGAAAAACGTGAGTATTACACCGGGTACAGGCATGGTTGATTTCCCTAATCTCATAAAACGTTTGCGAAAAGGAGGATTTAAAAACGGTCCCCTTATCGTGGAGTGCTTGAACGATGGGGATTTATCTTACGTGAATGCAGAAGCTAGAAAGACACGTGAATTTTTAGAGGAGATAACAAGCAATCTATAAACTTACAAACTAAGATATGAAAACAAATCGCAGAAATTTTTTAAAGACTGTTGGAGTTACCGGCGGTATTGCAGTTACGGGTGGATTAACGGGATGTATCGAGGGGAAATCTAGTTCAGAGGCAAATAAGCCAATTATTTGGGATATTTCGAAAAATAAAAACAGACAAACATTCAATATGAGTGGTTACGCCGCTCCGAAAATTGATCTGCTTAGGATTGGTTATATTGGAATTGGAGGTAGAGGATTGGCAGCTGTAAAAAGAATGAGTCTTCTAGAAGGTGTAGAAATTAAAGCACTTAGCGATTTGCATATGGATCGTGTAAATGCAGCGCAAGAACATCTTAAGAAATTAGGTATGCCCGAGGCAAAGGGATACGCCGATGGGAGCCAGGACTTATGGAAGGAGTTGTGCTTGTTAGAAGATATTGATCTTATTTACGTGGCAACCCCTAGAGATTTGCACCCTGAAATGTGTGTTTTTGCCATGGAAAACGGGAAGCATGTAGCTACTGAAATTCCCGCGGCTAGAACATTGGATGAATGCTGGCAACTGGTAGAGACATCCGAAAAAACAAAAAAACACTGCAGCATGATCGAAAATTGCGTGTATGACTTTTGGGAGTTGCTAATCCTTAATATGACGAGACAAGGTTTTTTTGGCGAAATTTCGCACGTGGATGCAGCGTATATTTCTAATCAGAAAGATATAAATCTCCGCAAAGATCTGGAATGGCGTACCAAGGAATTCATAAATCGGGATGGTAACCTGTACCCCACCCACGGGTTGGGACCCGCGTGCCAAATACTAAATATAAATCGAGGAGATAGACTTGATTATATGGTTTCGATGTCGTCGAACGATTTCGTCATGGAAGAGGAAATCGAGAGGCGAGCACAAGAGGATGACTACTATAAACAATACATCGGACAGTGGAAGTTGGGAAATATGAATACTTCCGTTATAAAAACCGTGAACGGGAAAACAATTCAATTACAATATAACGTGAGTAATCCGCGCCCCGGTACCCGCGTGTTTTGGGTGGTCGGTACCAAGGGAATTGCAAAAAAACAGCCATATCCCTCTCGAATTTCTCGGGGTGGAGCTTGGTTGAAAGAGGAGGAACTTAAAGCACTTGAGGAACAGTATTCACCACCCATCGTGAAAATTGTTGGTGAAATGGCTAAAAAGGTGGGTGGACACGGAGGGATGGACTTCCTGATGCAATGGAGGTTGGTCGACTGCCTGAGAAATGGACTACCATTGGATATGGACGTGTATGATGCAGCAGCTTGGAGCTCAATTGTCCCTTTAAGTGAATGGTCTGTTGCCAATGGATCCAATCCGGTAAAAATACCTGATTTTACACGTGGTGCTTACAAAACGAACGCCCCGCTCGATATCGAAATGTCGCTAGGTGGAGGCAGTACAACAATTAAAAAAACGATTAATTTCGATGATGATTATTTTTGAAGTGAATACGATGCTATACATGAAAAATAAAGGTAAAAGTTATGTACAACAAAAAAATATTTCAATTCGGTCCTGAATTTGTCATTTTAATAGTGTTATGCCTGTTCTTCGCGGTACCTATTCAAGCAATGACGAATCAAACGGTACCCGATAAAAACGAACAAAAAGTTTTTAAGGCGGGTGCAGCGAGAAGTAACATCACCCCACACCTTGGAGGTATTATAGTGGGTGGATGGGTCGGTACTGAAGCTGCACATATTCATGATGATCTTCACGTGCGTACGCTGGTTCTGGATGATGGTGCAAATAAGCTGGCATTTGTGGTCGCGGATGTACTGGGCGTGCATCAAGACTTGGCCGATGCAGCCAAAAGGTTAATTTCAGGAAAAACAGGTATTCCTTTTTCCAATATCATTATTTCAGCCATCCACACGCACTCGGCAACCAGCGTGATGGGTGTCGGGAACACTCGACGGGATTGGAATGTGCATCTTTTCGATGATTACCAGCGTTTCGTAATCCAACGAATAGCTGATTGCGTGCAGGTAGCCGTGAATAATCTGGAGCCGGCACGTATCGGATGGGGAGTTGTGTCCGCGCCTGAACACGTGTTTGTTCGTCGCTGGAATCTTAAAGAACCAATTATAAACCCCTTCGGAGAATATGATAAAGTTCAAATGAATCCGGGCCATAATAACACCAATAAATTGACCCCTGCCGGAGTGCCCGACCCGGACGTCTCTTTTATCTCGGTACAGTCTGCCGAGGGACGCCCCATTGCCTTGTTCGCGAACTACTCTCTTCATTACGTGGGAGGAGTTCCGCGTAACGATATTTCGGCTGATTACTTTGCCGTTTTCTCAGATCATATTCAAGAGCTTTTAAATGCTGACAGGCAAGATCCGCCTTTCATTGGAATCATGTCTAACGGTACTTCCGGCGATGTTAATAACATTAATTACGGCGGTACCCCGGAGAGAAATGAACCCTACGCGAAGATGCGATACGTGGGAAGAGATATCGCACAAAAGGTGTTCGAGGCAAATAAAACGATTAAGTATCATGATTGGGTGCCCCTGAGAGCGCGACTAAGTGAGGTTACATTAGAGGTGAGAAAACCGGATCAAAAGACGATAGAACGAGCAAAAACTATCCTCAGCAGACACGATTCAATAAAGCCCATGCACCCGCATGAAAGAAATTACGCGGAACGAACTTTCACGCAGTTAAGGCGGCCCGAAAAAATAAATATTCCATTACACGTATTTGGAATTGGTGATCTGGGTGTGGCAAGTATTCCCTTTGAAGTTTTCGCGGAAACAGGATTGGAGATTAAAGAAAAAAGCCCCTTTGATCAAACATTCGTGATCGGGATCTCCGGGGGGTATTACGGTTATCTTCCAACGCCAAAACAACACAAGTTAGGCGGGTACGAAACTTGGCTCGGCAGCTGCAGCGTAGAGATAGAAGCATCGGAAAAAATTGTAGCGGAATTGCTGACGTTGTTAAAACAGATAGAATGATGAATTCCATATCTCCCCGGGAATACGCGGTGATCAAAATGATTTAACCGACGTCACGCTGGCATCGGATTTTATTACGATTGACTGTTGTAATTATGCTGATTATGAATAAAAAAGCACTGTTTTGTCTGTTCTGTGTTACTTGTTTGGCCTTTGATCTGTCGGGTCAATCCACGAGTTTTACCTTTTCAAACCAGGCCGAATCTTCCAGTTTGTCTCCTACCGCGGACAGCATCGCGGGGCATGTCGTGGCCTGGGGGGATATCGACGGGGACGGATGGGAAGACCTTTTTATTGGAGTTTTCTCTTACAAAGGGCGAACCAATATGCTCTTCCGCAATAAAAACGGGGCGTTTGAATTTGACGATCAAGAGGTGTTCCGTTTTCCAACGCGGTCGACAGGCATGGTCTTCGCGGATTTGGATAACGACGGGGACCTGGACCTTTATTTCGCGAGCATGCCCGTGGAAGAAGACAAGAAAAAGACGCTCCTGGATGGAGCGTCGGGCAACAGGCTCTTTCGCAATGACGGAAAGGGTGGGTTTACCGACATCTCCGAAGTAAGCGGGGCCTGCCCGGTTGACCTGGGAGGTCGCGGGGTCGCCGTTTTTGATTATGACGGGGACGGGCTCCCCGATATTCTTGTCGGCTCGGATCCGATGCCGGGATATAGCGGGTCACAAACGACCACGTCGAGGCTGTTTAAAAACCTTGGCAACCTCCGGTTTAAAGATGTCACAAAAGAGGCGGGCATCCCGGAGAATGCTCCCGGGTACGGAGTTGTCCCCTGCGACTTTAATGACGACGGTTGGCCCGATTTTTTCCTTGCCGCCAGTGACGGGGGCAACCGGTTGTTTATCAACGATGGAAAAGGACGCTTTCACGAGAACGAGAAGTTGAATGAACTGTTTAAATGGCAATGGACCGGGGGTGACAATATGGTGTGCGGGGTGGCGATTGGCGATGTCAACAGGGACGGGCTGATGGATATCGTTCTAGGTTCCCATTTTCTGTCTCCTTGGTATTATCCCCAGCCTGTCAGGCTATTCTTAAACCGGGGGGAGATCAATGGCGGGTTGTCTTTCGAGGAGGTCACCTTGCAAGCGGGCCTTCCTCCCATTCATATTAAAACGCCGCACGTGGAGATCCGGGATTTCGACAACGACGGCTGGCCCGACATATACGCCTCCGCGGTCAAATTCAGGGGCGATTCAATTTACCCGATCATATCCAAAAACTTGGGTGTGTCAGGGAAAGGAGTCCCTAAATTTGTGACGGATGCGAACGACGTCAATGATTTTCCCACGCTCGACGAAATAAATTTCGATAGAACTCATAAACGAAGCGACTTTTTTTTCAAAATCCAGGACGAAAAGAGGATTACCTATTTTGCCCCTGGTCCCACTTGTGATTACAATAACGACGGGCTCATGGACATATTCCTGGCTAGCTGGTGGCCTGAGTTTCCTTCGATGCTTCTTCGTAATGAAACGGTGAACCCGAACAACTGGCTAAAAGTCAGGGTTCAAAACGTCAAAGGCGTCAACCGGATGGGATTGGGAAGCAAGGTGAGGATCTACAAGGAGGGACAACTGGGTGAAGCGGAGGGCCTGATCGGGAGTAACGAGGTATGCGTTAGCAACGGTTATGCCTCCGGACAAACCGCGGTGGTTCATTTCGGGCTGGGGGAAAACTCCACTGTGGATGTTGAAGTGATCCTGCCCCATAACAAGGGCAAAATTGTAAGGAAGGGAATAAATGCAAACCAGTTAGTCACGATAAATTGATGCGAGACACCGTGAAAATGGTGAGAAAATGCTGGATAGACATGAGGAAAAGTATATTATATGACGAAAGTGAATTACAAAGAACCGTTCAATCATGAAAAATAAAACAATAGTGATATTTCTCATTTGTGCTCTGTTTGTGCCTCTTCAGGCTCAGCAACAGCAGCCAATAAAACACCTTCAGGCAGGGGCGGCCACTACAAACATTTCACCCCCTGTAAACAGTGAAATGTACGGTGACGTTACAGTAGTGAACATTCATGACGAGCTGCGCGCACGCGGCTTGGTTTTGGATGATGGCGAAAAGAGATTAGCCTTTGTTGTAGTTGACATCATAGGCTTAAATCGAGAATTAATTGATGAAGCCAAGCGTGTAATCCACGAAGAAACTGGTTTGTTGCCTGAACATATTATGGTGTCAGCTACCCACACGCACTCGATGGTGCGCGCTACCGGCTCCCAACCTTTTAATGAATACCAGAAACTTATCATTAGACGAATTGTGGATGTGGTTAGAAAAGCTATTTATAACCTAGAACCTGCGCGCGTGGGGTGGGGGGTTGGTTCCGTCCCTGAGCATGTCTTTGTTCGCCGTTGGTTTATGAAACCCGGTAGTCCTGTACCCAATCCTTATGGAGGGGAAGATAAGGTTATGATGAATCCCGGCAGGTTGAACCCTAATATTGTTGAACCCGCCGGAGAACCTGATCCCGAAGTGACGGTTATCTCTGTTCAGTCTCTTGCAGGCAGGCCGATCGCCTTATTCGCGAACTACTCCCTTCACTACGTGGGTGGAGTAACGACAGGAAACATCTCGGCAGATTATTTCGCGGTCTTTGCAGACCGGATCCAGGAATTACTTGGAGCCGACCGCCAAGATCCCCCATTCGTCGGAATTATGTCAAATGGAACATCTGGAGATGTAAACAATATAAATTACGCCGTACCTGGCCAAAATTATCCTCCTTACGCAAGGATGAAGGTAGTGGCAAACGATGTTGCGAAAGAGGCCATGAAAGTATATGAAAATATTGAACATCATGACTGGGTAAGCCTCCAGTCCACACAAGAGGAGCTTACACTGAAGACGAGGAAACTTGATGATAAAATGGCTAAGATAGCGGAAGAAATTTTGGCATCCACGGATGATAAACGGGTAGGTCCACATAGGAGCAGCCACCGTTACATTAGAGGACAGTTAAGCCGACTCAAGATGCCAGATAATGTAAATATACTGCTACAAGCTTTTAAGATAGGAGATCTTGCTATTGCTGCAATCCCCTTTGAAGTTTTCGCGGAAACAGGATTGGAGATTAAAGAAAAGAGTAGTTTCAAGCCCACTTTTACAGTATCCTTTGCGAATGGTACCTTCGGATATCTTCCGACGCCCAGGCAGCATGAATGGGGCGGTTATGAATCGTGGGTCAGTAGATTCGAGTACAACACGTCAGAGAGAATTGTCGATACCTTAATGGAAATGTTTGATAAATTCAATTAAACAAACAAAGGGGTATCTGTTTTGTATATAATAATGATAAAAAATGATCGAAATGGATCCCCGCGATATTTATATTTTAATATGTAAGTGGGTTTGGTAGAGTGTTTTATGATAATTCTTGATTCAATGTAATTGAGATTGACATTTTATTAACTAATTTGTGATCGTTTTAGTGAAAATATTTGATTATATTTGCATGATTCAGTTTTGCAATGATGATGTTCGAATTGTATGCAACTCTTTAATACGTGAAAAGTAATTTTTATAATCACGTTCTGATAAAAACACGTTTATGATATGACAAACCGTAGAGATTTTCTAAAACAGGCCGTTGCGTTAGGAGTCGTGAGCAGCGTGGCACCTAGGACTTTTTCTCAGCAAGTGAGAAATCATGATAGCGGACAAAAAATGATTTGGGCAAACCTTCTTCATCTGAGTTACAACATGTGGGAAGATAATGTTCCCGAAAAATATAACGATGACAATTATAATTGCGTCACCTGCCAAGAAGCCAGGGAATGGGCACATGGATATCGAGACTTCCTTACCTTTGATGAAGCTACTTGGAACGCGCTCCTTAAAGAGATGTCCGCTGTAGGAATGAACATGGTGATTATTGATTTAGGAGATGCCATTCAATATGAGAGCCATCCCGAAATAGCGGTTAAAAACGCTTGGAAACCAGAAAAGTTACGGTCTGAATTGGCTAAAATGCGAAAATTGGGATTGGAACCGATACCTAAGCTCAATTTTGCCACTTCACACGATGTGTGGCTCGGTGAATATGCTAAAATGGTTTCAACCAAAAAGTATTACGAGGTGTGCAAGAATTTAATCAATGAAGTGATTGAACTGTTTGATAAGCCCCGCTTTTTTCATTTAGGCATGGATGAAGAGACCGCTGGGCATCAAGCGAGGTACAATTACGCGGTGATTCGCCAGCACGATTTATGGTGGAATGATTTTTACTTTTTCGTGGACCTAGTGGAAAAACAAAATGTGCGCCCTTGGGTTTGGTCTGATTACGGCTGGCACCATCCGGAACTTTTCTTCGAAAAAATGCCGAAATCAGTGTTACAAAGTAACTGGTATTATGGAACGGAATTCGACCTGACGAAAAAAGGGGATCAAATTCAAAAGTACGTGAAATTTTACCACGATTTGGAAGAATATGGTTATGACCAAGTACCAACGGGTAGCAACCACTCTAACACGGTGAACATGGAAGCTACCGTTGATTATTGTAAAGAGATTATCCATCCATCGAGACTATATGGATTCATGACTGCCCCTTGGCGTCCCACGATGCTTCAATGTTTAGATAGGCATAAGGAAGCTATTACCCAACTAGGCCGATCAATAAAAATCTTCAGATAGTAAGTGAACAGAGGATATATATTGCCCTGAATGAAATATTTACGAAATGGAATTACACGATAAAATTATACTGAAATCAAAAGATGGAGATGAATTTACTGTTCGTCGACTTCTAAAAACAGATAAAGAACACCTGCAAAAATTTGGTGAGTCGTTGTCTGAGGTGTCCACTGCTACCTTTTTACCTCATTCATACGATGATGATACCGTAAACGCGTACCTTGAGCGCTCAGAAACGGGAGAAGATCTTACATTGGGGCTTTTTTTCGATGATAGAATAATTGCTTACTTTTTTCTCTGGTATTTTACCAATCCGATACCCTTATTGGGAATGGGGATACTGGATGAGTTCCAAGGAAAAGGGTTGGGCAAAAGAATGATGCAGCTCCTGATTGATGCGGCCCGTGATAAAGGCCTTGACG
>Ga0209075_1004112_pt1 | contig 11781 bp, 8 predicted proteins | sample Stecom2011_FD_187523 | JGI IMG/M metagenome (GOLD analysis project Ga0209075, IMG submission 187523) | Agricultural soil microbial communities from Utah to study Nitrogen management - Steer compost 2011 (SPAdes) (version 2) | ecosystem: Environmental > Terrestrial > Soil > Agricultural land...
TCTGCTTACCGCCATCGTAAGCGCTGTCTGCGCCGTGCACGCGCGGACCTCCCTGCGCGACGCAGCCAGCGCCAACGCCTGGTTCTGGCCACTGCTGTGGTTCATGTGGACGGCCCTGAACGGCGTCTGGATGTCAGCCGATCTGTTCAATCTTTATGTCTGTCTCGAACTGCTCGGGCTGGCCGCCGTGGGATTGGTCGCGCTGCGCGGCACGCCCGAAGCGCTCTCGGCGGCTCTGCGCTATCTGCTTGCCGCTTTGCTCGGATCCCTTTTCTACTTGCTCGGCCTTGCGCTGATCTACGGAAGTTACGGTGCGCTGGCTTTCACCACACTCAACGGCGTGCTCGAAGCCGTGCCAACCGTTTACGTAGCGCTGGCGCTGATGGCGGCAGGACTCGCGCTCAAGACCGCGTTGTTTCCGCTCCATTCCTGGTTGCCCTCCGCTCACGGCGGAGCGCTCACACCGGTGAGTGCGCTGCTCTCGGCACTGGTGGTCAAGGCCTCGCTGTATGTTCTGATCCGTATCTGGCTCCATCTCACACCCGCAAGCGGGTCACTCGCCGGGGCCGCTACCGTCCTCGGTCTGTTAGGCGCAGGCGCGGTGTTGTGGGGAAGCTGGATGGCGTGGCGGCAGGAAAAGCTCAAATATCTTGTCGCGTATTCGACGGTGGCACAAATCGGCTATCTGTTCCTTTTCTTTCCTCTCGTCACCTCCGGCGAAGCACGCGCCTCCGGACTGGCCTACGACGGCTTTGTTCTGATGCTCATTTCGCACGCCCTGGCGAAGTCGGCGATGTTTCTGAGCGCCGGCAACCTGATTTTCGCGGTGGGTGGAGAAAAGGTGAGCGATCTGGCCGGCATCAATCGCATCCGCCAGACATCGATGGTGAGTTTCGGCATTGCGGGGGTCGGCATCATGGGGCTGCCTCCCAGCGGCGGTTTCACCGCGAAATGGCTGTATCTGCAAAGCGCACTGATCACCGGACAATGGGTATGGATTGCGGTCTTGCTCGCAGGGAGCGTGCTCAGTGCGATGTATATTTTCCGGGTATTTCATCACGCCTATCTCGACGGGCCACCTCAGGCCACCTTCCGCACGCCATCAATATGGCTTGAAAGCAGCGCGATGTTTCTCGCCCTGTCGAGCGTCCTGATCGGTCTGAGCGCATGGGCACCCCTCGAGTGGATGCGTCTGCCCATTTTCAAAGGTAGCCATTAGTTTGATGCAAGAGGGCCTGCTACCCATTCTGGTGCTCTCCACGTCACTGTTCGCAGCAGCAGTGATGTTCCTCATTTCCGAGCGTAGCGCGGCGCTTCGCAACACAGTCAATCTTCTCGCGGCAACGGTGCAGTTCCTGTTGGTGGTGTGGATGGCCCTGCGCGTACTGGGCGAAGCGCAATACGAAACCCGCTTGAGCATTGTCGCAGGTATCGATCTCGTGCTGCGTGCGGACGCGCTGGGCATCATGTTCGTCGGCTTGTCCTCACTGTTGTGGCTGTGCACAACGATTTATGCCATCGGCTATCTCGAAGGTTCTCCGAACTGCACCCGATTTTTCGGATTTTTCGGTCTGTGCGTTGCAAGCACGATCGGGATCGCGCTCGCCGGAAACCTGTTCACCTTTTTGCTTTTTTACGAATTCCTGACCCTGTCGACCTACCCGCTGGTGGTGCACCACGGCACTGACAAAGCCCTGCGTGCGGGGCGCATTTATCTCATTTACACCCTGGGCGGAGGCATTCTTTTGTTGCTCGGCGTGGCAGCACTCTACGCCTACGTCGGCAACGTGGAATTCGACGCTGGCGCGATGATGCCCATCGAGGACGAGACCTTATTCCCGGCATTGAGCTGGATTTTCGCTCTTCTGATCGCCGGTCTCGGCGTCAAGGCGGCACTCGTGCCGCTGCACAGCTGGCTGCCGGCAGCAATGGTGGCGCCGGCGCCAGTAAGCGCTTTGCTCCATGCCGTAGCGGTAGTCAAGGCCGGCGCCTTCGGTATCGTACGCGTGATCTACGACGTCTATGGCATCACCTTCGCCTGGCATCTGGGGCTCCTCGAACCGCTCGCCGTGCTCGCCGCAATCACCATCCTTTACGGCTCGCTGCGTGCCCTGACGCAAACTGACCTCAAGCGCCGCCTGGCGTTTTCCACCGTAAGCCAGGTGTCCTACATCGCGTTGGGAATCGCGCTTTTTGGTCCGCTCGGTACGGTGGGTGCCTTGGCGCATCTCATCCATCAGGGGTTGATGAAAATCACTTTGTTTTTCTGCGCTGGGAATTATGCTGAAACCCTGCATATCTCACGCATCGATCAACTCGATGGCGTGGGCCGGCGCATGCCCGTCACCAGCGCAGCCTTTACCATCGGCGCATTCGGCATGATCGGCTTGCCTCCAACAGCCGGTTTCATCAGCAAATGGTATCTGGGCCTGGGCGCTTTGGATGCGGGGGCCGGTTGGGCGGTGGCCGTATTGATCGCCAGCGGTCTGCTCAATGCCGCTTATTTCTTGCCGCCTCTTTATCGCATCTGGTTCGGGCAGCGCACGGAACCCTGGCCGGAAGGAAATTTTCCGCGGTGGTGTGAAACGTCGCCGTGGTTGCTTCTGCCGACGTCCATCACGGCGATCATGAGCCTCATCGCCGGCTTGCTCGCAGCCATGCCGTTCAGTCCGTTGTATTGGGCCGACGTGGTCGTCGGCCGGGCTTATCTGCAATGAACTTTTTTCTGCCCGATTCGTTTTTCATTGCCCTCACCCTCGGCGTGCCGTTGGCATTGGTGGTGACCTGGTGCATCCCGATGCTGCGTCCCGTCACCCACCACCTGCTGCCCGCAGCGCCTCTGCCCGGTCTTGCGCTGGCGTTGTTGGGCAGCGACGGCGCCACCCTGTCTCTGAGCTATATGGTGTTGGGCAGCGTATTCGGCATCGGGTCGATCACGCGTGTTTTTCTCGGTTTCACCGCCGTGCTGTGGATCGCTGCCGCCATCCATGCGCAAGGTTATCTTGCCGACGACCCTGCACGCGACCGTTTCGAATTGTTGTGGCTGGTCACGTTGACCGGCAACCTCGGACTCCTCGTGTCGCTCGACGTGGCAAGCTTTTATCTTTTCTTTGCGGTGATGACCTTTGCGGCCTACGGGCTGGTGATCCATGAACGCAACGCCGAGAGCCTGTATGCAGGGCGCATTTATCTGATAATGGCGGTGCTGGGCGAAGGGCTGATTCTCGCCGGATTGTTGATGGCCGCGAGCGCGAATCGCGTCATTTCGCCTTTCGTGCCTTTACTCGCGGATCTGCCGGCAGCAATTCTGATTTCATCTCAGCAAGATCTCATCATTGCCTTCCTGTGGCTTGGCTTCGGCATCAAGGCGGGCCTGCCTTTGCTGCACATGTGGCTGCCGCTCGCGCATCCTGTCGCACCCATTCCGGCCAGTGCGGTGCTGTCGGGTGCGATGATCAAGGCCGGCGTGCTGGCGTGGATGTTGCTGTTGCCGTTGGGTCTGGTGCACGCCCCCCTGTGGGGCAACGTGATCACGATCACCGGCATCACAATGGCGTTTGCCGCAGCCTTCATCGGTGTACAGCAACACAGGGAAAAAACCGTTCTCGCCTATTCAAGCATCAGTCAGATAGGTTTCATCACGGTGGCGATTGGCGCCGCCTTGTACGATCCGGCGTTGTGGTCGCTGCTCGCGCCCATCGCGACGTTGTACGCATTGCATCATGGTCTGGTCAAGGGCGCATTGTTTCTCGGCGTGGCCGTCGCGCACCATCCCGGCCCATCCATTCGGCCCCTGTTGTGGGTTGGCTTGGCCTTGCCGGGCCTGGCACTTGCCGGTCTGCTTCCGGGCGGTATGCACATCAAGCTGGGTCTCAAGGAGACCCTCGCGCTCGCACACGACGTCCCCGATTGGTGGTCGACACTGCCCCTGTTGCTCGGCGTTGCCACAATCGGAACGACCGCGCTCATCGCGCGTTACCTATGGTTGCTGCGCACCCCTCGCGATACGACTTACGCGCCCGCTCTGGTGTGGGTCGGCTGGTTGTTCGCCTTGGGCGCCGCAATGGTCGCACCGTTCGTGTTGCCGATCGTGGAATGGGGCGGAAAATCGCCCGCCACGGCGCAGGATGTCATGAATCTCATCTGGCCGCCCCTGACAGGCATTGCGCTCGCATGGTTGGCGTGGAAAGTGCCGCTGCGCACCTTGCCGATTCCGGCCGGCGACGTGCTGGTTCTTTTCGAACGCGCGGCGCAAGGCTTGCGACGCGGCGGGACACTTCTTGCGCACGCTTTCAAAAATCGGCAAGCCGGTTTCATGTTGCGGTTCAAAAGATGGTTGAACCGTCGCCTGTTTCAGGACTCGGGCATCAGTGCGATGCTGGAAAGGATGTGGCGACGTGAAACCGTGTTGAGCCTGTTGGCGATCGTGCTCGCGTTCGCGCTGGTGACGCTCGCACCGTACTTTATGGGCACATGAACCGGGGGCCACGACGCAATGATGCGTCGTGGCCCCCGGCTTTTTACGGGCAAATCAGGCTTCGGCCGTTTCTTCGACTTCCGTCACCGCTGGCGTGCGGATGAGATGATCGAAGGCTGACAATGCAGCTTTGCTGCCTTCACCCATCGCGATCACGATCTGTTTGTGCGGCACCGTCGTGCAGTCGCCCGCCGCAAAGATGCCCGGAACCGACGTGGCGCCACCGTGGTCAATGACGATCTCACCATATTTCGACAGCTCGACCGTACCTTTGAGCCAGTCCGTGTTCGGCAGCAAACCAATCTGGATGAACACGCCTTCGAGCGCGATCTTCTTCGACTGATTGTTCGTGCGGTCCGTGTAGATCAGGCTGTTGACCCGTTCGCCGTCACCGGTGATTTCAGTGGTCTGTGCCTGCAAGATGACATCCACATTGGGCAGGGTCTCAAGCTTGTTCAGCAACACGGCGTCGGCGCGCAGCTTGTTCTCGAATTCAAGCAATGTGACGTGACCCACGATCCCGGCCAGGTCAATGGCTGCCTCAACGCCGGAGTTGCCGCCACCGATCACCGCAACATGCTTGCCTTTGAACAACGGACCGTCGCAGCTCGGGCAATACGCCACGCCCTTGTTGCGGTATTCATCTTCGCCTGGCACGTTCAACTGTTTCCAGCGCGCACCGGTGGCAAGAATCACGCTGCGGCTCTTGAGCACCGCGCCGTTTTCCAGCGTGACCTCTGCAAGGCCTCCCGGCGTGGTCGCGGGTACAAGTTTCGTAGCCCGTTGCAGATGCATCACATCCACGTCGTAATCCTTGACGTGTTCTTCAAGCGCAGCCACCAGTTTGGGGCCTTCGGTATCCTTGACCGAGATGAAGTTTTCGATCGACAAGGTATCCATGACCTGACCGCCGAAACGCTCCGCCACGAGACCGGTGGCGATGCCTTTGCGTACGGCGTAGATTGCCGCCGCCGCTCCGGCCGGGCCGCCGCCGACGACCAGTACATCGAAATCATCCTTGGCCGACATTTTTTCTGCGTCACGGGCGGCCGCGCCCGTGTCGACTCTGGCAAGAATCTCTTCCAGCACCATGCGGCCGGAATCGAATTCTTCACCGTTGAGCATCACGGTGGGCACCGCCATGATGTTTTTCGATTCGACTTCCTCCCGGAACACTCCGCCATCCACCATCGAATGACGGATTTTCGGGTTGAGAATCGCCATCAGATTAAGCGCCTGCACCACGTCCGGGCAGTTGTGGCAGGACAGCGAGATATAGGTCGTAAAGTCGAGTTCAACGTCCAGCGCGCGAATGGCTTCAATCTGTTCCGCCTCGACCTTGGGGGGATAACCACCGGCTTGCAACAGTGCCAGCACCAAAGAGGTGAATTCATGCCCCATCGGCAAACCGGCGAAGCGCACACCCATGTCCTCACCGACACGGCTGACCGAGAACGATGGCACCCGCTCACCGTCGTTGCTGTCCGCACGACGCGCACTTACGCGATCGGACAACGCGGCGATTTCCTCGACCAGTTCGAGGGTTTCCTTTGATTTTTCGTCCTCGCCAACAAAGGCGACCAATTCAACATTTTCGTCAATTCGCTCAAGCAGGGCCTTGAGCTGCGTTTGCATGTTTTCGTCCAACATAAGGGCTCCTTGAATCTCGTGAATTCGCAGGGGAAACCGGGTTCGGCTTATTCAGCAGCACCCACCGGAGGCACTCTTGAATAAGCCGCCTTCCGGCGGCTTTCTGGATGAAGCCGACGCTACACGCGCCGGCCGTATCCGCAAGACGTTTAGATCTTGCCGACAAGATCCAGCGACGGCTCGAGGGTTTTCTCGCCTTCTTTCCATTTGGCCGGGCAGACCTCGTTCGGATGCGCGGCAACGTACTGAGCAGCCTTGAGCTTGCGCAGCGTCTCCGTTACATCACGTGCAATCGCATTGTCATGGATTTCGAGAGTCTTGATCTGGCCTTCCGGGTTGATGATGAAGGTACCGCGCAGGGCCAAGCCTTCGTCATCAAGGTGTACGTCAAAAGCCTTGGTCAGCTGGTGGGTGGGGTCACCGATCAGCGGGAAATTGGCCTTGCCAACCGCGTCAGAGGTTTCGTGCCACACCTTGTGCGAGAAATGCGTGTCGGTGGTCACGATATAGACTTCCGCACCCGCCTTCTGGAACTCGGCATAGTGGTCGGCGGCATCCTCGATTTCGGTCGGGCAGTTGAAGGTGAAGGCGGCCGGCATGAAGATCAGCACGGACCACTGGCCCTTGAGGCTCTCTTCGGTGACCTCGATGAACTTGCCATTGTGAAAGGCATTGGCCTTGAACGGCTGGACCTGGGTATTGATAAGACTCATATCGACTCCTTAAGGGTTGGACAGAGAGAGAAAAATTTGATGCAGGGTTAAATCTGCCAACGACTTCAGTGTATGGCACGACTTGCGATTAGTTAAGTGAATTAAAAGAATAACAACGATAGTTACTGATAATCACACCCTGTTGCGCTAACCGCTCCCCTGAAGATGGTGCCGAATTTTCAGGATTCAAGGGAAATCTTGCGAACCTTCTGCATCTACAACAAAAACGGCCCGAACGATGTTCGGGCCGTGTGTCCGGCAATGAGCGCTCAAAAACGTTCAGCTCATCAACGCTTTTACGTGTTCAGCGGTGCCGCTTGCCAGACCTTCGAGGCTATAGCCGCCTTCGAGAATGGACACGATCTTGCCTCCGCAACATTCTTCTGCCACTTTCTTCAGCTCTTCGGTGACCCAACGGTAATCGTCATCCGTGAAATTCAGCCCCGCAAGCGGATCCAGCGTGTGTGCATCAAACCCTGCCGAGATAATCAACAGTTCAGGATTGAACGCCCGCAGCTTGGGCAGCAATTCTTTGGTGACCTGATCGCGGAAAGTTGCCGAATCGCAGCCCGGCGGCAGCGGCACATTGACGATGTTGTCGGCCGCACCGGTTTCAGAGCGCAGCCCCGTACCCGGATACAGCGGTGCCTGATGGGTCGACGCGTAAAACAGACCCGGCTCTTCGTAGAACGCATCCTGCGTGCCGTTGCCATGGTGGACGTCGAAATCAACCACTGCTACACGTTCGAGCAAATGGCGTTCGCGTGCATAGGCACCGGCAATCGCCGCCTGGTTATAAATGCAAAAACCCATCGCCCGATTTGGCGTGGCATGGTGGCCACAAGGGCGAGTGGCGCAAAAAACGTTATCGACTTCGCCCGCCAACACCACATCCACGCCCGTGCACGCTGCGCCGACACAACGCATCACGGCTTCCATCGAACCCGGCGACATCACTGTGTCACCACCGTCGAGCGGCATGGTGCCCTGACTCGGAGCCACTTCTTCAACGCCGGAAACATAATCCTCGGTATGCACCAACAATACTTGTTCGCGCGTACCGAGCGGCGCTTCGCGCCATTGCAGGCTGGAAAACTCCGGCTGTTTCAAAGCATCGATCACGGCTTTCAAGCGCGCGGGCGATTCCGGGTGACCGGATCCGGGCTGATGCTCGTAACAAGCGGGATGAGAAAAAATTAGCGTGCTCATCGAATACCTCGTAAAAAATCCGTGCCCTACACGACACGTTTGATTCGGGCTTGAGTGCGCGGCTCAACGCCACATGCCCTCAATATACACTGGAGCCCTCGGCTCAGCGCGGCGCTTCCGGATTGTTTCCCGACAACACCTGTAGAGCGGATTGCGCGGCGGCACGGTGGACGCGGCGCAACGTGTCATCGTCGATTTTCTCGCCACGTCCAAGCGCTTCCAGATACCAGTCAGCGGCGCGGCCGAGCGCATAGGTCGATACGCCCGCCGAGCGCGCACTCCATGCTGCACCGACGGTTGAACCGAGTACAGGAACAAGTTTCAGCGCACTGCGCCCAAGGGTTTGACCGACCAGACCGCCGGCGATGCGGGGGCCCAGACGTGAAATCAGATCTGCTGCCGTTGCACGGCTCCAGCGCGTTCCGTGCAAACCGGCCAGATCGTGCAGCATGCGTGCCTGAAGGGCCACCACTCCGACCAGGTTGGCCACCGGCACAGCGCCAAGCGTGGTCGCCTGGCGCGCACAAGCCAACACTCGACGATCGACCGCAACATCACGTTCCGCACGATGTTGCGTCGTCGGTAGCGCCGCTGGAGGGGATTCGGACGCTGCAGGAGGTGAATCCTCGGCCGGATCGGTGACCTCTGCCAGGGCATCGAGCAGGCGATCACGGTATTCGGACCAACGCAGATCAGAAAACTTCACAATCGGAAAACAACCGGCATTGCAGGCAATCTCTTCTGGAAACCGTTGCCTGTGTCGCCAGCCATCTCCTTCACTACGCGGCCGACGACATCAATCGTCGTTACGTCATCCTCGCCATCAACACAATCATGGCCTCGGGGAAGAAAATTATTTGACGCGATTTTTGTACTCATCCGTGCGCGTGTCGATTTCAATCTTGTCGCCGATATCGACGAACAGCGGCACCATCAATTCAAACCCCGTGCTGATCTTGGCCGGCTTCATCACCTTGCCGGAAGAAGTGTCGCCTTTTACCGCCGGTTCGGTATACGTCACCTCGCGCACGACCGAGTTCGGCAGCTCGACCGAAATCGCCTTTCCTTCATAAAACACGACTTCGCAGGTCAAGCCATCCTCAAGATACTTGAGTGCATCGGACATATTCTCCGCTTCAACCTCGTACTGATTGTATTCTTCATCCATGAAGACATACATCGGGTCGGCAAAGTAGGAATAGGTCACTTCCTTACGCTCAAGCAGGACCATATCGAACTTTTCATCGGCCTTATAGACCGATTCTGAAGCCGAACCATTCAGCAGGTTCTTGAGTTTCATCTTGACGACCGCAGAGCTGCGGCCTGATTTGTTGTACTCGGCCTTTTGCACCACGAGCGGGTCGCTACCGACCATGATGACGTTACCCGAACGAAGTTCCTGCGCAGTTTTCATGCTTGTCGATTCCTGAGAGTTGCAACGGCGCGCTCAAAATTCGTCGCACCGCCGTCGTGAGCCATCTTCATTTTCCCTGACGGGGAGCGCGCTTGATTCAAGCCCTACAACGAACGGCCAGAAACCACGCACCCCATCAGCGTAAACGAAAGGGACTGCTCATCAAAACTCTTGATTATACGCTTGATTCCGAAAAGCTCACGAGCTGGCCGGCGAGGTCTTCTTGCTTTGCGAGGGTGTCGCCCCATTGCTCTGCATGCTGCGCAAGTGCCGGCATACTTGCCGCCATTGCCGACCACGTTGCAGCCAGATCTCCCACCCCATTCCACGCTCGCCAGAATTCACGCAGCGCATGCGAACTGGGGTCCGCCAATTGATTCACATAGCGCGAAAGAAAAGCTTCGAGCTTAGGCAGATGCGTACCCTCCTCCTGAGGATAGATCTGCCACACAAACGGTTTACCGGCCCATTGTGCACGCATGAAAGAATCCTCCCCGCGCACAAAATTGAGGTCGCAGGCCCACAATAACCGGTCGTACGTATCCTGATCGGTAAAGGGAAGAATCAATACATTCAGGGCATCACTGCTTCGATGTTCACCCACCGCCAGGGTATCCAGCCCGAAATGACGCGCCACATCCGGTACGACACGTCCTGCCGGCACCACAAGCCAGACTGGCCGGGAAGAAGCAGCCCACACACGCATTAACTGCGTCAAGTCCGGTTGTGCGTACGCAAACAACGAAATGACCCACGCATCCGTCGAAATATCACATCCGGTATGACGGTTCAGCCAGGCGCGTGCGGAATCGCGAAAGCGGTTTCGCCTCTCCAACAGATCCGGCTCACGCAACACACCTCCGGTGGCGGGCGTAAAGCCCGGGAAAAAAAACTGGCGCACCAATGGCAGGCGGGGATGCGGAGAAGGCAGGCCGTGACATTCTTCAATCCAGTCTTCGGCACTGAGATATTCAAGATTGATCCAGCGCGGCGGCGGCGTGCGCGCTGCCATCACTGAAAGTGCATCGTCCGGCAGATCACAGGAGAAAGCCTCGATGACGACATCGTCTTCGCTCACCGACCCAAAAGGCGGCAACCAGGGGAGCACTTCCACCCCTTCAATCGTACGGTGTCCTACTTCTGATTCTTCTCGCCCGAGGATTTTCGTGAGTGCCTGCGGCGCATCCAGCCATATACGGACATGTTTCCGATGATGCCGCACAAGCATGCGCGCAAGCCGCCAACAAACCCCGATATCCCCGTAGTTATCCACAACCCGGCAGAAAATGCTCCAACGATCCGAAAAATGCTTATGGTATGCATTCATGACAGACTTAAAAAAACGAATGGAGCACTCTGGATCAAGCAACCATGCGGGTTATAGACTAAATAATCGAATCATTAATATCTAACGAAGGTCATATTCAAAATTATTGGGATTGAAAAACCTCACGCCTTCTTCGATTTTAAAAATAAAAGTCAACAGATTTGTCCACAAGACGCTCAAAGCGCTTTTCATTCCACACAATGAACGTTTTCAAGCAAAAGAAAGGGGCTCGGCCAATTGAGTGAAGGCCTGTTCGTTCATCCAGCACCATTCACCTGCTGGCAGATTCTCCGACAACGTCAGGCCGCCAATTGAGCTGCGATGCAAACTCGTCACCCGATTGCCTGCCGCAGCGATCATCCGTCGCACTTGATGGTAACGGCCTTCGGTGACCACCATCGACAGCGCGTGTTCGTCTGTTCGTTCCACGGCTGCCGCCTTCAACAGTTCCGTTTCGTCTTTCAGCAATACGCCCTCACGCAAGGTATCCAGCAACGTGTCATTGACCGGGTGTTTGGTCATCACCTCATAGCGTTTGGGCACGCGTTTCTTGCTCGAACTCCATGCGTGAATGAACTGTCCATCATCAGAAAGCAGTAACAACCCCGTGGTTTCAACATCAAGACGCCCGACCGGCTGCATATTGCGGTGCGCGAATTGCGGCGGCAACAAATCAAACACCGAACGATGATGCTGCGGATTACGTGAGCATTCAAACCCCATCGGTTTGTGCAGCATCACATAGGCCTTGTCATGATATTCCCAGACTTCTCCATCGACCATGAACTCCAGCCCGACCGGGTCGACCTCCGCAAAAGGGTCTTCGATCACCTTTCCGGCAAGCTCGAACAGTCCTGCCCGTACTATCGCACGGCAGTCACGACGCGTTCCGAAACCCTGGCTTTGCAACAGACGTTCAATTTTCATGGCCGTAAGTGTAGCGCTGACTGCAGACAAAGCGTTGTGCGCAAAATCCGGCAAAAGCTGTGCA
>Ga0209075_1004114_pt1 | contig 11777 bp, 7 predicted proteins | sample Stecom2011_FD_187523 | JGI IMG/M metagenome (GOLD analysis project Ga0209075, IMG submission 187523) | Agricultural soil microbial communities from Utah to study Nitrogen management - Steer compost 2011 (SPAdes) (version 2) | ecosystem: Environmental > Terrestrial > Soil > Agricultural land...
ACCTCTTCGAAGCTTTCTGTTCCCACAGGGATATAACTTGCGGCACTTGCAGCAGGCTGATAATTCTCGATATCGGCTTTTACAATTCGGCCATTTTCACCGCTTCCATTAACCAAGCGCAAATCGATGCCTTTGTCTTCTGCCATACGTCGGGCTAAAGGCGACACGAAAATACGCCCCCCATCAGGAGTCGCCTGCTTTTCTGTCTTCGTTGCAACTTGAGTTTTCTCTTGTGTTGGTGCTTCTTTTTTAGTTTCTTTCTTTGTTTCTTTTTTATCTGTCGAAGAACCGCCTTTTTTATAACTTTCAACAAGGCTGGCAACATCCGTTCCTTCTGGACCGATAACGGCAATTAAAGTATCTACTGGTGAAGATTCTCCTGCGCCTACTTCAATTTTCAACAAGGTTCCGGAATAGAAAGATTCAAATTCCATCGTCGCCTTATCGGTTTCGATTTCTGCTAAAATATCACCTTCTTCTATTTCATCGCCTTCCTTTTTCAACCAAGACGCAATCGTTCCTTCGGTCATGGTATCGCTTAAACGCGGCATGGTGATCATCTCCACCCCTTCTGGCAATTCACTGACAGTCGATTCTTGACTTTCTGAAGCCTCTTCTTTTACATCTTCTGCCACTTCAGATTCACTCTCAACAGTTTCCGATTTTGAACCACCGTCTAATAAGTCAGAAATATCTTCTCCTTCTTCACCGATGATTGCCAAAAGCGTATCTACTGGTGCGGTTTCGCCTTCTTGAAGCCCGATATGCAACAGCGTTCCTTCATAAAAAGATTCGAACTCCATCGTTGCTTTATCCGTTTCGATTTCAGCAAGGATATCTCCTTCTTCAATTTTATCGCCTACTTTTTTGAGCCAAGTAGCCACGGTTCCTTCTTCCATGGTGTCGCTCAAACGCGGCATATTTATCACTTCTGCCATAATCTATAATTTATGTGGTAAAAATGGATAATCCTCCTGCTCATACACCGAGTCGTACATCACATTAATTTCTGGTTCTGGTGATTCATCGGCAAATTTCTCGCATTCAGTTACCAGTGCTCTCACTTCTTTATCTATTTTTTTGATCTCCGCTTCGGTTGCCCATTTATTTTCATAAATCTTATGAAGCACGTAGCTGATCGGATCTTCTTCCTGCATTGCTGCAACTTCTTGTTTGGTTCTATAGTGCTGCGCATCACTCATTGAGTGTCCGCGATAGCGATAGGTTCTGATTTCTAAGAAAGTAGGTCCATCTCCTCGTCTCGCCCGCTTGATTGCTTCGTCCATTTCCTTGGCAACAACCTCAGGCTTCATTCCATCTACAGGTTTGCTGGGCATTTCATACCCCAATCCCAATTTATAGATATCGGTGTGGTTTGCACTTCGCGCTACAGATGTTCCCATCGCATAGCCATTATTTTCGCAACAAAACACCACCGGTAATTTCCACAGCATCGCCAAGTTAAAGGTTTCGTGAAAGGCTCCTTGACGAACGGCACCGTCGCCCATATACGTTAGGGTTACGGCATCGCGCTCAAAATATTTATCGGCAAAGGCAATTCCTGCTCCTAGCGGTATCTGACCACCGACAATCCCGTGACCTCCGTAAAAACGGTGTTCTTTGGAAAAGATGTGCATAGAACCACCTAATCCTTGTGATGTCCCTGTAGCTTTTCCGTAGAGTTCGGCCATCACTTTCTTAGGGTCTAACCCCATTCCGATAGGTTGTACGTGGTTTCGGTAAGCAGTTATCATCCGATCCTTTTCGAGGTCCATCGCATGTAGCGCTCCTGCTAGAACAGCTTCCTGTCCGTTGTATAGGTGTAAAAACCCACGAACTTTTTGCTGTATATATACTTGCGCGAGTTTATCCTCAAATCTGCGCCAAAAGAGCATGTCCTTATACCAATCTAGGTAAGTTTGTTTTGTAATTTTCTTCATGGATCCAAATATATAAGGGATTCCTGTAAAGGGAATTTATTAAACGGATAGCAAAAATAACACTTTATAAGAAGAATTTACAATTTCAATCCTGTTAATTCCACATAGATAAAACCACCTTCTAATCTTTCGATCAAGTCGGGGTTTCGAAAAGTGTATCTAATGGGTATGCCTACTTTTAATAGGATATTTCTTTAGAGGTATTCGGCACCAAATCCAAATGGGAGTAAGTCTGCTACCGAGGCCACTCTGACAATGTTTCCTGTTTCGCCCATAAAGTAAATTGAAAGGGGCGATTTTTGCTTTTGCTCATATTCCAAAAGCGATTGCCTGCAAGCCCCGCAAGGCGCCAAAGGCTCTTCAATTTCACGACTTTCGGAGCAGACGGTTATCGCGAGTGCCGACATCGTTTGATTAGGAAAGTTAGCGCCAGCACTAAAAACCACGACGCGTTCGGCACACAATCCAGACGGGTATGCTGCATTCTCCTGATTGTTTCCGGTGATGACTTCTCCAGAATCCAAAAGCAGTGCCGCGCCCACTTTAAAACGCGAATAAGGCGCATAAGCATCTTCTCGTGCTTGTTGCGCCTTTTTCATCAGTTTTTGAATGCCTTCTGGAAGCTGTGAAATAGATTCATAGACTTCCAAAGGAATTTTAATCGTGTGTTTTTTCAATTTCTAAATTGCGTATTTACTTCAGATCTTAATACTCGTCGTACGTATCTCCAAAGTTAAACGTTAAGCCAAATCGAAGCGTTCCTTCGAGGGGGCTTTGAACTTTTGAAGTTGAGAACAGATAAGAAATATCAATATTGATGGATGTATATCTGAAACCTGCGCCAAATGATGCAAATTTCCTGGCTCCTTTTTCATCACTTTCGTTAAAGTATCCTGCTCGGAACGCAAATACATCCTGATACCAATACTCTGCTCCCAAGGCCCAAGTAATTTCTTTTAACTCTTCACTAAACCCTCCAGGGGCATCACCAAAAGATTGGAACACTCCCTTTAGGAAGTTTACGTCGTTTTCTTTTCCTTCATAAATAGTCCCATCTGCATTTCTAACGGGAGGCGTAGGAACCAAGAGTTTATTGAACTCGGCAGAAACACCAACGGTATTGTATTCGTCGAGGATGAAGTCGAACCCACCTCCAAGACCGAGGTTGGTGGGAAGGAAGTTTTCTTGTCCTGTTTCGTCGTATTTCAATTTCGGACCTAAGTTGGAAATATTGAATCCAAATCGGTAGCGACCGTCGAAGTCGTTATATGGAATTTCTTCACTTTGGTAGTAACCTGCAATATCTACGGCGAAAGTACCAGCGGCGGTCGCATCTTCAACCATGGTTTGCAGCTTGAGGTCAGAACGTAAATAGCGTCCCGCAACTGCCATTGCAAACCGATCGCTCAATCTCAAAGAGTATGAGACATCGAATGTCAATTCGTTTGGACTTTGATAAAGTGGTATTTGATCTGCTGTTTCACGCAATTCGATATCTCCTAAACTGAAATATCTAAAACTTGCTGCCACGGCACTACGTTCGTTAATGCGATTGTAATAGGTCAGGTTTCCAAGAAAGATATCATTTGCTAGTTTATTCAAGTAGGGTGTGTAGGTAACACCGACACCTTGCTGCGATAATGAAAAAGCATATTTTGCAGGGTTCCACTGCTGCGAAAAGGCATCTGCTGATGTTGCAACTCCAATATCCCCCATACCCGCTGCTCGGGGATCGGCTGCAATCAACACAAAGGGAACACCGGTTGTGATGACCCGGGAGTCGTTGCGATACGGATCTTCTTGAGAATAAGCTTGAAAAGTAATCAAGCACACTAATGCTAGGATTGTTATTTTATTCATGTAAAAATAATTTTAGGCAAAAATATATTTTAATTATTAAAGTATGACGAGTTTTTCAAATTTCTCTACTCGCTGATTTGTTAACGCAGATTTAACTGTAATCTTATATACATAGACACCTTTTCCTATCCGATCGCCAAAATCATCGCGACCGTTCCAAACAATATCCCGCGAGAGGAAACCGTCGGTAGTAATCGTTTCATTTCGGGTCCACACCACTTTTCCCGTCACAGTAAACACCTGAACTTGAACATCTAAAGGCTCAAACGGACGGTTGTGGTTAAACCAAAACTCGGTGTAATCGATAAACGGATTGGGATAATTAAGCACACGCGAAATCTCCAACTTGTCATCGCCAGCAACGACAAACTGAATTTCGGCTGTCGCGGAATTATTATACACATCCCACGCTTTTAAGGTGAGTGTGTGCATGCCTTCAGACAGGTTACTGAGTTTATAATTGACTGTCCCTTTTGTAAAATCGTCTACTTCAGCTTGATAAAATTCATTTAAAATCATCGGGTTGGCTTCATCTCCGTCTAATATCGCGATGATGTCGTGCCCGATTCCACTGGCAGTGTTGATTCCGCTTTCATCTTCTAATTTTGCGAGCAATATAGGGCTTTTGTTCGTGGTTCCACCATTTATAAAACTCTCATCGTTCATAAAGAGTTTGATGGTTGGACCTTCGTTGTCATCCGGGGCATTTTCGTTGAGCCCACCGACCAAGATATCCAAATTGACACCTGTTTGGTCTTCGAATTGGTTCTCGCGTTGCGCGTAAAGACTAACGCGACCGTTTCCTACAGGGATTTGAATATCGCGCGGCACAATAAATTCAAACTCAAACAATCCGTTCCGAACGCTTGCTTTCCCGTTGAAGATTCCTTCGCCTAATGTTGTGAAATCCATAAACACACCGTTGCCGTCGTTGTCTAAAGTTCGACGTTTTACTTCTTTATCATATACCCGAACCTCAAGGATGCCGTTGTAGTCGGACATCAATTGGCCTAATTCATTCTTCATCTCACCCTCAAACTTTACACGGCTCAAGGCTTTCAAAGTATCTATCGCTTGACCAATAGGCAAGCCGTTCAATTTGGTAATTTGGATGTCTTTCTTCGGAAATGCCAAGGGCATCGCAGGATCACCCACATAAAACATAGCTCTTCTGTTGTGTGAAGCCACTTCATTTTTCGCTAAACGAAGTGCTTCGGCAGGCACTTCCGGATCCCGATCGACCGGTGGCGCGTCAAAAGGCTCATAACCAAACATGAAAGGCGCCAGTTTTTTATTGAATTCAATCCCTACATTAATATAAACCGCTCGGGTTGAAGTTACCAGAGAAATAGCCCCTCCATTTGGATTTTGGAAAGTAAGCTCTCCTGCAGTAATTCGCAATGGATTATCAAACTTGGTGAATTCGCAAGTAACAGTCACAAAACACGGAAGGTTATCTTTATTTTGGAGTTCCTGGGCTGTTTCTTTTGTGTAAATAGCTTCGTGAGCCAAACCGTCTTCTCCTCCGTGACCAAAATAATTCATTACAATAGACCCCACATCAAGTGCCTCTTCGATGGCTTTATTCACTTCGGGATAACGGTCTCCTCCTGCCGAAGTTTCCTGTTGATACGCATCGGAATGAATCTTTTTTACGTTGATATAAGGTTTTCTATCAGAAATCTGGTTTCCTAAGGTGTCTAAACTGCTTTGAAGTCTTGCTTCGGTAGGATCGTCCGGATCGTCTGAAACCAAAACAAAATTCGTTCGCCAATTTCCATAAGAATTTTTTGACGAATAATTGATAATCTTGTCGACGACACCGTTAGCCATGACTACATTATCAACAACGATTCTGCCCACTGCAATATCGAGGCGATCGATATCGCTTTCTCTAATTCCATTTTCATTATAGGAATGTCCTCCAATAGTTCCTTCGTTAGGCCCCATATTTCCAAAGAAATCATCAGACATAAAAGAGGTTGCTTCATTGGTATTACTGACCGTATGAAAAGTAGGTATTATATTATTGTTGTTGGCCAGGCGATTTTTGTAATCGATGGACGTATCACCAAAAAATCCGATATACTTCACCCGTTTCGAAGGTTCCGATGCGTTGTAATATACATATCGGATAAAGTTTCTAATGGCGCTGATATCTTGCTTTCCCGAACTAAACTCCTCATAAATCTTATCGGTAGTGACCACCTTCACATTCAAACCTCGAAGTTCCCTGTGATGGTTTGCTAACCGCAGTGCAGGCTGCATCAAGAATGGGGCGGTGATAATAATGTAATCCACATCGCGGAAATTGCCCGACGCATCGTTGAAGATGGTTCCTTTTATATTCTGATTGGCTACCCTGGCATTTGGAATCCGTACAGGCTCGAGGTAGTCATTCGGATTCACCGCTACATATTCGCGCACCGCCCCCATATTCTGCTTAAGAGTAATCACAGAAGCATTATCGGAATTTTGTTTCGCGATGACAAAATAAGGATCGGTGACATCCCACACCTGAGAAAACTGACTGGCATTAGCAATTTGATACTCACCGATACCGGTTAATGATCTAGCTGGCTCATACCTATAATGAAGTTGTCCGTCAACCCCTTTCAACTCTCTAAAAGCTTCTAATCTTATATAGTCTAGATAGGCAACACTCGATGGATTTCCGGAATTGTTATAATTCAAATCGACCGCAACATTGTCGGACGCTATATTCACATTTTCATCAAAGCTTCTAGTCATTAATAAAGTTGATGGCCCTAATCTCGGAAAGTTTAGTGTTGCCACTTCTGACCCATTTAGGGAAATTTTCATAAACGTAGGACTTTCGGAAGCTGCTCCTGCTTTTACGACCATTCTCACAGGTTCGCTTGCAATTATATTAGGGAAAGAGAACTCATAACGTTGATCTCTATTGATATCGAATCTATTTCCATACCACACACGACCCAATTTGGTTGGATTTTCTTCGTCTACTTCGTGAAATTGATAGTCATTAAAGCGCGTGATAATGTGCGAAGCCGTGCCACTTGGCTCGATGAGTTCTTGGACACGTTTTCCTGGACCGCCATCTACGGTTACATAATAATAGGAGTCGTCGCTATAAGGATTGATATGCGAGTCATTATCGTTGACATAGCCTTTTGTGCTTGTTCCGTAAAATAGAATATAATCGCCGCTGTCGAAACTTCCATCGGCCTCTCCCACAACTTGAATTGAGATTTCGGGCAAGTCGTATATATTATTTCTGGCGTTTAAGAGCGGAAGACTTTGCCCTCCATCCCCGTAAATCTTAATATTCCTCGGATCCACGCCATTCAAATTCATCCCCATTTTTTCGAGGAAGGATTTATCTATTTTATGAATTCCGGTCTCTTCCACCTTAAATTTAAACCACTGTCCTTGTGCCAATACTGAATTGGTAATTGCAGGCGGTTCTACACGACGGCTTATGGATCCGTAGCGATAGTTTATTGTAAATGAAAGCACTTTTTGAAGTCTTCCGTTTTGACGCACCACAGGGGATAGATGAAAAACAGTAAGCCGTTTTCCACGAGCTTCCGTGCTTGCAATGCTGTATTCCAAGGCATCGGGAACCATACTTTGGTCGAATTCGTTCAATTCGGCATTGGTAAGCGAACCATAGCGTACATTGGTAACCCGAACCGAATTGGGATCCACGATATTCGATTCTTCCCATTGAGTGGAATATGAGAGCGATCCGAGTTCCAATCTCAGAATATCCGAAGTTGCCTCTTCTCTACTTTGTTGTAAGCCGCTAGTTTGATCTACCCTAACCGTCGATGGCACTGCATAGTCCCAAGAGATCTCAATATCTCTACTTTGCGCCCTTACCAGAAGAGGAATTATTAAAACTATTAAAAAAAATACGCGCTTTTTCATTGCTACATTTAACGCTTCAAATATACACTTAGTATAACCCTTTGCTACATTTTAGAGCAAGAAATCGCACTTCGTATAATATTTATTAAACATGTCCGTTTGAATACGTACCTTGAACTTGGTAACTTCGCTATTAATTTTAAAATAATATGGCGATATTATCGTTAATTACTATATTGCAAACCCAAATTATATCATACCAGAATCTATGACATTCAAATTTAACACAGCTTTCAAGCTCGTACTCGGTGTTGTCCTCACAACTGTAATGGTGGGATGTGGCAAGTCAAGAGACTATAAAAACAGTTCTCGTGCCACTGGATGGCAAATCAATGCAAAAGATGGCGGCTTCCAGTATAACACGAGTGCAAAAGAGCAGGAAACAGGTCCTGGCCTAGTCTTTATCGAAGGGGGAACTTTTACGATGGGGCGTGTTCAAGATGATCCGATGCGCGATTGGAACAACACACCGACCCAACAGCATGTTCAGTCGTTCTATATGGATGAAACCGAAGTTACAAACTTAATGTATCTCGAATATCTCGATTGGTTAAAAAGAGTATTCCCCCCATCAGATGACAATTACAGAAGAATTTATGATGGTGCGCTGCCAGACACATTAGTATGGAGAAACCAACTTGGTTACAATGAAGTTATGGTTTACAACTACTTACGCCACCCCGCCTATAAGGATTACCCGGTTGTGGGTGTAAGTTGGGTTCAAGCCGTTGAATTCAGCAAGTGGCGAACCGACCGTGTAAACGAATTGCTTTTAGAGAAAGAAGGAATTACAGCTCGAGGTGCGCGCTATAAAACTGAGCCTGGTCAAATATTTAGCACAGAAACTTACTTAAACGCTCCTACTATGGCTTATGGTGGGAACGACTCAATAACTCGAGGTGGCAAAAAATCTGAATCTCTCGCTAAACGCAGTAAAGACAGTACCAACCTATACATCCAACGAAAAGACGGCATTTTACTGCCCGCTTATAGGTTACCCACTGAAACGGAATGGGAGTTTGCCGCTCTTGGCCTTGGTGGCATCCGCGAATACAACCTATACCGAGGAAGAAAAAAATACCCTTGGAGTGGTGCATACACCCGTTCTGGAAACAGAAGGTCTTATGGAGAGCAATTAGGAAACTTCAAACAAGGTGATGGTGATTACGGAGGAATAGCCGGATGGAGCGATGACGGTGCCGACATTACTGCAGAAGTAAAATCATATCCACCAAACGATTATGGTCTTTATGATATGGCGGGTAACGTAGCCGAATGGGTAGCCGATGTTTACAGGCCTATTATCGATGATGAATTTAATGACTTTAACTACTTCCGCGGTAACATCTATACAAAGAATGCTATTGGCGAAGATGGACGCGTTGAAATAATCACCCCGGACAACATTGTTTACGACACTCTGAGCAACGGAAAAATTGTTGCAAGAAACCTACCCGGTGAGATTAAAACAATACCAGTTGATGAAGAAGACACTTATTTAAGAACAAACTTCTCTGAGAGTGACAACAGAAATTTTAGGGATGGAGACAGAAGTTCTACCCGCTACTACATGTCTTTTGGGGGTGAATTTGATGATGAAGACGACACTGACGTACAAAAGAGAATGTACAACTCGCCACTTCCAGAAGTATCGATAGACAGCACAGGACAAATGCAAAGACAATACGATACTTCTAACGAACGCACCACTTTGGTTAACGACGAAGTTCGCGTATACAAAGGAGGTTCTTGGAGAGATCGCGCTTATTGGTTAGACCCAGCACAGCGTCGTTATTTCCCACAAGATAGGGCAACAGACTATATCGGATTTAGAAATGCAATGAGTCGCGTGGGATCAAAATCTCAAGGAAGAAAACGAGCTAGACAATAACCTACATTAGCTTTTAAATATTACATCCTCCGGAATCGCTTTTTCGGAGGATTTTTTTTTATCTTCGTTTGTATGGACGTAAAGAATCTATATCAGTCGTTTTTAAAGAGCAGCGGTGTTTGCACCGACACGAGAAAAATAAAGGAAAACTGCATTTTCTTTTCCCTTAAGGGCGATAATTTCAACGGCAACCACTATGCCGAAGAAGCCTTGGAAAAGGGTGCTATGGTTGCCGTTATCGACGACGAGGCCTACCATAAACTCCCTAGGCAAATGGTCTTGGTGAACGATTCGCTTTCTGCATTGCAAGCTCTGGCACACCATCATCGCAAACAACTAAAAACACCGATCATTGCCCTAACGGGAAGCAACGGGAAGACAACCACCAAAGAGCTTATCCACGCAGTGCTTTCAGAGAAATATAAAACCAAAGCAACGCTCGGCAACCTAAACAACCATATTGGCGTGCCATTAACGTTACTTGGCCTCGAACCTGAAACCGAATTCGCTATTGTGGAAATGGGCGCCAACCACCATGGAGAAATCAACACTCTGAGTGAAATTGCAAGTCCGGATTATGGCTACATCACCAATTTCGGAAAAGCCCATCTGGAAGGTTTCGGCGATTTAAAAGGCGTTGTGAGAGGAAAAACCGAGCTTTATCGCTATTTAAAGAAACACGATAAAAAAGTCTTTATAAACGGTAACGATCCAAAGCAATTGGCGCATTCAGAACATATGGATCGCGTGATCTTTGGCGTAGCAGACAGTGATTATTTCGCAACCCTAATAGACGCTAACGACACTCTCACCATCGAATTTAACAACACGGTTATCCAAAGCAACCTCACGGGAACGTATAATTTCGAAAACATCGCTGCAGCCATTGCGATTGGAGCCTATTTCAAAGTGCCAGAATCCGCAATAAAAAAAGGCATTGAAGGCTATGTGCCGAGAAATAATCGTTCGGAAATCATTGTACACGATACCAACACCATTATTATGGATGCTTATAACGCCAATCCAACAAGCATGCACGCTGCTCTCGAAAACTTCAAAAACATAGACAGTAAGAACAAAGTGCTCTTTCTTGGCGACATGTTCGAATTGGGGATCGATGCGGCAGTAGAACATCAAAATATTGTCGATTTTTTATCTGAGAACTTTCTGGGACGCACCTACCTCATCGGACATAATTTTTTCAACACCCACACGTCGATTCCATTTATCGAAAAATTCAAAACATTTGAAGATCTAAAAGAGGAAATAACCCAAAATCCACCAAATCATGCCCACATCCTAATCAAAGGATCGCGGAGTATGGAATTAGAACGGATTTTGGATTTAGTTTGAAGTGAATATTTATGTTATGTATAATACTGTGAAACGAATCATTACGCTCTTTATTTTTACAGCTTCTCTTTCCTTTGGTTTAAATGCACAAACGCCATTAACCAATTACGAAAGTGCCTCGAAATATTTTGACGAATTATTTGGAAGTGAATCTCATATGGATAAAACTGGAAATGTTTTAATCAATATGGGATCTGCATCGGCAGGAAGACATCAATTCGATATAAGCGATGTAAATATCCTAATGGAAAAAAGAGAGGAAGAACCGGGTTGCGCTGATGTTTGTCCGCCAAGAATCCTAATCCATTTCGAATGTAAAAATTCAGCTTGTATGTCAGATCCTACTTTGGACTCATATTTTTACCGGTCAGGAGTGATTGAGTTTTACGACTTGAGAAAGGGAAAAGAAGCCTACGAATATTTACTGGGCTTGAGGGAATTTGTAAAGAAGGATTAAGAAGAATTTGCTTTCTGACTGAATCTACCTAAAAACAAGCCTTAAATTTCCACTTAGTACATAAATCGCACATAATACATAAATAAAAAAGCGCAATTCATTGACTACCAATGGAATTGCGCTTTTTGTATGTGGAACGTACTGGATTCGAACCAGTGACCTCTACCATGTCAAGGTAGCGCTCTAAACCAACTGAGCTAACGCTCCGAATTGTAAGGCGCGAAAATACAAAATTCTTATATTACAACAAACAGAAAAGCCGCAATAAAGTCATCCCGGCCACGAACACATCAAAAATCTGTATTTTTTTAACCTAATTCCACATTTTATATTTTAAAACAACGCCTTACACATCACATTTTTC
>Ga0209075_1004115_pt1 | contig 11774 bp, 9 predicted proteins | sample Stecom2011_FD_187523 | JGI IMG/M metagenome (GOLD analysis project Ga0209075, IMG submission 187523) | Agricultural soil microbial communities from Utah to study Nitrogen management - Steer compost 2011 (SPAdes) (version 2) | ecosystem: Environmental > Terrestrial > Soil > Agricultural land...
TGTGTACGAAGCCTATCAGCGCGAAGAGTCCCAGGCCGCCAAGGATGCCATGGCCCAGATTCTGATTAACTCCCGCATGTGTGCCCAGGGCCATCGCCCGATCTGCCAGGACACCGGCATCGTGACGGTGTTCGTGAACATCGGTATGGATGTAAAGTTCGAGTGTGACATGGCGCTGGATGACGTCATCAACGAAGGTGTGCGCCGTGCCTACACCCATCCGGACAACGTGCTGCGCGCCTCCGTACTGGCAGATCCGGACGGCAAACGTCAGAACACCAAAGACAACACCCCGGCCATCATTCACTACAAGATGGTGCCCGGTAACACCGTGGAAGTACACGTGGCGGCCAAGGGCGGCGGCTCGGAAGCCAAATCCAAATTTGCCATGCTGAACCCGTCCGACTCGGTCGTGGACTGGGTGTTGAAGATGGTGCCGCAGATGGGTGCCGGCTGGTGCCCGCCTGGCATGCTGGGTATTGGTATTGGGGGTACCGCCGAGAAGGCGATGGAGCTGGCGAAAGAAGCTCTGTTGGACCCGATCGATATTCACGATTTGCAGGCCCGTGGTGCGTCCAACCGCTCCGAAGAGCTGCGCCTGGAGTTGTTCGAGAAAGTGAACGAGTTGGGCATTGGCGCCCAGGGGCTGGGTGGTCTCACCACCGTTCTCGATGTGAAGGTGAAAGATTTCCCGACCCACGCGGCCAACAAGCCGGTGGCGATTATTCCGAACTGTGCGGCCACCCGCCATGCGCATTTCGTTTTGGACGGTTCTGGTCCCTCCCTGCAGACTCCGCCAAGCCTGGACGACTGGCCGGAAATCACCTGGGAAGTGGGTGAGAACGTTCGCCGCGTGAACCTGGACACAGTCACCCCGGAAGACGTTAAAGACTGGCAGCCCGGTGAAACGGTTCTGCTGTCTGGCAAGATGCTGACTGGCCGTGATGCCGCCCACAAGAAGATGGTAGACATGATCGAGCGGGGCGAGGAGCTGCCGGTGGATCTGAAAGGCCGCTTCATCTATTACGTAGGCCCGGTTGATCCGGTGCGCGAAGAAGTGGTTGGCCCGGCTGGCCCCACTACCGCTACCCGTATGGACAAGTTCACCGACACCATGCTGGAGAAAACCGGCCTGACCGGCATGATCGGTAAAGCCGAGCGTGGCCAGGTCGCCATTGACGCGATCAAGAAGCACGGTGCGGTCTATCTGATGGCCGTGGGTGGTGCCGCTTATCTGGTATCTAAAGCCATCAAGGGCGCCGAGGTAGTAGCCTTTGAAGAGCTGGGTATGGAAGCCATCTACGAGTTTGAAGTGGAAGACATGCCGGTAACAGTGGCGGTGGATTCCCGCGGCAGTTCCGTGCACCAGACCGGCCCGGTTGAGTGGCACGACAAGATCATTGCTGCGAAAGCGGTTTGATCTGAATCTTTGTTAGTCTTGGTGGCAGCCTTGGGCGTTCGGCTCAGGGCTGCCACTGAAAGTCCTTCATTCTTACCCTTCCTTTATACACTTCTACCCCTTCCAGTCTCAGTTTCTCGGTTTGAAGCTGGCAGGTTTCCGTGCCTTCAGGAAAAGCGATCTGGCCGTTGCTGCGGATCACCCTATGCCAGGGGATGCCGTGGCCGGTGGGCAGTTTTCCCAGGGCCCGGCCAACAAAGCGCGCCTGCCGGCCGAGGCCGGCCATGGCGGCTACCTGGCCGTAGCTGGCCACCCTTCCTTGTGGAATGGCGGCCACCACTTGCCAGATCTTCTGCTCTTTCGTCGGTTCTTTTTCGAACTCGTCCATTCAGAGCTCCGGGATTGGCCGGGTTACAGGCGCAGGGCGCCGTCCACTTCGATCACCCGGCCGGAAACGTAGTCATTCTCGAAAATGAACGCCACGGCAGAGGCAATTTCCTCGGGCTTACCCATACGCTTGAGGGGAATGCCTGCGGTCATTTTCTCCAGGGCTTCCGGTTTCATGGAGGCAGTCATTTCGGTTTCGATAAAGCCGGGGGCGATGCCCATGCAGCGGATGCCGTAGCGCGCCAGTTCCTTGGCCCAGACCGGTACCAGTGCGGATACGCCAGCCTTGGCGGCGGAGTAGTTGCTCTGGCCCATGTTGCCGGCTCGGGAAATAGAGGCGATGTTGATGATGGCGCCCTGGTCACCGTTTTCGATCATTCGGGTGGCGGCTTCGCGGCCGCACAGGAATACGCCGGTGAGGTTTACATCAATGACGGACTGCCACTGGGCCAGTTCCATGCGTTTTTCCAGTTTGCCGTCTTTGAACTTGACCATCAGGCCGTCGCGAAGAATGCCCGCGTTGTTGACCAGGCCGTTCAGGTGGCCGAAGTCGTTAACGATGGCCTGAAAGGTTTTCTCAACGTCTTCTTCCTTCGCCACGTTGCAGACGTAGGTTTTGGCGTCGCCGCCGGCTTTTTTACAGGCTTCAGCGGCTTCAGTCAGTTTGTCTTCCATCAGATCGATGAGGGCGACCTTGGCGCCTCTCGCCGCCAGGTATTCGGCCATGGCGCGGCCGAGGCCCTGGCCGCCGCCGGTGATTGCGATAACGGAATCTTGAAGTTTCATGGTTTGCCCTAATTAAGTTCAGAGGTGTTTTACGTTCTCTGTGTGTCTGCATCGTTCTTATAAGGAGGCATTTTGCCCGTTTTCCTTTTTCTTTTCATTATTATGCCCATCGCCGAGATGGTGGTTCTGATCAAGGTTGGCGGCCTGATCGGGGTATTGAACACCATCGGGTTGGTGTTGTTGACCGCTGTCATTGGCGCCTGGCTTTTGCGTCAGCAGGGGCTGGCTACATTGTTGCGGGCGAATCAGCGATTGAACAGCGGTGAGCTGCCGGCAAAGGAGGTGGCCGAGGCGCTTATTCTGGCGGTGGGTGGGGCCTTGTTGCTTGCACCGGGGTTTATTACCGATGCGGTGGGGGTCGCCTGTTTGCTACCGGGGTCGCGGCATTGGTTGGCGGTGAAGGCTTTGAAGCGGATGACCGTGGCCGGCCAAAGCCAGAGCTTTTTCTTTCGCGCGGGCGGGGGTGCCGGGCCATTCGGGCAGGGGCCTTTTGATGGCCATGGGCCGTTCGGGCCGCAGCGCCCGTTTGATCGCGATGCCAACGGCGACATCATCGAAGGGGAGTACCAGGACCAGACGGAAAACGACCGCGACCGGCTGGAAAAAAAGTAAAAAATTTTTCGTGCCGGGTGTTGAAATGCTTGTGGTTAGCCCCATTTACCTTGCACAGATTCGCTGCGGGCTGAAAAGCGCTGTCGATCAGCTGCTTGGCAAGCCGGGCAATTTGTCGGGCCGGTTTTTTCCGGCCAGACACTTTAAACATGCAACTGTCATTGCCACATTAATCTGACTATTGGAGAAACCGAGCAATGAAAATTCGTCCGCTACACGATCGTGTTGTCGTGCGCCGTAAGGAAGAAGAAGAGAAAACTGCGGGTGGCATCGTGCTGCCGGGTAATGCCAAAGAGAAGCCTTCCCAGGGTGAAGTTATTGCTGTGGGTAACGGCCGTATTCTCGATAACGGCGAAACCCGCGCTTTGGCGGTCAAGGTGGGTGACACCGTGGTCTTCGGCCAGTATGCCGGTAACACCGTAAAGGTTGACGGTGAAGAGCTGCTCATCATGAGCGAAAGCGAAATCTACGGCGTGCTTGAGTGATCGCTGAGGCGACAGGCACAAACGCTCCTTAATCCGATTGATTCAACTTCGGTTTAACGAACAGGAATAGAAGACATGGCAGCAAAAGACGTTAAATTCGGTGATAGCGCCCGCAAGCGCATGGTTGCAGGTGTAAACATCCTGGCAGACGCCGTCAAGGTAACCCTGGGCCCCAAAGGCCGTAACGTGGTTCTGGAGAAGTCTTTCGGCGCTCCGAACGTGACCAAAGACGGTGTGTCTGTGGCGAAGGAAATCGAGCTGAAAGACAAGTTCGAGAACATGGGCGCGCAGATGGTCAAGGAAGTCGCTTCCCAGGCCAACGAAACCGCGGGCGACGGTACCACCACGGCTACCGTTCTGGCTCAGTCCATCGTTAACGAAGGTATCAAGGCCGTGACTGCCGGCATGAACCCGATGGACCTGAAGCGTGGTATCGACAAGGGTACTGCTGAAGCCGTTAAAGCGATCCGTGAAATGGCCAAGCCCTGCGACGACAGCCGCATGATCGCCCAGGTTGGCACTATCTCCGCCAACGGTGACGAAACCATCGGCAAGATCATTGCAGACGCCATGGAGCGCGTAGGCAAAGAAGGCGTCATTACCGTTGAGGAAGGCCGTGGCCTGGAAGACGAGCTGGACGTGGTTGAAGGCATGCAGTTCGACCGTGGCTACCTGAGCCCGTACTTCATCAACAACCAGGACAACATGTCTGCCGAGCTGGACGACCCGTACATCCTGCTGGTTGACAAGAAAATCTCCAACATCCGCGAACTGCTGCCGGTGCTGGAAGCTGTAGCCAAGGCTGGCAAGCCGCTGCAGATCATCGCTGAAGACATCGAAGGCGAGGCCCTGGCTACTCTGGTAGTGAACAACATGCGTGGCATCGTGAAGGTGAACGCGGTTAAGGCGCCAGGCTTTGGTGACCGTCGTAAGGAAATGCTGCAGGACATCGCCATTCTGACCGGTGGTACCGTAATTTCCGAGGAAGTAGGCCTGACCCTGGAGAACACCACTCTGGATGATCTGGGTACTGCCAAGCGCGTTAACGTGACCAAGGAAAACACCACTTTGATCGGCGGTGCCGGTGCTCAGGGCGATATCGAAGCCCGCGTTGAGCAGATCCGCAAGCAGATCGAAGACAGCACTTCTGACTACGACAAAGAGAAGCTGCAAGAGCGCGTAGCCAAGCTGGCTGGCGGTGTTGCCGTGATCAAGGTTGGTGCTGGCTCTGAAGTGGAAATGAAAGAGAAAAAGGCCCGCGTTGAAGACGCGCTGCACTCTACTCGCGCTGCCGTTGAAGAAGGCATCGTAGCGGGTGGTGGTGTGACCCTGATCCGTGCCATTGCGGCCCTGGACAAGGTAGACGCCATCAACGAAGAGCAGAAAGCCGGTGTGAACATCCTGCGCCGCGCCATGGAAGCTCCGCTGCGTCAGATCGTATTCAACGCAGGTGGTGAGTCTTCTGTAGTGGTTGCCAAGGTGAAAGAAGGCGAAGGTTCCTACGGCTTCAACGCCGCGACCGAGCAGTACGGCGACATGCTGGAGATGGGTATCCTGGATCCTGCCAAGGTCACCCGTTCTGCACTGCAGGCGGCTGCTTCTGTGGCGTCTCTGATCATCACCACCGAGGCGATGGTTGCAGACGAGCCTGAAGATGAGAAGTCTGGCGGCATGCCAGACATGGGTGGAATGGGCGGAATGGGAGGCATGGGCGGCATGATGTAATGCCGGCCAGGTCCCGACCAGGTCTCAGTTTCTGAGGTCTGGCCCGATCTACCCCTGAAAAACCCCGCGCTGGTTCACACTGGCGCGGGGTTTTTCGTTATTTTTGTCATGAACTTGCCCAATGGCTTTGCTAGACTCGGTAACCCGTTCAATAACGTGCAAAACTCAATGACTGAACCCCAGACCAAGCCTTTTCTGCGCCCCGCCAAAGTCATACTGCTGTTGCTGCTTGGGCTGTTGGTGTATGGCGTTGTGCTGGTGCTGTGGGTGCCGGCGGGATGGGTTTGGCATCAGGCATCCCGGCATGTCCAACTGCCTCCCCAGGTGATGGTGCAGCAGGTGTCGGGCCGGCTCTGGGATGGCGCCGCGGGTGTTGTGGTTGCGGGATTTCCCGCCCGGGTGCAGTGGCAACTTGGGTGGCCCTCACTGACCGGGCTGGAGTTACCGGTGAGTATTTCTCTGGCTTCGTCACAATCCCGTGTGGAGGGAGCTGTTAGCATCGGTTGGCCGGGTAATCTGGATGTGAATGCCCGTGGTCGCATTGCTGTCGAGGAGTTTGAAGACCTGATTCGCCAGAGCGGCGGGGCCATGATTGAGGGCGAAGTCAGTATTGATCGCCTGCGACTGGTCTTTGCTGACAACCGATTGCAGCAAGCAGACGGTGTTGGGCGTTGGGATGGTGGGCTGGTTACCTGGCCTATGGGGAATCAAACCGGGCAAGCGGAGTTTCCGCCCATGCAGGCCAATGTGGATACCACCGAGGGTGGCGTTGCGCTGACGGTATCGGAGCAGGGCGGTGATGGCCCGGCCGCAGATGCCAGTATTCTTTGGGACGGCATGATGGAACTTCGGGTGTATAAGCGTATGGTTGACCTGGCACAACAGCCTTGGCCGGACACTGCGCGCCCGGGAGATGTCGTGTTTCGGGTTCGACAGCCGATTCTGCCGGGAGGTTTCTGAATGGCGGGTTTGGCGGTGCATCACCAGGAGCGTCTTTCACGGGCACTGGCAAACATTATTCTGGTGGCTCTGGTGCTGTACCTGAGCATTTCGGCGGCCAAGCTGACCTGGCTGTATGCATGGTCTGACCGGCCGGTGCCGGATGTGCCGGCCCAGTTAGGGGGGCTGCCGGGAGCCCAGAACCGGGCGCCCCAGGCCTCGATTGCCGGATACGAATTCTTTGGCCGGCCTGCGCAGCAGGCAGGTGTGGCAGAGGTTGTTCGTCGCAGCGCACCGGAAACCGGGCTCCGGTTGCGGCTTGAAGGCGTGTTGATAGGGCAGCGGCCGGAAGACTCCGGTGCTATAGTTGCCGGAAGCAATGGCGAAACCGAGTATTACCGGGTAGGCGAGACGTTGCCCGGCAATGCCGAGCTGGCCGAGGTGGAATCAGACCGCATTCTGATCCGGCGCGGTGGCCGCTATGAATCGCTCGCGTTTGAAGAGCAGCTGGATTCCTCGGTAATGGTTGCAGATGCACCGGTTCAGGCGGCAGAATCGCCGGACGACTTCCTGGCCGGGGCCAGGCAACAGTTGGATTCAGAGGGTGCTGCGGCGTTGGCAGCCTACGGCTTGCGGCCTGCGGACGACAGTGGTGCTTCGGGGTATGTGTACGATGGTTCCAACCCGATGCTCAATGCGGTTAATTTGCGCCAGGGCGATGTCATTACTGCCATTAACGGCCAGCGCCTGGGTGATGTAGAACAGGATAAATCCCTGCTGGAAGACTGGCGTAGTCAGGCCCAGCTGGATATAGAGATAGAACGAGACGGCTCCATACTGACCGTTAGCTATGCCATACCCGAGCAGTGGCGCTGATCGGGAACATTACAACAGGACGATATCGCCAGATGTATAACCACAAGACCAACGTATTCCGGACCCTCGTGTTTCTTCTGCTGTTCCCGATCCTTTCGGTGGCTCATGCACAGGATGAAACCTGGCGGTTGAACCTCAAGGATGCGGATATCCGGGCATTCGTTACCCAGGTGGCGGACATCACCGGTTACAGTTTTGTGGTGGACCCACGGGTGAAGGGCAAGGTAACGGTGCTTTCCAGCGCCCCCATGAACAAGCACGAAATCTACGACCTGTTTTTGGCGGTGTTGAACGTTCACGGTTTTACCGCGATCCCCGGAGAGGAAGTGATCAAGATCATCCAGCAGGTGGATGCCAAGCAGTCTGCCGAGATTCTGGATCGATTTGAGGTTACCCCATCTGAACAGCTGATTACCCGGGTTATCCAGATTGATAACGCCAATGCCCTGGAACTGGTGCCGATCCTACGGCCGCTTGTGGCGAAATATGGTCATCTGGCCGGTGTGGCTGCTGCAAATGCTTTGATCGTCAGCGATCACTCATCGAACATTCAACGGATTGAGCAGATCGTTCGTGAGCTCGACAGCCCCTCAAAGTACGAGGTTGAGGTTATCCAGCTCAAGGAAGCCTGGGTTGGTGATATGGTCAAGCTCCTGCAGGAACTTGCACCCGATGAACTGCGCCGTGGCAGCGGTGATAATGCTGCCCGGAAATACAGCGTGACTGCGGATGAGCGCAGCAATCGCCTGATTTTGCGGGGTGATGAGACATTCCGTGACAAAATGCGCGGCTTGATCCGCCAACTGGACCAGCCCTCCGCCACCGGAGGAACCACCAAGGTTCTTCGGTTAAAGCATGCAGATTCCAAGGCCCTGACTGAAATCCTCAAGGGTGTGATGGGTGAGGTGGTGCGTGAGACAAGTGGCGGTTCCGGCTCTGGGTCCGGCGGTGGTGGTTCTACAGGTAGCCGTTCCGGGAGTTTTTCGGTCTTTGCTGACGAGGGTCTGAACGCGCTTGTTGTGAGGGGAGAGCCTTCCCTGATGCAGGAAGCCGAGCAGATTGTGGCTGCGCTTGATGTGCGCCGCGCGCAGGTGATGATAGAAGCGGCGATTGTCGAGATCAGTGATGAACTGGGCGATCAGTTGGGTGTTCAGCTCGCCGCAGGTGATGAGTCAGCGGGATCGTTCCCGGTAATGGGCACTAATCTGACCAGTGGCGAAGGTATGTTGGGCCTTAATTCGGTGATTGGCGCGCTGGTGGGTGACACCCTGCCGCAGTTGGGTGGTGGTATTACCCTCGGGGCTGGTCAGCGCGATCGTAACGGCCTTACCTGGGGTATTCTTATTCAGGCGCTGTCATCTTCTTCTGCGGCCAACCTGCTGTCGACACCCAGTATCATTACTCTGGATAATCAGGAATCTGAAATTATTGTCGGCCAGAACGTGCCGTTCCGGACCGGGCAGTCGACGGTTACCGGTGACGGAACCACCAACCCGTTTACCACCATCGAGCGCCGTGATGTTGGCTTATCCCTGAAAGTAACGCCGACCATCAGTGCCGACGGCCTGGTTCGACTGGTGGTCGAGCAAACCACCGAGGATATCTCCACCACGACAGTCTCTGGCGCCTCAGACCTGATCACCAACAAGCGTGAAATCAAAACCACCGTGCTTGCCGATGACGGCGAAACAGTGGTTCTGGGTGGTTTGATCAAGGATGATCTTCAGGTCAACAGGAGCAAAGTACCGCTGCTGGGAGATATCCCGCTGCTTGGGCGCCTGTTCTCATCCGAGTCTGAAACCCGTATCAAGCGCAACCTGCTGGTCTTCCTGAGGCCGACCATCATGCTCGGCAAAGACGAGAGCGTGGCCGCCACCACTGAGAAGTTTAACCAGCTGTGGGACGTAAACCTCGAAGTCCGCGAAAAGCTCGGCCTGCCTGCGCTGGAAGACCAGCCCTCGGTTGATATGCTGTTCCAGGGGCGCAGGGAGTAGGGTCTTACGGGGTCTGTCCCCGAACGGGGACTGACCCATTTTGGAGGGCCGAGTAGGTAGTTAGACTTGGGTGCAACAGACGGGCAAAGGTGGGTCAGTCCCCGTTCGGGGACAGACCCTAGAGCGGCGGCATCGGGCAATCCAGCTGGTCTGCTACCAGCCGCATTAACTCATACTCCCGCACATCCACCTTGCCGTCGTGAGTCACGCAGTATCCGCAGGCGTCGATAACGGCGGGTTTCAGCAACGGCGACAGCCGGTTTAGTATTTCCAGCGCTTCTCTCAGTTCCCGCATGGACACCTTCCCGGCTCTGCTTTCTTCCTGACCGGTACCAAAGCCGGCCATGGCTTCGAGATACAGCTTGTCCGCATCCTCGGAGGTGTCGGTGCCGGCTCGGGCGAACAGGCTGAGTAGGCGCCGGAGAGCCGGCATAACCTGTCGATAGTTCCGGTATTTGACCGGCACAACCTGTTCTGCGCCAAGCCCGAGATGCCGGTTCAGGAAGGTAGTGAGGGCCAGCTCGAACAGGCTCACCCGGTTATCCGCTGCGACCAGTTTCTGGACGTTTTCAAGCAGGGCGTCGCGTTCTTCCGGGTCCAGTTTCCGCAGGGCCGGCATGGCCAGTTCCAGTACCGGGAAGCGCGCAGTTTCACCGAGCCTCGCCAAGGCTGGCAGCATCTTGTCCAGCAGATCTGGTTGAGCCCCCAGCAGCGGGTGTTCACTCAGCAGTGCCAGCCGCTGTTTCTGGATGCCCGGCGAAAGATCGAAAATCAGCAGGGCATAACACAGTTGTATGGCACCCGCCCGGGTATAGAGCAGGTTGCGAAAGGTGGACGGCAATTGTTCCAGAAGCTGTACAGCAAAGGCCTCACTCTGGGCGCTGACGGTACCAACCCGCGTGGAGAGCTTTGCCGCCAGTTGCGGGGTATCCGGTGCCAGGGACGAACGCACCGGTGATGAGCTGCCACGGCCCCTGGCAGGCGCGACAACCTGGTTGACCAGATCATTCAGGCCAGCCTTGCCCGCTGTCCTGGTGGTGTCCTGACGCAGTTTCTGGCCTGGTTCGGTGTCTCTCAGGCGGCTGCGCAGGCGAGCCAGCATGCCGGGTTGGATGGCGTTGATGCGTTCATTGACCGGGGGGTGAGAGGCCAGCAGGGAACTGAACTTCATCCGTGCCGACTCGCCAAAACACATGTGGTTCATATCACTGGCGTGGCTGGTGGTGTCCAGATAGCCGCCTTTCATACCGATCTTGAACAGGGCTCCGCCTATGCCCTCAGGGTTGCGGGTGAACTGCACCGAAGAGGCGTCGGCCAGCATTTCCCGCTGTCGGGACACCGCCGCCTGAATCAGTCGGCCAAAGAACACACCCACATAGCCGATGACCATCAGCGCGAGGCCGATCAGGCCCATTGCAGCCTGTGCCCGGCCATCCCGGTTTCGGCTTCGACCACTGCTGTAGAACCCCGCCCTGAGCAGGAAGTGGCCGATCTGACCGAGCATCAGAATGCCGGCCAACAGGGCAATCAGGCGGACGTTGATGCGCATGTCACCGTTCAGAATATGGCTGAACTCATGCCCGACCACGCCCTGGAGTTCGTCTCGGGTGAGGTGAGTCAGTGCGCCATGGGTGACCACCATAACGGCCTCGCCGGGCGTGTAGCCGGCTACAAAGGCGTTAATGCTGGTTTCGTTATCCATCACATAAAGGTCTGGCACGGGAACGCCGCTGGCGATGGCCATTTCCTCTACGATATTGCGGAGCTTGCGTTCTTCGGCATCGTTGGTGTCGGGCTCGATCAGGCGGGCGCCTACCATCTTCGCCACCCGGCTACCACCGCCGGCGAGGTCCGCCCAGCGAACCAGTGAGCCGACCCCTATAAGTAACACCACCGCAAGTGCGGTGGTGAGCCCGTGGCTGGAGGTCAGCCAGTAATGAAAGGGGAGAACCGAGGTTTGGCTGCGGGTGACCAGATACCCGACCAGGCAAACCGCCAGGGTAATCAGAGTGACGGCTGTCAGAAACAGGACGATTAACAGGCCGGTGTTGCGCCGGGCATGGGCCTGGCGCTCGAAGAAACCGGGGTTTGCCATGATTCAGGCCTCAGAAGCTGACTTTCGGTACCTGGCGCGCTTCCGGGGTTTCCAGTTGCAGCTGGGCGGTTTCCTTGAAGGCAAACATACCGGCAACAATATTGTTGGGGAACTTCTCGCGGAAAATGTTGTAGGTCATCACGCCGTCATTGTAGGCCTGGCGGGCAAAGGCTACCCGGTTTTCGGTGCTGGAAAGCTCTTCCATCAGTTGCTGGATGGTTTCGTTGGCTTTCAGCTCCGGGTAGTTTTCCGAAACCGCGTAGAAGTTTGCCAGGGCTTTGGTCAGCAGGTTCTCTGCACTGCCCAAACGCTGGATCTTGGTGCCATCTCCGGGATCTTTCGCGGCGTCTTTCTGTGCACTGACCGCGTTGTTGCGCGCTTCCATCACCTGGGTCAGCGTGGATTTCTCATGAACAAGGTAGGCCTTGGCGGCTTCCACCAGGTTGGGAATCAGGTCATGACGGCGTTGTAGCTGC
>Ga0209075_1004116_pt1 | contig 11768 bp, 17 predicted proteins | sample Stecom2011_FD_187523 | JGI IMG/M metagenome (GOLD analysis project Ga0209075, IMG submission 187523) | Agricultural soil microbial communities from Utah to study Nitrogen management - Steer compost 2011 (SPAdes) (version 2) | ecosystem: Environmental > Terrestrial > Soil > Agricultural land...
GCTTGGTTACCCCGATGGATGCCGCTTGGTGCAGCACGAACTGGTCTTCCTCCGGCACATACAGCAGCCGATCCTGATAGTCGCGGACCAGATAGATCGACGGCCACGCCGGGGAGTTGATCTGCACCGCCTCCAGCAGCTTGATGTCGCCTCGGGTCGCGTATACTTCCTGCAGCGTAGCCATTACGCCTCCGGCCAGTGCTTGTTCATGGTCACGTCAAACAGGCTGGCATAGCGGATCCACTCAGGGAACTCCCACCAGCCTGGGTCGATACCCTCGCCAATCTGATCTAGAACCTGCACAGGTGCAGACACTTCCCACAGGCAGGGGCTGATCTTGTTCGGACCTTCGTACATATCAAGGAACTGGCACACACGGTCGCGCATGCCGTCGCTCATCTGGACGGGCATGACGAATTGCAGTGCGCCACCCTTGATGGCGTTAGCGTGCCATTGCTCGAACTGGAATGCCTCAATCTGGCTGAAGTACCACGACAGGGTGAAGTCGTTGGGAGTGCCGCTGAACTCAAGCCGCGCAAACGTCCGACCAGAGCGCATCTTGGTACGCTGCACGCCGTCCACCTTGCGCATGCGGTGGCCGCTCAGCAGTGGTGGCGGCAGATTGTCTGGAAATCTGATCATTATGACCCCTGAAACTGAGTGCCGGTGATGCGGTTGACGGAATCGGCGATCTCTCCGCCGGTGAGCAGGTTGTTGACCACAATCTCGATCACGTCGCGGCCCTGGTCGTCTTTACTGGTAGTCACGCTCGCTGTAGCCCCTTCCGCCTCATAGACGTTGATGATCGGGGCGCCGCCTTGTGCTGCTGGTGTTGCGGTGGGAAACGGAATCACATTGGTCGGCAGTGCCTGACCCTTGCGCATGGCCTCAAGGTTGCTGACCCCAATGCGCGATGTGGCGGCGGCATCGAATACGAACTCCTTACCATGCACCACGCCAGCCACGTCGTCCACGCCGCCGTTGCCGGTATAGCCGCCTTTGCGGAATCCGCCAAGCGCGCCAAGCGCCAGAACAGCGGCAATACCGATGGCGGCGGCAGCACCGAACGAGCCGATAGATGCCATGAAGGCGGCGGGAGTCCAAGCTGCTGCCGTCGTGGTGGCTGCTGCTACCTGCGCAGTCGTAGTCGTCGCCGTGGCAGCAGTTGCCGCAGCAGTAGTCGTGCCAATAGCTGCTACCTCGGTGGCGGCGGCAGCAGTTGCCACCTGCCCGCGCAGCGCCAGAATCGCCTGATACGCCAGCTCCTGCGCGATCATCTGCCCGATAGCGTTGACCACGGCGCGAACCATGCCTTGGGCCATGCCCTGTACTGCGTCACCCACGGACTCGGCATTGAAGATCATGTCCTCGAAGGCAGAGCCGAACTGCTGCGTGAAGCTGTCAACGACAGTCTTAGACAGCTCGTCGAAGCTCGACAGGTTTTCTTCGGCAGCCAGCAGCCAGCGATCCCAATAGCTGCCGTTCGCCTCGATCAGAGCCTCGTTGCGCTCGTTCTCCAGTCGCAGCAGCAGCTCGGTACGCGCCTGCTCGTTTTCGAACGTGGCGTTCTCGATGATGGCTCGGCGGCGCGCATAGGATTCTTGGATCCGCTCTTCTTCGCTCATCAGCTCGCGGGCGATAGCGTCACGGTCGCGGTTGATCTCCTTCTGGTCAGCTTCGATCTGCGCCAGCTTATTGCGCATGTCCAGTTCTTCAGCCATGCCGCGCAGCATCTCTTGCTGTGCGGGGAGGAGTCCTTGCAGGCGACCATACTGGATTTCGTACAGCAGCTGTTCTACTTCGCTGGCGTCTTCGGCCAGAGTCAACTGGCGATGGTATCCGGCCAGGGTCTGCTCGAATGCCTGCTGTAGCGCGTTCTGCGCGGCGGTTAGCTTGTCGACGTTGTTGGTTAGGTTGTTGGTGGTGTTCGCCAGCTCCTCGGTCGAGGAAGCAGCCTCCTCTGCATTCTTGCCCACATCGGCAAACATCTCGGCATAGATGCTGCTTACCATCGCCGCCTCTGCGGCGGTGTCGGTTCTGATCTGCTCCAGTGTGGCTTTATGCTCGGCAGCAGTCGCGCCACGAATACCAGCAAACTCGGTCTGGATTCCCGCTGCCAGACCCTCCAGCCCAAGGAACCCAAGCGCATCGCGTCCCAGCCGCGCCAGCCACTCCAGCATGTCGGCAATAGCGCCGCGTGCAGCGTCTATCGGATTCATGACGGCGAACTTGATGTTCTCGCCCATAACCCTGAAGAAGCCCGCCACCTGCACAGCCATGGTATGCAGACCGCCCATGAGGGCGATGCCGGCTTTCTCGACGATCTCGAATTCGTTGCGCAGGTAGGTGCCGATTTGGAATCCGGCAAAAGCCGCCCCAACCACGCCTAGCGCCGTGTTCATGCTCCACAGTTGCGCCGTGGTGACGGCAGCCTGAGCGCTGAACGCCGCAAGCACGGCCTGATATCCGGCGGTTGCGGCTGCTGCGGCTGCTTTTGCAACCGGGATTGCGTAAATGGCTGCAACATAAGCCGCAGCTATCTTCGCCCCCGTGGTCAGCGCCCGGATATACGGACCCCAATCGGTGTCGCGTATAGCGTCGGCAATACCCACAAGGTTTTCCGCAAACTCCTCACTCAGCCCGTTCGCCTGATCAAACACCCCCACAGCCTGCAACACGGAGTTGCGCAGCAGAAGGAAGCCGTCGCCGATGGTGGCGGGCATGGATTCTGCTGTTTCCTCCAGCTGCTCCATGTTTTTGACCAGCGCGTTGAATATCACATCAGCAGTGATGCGCCCCTCTTTGGCCACATCTCGAAGCTGGGTGACGTTGACGCCCAATTCTTCGGCCAGCAAAGTGGCAACCGTGCTGCCGTAGTTCAGGACGTTCTGCAACTCCTGGCCGCGCAGAGACCCTTCGGCCATGGCGCGGTTCAAGCTGTCCTGAACCATCTGCGCCTGCTGCCCTTTGGCACCAGAGACAACCAGGGCATTGTTCAGCGCGGAAGTGTAATCGAGTTGCTGCTTTGTAGTCTTGCCCAGCGCATTGAGGGTAAATGCGTTCTGCGCGAACCCTTGCGCGGTCAGCTCAAGGCTGGAGTAGGTAGACCGCGCAATATCCGCCAGCCGCCCCATCACCTCAGCGGCGTCCTCATGCGCGCCGATGTTGACGCGCACAAGACTGGTCATGTCTGACCATGTGTCGGCGTACTGGGTAAGCGCTCTGACGCTGAAGGCGGCTGCTAGGCCAGCGGCTACCGGGCGGATAGCGGCAGACAGCGTAGCCATCGACCGGGATGCACGGTCGCTTTCGCGGGAAACGTCTGAGATTGATCTGCTGCTGGACTTGGATGCTCGGTCGAGTTGGCCGGATGCGTTTTCAGCGCCTTTTGCGCTTTTGCTGAGACGGTCTAGCGAAGATGATGCGCGGTCGATGCCATCCACACCATCCACGCGCAAACCAAGGGCGGCTGCTTCCACTACGCTTTACCTCTCTTTTTTCGGCCTGCGGGCCTCTATCGCCTCAAGATACGCCGAATCCATAGCCGTGATTATACGCTTAAAGTCCGCAAAACGCCCGAACCCCTCAACCTCGAAGTATCGCCTGATTGCTGTCCACGGAATCGGCCCGCCTGCCTGCCGCTCGCTGCCCAGATCCCAGTAGGCCCGCCAGTAATACTGCTCGATATCGCTAAGCTCTGGCGGCTCTAGGCCCTTCGGGATTGGCTGCTTGTAATGCCGATAAGCGGCGATCAGCTTACCGGCATCAGGGTTTTTGACTGCCCACAGCAGCGCGGGCATTATTTTTTTGTGACTGCCTCGACGTACTTCTCGGCGTTTCGGTCAAGCTCACTCACCAGTCCTGACACGATGACCATAAAGGTCTTGTCGCGGGAGTTCATGGACTTGCGCGCCAGCTCGCGGCTGAACGGAACCTTCTTGCCGTTGTTCTTAACGCCTTTCCAGTCCTTCAGGCAGACTTCCGCCAAGCAATCCTGGGTGATCTGGTTGAACTGCTCGCTGGTCAGCTCTTTGCCGCCATTCTGCTCTCGAAGACGGGCTGCGGCGTTCTTCAGGTAGTCCTGTGCTTCCTTGGACTGCATGCCAATGACGAAGAACTGCGTATCCGGGTTATCCTCGGAAACAGGCATCCATCGGCCATTGTCGATGGGCTCGTAATCTTCATCGGTGCGTAGGAACTTGCTGATATCCATCTTTATTCTCCGGTTCATGCGGTTCAGGTCGGGCATCAGGGCGGTGAACCAAGCCGCCCCTAGCCCTATTCCCTTGCGGGAATTCGTTACACGGTGATGATCCTGCCGTTGACGGCAATGCCATAGCTTCGTGTGAAGTTGTCGTTACGCGCACCGCCGGAGCGAGCGCCATCCAGAGCCAGACCTTGGAACAGGTCAGTCATGCCAGCGGGTGGGGCAGTGGCGGTGATGTCGCCGGTGGTGGTGCCTGTGGTCTCAATGGCCGCGCCGCCCGGCTCGGTGGCGACAGTGAAGGTGTTGTCGGTCAGAACAGACTCGACGTAGTACACAACGCCAGCTGTCAGGCCAGTGGGCAGGGCAGCGCCGTCGCCCAGGGTGAACATGACAGGCTGGCCTGCTTGGAAGCCGTGAGCAGTCCACGTCACAACGCCGGGATCGGCAATGCTGATGGTAACCAGGGACTCGGGCGCGCAATCAGCGCCGCGCTCTACACGGAAAGCATAAGGACGGCAGTTGTCTTCAATGGCCTCGCGGAACTTGGCCTGACCCGGATCCAGATGCAGCGGGATGAAGGTGTTGGTCATGGTGCCGCCGTTGCGGGTACCCTTCGACTTCAGCATCCAGTCGCTGCTGATCAGCTCGAACTCGTTGACGGATTGCTCGGCACCCAGCTCGCCAACGTTGAACAGGCCCTTGATTTCAATCCAGTTGACCCCCTGGAAATCCTCGGGGGTTACTTCCAGCTTGGCTTGCACCGGATTTTCGGAGATGAAAATCTTGGTGTTCGCCATGGTGTAGATCATTTCGTTCATTGAATGTTACTCCTGCGCAGTTTTGGCCGGACTGGCCCTCTTTCCGGCAGCGCCGGACTTACGTTTTGCCGCTGCCTTCTTGCGGTCGGCAGTGGCGGTTTTCTTCTTGATGCCCGCGAGTTCGGCGGCACCCTTAACAACATGCACAGCCGCTTCACCAACAGCAGAGCGCAGGAGCGCATCTCGGGCAAGTCTGCGGCGTTCTTCGCACTCTTTGCAGCTCATGCAACTGTCCTCCACGGGATTGAAACCGGGATAGTCCAATAGCCATTATCCTCGTAACCCGGCTGCACATGCGGCTGTGCGGTTACTCTGACACATACGTTATCATACCGCATTTCGGTTCCGTCAGCGAAATGCTCGGCAATGGTGCCCGCGAACTGATTGTATACCGGCATGGTGTAGCCGCTGCGCAGAGGGTGAACCAGAGTGAGTATCAGGGTGCCGGTGCGCACGTGAGGCTTGCCGGTGGCGATCTGGACGGGCAGCGGGTCAACCGTGACGGTTCCGACGCGAATGTACGGCGACAGCTGGTTGCCAGAATGCGGCGGGGTGAAGGTCTCGGCTGGCCATGCCTTGCCGAAAGTGAGCGAAAGGCTGTCGATGCGCGACTTCAGGGCAAGCCAGATCTTCACTTCAGCTGTTGGCATTCTTTACTTCCTCTACCGCCTCGCGGACTATTTGGGGCCACATGGCAATGGCGCGCTCGACGAAGTGCGCACCCTGCTGATTATACACCCGGCCAAGCGCGTCTGCGCCGACGAAGCCGAAGTTAATCCTTCTCGCATATTTCGCTTGGAACCCGAGCCACAGGGTGTCGTTCAGTCTCAACGTGGCGATAACGGAAGGAACGTTAGACCCGGCGAAAGGCGCCTCGGCAGTTTTCGGCATGGCGGTCGTGGATGCCAGCAGGGAGCGATAGAGGTTCCCGGTATCCACGGGGACGTTGCCGCCCTCTGCGCGGGTGCGGGTCATTTCCATTGCCAGCTTCTCAACGGCGCGCTTGTGGACAGCAGAAAGCCGCCGCTCGGTTGCGGAAGCCCAGCTGCCTACTGCCTCTGCGAAGCTAGCCATCAATCGACCTCATAGTTGACCCTGTACTCCACTTGGCACCGACAGTTGATATTATGCCTCGCCCCGCCAGCCGGGTCATGCGGGAAAAGCATTGCAGTCCCGTCAGGGAATACAAACGGCGTATCCATGCCGACTACCTCGGTGCCGCCCATGGCGTAATGATCAGGGCGGTGGTGCGCAGTAGGCCCGCCCCCATGCCGCCAACGCTTGACCACCTGGTCGGGCCGGATGCCCTCCTGCTCCATGGTCTGCCGGAACGCTTCGTCTCTGGCATTCAGCACGGCGTCTGCTGTCTCAGTGCTGGCCACTGTATCGGCGCGCGCCTTGAGTAGCGCGTTCTTGTATTGGCGTTCACTGATGAGCCGCTCAGCCTGCGGCACAGCCTCGCCCTTGCGGTACGCGCTCAAGATGCGATTAGCGGTCGCCTTGTTCACCTTGTAGCGCAGAGACAGCGCACCCGATCGGTGCTCGATAACAAGACTCTGCACGCCCTCGGCGGTCTTCATCGCCTCGGTGACCGTCAGCAGGCGTTCTGCCCGTGGCGCATCCAGTCCAAGAATACCGCCCTGCCGCCTTCCGCCTACAACGCGCCCGGCAAGGTCAGTGGCAATGTCTCGCGGCCCCTTGCCCAGCTGGTACCCAGCCGCGATGGTTCGGCGGGCGCTTTCGACCTCCTCGCGCACGAAGCCGACGATGGACTCACCCACGTTCTCGCGGATCCATTGCTCGGCCCTGGGGTTCATCATATTAAACCGGGTGCCGATTGCGCCGATGCCGATGGCACGTATTTGCGCTGCGGCTGCTGAACCTGACGCGGCATAGGCAGCACTCACGGCCTCGCTGTACTGCTGCCATGCTGCCGGGCTGATGTTGAGCGCTGCAATGGCTCCCTCGACATTCCCCGCTTCCAAGTTCGCCAGCAGTTCGCGCCAGTTGACGTTCGCTGTGAGGTCGGTGACGGACGCCATGAATCCAGATCGCACTCGCGGCTCCAGCTCGGCGATGAGTTGGGCGAATAATCGAGCTTGGGATCTGGTTGTGGTGATGGTCATGGCTACCCGCGAATAATGAAACGTACAGCGCTAGTGATACCCGCCGCTGGTATATTCTGCACTGCCACGATATGAACCGGAACACCATCAACGACGAGGGTGTCGCCCGCAGTGTACCCCATGGCGGGTACGGCGCAGATGGCCTGACGGTCGGATGCGAGAACGACAGTTCCACCCATTTCTACGCCGATCAGCTCCTTGCTGACGCCACGGACAGCGCCGCGCAGGGGTTCAGTCGTGGTCGTGGTCACGGGTGGATCCCACGGGTTAGCGCCGGGCGTGCTGGATTGGCGGGACAGGACAATCGAACCCTGACCCAATCCGCCTTGGCTTGTGGGGGCCAGCAGCTCCTCCGCCATCTGGCGCATTTCGCTGTAGAAGTCTGCCATGTCACACCACCCGGAACAAGCTGTTGAGACTGCGACCAACCGAACAGAGCCACGGCAGCACAAGGCCGTTGATGATGCTGTCCGAGACCATGCCGGGCGCAGCGTCAGCGCCTGGTGCGGTTGCCGCGTCGAAAAATTCCCTCTCAATCGTATCTACACGCTCCCGCTTGGTAACGCGGCTACCGTCGCGGCTGCCAGTTGCCCACCCCGGCTGCGTGGCTTGCAGGTACGCCGCACGATAAGCGGCATGCACCCACGCCTGCGGAATAAGATCGTTCGGTACGGCCTTGCCGTTGAGGTAATGCCCTTTGCGGGGCCAAGCCAGCTCCTGGTCGAATCCGCCCGTGCGTTCGCTACAACCAAGGCGGTATTCATACGCAGCATCGACGTACGAGCTACCGATCTGGCGAAGCACAGCAGGGGCCGGCGCGTCATCTGGCAGGACCAACCCTTGTGCTGCCAGCCACGCGGTAAATCCGTCGTCGGTTCCGTAGCTCATTGCCTGGGCTCCATTAATTTAAAGAGTACAGCTCAATTTGAAATATTGCATTATCAGCAATTCCTATCTCTGATCCCGAGTTCTGAAAAACAGTGAAATCAATAACCGCCCCTGGTGTCACGGGGAACGCTATGGAATGCAAGTTCAGGTTTGTCCACGTCGCTGGAATTGCGTTTCGCCTATCGGCATGAACGTCGCTTCCGTTTAATCTGACAGCAGCCCATCTATATCCATTAGGGTTTGGCCCCATAGTCATCTTTAGCGTTGCTCTTGCTAGCACAGCCCAGCTCGGCACTACAAAGCCTGTTGTTCCGTTATGCATCGAGAAGGGGTCTATCGAAGGTGTCGCCCATGTAATGGCTTTTGTAACACCGGACGCTACAGCTACTGTACCAGACAATCCCGCTGATACGGCCAGCACCGGGGCGCTAAACCCCCCTCTTGGCTTGGGAGCGTACAATGCGTCGAAGTCGGGCTTGCCCGACACCTCCGGCCAAGATGGCGAATAGCTATTCGGCAGGGCGCCCACGTCGGCAGCAGTTAGCTGTACAGCGCCCGTCTTTCCGTTGACCGATGCAACAGCCTCGTGAACGCCGATACGCTGCCAATGGCCGCCGGCATAGATCACCCAATCGCCAACGCCGAATGTGTATTCTCCGTCGCCGAAGTCCTGAGTGCCAGCGACCGAGCACTTGAAGAAATCACCGTCGCTCCCCTGCCCGTCAGAGAGGGCTGGCGAGTTCGTAGAGGCGTCCCACGCGCCAAGATAGGACAGGCCCGAAACGTTAAGGTGTTCGAGCGGCACCTTCGCGGAGGCGTCGAGCGGGGCAACGCCATTTGGGGCACCACGCATGGGGCGGGGCATAGCATCGATCGCATCGCGCGCCTCGGTGACGGTATTGCCGACCGCCATAACGGGCGGCTTATTCGTCAGGTCCGCGAAGCTGCCGGAGGTCGCCACCGCCGAAAGACCGGCAAGTTTCGCCTTCTCGGCATCGGTGAATGCGTTCGTATTCGGCTGGCCCTCGTACGCCGCCTTAATAACGTGCCCCAATGTTGATAGTTCCGCCATGATTTACTCCGTATGGGTGACGATCGCGCCTTGATGAGTGACTAGTACACCGTCAACGGTGACCCCGTTCACTGGCGGCGCGGTTGCTCGAACCGGGATAGCAGTCCGCGGGTTCCCGCACGAGTCAAAGAATACGGGCCCATCGACGAAATGGACCGGCAACGGGGCGGCAAGGCTTACGCCATCGGCCAGCAGGTATGGGCTGTCGGTCTCGAACGTTTCGATCCCGTCCGCATGCTCGTAGACGCCGACGCCGCCCTCGCCCACCGTGATGCCCAGAGGCTGCTTAGACATTGGCAATCTCGGCTCTCAGGCGATCCGCAGACCAGCGGCCATCCGGCTTCTCGCCGGTCAGCTGCTCGTACTGCGCTCGAAGCTCGTCCCGTTCGTCCACTTCGGGGGCGACCGCGCCGCGTTCCTCAATTCGGAAATAGCCCATTTGCCGATACAGGTTCTCATACATCGGATGCAGGTCAATATTAACCTCGCCGCGGGCCGGCAGCATAACCGCCTTTCCTTTGGCGTCTACCAGTTGGTAGGGGCTGTTTGTCAGGTTGGTGATCTTCATGATTCGTCCTCATAGAGAAAAGGGGCTGTTTCCAGCCCCTTATTCTGTTAGGCCGGCGTTACGCCGTCCAGGTAGCGCAGGGCGCCATCACGAATAACGGTCAGCTGGCCGACACGACCAATGCCCGGAATCTGCCACTGCATCGGACCGTGCTGATGCACGTCCAAAAAGCGATAAGGCATAGGCATAGGCAGCTCCAGCGCATCCGGTGCGTTCCGGTAGCCAACTGCGCGGCCTTGACCGGTCACGGCGCTGTCAGTCGCAGCAGTGGACAGTGCGGGCAGTTCGCGGATGGTCACCGGGCGACCGGTCCGAGTGGTGTAGATGTTGTTCGCCATGAACCACTGCAGGATGGTCATGTTCGGCGAAGTCACACCATACGGAGTGATAGCCAGGTACTGGTACGCGCGCGGCGGCAGCAGGATGGTATCGCCGATCAGGCTGGTCAGAACGCCGCTGGAGCTGGGCGGACCCATCAGCAGCAGGTTCAGCTCGGCCACGATCTGCTCCGGGGTTTTCAGACCAACGCCGTTGGCATCTACCCAGTTGCGAGCGCTGCCGGTGCCAGTGTTCGGCGACAGAGCCGGGGTGATACCGGCCTTGTTGATCAGACCGGTCCATCCGGGGTGGCCACCGCCGTACAGCGCGGTTTCGGCGCAGAAGATATCGGCAGCCTGACGGGCAGCAATGGCCTTGCGAGCGGTCAGCGGGAAGCCGGCGTGCATCGCCTTGCCCAGTTCCTCGATGTTGTAGCCATAGCCAACTGCGTACATGGCGAAGTCCACGCCGACGTTGATCAGGCTCACATCAGCCTTCGGAACGTCCTCGGCCCAGCCGCTCTGCCACTTAGCAGCGCCCGCCAGATCGCCGACCTGGAAGTCAGCGCCGGACGCCCACTCAGGATAGTCAGTGTTCACCGGGACCAGCTGGGCATAGTCAACAATGTCGTACTCAACATTGAAGGCACGCGCAGACTGCACCCGAGTTTGCTGTCGCAGGAAGTTGAGCGCCTGCGCATCAGTGATTTGTACCATAGTGTGTTACTCCTTACTCTTCTTCGGCTACAGGTGCAGCGCCAGGGGTGAGTCGAATGCGCAGGGCGACAGGCTCGCCATCAGCGGCGGTTTCGTCGAACTCGCAGCCAGCCAGCGGCAGCAGGCCTGCGGCAGAAGCGCCGTGATACTTGCGGGTGGCGGGCTCATAGAACACGTCAGCGCCCTCGGTCACATCATCACCAGCCAGCACAAACACGGTGCCCATGTCCGCGATGCCGAACAGCTGGCCTTCGCGGAAGGTGGCAGCGCCATCAGTAGTCGGATCGCCATCCATATCAACGGTGCGCAGAGCGATACCGGCGAATCGCCCGCCATCCTCGAGCGGAACATAGACCATCTCGCCAGTGCCTTTCATTACCGGCACAGCAGCTGCAAACTCAGCGCCCGCGAAACCAGTCCGGGCATTGTCTTCTTCCATGTTCGCCCAGGTGCCGACTACGCCCCGAGCCATGGTAGTACGAGTAGGGATGAGAGCCATGATTAAGCCTCCTTCTGGCGGGTCAGGCGGGCGACGTAGCCAGCTTGCGCGTCATTGATGGGGTCGGCATCTTTGACGCCGTACTTGAATGCCTCGCCAACCGGATCAGCAGGCTTGGCGTCCTTGGCGATGGCCTTGAACATGCCGAGAATGACGGCCTCGGATGCATCCTTGACCATCTCGTCTCCCAGCTTGGCGGCAACAGCAGCCTTGCGCAGATCGGCGTCGGACAGCCCTTTGGCGTCGATCTTGGCATCAATGGCCTTGACCTGTGCAACCAGCTCGGTGCGGGCAGCTACCAGCGCGTCAACGTCGATATTGGCGGCGTCTTGGGCTGCCTTGAGGTCAGCCTTCAGCTTGCCGATTTCTTCGTCTTTGGCGGCGATGGTGGTGGTGAGTTTTGCCTCAGCGTCGGCCAGAGCCTTTGCTGATTCCTGCTTGAACCGCTCAACTTCGGCGGCGTCTTCAACGTGTACCTGGACGGCCTTATCGCCCAGAACTACCGTTTTAGTGGTCATATGACCCTCCTTCGGACGGTTGTTGGGCGTAACGCCCG
>Ga0209075_1004117_pt1 | contig 11768 bp, 8 predicted proteins | sample Stecom2011_FD_187523 | JGI IMG/M metagenome (GOLD analysis project Ga0209075, IMG submission 187523) | Agricultural soil microbial communities from Utah to study Nitrogen management - Steer compost 2011 (SPAdes) (version 2) | ecosystem: Environmental > Terrestrial > Soil > Agricultural land...
TAACAGAAAAACCTGGTATGGCAAAAAAAGGTTCTGCAATAAACTTTGTTATAGTTGACAATCGACAAAACTTTGAATTAAATAAAAATACTATCCAAAACCACAACTTGAAAGTCTCAACAACTTTAAAAAACTTGGCCATTATGGTCAATTAACCGCAGAGGAAATGAAAAGAATATTATACATATCATTTTTTCTACTTTGCAGCTCTTCGTTGTTTGCTCAAGGCAAATTAGATAGTGCTTTGCAAAGTTTAAAAGATGGCGAACTTAAGGAAGCTAAGAGGTTCATTGATGCGGCTACTATTCAAGATGGGCTTAAAGATAGTGCTGCAAGCTGGTACTTTAGTGGAAATATTTATAAAGCATTGTTTTTAGCTTACGAAGCAGATAATAAAAACTCCCCTTTTAGAGAAAAGGCTGTGAGTGATTTTCAAAAATCGATTGAGCTTGATTTTAATGAAGTTTACACTAACAACTCTCGTAAAAATTTAAGATACCTTGCTGAAACAATATACAATCATGCAGCACAATCGTTTAATACCACAAGCTACCCTGTAGCCATTAGCAATTATAAAAAATACAAGCATATCATGAGTTTGGCTTATCCCGAAACTAACTTTAGGGAAAAAGATATCACCCACCAACTTGCTTTGGCAAATACTTATGAAAAAATTGCTAAAGAAGACCCTGCTTCTGCAGATATGTACACTAAAAAAATAGAATCCCTATATCTTGATGTTCTCACGCTAGACTCAAACAACATTAAGGCAAACTACAATCTGGGAATTATCTTTTATAATAAAGGGGTTGAAATAATTAAAAACACTGATTATAGTATTGATTTAGAAGAGTTATCAAAGGTTCAAGACAGAACAGTAAAGCTTTTTAAGCAAGCTTTGCCCTATATGTTAAAAGCCTATGAGTTAAACCCGAAGAAAAAAGAAATCCTTTTGGCATTACAGGGAATTTATGTAGGTTTAAACAATAAAGAAATGTTTAACAAATATAAAGAGGAGTTATTAGAGCTTCACGAAGAAAGCAACACCCCAGAAGAAGAAAACAATACGCCCCCTAAATAACAATAAGCCAGTAATGTAAATACACGAATCAAAACATTACAATTTCGTTCACTGAATTTAAAATTATGAAGTTTAGGTTTACCATAGGCAAAAAAATTGGAGGTGGCTTTGGGTTATTAATTCTCCTTACCTTAATTGTTTTTACAATTACTTATGCTACGCTAAAGCAAAGTAGAGAAACCAATAATCATATTAATCGGGTCAACACTCCCTCTATCAAGGTACTTCAAGAACTAAAAACCTCGATCCTTGAAACAAGGCTTTTTCTTATTACATGGATACAACAACAAAAAGACCATGAAGATAAAAAAAAGTTAATCGAGTATCAGGATAAAGTTTATCCACTAACAAAAGACGAACTTGAAGTTCTTTCAAAAAACTGGGATAAGGAAAAACAAGACTCTCTTCAAGCATTATTTAAAAACATCAATACACTTTTCGAAAGTCAACGAAACGACGTTATCAATCTTCTAAACACTTTTAGCGCTTATGAGCAGCCAGCAAATTTGTTTCTTGCAGAAAACAGCATAGAGGTTGGCGGAGAGATATATTATTATCACAAAAATGTGATGAAGCAACTTGATCATTTAATTAACAAACAAAAAGATATTGCTCAAACTGCCAATGAAAACATGTTTTCACAGTTTGATACCTTAATGTTCTTGGTAAGCTTCTTAGGGGTTGTACTTATTGTAATGGGAATTGTAATTGCATGGGTAACCATTAAAAACATAGTTTCTCCGATAAAGAAACTAAAAGCAGTAGCCGTAAAGTTAGGTAAAGGCGAGTTCCCCAATAAAGCCTTAAAAGTAAGTAATGACGAAATAGGTGACACTACTGCTGCAATGAACAATGTACTCTCTGGATTGATGCGAACAAAAGATTTTGCTAATGAAGTAGGGTCTGGAAACTTTGATATTGACTACGAACCATTAAGTGAAAATGATACCTTAGGAAAAGCACTTCTCAAAATGCGCGACGACCTAGCAGAAAATGAGCGTTCTTTAGAAAAGAAGGTAAGTGAACGAACAGCTGAAGTCGTATTACAAAAAGAAGAAATCGATAAACAAAGAGCTCAAATTGAATACTATTTTACACAAGTTACTGCAAGCATACGCTATGCTAAAAAGATTCAAGAAGCATTTTTACCTCCACAGCAATATGTAAAAGAGCTTTTACCCAATTCTTTTGTGTTTTATAGACCGAAAGATATTGTAAGTGGAGATTTTTACTGGGTAGATAAAGCAAAAAGTAAAGTTTATTTCGCTGCAGTTGATTGTACTGGTCATGGAGTTCCAGGAGCTTTTATGTCTATTATTGGCTACAACCAATTAAAACAAGCTGTTATTACAACTGATGGAGGTAGTCCTGCTAAAATATTAGATGAACTCAATAAAGGTGTTACTGAAACCTTGCACCAAAACGATAGCAATTCTACCAATCGAGATGGAATGGACCTTGCTATATGCTCAATTGATTACGATAGCAACACACTAGAATATGCAGGAGCATTTAATCCTTTGTATTTGTTGAGAAATGGGAAAATCAAACAAATAAAAGGAGATAAATTTCCAGTTGGCACCTATTTAAGAGAAGATACGCCACCTTTTACAAACCATAAGGTGAATTTAAAAGAGGGAGATCAGGTCTATGTTTTTTCTGATGGATATGCAGATCAGTTTGGTGGACCACAAGGGAGGAAGTTTATGTACAACAGGTTTAGAGAATTGCTAATAGCCAATGGGAAAAAATCAATGGCAGACCAAGAAGTTGCAATAGAGAAAACTTTAAAAAACTGGATGCAAAACGAAGAGCAGGTGGATGATATTCTAATTATTGGTGTTCGCATATAAAACTCTTATATTCGCTATTCATCCATCCCCCTCGACATGCTAGAACATATAAAAACCGAAAACATTCTATTTCTTGATGTTGAAACAGTTTCACAATTTGAAACTTATAATGATCTTGATGACCGTTGGCGAAAGCTATGGGAAAGAAAAGCTAAATTCCTTATAAAAGAAAATGAAGATGCTGAGGACGCTTACGCTAGAGCTGCTATTTATGCAGAGTTTGGAAAAATAATTTGTATCTCTGTTGGCTACTTGGGAAAACAAAACGACAAAAGGGTTTTTCGTATAAAATCTTTTTATGGAGAAGATGAAAAGCAATTGCTCAATGACTTTGCAGAACTCCTCAATACAAAATTTAACAACACCGACTATCTATTGTGTGCCCACAATGGCAAAGAGTTTGACTTTCCATACATCAGCAGAAGGATGCTTGTTAATGGCATTGCCCTTCCGCACCTTTTAAACTTAGCTGGAAGAAAACCATGGGAGGTGCAACATATTGATACTATGCAGTTGTGGAAGTTTGGCGATTACAAACACTATACTTCTTTAGATTTGCTCAGTGCTCTTTTTGGATTGCCTTCTCCAAAAGACGATATTGATGGAAGCCAAGTTGGTAAAACGTACTATAAAGATAAAAAGAAGGGACTTAAAAAGATTGTTGAATATTGTGAAAATGATACCCTAACAGTCGCTCAAATTTTCCTCTCTTATAAAGGGGAAAAGCACCTCGACAAAACAGAAATTTCTAAAGCCAATGACTGATCCACTCATAAGGGTAAAAAACTTAAGCATCTCTTTTGGTAAAAAACCAAACGCAAACACCGTTATCAATGATTTATCATTTTCGATTGATAAAGGAGAAATAGTGGGTATTGTAGGTGAATCTGGATCTGGAAAATCCATAACATCACTAGCCATTATGGGACTACTTCATTCTGCTGCCAATGTAGAAAATGGTGAGATTCTACTTTCCCTTGAGGAAGATAATGATCCAATTGATCTACTGAAGCTTAGCAATTCTCAAATGCAAAAGATTAGAGGTAAAGAAATTGCTATGATTTTTCAAGAACCAATGACTTCTTTAAATCCAGTTATCAAATGTGGAGAGCAAGTGGCTGAAGCTATCAGGCTTCATCAAAACAAAAACAACAAAGAAGCTTATAAAGAAGTAATCAACTGGTTTGAAGAAGTGTTACTCCCACGTCCAAAACAAATGTATGAAGCTTATCCACACGAACTTTCTGGAGGACAAAAACAAAGGGTGATGATTGCCATGGCCATGTGTTGTCAGCCAAAGCTCTTAATTGCAGATGAGCCAACAACCGCACTTGATGTAAGTGTTCAAAAACAAATTTTAAAACTTATCAAAGACCTGCAAAAAAGGCACAACATGAGTGTGATTTTCATAACACACGACCTTGCAGTAGTTTCTGAAATTGCCGATAAAATAATCGTAATGCGAAAGGGTGAAAAAGTTGAAAGCGGTAGTACAGAAAAAATATTTACCAAAGCTACTCATCCCTATACAAAGGGTTTGTTAGCCTGTCGCCCTCCTATGGATTATCGACTGGAAAGATTGCCAACAATCAACGATTTTTTAAATAGCAAATCTGAAGAAGTTGTAGACGATTATCTTCAAAAACTCATTGTTCCAAAAGCAAAACGAAAGGCCCAGCTAGAAACTCTGTTAAATCAAGAAGATATTTTAGAAGTCAAGAATCTTAAAACTCACTTTCCTATAAAAAAAGGTATTTTTAGAAAAACGGTTGGCCACGTGAAAGCTGTTGATAATGTTAGCTTTAGTGTAAAAAAAGGAGAAACACTTGGTTTGGTTGGCGAATCGGGCTGTGGTAAAACAACTTTAGGTCGCTCTATCCTCAACTTAATAAAACCCACTTCTGGAAAAGTAATTTTTGAGGGAAACGATATTGCTGGTTTAAGTGCGGAGGTTTTAAGAAAATACAGAAAAGAAATTCAAATTATTTTTCAAGACCCATACTCCTCCCTTAACCCTCGTTTAAGGATTGGAGAGGCCATTATGGAGCCCATGCGAGTTCATAAGGTGGGAAAGAACGATAGCGACCGCAAAAGAAAGGTAATTGATCTAATGGAGACTGTTGGTCTTATGGCTCAGCAATTCAATCGATATCCACATGAATTTTCGGGAGGGCAACGACAGCGAGTATGTATTGCTCGAGCTTTAGCGCTTTCTCCAAAATTTATTATTTGCGATGAGTCAGTTTCTGCTTTGGATGTTTCCGTACAAGCCCAAGTTTTAAATTTGTTGAATGATTTAAAGTATAAATATAACTTTACTTATATTTTTATTTCACACGATCTTTCTGTTGTAAAATACATGTCTGATCGCATGATTGTAATGAAAGAAGGCAAGATTGTAGAAAGTGGTATTGCAGAAGAAGTATACAACAACCCTCAATCTAGTTATACGAAGCAATTAATCGCTGCCATTCCACAGCTTAAATTCCAACATGTAACCTAGAAGTTTCCAATTTTATTTTCCGTTAAGGTTGATTGCAACAATTCAATCTAAGAATCTTAAACTCTTCTTACACTTCAATCTTTAACTGAATAGGACAATGATCGGAACCATAGATTTCAGATAAAACTTCTACGCTGTTTATCTTTTCTAACAAAGCATTACTCACCAAAAAGTAATCGATTCGCCAACCTGTGTTCCGCTCTCTTGCTTTAAACCTATAACTCCAAAAAGTATAAGCCACCTTATCTGGATTAAGTTTCCTAAACGAATCTACAAAACCAGCAGCAAGAAAGTTATTCATACCATCAATTTCCACTTGCATATAGCCTGCAGTCTTATTGTAATTGGCTTTATCGTTTTTAAGGTCAATGGCTTGATGTGCTACATTTAAATCACCGCACAGAACAACAGGTTTTAATTTTTTCAGCTTTTTTAAATAGTTAAGAAAGTCTGCATCCCATTGTTTCCTATAGTCAAGCCTTAGTAATTTTTGTCCAGAATTAGGCACATAGACGTTTACCAAATAAAAGCTCTCAAATTCTGCACACAGCAATCGTCCTTCCTGATCGTGTTCATCAATCCCCATTCCATAAGCAATTGATATTGGTTCTTTTTTACTCAAAATGGCAACTCCAGAATATCCCTTTTCTTCTGCTGAATTATAATACTGATGATAGCCGGTCATTTTTAACAATGCCTCTTCAACTTGACTGTCTTGCGCCTTTGTTTCCTGAAGGCACAATACATCCGGGTCTATTTTTGAAATATCCTCAAAAAAACCCTTTTTAATTATTGCTCTTATACCGTTAATGTTCCAGGAAATTATTTTCATCATATTTTTCTTTTTGTAAATATGAGAAAGACCGAATGATTTTACAATAAAAATAGCCACTTTGCTCTATCCCACTAACGGTTGAACTAAGAACAGCTTCATTATTCTAGATTTTTATCTAGAATATGAGGAACCTACCACATGTTAAATCAACTTTTAAAACTAACAGATTGTTTAGTATTATTTGTATATTCACAGAACATAGTACATGCTTACCATAGGCTCTACAAATAAGAGGTTTATTCTAATCAATTATTTTATTAAAATTTACATTTTTATCAATTCACAAAAGCAAATCAAGTGACTGCTAACAAAAAAGACAATAAAAATAAATTGCCCAAGCCCAAGATTAATCCATATTGGATTTATGGACTTCTTTTGGTCTCAACCTTTTTCATATTCTTCAACCCCTTCTCCGAAAACAACGAAATTGGGTGGTTAGAGTTTGAACAAGATATTCTAAGCCAAGGCAATGTTGAAAAAATTATAATTGTAAATAAGGAAACCGCTGAAATTTATATAAGGCCTAACCAACTCTCAGATAAAAAAGATATAACTAAAAGTTTCAAGAGCGTATCAGGACCAAAATATATTATAAAAATAGGTTCTGTAGAAAGTTTTGAAAATAAGCTTGAGAAAGCACAGGAACGCTTTGCAGATAATGAAAAAGTAGGTGTTCAATATGAAGATCGCTTCAGTTGGAGTGACAGCATATCATGGTTTTTACCTTTGATACTTATTCTATTCTTTTGGATCTTTATTATGCGCAGAATGAGAACTGGTGGTCCGAGCAGTTCAATGATGAACTTTGGAAAGACAACCGCAAAACCAGTAGATATAGAGATTCAAAGTAAAGTGACGTTTGATGATGTGGCAGGCTTAAAAGAAGCCAAAGTTGAAATAATGGAAATTGTTGATTTCTTAAAAAATCCTGAGGAATACACAAAATTAGGAGCAAAAATACCTAAAGGAATTTTATTGACAGGCCCTCCAGGTACTGGTAAAACTCTGTTGGCAAAAGCAGTTGCGGGAGAAGCTCAAGTCCCTTTTTACTCTATGTCGGGTTCAGAGTTCGTAGAAATGTTTGTGGGTGTTGGTGCATCAAGGGTTAGAGATTTATTTAAGCAAGCGAAAGAAAAGGCTCCCAGCATAATCTTTATCGATGAAATAGATGCTGTAGGACGTAGTCGCGACAAAACAAAGTCATTTCAATCTAATGACGAAAGGGAAAACACCTTAAACCAATTACTAGCTGAGCTAGACGGCTTTGGCACCAATACTGGCGTTATTGTTCTTGCAGCTACTAATAGAGTAGATATATTGGATAAGGCCCTCTTAAGAGCAGGAAGATTTGACCGACACATATACTTGGAATTGCCCACAAAAATTGAAAGAGAAGAAATTTTCAATGTCCACTTAAAACCTATAAAAACGGATGAGACGGTGGATGTTAAACTACTGGCCTCTCTTACTGCTGGCTTTTCGGGAGCCGACATTGCGAATATATGTAATGAAGCCGCCTTGTTAGCTGCGCGTCAAAAAAAGGATGTCGTTAGCCAGATTGATTTTACCCAAGCTCGCGATAGAGTTATTGGGGGCTTAGAAAGAAGCAGCAAAATTATTTCCCCAAATGAAAAAATGATTGTTGCACATCACGAAGCAGGCCATGCAGTTACAAGCTGGCATCTAGAGAATGTAGAATCTTTGGTCAAAGTGTCTATAATTCCGAGAGGAAGATCGTTAGGAGCAGCCTGGTATTTACCCGAAGAGCGTCATATTGTAACCAAATCACAATATATGGATCAAATATGTTCAATGCTGGGGGGGCGAGCAGCTGAAGAAATTATTTTTAATGAAGTCTCTTCAGGAGCTTTGGATGACCTTGAAAAAGCCACCAAACAGGCTTATAGCATGGTAGCCTTTTATGGTTTAGATAAGAACATTGGTCCTCTTAGTTTTTATGACTCCTCAGGACAATACCAAAGCGTGATGGGCAAGCCCTATAGTGAAGAAATGGGTAAACAAATCGACAAAGAAGTGCACAACCTCATCATAATTCAATACAAAAGAGCAAAAGATATTTTAACAGAACATAAAGATGAAGTTGGAAAGTTGGCAAAGCTTCTACTTGATAAAGAAGTAGCTGATGAAAAAGACCTGGAGCAAATTCTAGGAAAACGGAAAGTAAGAAAATTATTAAAAACAGGAGGCTAGGCTTACTTCTTGAGAAGAAAAAAGCAGGTGAATTTTAAACTTTTGATTCCTTAATTCCATAAAAGTAAACATCTTAAAAGACCAAGTATTAATTATAACAGGTAGAGCAGACTATACAGAATTGTCAAAACACATAGGTTCAATCGTCAACTTTAGTTCAGGAGAAAAACTAGAAGGCCTTGTTGAATAAACTATGCAGCAGCAAAAACCCATAGGTGGCTTAAGCCGCGTGACAGCAAATAATATGGGTCCAAAATAACGTACGCATAAATGTAGTTTGTACAAAAACACTGACCGAAGGCGAGGCGATTTGGAAAGAAAATCATCCTGAACAATACCGTGATTCAGCAAATAAAATTCTCTTTAAATATTTTGGATATCCTAAAAAGGACGCTGTTCCAATAGTTACACTTATATTGAGTGATGATAGTCGGTACATAACTAAACAATCCTTAACTGCAGGTAGCAGAGCTATAAACTAAGGCAGTCTCATTAGTTAACCCTTGTTTCAGTTTTGAAGTATGTTGTTAACATGGGAATAATAAGCAAAATTACGGTTATTTTGGGTCTTTATATTTTTCATACATAGACCCAAAATCTGATTCCAAAAACATAGTTAGTGGGATTTCCTCCTGCTTAATAAAACCCTTACTTTTCAATTTGCCTTCAGAAACCAAGTCTACAACAGTTGAAATACTGCATGCCGTTGTCCAGCTTATCGCTCGCCAATATTTACCATCCAGATTAATTCTACGGTAAGATTCACAAAATTCTTTCCTTCTTAGTGTATTATTAACCTTCCCTTCCACAGCAGCATAAATCAGAACAATATCTTCATCGACCAAAGGCAAAGCATTGTTTAAAATTTCTTTTGCCATCTTTCTGTCGTTTTTCATCTGTAAATCATAAAGGAACAACTTCATCGCATCACGGTGACCTGGATACCTCATGGTTTTATAATTTAAAGCACTTACTTTGCCCTCTAGTGTTTCGCACATTGTCCCCAAACCACCTGAAGTAGAAAAGGCCTCATATTGTCGTCCATTTATATTGATTGACTCTACATCATCTAGAGAGCTAACTATCTTACGCTCACCATTGTGTATTACTTCAGCATCGTTGAGGTATTCATTAATTACTCCTTCAGAGCTCCAAGTAAAACTATAACCCATCTGTCCCATAGGGTGTAGGGGTAGCGCGCCTACTCTCAATTTTACAGATCGAATTTCAGAAAACTGTTCGTACAATCCTGCGCCCAATATTCCAATAAACCCAGGAGCTAAACCACACTGAGGAGCCATAACTGATTTGCTCTTTTTCGACATTTCACGAATGGCATTCAAAGTGGATACATCTTCTGTTAAATCAAAATAATGTACATTCATTTCAGCTGCTATACGAGCTATTTTAATGTTTAGAAAATAAGGCAAACAAGAAACTACAGCTTGTTTGTCCTTAAGAAATTCGCGAATAGTTTCGTCTTTTGAAACATCTTTTTTAAATATTCTAAAAGAAAACACGCCATCAACCTCAGCCTGATCCATCCCTTCTACTTCGTATTTTGAACTTAATAAAGTAGCAACGAGGCTGCCGACCCTTCCTAAACCTAAAACCCCTATTTTATCAATCATTTCTATCATATTAGTTGTGAAATCAAAAACATGACTTCTTTATATTATTCTAACGAAAGTTAGTTGATAAAAATTACAATGAGGTATTTATTGTTCTGATTTTTCATAGAAAAGATAATTTTTAACCTTGTTCTTTTATTCCCGACATAAGAAAGGAGTTAATTCAGTAACTGATAGCCTTGTTTTGCGATCTCCAACTCTTCATTGGTTGGAATAACAAGTATTTTTATTTTGGAAGTAGAGGAATTAATTTCTCGAAATTCTTTTGATTTTGATTCGTTCTTAACTTTATCCAAATCAATTCCGAAGAAATCCATATCAGTGCACACAAGTTCTCTTATTTTGCTTGAGTTTTCGCCAATTCCTGCAGTAAAAACAATGGCATCTATACCGTTCATTGCTGCAATATAGGCTCCAATATATTTTTTTATCCGATAGGCATTCATTGCTAAGGCAAGAATACAATCTCTATTTCCTTTTTCCGCTTCAGCTTCAATATCTCTTAAATCAATAAAGCCAGTAAGACCTATCATTCCACTTTCATTTGTAAGTAAATCCTTAACCTCATCTAAGCCGTAACCCAAACTATTAACCAAATAGAAAATAATAGCATGATCAATGTCGCCGCTTCTAGAACCCATTATTAAACCTGAAGAAGGCGTAAACCCTAAACTATGATCTATACTCTTTCCATCAGCAACAGCTGTCATGCTGCAGCCATTTCCTAAATGAATAGAAATAATTTTGGACGTTTTAAGTCCTAAATACGCTATTGCTTCTTTAGAAACATATTGATGACTAGTTCCGTGAAATCCATATACCTGAATACCTTCCTCCTCATAAAGATGAATAGGAATTGCATACTTTTTAACTTTTTCTGGAATGCTTTGATGAAAAGCAGTATCGAATACTGCAAATTGTTTCGCCAGAGGAAAGAGTTTTTCTGCTACAATAATTCCTTCAAGATTCTTAGGATTATGCAATGGAGCCAAAGTAGCATGCTTTTGAATCTCTTGTTTAACTTCAGCTGTTATTAAAGTGGTAGCTGAAAATAAAGTTCCGCCATGTACAACACGATGCCCAACCATCTTAATGTCATTTATGTCAGCAATAACGCCATTCTCAGCATCGAGCAGTAGTTTTACAATTTTGTGTAATCCTAGCTTATGTGTTTCTATGCTATCTGTCAGTTGAAGGCTAATGGTATTTGTTTTATAATTGATAATAGAATCTTGATAACCTATGCGCTCTACTAAACCACTACATATCAATGTTTCGGAAGGCATATCTATTAACTGGAATTTTATAGAAGAACTTCCAGAGTTGATTATCAATATATTCATATTTCTTTTTTTAAATATTTTGCGCCTGAATTGCAGTAACAATCACAGTGTTAAAAATATCATCTACTGTACAGCCACGGCTTAAGTCGTTGATGGGTTTGTTTAATCCTTGAATTATGGGTCCAATGGCCAATGCTTTAGTTTCTCGTTGTACAGCTTTGTAGGTGTTATTTCCAGTATTAAGGTCGGGGAAAATAAAAACATTGGCTTGTCCTGCAACTTCAGAGTTTGGCATTTTCGTTTGTCCAACCACAATGTCAACCGCAGCATCGTATTGAATGGGACCTTCTACCTTTAGATCGGGTCTTTTC
>Ga0209075_1004118_pt1 | contig 11768 bp, 13 predicted proteins | sample Stecom2011_FD_187523 | JGI IMG/M metagenome (GOLD analysis project Ga0209075, IMG submission 187523) | Agricultural soil microbial communities from Utah to study Nitrogen management - Steer compost 2011 (SPAdes) (version 2) | ecosystem: Environmental > Terrestrial > Soil > Agricultural land...
AAGCCTGATTTTCCGCATATTTTATGGCGTAGTTTGGGTTATTCAAGTCTGCTAAATAGTCAATCTCAAACCCAGATGCTTTCAAAACATCAACCACCGCAGGATAAACGGCTGTGGCCTCTGTTCCTCCAGAATAGCAAAACACTTTTGGAACATCATAATAATGCGCCATGGTTTGCGCCCAAATTTGCGCCAAATGACTTCGTCTGGAATTGTGCGTACAAATAAAATTGAGTTTTACCTCATCTTTTTTATCTACTTTTTTTTGAATAAATTCAATTAAAGGTTGAAGGGTGTTTTTCCTCACCTCATCAATTGATTCAAAATCTAATTGAGAAATCAAATCCTCTATTTTTTCATATAACTCCATTTTAATTCCCATAAAACTTTAATTCACTTGATTTCAAATTATGATGTTATCCTCCCTCTGTGTCTCCCTCTAAAGAGAGAGGTGCTGCGAACAATACTTTGCCAAAAACTTCAACGCTGTACTGCTATAAATTGCTTAATTATTTGAGATAATCAATCGTCAATTGATCTCGCTTCAAAACCCTCCCTTATATTTCAATTCGTAGATTTATTTAAAACTTTTATCATTCATAATTAACTAACAAGTTCAAACGTAGAATCCATTTCCCATTCAAATTTTGATTAGAAAACATTAGAGACAAGGCTTTTGAAATTCATAATTCTACATTTATCATTCATAATTAACTAACAGCATCCTCCACCTGGAGTACATTCACCTTGTAAATCTGCCATTTTAACCTTTGATTTTTCTTCAGGTACACCACATTTATCTTTCGCCAAGCAATCCGTTGCTTTATTTGTCAATAAGAAGTTCGTCCCATCAAATTCCAATGCGAATTTCTCTATGGTTTGACCTTGATACTCCACTTCTATTTCATTATCGTCAAGCGACAAAACCTTTTCTGATAATTCAATAATGTTTAATAATTTCTCTGGGTGCAATCTGTGATCGTAATCATCTGCATTCCACAATTGGAAATTGATCACCTCCTCATTTCTTACTGTTCCACCGCAATCAATAAAGTTTTTAGTGATTTTCCCGACTTCCGTTACGTGAAAGTGATTAGGAACTAATTCTCCATTGGGCAATTGAAATGCAATTGTTTCCAAGTTTGTTAACGCTGTTTTTACTTCTGATAATTTCATGTTTTATTTATTTTTAGTTATATTTTTTTAAAGCAAGACCAGGATAAAATTGAAGGACATTGAGGCTCTCGAAATGCCTTTCAATTTTAACAACATTTTACTAGTGCTGCGCTGCAGTTGCACCGCTGCGCTTAGCACTAACAACAATCAGAAGATGTCATCAAATCCTGATCAAAAAAAGCTCCTAACAAATCCTTCATTTTCGTCCAGTTTTCATTATTGATGCAATAGCAAACACTAGTTCCTTCAACAGTACCTTGAATTAGCCCAATTGACTTTAATTCTTTGAGGTGTTGAGAAATGGTAGATTGCGCCAATCCAATTTCATCTACGATATCCCCGCAAACACAAGATTTAGTTTCAAATAAATACTGTAAGATTTTCACTCTTGTTGGATGTCCGAGTGCTTTTGCGAACAAAGCAATCTGAGTTTGCTCTTCGGTAAATCTATTTTCCCGAGTTGTTTTTGTCTGTGCTTTCATATCAATCGTAAAATTACGATTAATGATTGAGTTGACAAGTTTTTTTGAGAAAGAAATTAATTATTTGAAACGGCTCTATTTTTAGGATGGATAATCATCTAAAATTCCCTGTATTTTTTTCACCTTTGCCTAAAACTCTGTTAACTTTAAAGGGTATAATATTTGATATTCAAAGCTGATGAAATCAATAATTCTAATCTTTTTCGTCTTTCTTATTTCAACAATTGTAAAATCTCAATCCGAAAATATTGAAGTACATTTTGATACAATCAATTACGATGAGAACGATTCCCTCTATATCATTTCTAATAAATATTTACCAAATACTAAAGTTAGCATTCCATTCACCATCACCATAGGTAAGTTTAAAGACGATACAATTTATAATGGTGAAATCGAATATTACAACTCAAAAGGAGAACTGTTATTTTCTAAATTATACAAAGAAGGAAATGAACAAGAAGGAATTATTTACAAGGGCGAAACGTTAAATCTGAAGGATAGTTTGGATAAAAACGAAGGAATATGGATGACCCCAAGAAGAGCCAATTTTCGAAATAAACAAATTAAAACAGATGAACTTTATGAAGGATTTTGGCACATTGTAAAGTATAAATCTGGAGTAAACATCGATACTGGCTATTTCTACAATGAGTTGGGAGATTTAAATCAAGTTTTTATATATGCGACAGACTCCACTTCTCCCCAAAGAACATTTTTAAATGCAGAGGGCAGCATTGCACAGATTGACTATTTCAGACCAAATAAAAAGTATAAACACATCATTTATAAATCAGTTTGGTATTCTGACTTTCTTACTGGCTGTATTTCTAAAAGAGCAAGTTATTACGAAAATGCTCAAAAAATAGACTTCACTTATGAATATCGGGATTGTCAACTTTACTCAAAAACCTCAGTTAAGGAAAAGTATTTTAAACCAGAAGAAACCGAATACTACGACGAGCAAACAGTTTTTATTGATGGAGAAATGCGAACTATACGAATAAAACAAGAGTTACCAACCACAGCGACATTAGAGCCTGTACCTTACACTGTCGAAGTTGGAGAATTTGATCTAACTGAATTTTTTTTAGTTAACGGAACTATTAACTATTACACTGAAAAAGGCGTTTTGATTGAATCTAAAAAAGTGATTGATAGCGATATTGTTGAATGAAATTTCAATCTTCATTATTATTAACTCTTTTTAAAATGAAACGATGGGACACGTATTATTTCAATCTCAAAATAATTATTAGAAATTTTATTGATGATGTTTTTACTTGATAAAGAGCGAATTAATCAACTCCTGCCCCTTTATCCCACTCCAAAAGGGGGAGTTAGATACAACTTCGACTATTTTTTTCATGAAATGATTTGTTTTGGATCTTTGAATCTGGAAAAAACAGTAAACAAAAAAAAGTGGATTTGTCCAAGACAAACCCACTTTTTTAAAAAATAGATGTACTAAACTACTGTACTATTGCTTTACAAACTGAACGTTAGCAATCAATTTCACTTTATCACTTACAACGATACTTCCCGCTTCAGTAACAGCATTCCAAGTTAAGTTGAAATCTTTTCTGTTGATTGTTGCTTCCATATCGAAACCAGCTTTTGTTTGACCATAAGGATCTACAGCTATTCCGTTGAAATCAACATCCATTGTAATTTCTTTGGTTACGTCTCTGATTGTTAAATTACCTGTCATTTTATCTCCATCAAAAGATGTTGATTCGAAAGTTAATTTTGGAAATTTCTCTGCGTTAAAAAAGTCATCAGACTTCAAGTGCGCATCTCTATCTTTGTTGTTTGTGCTAATTGAATCAATCTCTGCATTAAACTTGAAAGACGCATCTTTGAAAGAATCATCAGCCGCTTCAACGCTAGCATCAAATTTTCCAAAACTTCCAGTTACTGTAGAAATCATCATGTGTTTTACCTTAAAATTGATTTCTGAATGTGTTAAATCAATGTTCCATTTTGCTTTTTCTGTTGTTCCCATTTTTTTATGTTTTAGTTAATTATGTTTTTATTTTGATACAAAGATAGGGACAACATAAAGGCTGTGCATTGATGTATGGTAAGAAAAGTAAAAATGTTGTAAATTTAGGTTTCTGTCTAAAAAATCAATCATAAAAATACTTCGGGTTGAAGGATTCAATTTTAATATTCAATAGCGAACTCAGTTCATAAGCTAATGATTTAATGTAATCATGATTTTCAGATGAATCGATAAAAAATCTTTGGGTATGACTTTTATCCATTAAATACAATTCACTAAAATTTCCTTTTACTTTTAAAGTTGAGGTAAGCATTGTTCCCGTGGTTGATTTTACACCGTGCTTCATTAAAATAACCAAATCTATATTGTTTTCAATTTCTTTCCAAGTTCCAGTTTTCCGCATGAAGAGTTGACTATATTTCCGGTATCTCCTGTTTTTAATATCAAATTGTACTCCTTTTGTCTTTCCCAAAATTATAGCCACCAGAATAAATCCAATAGAAAACCATCCACTAAAACCCATAGAAAACAACAACACCAGTATCGATAAAACGATTCCTATAATGATGTTTAATCTGTAAAGCTCTTTATTTCTTATGGTCATTTCGGAGTAAAATTGGTTCTTGAAGGGTAAAAGCTGTTTTTTAGGTTTTTTTGGGGTAAAAGTTGTTTTATAGGTAACGAAAACCAAAAATGAAATACTTAGCATTTGTCCAAATCATGAATTGTTTAAATCTATTTATATGTAAATTGTTATGAATTATAGATAGCTTCTGTTAGCTTGTTATTTCCATTATAGACATAGTTGTATTTAAAGCTATTCAACCAAGATCCTGTGTTCCATATACGATAGAGAGACTCTGTCATATTATTATTTCCATCGTAAACATTGTTGAATTTATAATTATTCACCCAAGAATTTGAAGGGGTGTTCCATGTGCTAAAAAGTTCTTCTATTTGATTGTTGTTCCCATCGTAGGAATAATTGTGTTTATTAACATTTACCCAAGAATTTGTGTTGGCAACCCAACTTTGAAGTAGTTGTTCGGTTTTATTGTGATCGTTATCGTAAGTGTTAATTTCTATTCCAGTCAGCTCCTTAATTGATGTGCCTGAAATAAATTTATAATTATAGGTGGTGTCTGTTAAACACTTGTCTTGCGAAAGTCCGTTAACCACAGTTAAGAGTGATATGAGAACAGATAGAATAATATTTTTCACGGCCTTTTATTTTAATGTTTATAAACAAAGTTATCTTCTAAAGACCATAGCACCAAAAAAACAGAAGATTTTTTATTGTTAACTTACTAATAACTAGGGTTTACCCTTGGGTTGTTTGAAAAGATCAAACTTTTTTAATTGACAAATTAAAGACTTGAGATACTCCTGATCGTAATTTTTAGATCAAGCCCCAGCAGAACTAAATAGCTTGATTTAACTGATTTCGGGGTTTACGTAGTACGGTAAATTTAATGATTAATGGTTATCCGATAGGGATCGGATTGTTAACGTGTTTGTGCTTTATGGTTTTGATTAAATTAAAACACCCTAAGTCAGATAAGAGACTCGCTCTACATTAAACCTAAATCACATGAGTTTTCACGTTAATAATTAACAATTTACCATTAATAATTAATTGAGTCCTATCGCGTTAACCATTGATAATTAACAATTAATCATTAAAACAATTATTTCATCATCCGCTCCGTCACCACTTCATTCTTATTCGCCAATTGTCCACAAGCAGCATCGATGTCTTTCCCTCTACTTCTCCGAACATTTACAATAATGTTCTTTTCCTCTAAGTAGGCCGCAAAACGATCTACTTTCTTTGGATCTGCTTGCTGGAAAATTCCATCATCAATGGTGTTGTATTCAATGATATTGACTTTACAGGGAACGATTTTACAGAATTCAGCTAATTCTTGAGCATCTTCTAATTCATCGTTAAAATCCTTGAAAATTATATATTCGTAGGTGACACGTGTTCCTGTTTTACCATAAAAATAACTAATTGCATCTGCAAGTGCTGCGAGGTTATTAGTCTCATTAATTTCCATGATTTGATCCCGCTTTTTGTCATTGGCAGCATGTAAAGAAACGGCAAGGTTGAACTTTACTTCGTCATCCCCTAATTTCTTAATCATTTTTGCAATTCCAGCAGTGGAAACGGTGATGCGTTTTGGAGACATTCCTAATCCATCTTCAGAAGTGATGATATTAATACTCTCAAGCATGTTCTTATAGTTCAACAGCGGCTCGCCCATCCCCATGTAAACAATATTGCTCAAATTTTGGTCATACTTTTCTTCTGCAAGATTTTTAAGGTAAACCACCTGGTCTACAATTTCTCCAGCAGATAGATTTTTAAGTAGTTTTAGTTTTCCAGTGGCACAGAATTTACAGGCTAAACTACAGCCTACTTGAGAGGAAATACAAGCTGTCATTCTTGACTTTGTTGGAATTAAAACTCCTTCAACAACTTTTCCTACACCTACATTAAATGCACATTTGATTGTACGGTCTTTGGAAATTTGTTGTTCATCCAAAGTAATATGGTCAATAAAAAACTGCTCCTTTAACTGATCACGGAGCTTTACACTCAAATTTGTCATCTCATCAAAAGCAGCCGCATTTTTTTGCCACAACCATTCATAAACTTGTGTTGCACGAAATGATTTCTCACCTAATTCGGTGAACGCCTCTTTTAAACCTGACTTTGATAAAGCCCGTATGTTTTTCTTGTCTTCCATAATTTGAGGTGCAAAGTTCGATGTTATTTTTAGAATAGACAAGTAAGCAGGGATTTTCCTTAAATATTGCTTGTAAAACAAGCTTAAAAGAACAATGATGTGATGAAAACCTCTTCCTTATCATCGCTTTTCTTCTTATCTTTGCATTATGAGTTGGAGAGAGAGTAGAGTTTATAGCGTGCTGACCAATACTTGCCCTAAATGTCATCAAGGAAAGGTGTTTAAGTACAAAAGTATTTTTCATCCGAAGAAATTCGATAAAATGCATGAAAGATGTAATCATTGCGGACATAAATACGAATTAGAAACAGGGTTTTTCTATGGTGCAATGTATGCTTCTTATGCTTTAACGGTGGCTTTTTCTGTTGCTGCCTTTGTACTTACTTATTTGATTTATCCACCAGCGCCTTATTGGATTTACATCATTAATATTTTAGTAATTTTAGTGATCTTAGCACCATTGAATTTTCGTTTAGGGAGATTGGTGTGGATTAATCTGTTCACTGGGTATAATCCCGAAGCAATAAAAGAACATCAACAACTGACAGACGGGAGCTCAAGAACACCAAAAGATGAACAAGAGTTAGTAAAAAGAACATAATCATGAGTAGTTTTAAAGAGATTATTGAAGGAGATATTCCAGTACTGGTTGACTTTCATGCGGATTGGTGCGGACCTTGTCAAACCATGAATCCAATTATTGACGATGTCAAAAAGTTTTATGGGCCAAAGTTGCGCGTACTTAAAATCAATGTAGATAACAACCAAGCCGTAGCACAAAAGTATAAGGTGCGGGGGGTTCCCACATTTTTATTGTTTAAAAATGGAGAAATCAATTGGCGTTCTGCAGGAATTCATACGAGAGCAGATTTGAAAGCTGTTATTGATAAAGCACTTTAAAACAAGATTTACTATTACTTTTACGCTATGGACGAACGTTTCGGCAAGAAATACAAACTCTGTAGCAAAACAGTAATGACTGCAATTTTTGATAAAGGAAAGCAAGAAAAAGCTTATCCTTTCCTTTTGCGTTACCTTTTTGCTGATTTAAAAACAGATGCAAAATTTCAAATTGTTATTTCCGTACCCAAACGAAAGTTTAAAAGAGCTGTAGATAGAAACAGAATTAAACGGCTAATTCGCGAGGCTGTTCGTAAAAAAAAGTACATTCTTGAGGAAGCCCTTTCTTCGGAAGATCAACAGCTTGCACTCTTTTTGATATACACAGCAAGTGAAGAAGAAAGCTATCAAAGAATCTTGAATAAAATAGAAGTGCTTTTTCTACGTTTAGTCGAGAGTAAGACATAAGGAAACCTTTCTTTTTTCATTACATTTGATTTTTAAAATAATAAATTATATGCGATATATTTATGCAATTGCGCTTTTTATTCTAATTGGAATAAATCACAAGAGTTATGCCCAGTCGAATGGTTTTGAGGTGATTAAAAACCTTGAATTGTTTGATTTAATCTATATGAACCTAGATAAATACTATGTAGATAACCCAAAAATTGGTGAAATTTCAAAAGCGGCAATTGATGGCATGTTGCAAGAACTAGATCCTTATACTGTTTATTATCATGAATCAAACATTGAAGATTACCGTTTAATGACCACGGGTCAGTATGGTGGAATTGGTGCTTTAATAAGAAAAGTAGGTGATTATGTCATCATTGCTGAACCGTATGAAAATATGCCTGCAGCTAAAGCAGGATTAAAAGCGGGAGACATTATTCTTTCCATTGATGGAAGAAGTATGAAGAATGTTAATTCTGATATTGTCTCGGAGGCCTTGAAAGGAGCCAAAGGCTCTTCTTTTACCTTAGAATATGAGCGTCCTAATCAAGGGGTTAATTCTGTTAAAGTTGATCGAGATGAAATTAAAGTTCCAGACGTTCCTTATTTTGGAATGGTAGATCAAGAAAATAAAATTGGATACATCAAGTTGAGCTCTTTTACGCAAACGGCTTCAAAAAACGTGAAAGACGCTTATTCTAAACTCAGTGATGATGGAATGAAAAAGGTAATTCTTGATTTACGTGGAAATGGTGGTGGACTATTAATTGAATCAATTGATATTGTAAATTTCTTTGTTGAACAAAATGAAGAAATTGTAAAAACTAAAGGTCGTATCATTGATGAAAACAGAACGTATAAAACGCGTCATAAACCTATTGATTTAGATATCCCTATTGTGGTTTTAGTAGATGAAATGTCTGCTTCAGCTTCTGAAATTGTTTCTGGCTCACTTCAAGATTTAGACAGAGGTGTCATTATTGGAAACACTACTTTTGGGAAAGGATTGGTGCAAAGAACAATCGATTTGAAGTATGGTGCAAAAATGAAATTAACGATTGCAAAATACTATACGCCATCTGGAAGGTGTGTTCAGAAATTAGATTACTACCATAAAAATGAAGGAAAAGTAGATGAGGTTCCAGATTCATTAATTAAGATCTTCCATACAAAAAATGGTAGAGAAGTAATCGACGGAAGAGGAATTGAGCCTGACATCATCATTGAAAGTGAGAGGTTTGCAAGATTTACAGCAGTATTAATGGGAGAAAACATCATCTTTAATTTTGCAACTGATTTCGCACAAAAGAATCCAACAATAGGAACAGCAAAAGAGTTTAAAATTTCAGATCAGCTCTATAAGGAGTTCAAAGCCTATGTTTTAAAACAAGAATTTGAGTATAAAACCGCAACCCAAGAGCATTTAGAAAAGGTGTTTGAAACTGCAGAAAGAGAAGGGTATGACGCAAAAATCAACGGTGAATATGAAGCCTTGCTAAAAGTGTTGAGCGCTTCTAAAAAGGATGATTTAGATTTATTTCAAAATCAGATTAAGGAACTGCTTTCTAATGAGATTGTTTCTCGCTATTATTATCAAGAAGGTCGTGTAGTGAATGCTTTTCAAGAAGACTTACCGCTAAAAAAAGCAATTGAAGTACTGAACGATGCTGCACTTTATAACTCTATTCTAAATCCAAAGTAAAGGAATGCTGGATCGTTTATTTGGCTTTAAAATTCATGATTACCTTCAAGCGTTGGGTTTGTTTATCCTCGCTTTTGGGGTTTCAATGAATAAAGTTTTAATGTCGATAGGAACAATATGGTTAGCTGCAAACCTATTGTTGAAAGCGGATTTTTCTGGATATTGGGGGAAATGGAAAAATAACTTTGTATTTTGGTTTACTGTCTTAGTTTTAGTGCTTCATTTAATCGGCTTGACATATACTGAAGATTTGAGTTATGCTTTTCGTGACCTCAATACAAAACTCCCTTTATTTGTTATTCCTGTTGCGCTGATCGGATATCCTATTCAAAGCCGTTTTTTTAATATCATTCTTTATGGTTTTCTCACCTCCTTATTAATTACCTCAGTGATTAATGGTGTTTTTATGATGAATAACGAAGCTGAAGATTACCGAGATTTCTCATTATTTGGCTCTCATATCCGTTATTCTTTATTGATTGTAACAGGAATCTTAGTTGCTGTTTATTTATGGACGATCAATAAAAAACTTTGGTTTCTTTATTTGATTTTAATCTCATGGTTTTTATACTATACCCTCACAAGTCTGGTTTTTAGCGGATATATTGCTTTGGTCTTTTTGTTTTTCGGATTCTTTATTTTCATCATTCGAAATCAAAAATCAGTTTGGTTACGAAGGCTTACTATACTATTCTCCATAAGTCTTATTACCCTAGGAAGTCTCCAATTGTATAATTACTTCCTACCGAAAACAGAAGCATTAGTTTTTGGGGATCTTCCGAACAATACTATAAATGGAGACACATATTACCATGACACAACTGCGCTTTGGTTCGAAAATGGACATCATATTATGTCTTATATTGCTGGAAACGAACTTATAAGTGCTTGGGGTGAACGATCAAATTTAGATCTTCAAACCGAAGTTGAAAAAGGATACACTTTAAAAGATGTTTTGATTCGCTATATGACTTCAAAAGGCTTAACAAAAGACAAGGAGGGCATGCTTCAAATGACGGATCAAGATATTAAAAATGTAGAAAACGGAATACCTTCTGTCATTTATAACTATGGAATGGTTAAACGAAAAATCTTAGAATTAAAAAGCGAGGTATTTCATTATACTATTGGTGGAGATCCAGATGGAAACTCTTTGTTACAAAGATTAGAACATTGGAAGGTGGGGAAGGAAATTATAGAACAAAACTGGTTGTTTGGGATAGGTTCAGGAGATATCCAACTTGCTTTCGATGAGCAATATAAACAATCTAATACTCAGCTTGATATCGAAAACTGGAACCGTTCACACAATCAGTTCATGACGTTTTGGATCACTTTTGGAATTGTTGGATTTATTCTTTTTACGGGGTTTTGGTTTTGGTTTTTGGGAAAAAACATAAGGTTAAACAATCTTTTAGGAATAGGCTTTACATTAATAGCAATAGCGTCTTTTTTATCGGAAGATACTATAGAAACACAACAAGGAGTGACTTATATCGCGCTTTTTTTAGGACTAACCAGCATGATGAACAGACCTTCTTTTTCAGAGGAAATTCACAATTGAAAATATGAGTTTATCAATAGTATTTGCGCTAGTTTCATTGTTTGATTATATTTAGAGCATCAAATTATTACATATTTATTTCATTTAGAAAACACACACTAAAATGGCAACAGTATTTGAAACACGACTAATCGGAAACTTAGGTAAAGATGCAACAGTCCGAAATATGGATAGAGGAGTAATCGCTATCAACTTCCCAGTAGCTCACAATAAAAATTGGAGAGACAAAAAAACCGGGGAATCACGAACAAAAACAACTTGGGTGAATTGCACCATATGGAAGAAAGAAGGCTCTAATATGCGTATTCTGGATTTTCTTAAAAGTGGAGCCCTAGTTGAATTAGTAGGTACTCCTTATGCTAAAGCTTTTCAACAAGAAGATGGGACGATCAAAACAGAAATTAGATTAAATATCGCCAAAACGAATATTTTAAGATCGAGCAAAAGTACAAGCCCATCTTCAGATGATGAATTCAATGATGAAAACAGTGATGAATTGTATGGGGGAATTGATGACTATACATTAAATGAGGAGGATTTTTAATTTCCTTTTGTTTTAAAAAAATCAACTTTTATTACACATCTGTTAATTAGTGGTGTTTTTTTTGGTGTTTATCGGATTGGTTGTATATTTGGTCTAAAATTTATAATTATGAAAAAAATGATTACTTTACTAGGAGTGTTTGCATTATTAGTTGCAGCTCCTTCATTCGCACAAGAAAAAAGTGTTGAAAAGGCAAAACTTACTAAAACTGAACCTGTAGCTATTGAAAAGCAAGAGATAACTACT
>Ga0209075_1004119_pt1 | contig 11767 bp, 8 predicted proteins | sample Stecom2011_FD_187523 | JGI IMG/M metagenome (GOLD analysis project Ga0209075, IMG submission 187523) | Agricultural soil microbial communities from Utah to study Nitrogen management - Steer compost 2011 (SPAdes) (version 2) | ecosystem: Environmental > Terrestrial > Soil > Agricultural land...
AGTCGTCAACGATATTGCTTTCCAAACAAACCTGTTGGCTCTCAACGCAGCGGTGGAAGCTGCACGCGCCGGCGAGCAAGGACGGGGTTTTGCCGTAGTCGCGGCGGAGGTACGGAATTTAGCCAGTCGGACCGCTACTTCCTCCAAAGAAATTGAGGACCTGATCAGTGAAAGTGTAAACCGGGTGAACCGGGGAAATGAAGCAGTACAACGTTCCGGGGAAATTCTACAAAAAATTTTACAGAATACAAAAAAGAATTCTGATGTGGTAATGGAGATTGCTTCCACTATGGAAGAACAATCCTCCTCGTCCGCACAAATTACAAACGCCATTGAACAGTTAAACAAGGTCACTCAACAAAACACCGCGTTGGTGGAAGAGATCACCTCTTCCAGTGAATTATTAAACACACACGCCACCGAGCTTGCCCAGATGCTACAGGCCTTCAAAATTAATGGGCAGCGGCAGAGGAAGAGACAGTCCAGTAATAAACAGCAGGATAAGCAAAGGGATAAACAGACAACAATTAAGTCTCATGCGTATATGAATGCAATTACTCCCAAAAAGCAGGAATCCAACACTACTGAGACACTAATCGGTGATGATTTAGAAAAATTCTAGCAAACTGGGGATGGTTTAGTTCCTAGATAACTATGACCGTTTTGCGCTTCACTCTATTAGTCCGGGATCATTGGATCAAACTCCTTATCCCGGAACGAAAGAAGCGCCGTAAAACTAATTAACTTAGCTTTGCGGCGCTTCGATCGTTTATAGCACATATATTGGTTTGGTTTTATTAAGTCTTGTTCAACCTTGACCTAACTCACCTGGGTTTTAGCTTTATTTGCAGTCAACAGTTTAATGACGTAAAGCACGCCGAACATCATGAGCAGAGAAACCGGGAGCACAACCCAGGCGGACTGGACCAGACCGGCCAGGATGTAACCTACAAAGGAGACCGCCGCCACAGTCAGCGCGTATGGAAGCTGAGTCGAAACATGATTAATATGGTTACACATTGCCCCGGTAGAAGACATAATAGTTGTGTCGGAAATCGGAGAGCAATGGTCGCCACAGATCGAACCGGCCAGACAGGCTGAAACAGAAATTACCAACAATTCAGGGTTTAGGCCGATGGCGACTACGATCGGCAGCAGGATGCCGAAGGTTCCCCAGGAAGTGCCGGTAGAGAAAGACATCCCAACGGCCACCACAAAGACGATCGCCGGTAAAAGAATTTGAAGGCCGGCGGCGCTGCCTTGGAAAATGCCGCTTACATATTCTCTCGCCCCCAGTAGACCGGTGATCCCACTCAATGTCCAGGCAAATGTAAGAATCAGAATAGCGGGAACCATTGCCTTAAACCCATCGGGGAAACAAACCATGCACTCATTGAAGTTAAGGACTTTCCGGAGGAGAAAATATATAATAACCAGGATCAGGGCAAGGGAAGAACCTAGTGAGAGTCCAAGGGAAGCATCACAATTGGCAAAGGCGTTGACAATATTTTCACCTTCAAGAATCCCACCGGTATAAAGCATCCCCAAGATGCAGAGGGTGATCAAAATAAGGACCGGGATCACCAGATCAATGACCTTTCCTTTTCCCACCGGTACCTCGGTATCCTGGCCTTCAAAGGGACGATCGGGCGTTGTATAAAGATCGCCGTTTAATACAGCATTCTCTTCATGTTTTCTCATTGGTCCATATTCGATGCCCATTAACGTAATGAAAATAATCATACCCAGGGTCAAAAAAGAATAAAGGTTGTAGGGTATGGCTCGAATAAATAGATCCAGACCATTGTAACCTTCCACTACACCGGTCACCGCAGCAGCCCAGGACGAGATCGGCGCAATCATGCAGATCGGCGCGGCGGTGGCGTCAACAATATATGCTAGTTTGGCCCGAGAAATCTTGTGTTTGTCCGTAATCGGTCGCATGACGTTACCAACGGTCAGACAGTTAAAGTAGTCATCCACAAAGATCAGAACCCCCAGACCAAAGGTGGAAAGAAGCGCGCCTTTTCTGGTGCGGATTTTTCGTCTGGCCCATTCGCCATAGGCGGCGGAACCCCCAGCCTTGTTCATTAGACAGACAACCGTTCCTAATACAACCAGAAAAATCAGGATGCCCACGTTCCAACCGTCGGCGAGGGAAGCGATGAAGCCTTCATTAAAAATTGTATCGTAGGCGGTAATCGGTTTGTAGTTTGCATGGAGCAAGGCTCCACAAATGATGCCGATAAAGAGTGAACTGTACACTTCTTTGGTAATCAGCGCCAGGGCAATGGCAACAAGTGGCGGTACAAGGGACCAGAATGTGGCAAATACGTTGCTCTTATACCCTTCGGCCGCCGCGTCCTCAGCAAAAGCCGGTAAGGCAAAGACCATGATGATCGCTGTCAAGACAAGCAGCAATGTGCACCCGCGCGTGATCAATTTTCTCCGATTCATAACAAACCTCCCAATTCAGTATTTTGTTTATAAAAAAACATGAAGCGTCGAGACGCCTCATGTTTTCAACACACGATAGCTCTCCACTTAGGAAGTGACAGTCCGTTGCATCTTTTGCAACAGCCCAGCAACGGTACCTTCTGGCCGATAACCGTAACTTCGGCGGTTATTCTTTTCATCTGTTACAGCGCCAGACCATGAATAACAGATTACTCGTAATAATCGCGCCTCTATCGAACTATGTTTATATGATTTTAACAAAACCTTAATTAAGGGTTCTCTATTTTGTCAGATTTTCCTACCTGTTAATATAAATTACCGAATAATTAGGGAGATCCATTCATTGTCACAGTGTCACGAATCTTTTATAACGCAATAAAAAACATAGTCCCCAAAAAATAAATGAATTACTAGCCGCCGCTCTTTTCTTTGATTGAAACCACCGTGGACAGCCTGAATGAGGTCTTCTAAAAGCCGGATTACCCGGCTTTTAGATCTTCGCAACAGGGAGAGATGGACTTGTCCGGGCGCCCCAGCCTTCAATCCCAAAATTTCAAGAGATTATATGGCCACACTCTGCTCATATTCTTTATTTCTGCTCAACAGATCAAAATAGATCACTGTCAACGGGGCGTATATGGTTGACCAAACAATGAAGTTAACAAGAAGGAAGAACAATCCGGTGATAATCCCCCCTATTATACTGGTCTGACCCACCAAAACAAACAGCTTGTTCCCTAAAGTCCTCAAAAGGCAACTTATACCATAGATGATTAAGTAAGAAACAGCCGTGATCAGAAGCATACGCAAACGGTTTCCGGCAGGAAGCGTAACCGACCGGATAAGGCTAGAAATTGCGCCGCGTTTTTCCATAGTGAGTATTACCGGTGTCAGGCAAAAAAGATAAAATAATAAAAATGATCCCACATGAACTAGGATGGTCTGGACAGGATGGGTATAAATATTAATATTGTCGCCTATCAAAAACATGTAACCCGCAACAAATATTAAAAGAAATATGATACTAATTAAATACGCCCGGACAAAAAGCCATCTTTTTCCTTGTACACCCTGATAGGCGTAGTAGCCGCCGATATTTCCTCCATGTAATCTGACCTGGCAGAGGTTAACGAGTCCGTAAGTATGATTACTTAACACCCTAAGGGTGACAAATAATAATACAAGAGCGCCGATAGGTGTTACCCCAGCGGGGCCAACGAGCGCGAAAGTAAAGTCCTCGGTAAAACAGCTATAAAAAACAAAGTGTTCGTGGAATATAAGTACTCCCAGTAACAGCAGGCCCAATAGCGGTAGAATTGTTAAAATGTTCACCCATATAAAGCCCAAAACATTCTGCTTAAGAATGGAGAAAGAGCTAGCAAGAATAGGTCTAACCTCCATTGGACTAATTTCTCTTAACATTTAAATCCACCCCTTTCAAAATTTTACTCCGCCCATATTCAATCAATATAAATATATTATTATTAATTGTCAAAAAAATCAACCAATAGAGGTGATTAAGGTAAAAAAAACCGCCCGTCATACAACGGGCGGTCTTACTCTTTGTCTTTAAACTTTTTTTGATTAAATCATCGTCTATTATGCTATTATGCCATCAATTCTTTATCACGCGCAAGCGCCCTCACTAAAGCATTATCAAGCATGTCATAGACGGCTGCGGCAGTAACCTGAGGAGAAACTCCTGGATACGGTCGGATCTCATAAGAGATTGGCAGTTTATTTTTTGCCTCCGCCCGGATAAATCCTAATTCCAGCATCTCGCTCATGAGGTTTACCAGATCAGTAAAGCCATACACCCCATCCTGTATATCTAGGGGAGCATGCATATGTCCGTATAATTCATTATCCTTGTTCAACACCGCATTTCCTAAATGCACATGATAGAGGCCGACTTTTTTTGAATACCTCAAGGCATCGGTATAATCCTCGCCCATCAACGGAAGGTGGGCTGTATCGATCATCAGCTGAACATTATTACAGCCCTTTTTCTGCAGATCTTTAACAAATTCCACACAATCAAAAGTCGGTCCCAGCAACATCCTTTTGAACCGGTCCCGCTCAATAGGCTCCAGAATTATTGTAATTTTATATTGTTCAGCGTAAACCGCCGCTTGACACATGAAATCTTTAAAAAACTCCATTCTGGTTCCTCTTTCTTGTGCACCAGTATCTTTGCATGAAGGAAGCACAAAGATTTCTGAACCTGAATGGGCGGCAAAATCTATATGCCGTTTAATCAGAGCCAAAGTGCTGTCCCTAATAGTTTTATCTGCATTTCCCGCATCATACTGCGGATCTTGATATGACGGCGGGGCGTTATAGTTTGTGCTTTTTCCTGATTTTGTTAGCAGTTTCAGTACGTAATGACGGATTACTGAGTCTTCTGGAAGAAAGATATCTAAGGCCTCGTACTTCTCAAAATCACAGCATACTTTAAAGGCATCCAACTGCGCATCCTCGTTAACCAGTGTTTCCGGGAAAAGCATATTAACGCTGATTCCGGGTTTTGCATATTTTTCAATCATTATTAAAGCCTCGCTCCTAAAATAACAGATTTGGCAGCAACGTAGATAAGAACGGAACCAAAGTAAGAAGTATCAATACGAGCATTACCGTTCCTATACATGACATACACTCTCTGACATAATCCTTAAATTTAGTATTTAATGTTGATGTTGTTACAAATAATAAAGTGCCAAATGGTGGAGTGCACCCGCCAAGAGAAACATTAAGCACCATTACTATGCCAAAGTGTATCAAATCAATCCCAAAGCTCTGGGCGATGGGAGCAAGCAAGGGGGTGAGAATCATCAATGAAGCGCTGCCTTCCAAAAACATCCCGACAATAAGCAGGAAAATATTAACGAATAATAAGAAAATATATTTATTCGGACTGATATTGATGATGAATTCAGTAAGTTTAGTAGGAATGCGTTCCCAGTTCAAATAATAGCTAAAGGCCGCTGCCGCTACTACAATAAGCATGACAGCGCTTGTACTCTTTAAACCTTCAAGTAAAACTCCGGGTAAATCCCTTACTTTCAATTCCTTATACACAAACATGCCCACAAACAAGGAATAGACGACCGCCACTGCCCCGGCCTCCGTAGCAGTAAATGCGCCAAAACGCACACCGAGTATGATCACAAGCGGCAGCACCAGAGCCCATCCGGCATCAACAATTATCTTAATTGCTTCTTTAAGCTTAATCTTTTCTGTCCCGGTGGGAGCGTATCCGCGTTTTCTGGAGACCAGATAGACGGAGAACATCAAGGCCAGACAGAGAAGAAGTCCGGGCAAAATTCCGGCGGTAAACATCTTCCCCACAGATTGGTTGGCATATAGCGCATACAGTATTAATCCAATCCCCGGTGGAATTATTGTACTGATCACGGCTGTTGTTGCCGTTAAAGCACAGGTATATCCCGGAGAGTAGCCTCTCTTAATCATCTCTGTTCCCAGCAGTTTCGCTTCCATGGCTGCGTCGGCATTTTGCGATCCACAGATCCCACCCGTCAAGGTGCTAAGCACCACATTGGACTGGGCCAGGCCTCCCCGCATGCGACCGGTAATTATATCGGCAACATTCAATAACCTTCTGGAAATCCCGGAAGAATTCATAATCGTGCCGGCCAAGATAAAAAAAGGAACGGCAAGTAAAGTAAATGATTGCCCTGAGGCCACCATGCGCTGGAAGACCATATCCACCGGCAAAGCAGTATCTATTAACAAGAAATACGAAATTGCCGAAACAATCAACGAATAGGCAACGGGAATATTCAGTGCAAGTAATCCAAATAAAATCAAAAATGGTAGGTAGCCCATATTAATTCCCCAACCTTTCTAATGACTTTTCATCAATTCTCCGCTAAAGCGTCTTCGTTTTTCGTCTGATCTGACTTAATAAACTTCCACAAGTCAATTATTCCATAGATTACCATTAACCCAAATCCGATAGTAGCGGAGATATCTATCAGCGTATATGAGATTTTTAGTGTTGGCGTTCTCTTCATTCCCGCGGCTATAGCAAACTGATAACTTAAATGGGTCAAATATACATTAAATGCCAGTACCAACAACTTACCGAAAATATCCAGTATTTTCCGCACTTTCTTCGGCATAATGTCCACCATAATATCAATACTTATATGACTTCCGTATTTGGCACATACACTACTGCCAATGAATATACACCATACGAATAAAGCTGTGGCCAGCTCATCCGACCAAGTTAGCGGATTATCAAATATATACCGGGAAATTACATTGATAAAGACTACAATGACGACTAATCCTAAGCTGACAAGTCCGATGATGTCATCAACGTTTTTGGCTATCTTTCTTATCCACTTCATGCTCATACCCTCTTTGCTATTATATTTAGCAAGCAGTTGGAAAATCAGACTGGCACAGATTGAATTCAATAAATAACTATCTAATCCAACTGTGCCAGTACCACATTCACTTATACATGAAACATTAGTCTATAATCGACAATACTCTCTCATACAGTCCATCCGTCCACTGGGGAAATTTCGTGTAAACACCGGCACATGCTTCTTTGAAAGCCTGTGAGTCCACATCATTAAAGACTGCGCCTTCGGATTCCATGATTCTGATATACTCTTCTTCCATTTCAGCAGTTTTTTCACTGCACATCACACCGTATTTTTTCGCTTCTTTTTCCAGAATTTCTTGAGTCTCAGGAGACAATGAATCATACAGGGACTCTGACATATACAGGCCGAGGAAAGCGGTAAAGTGTTTTGTGGCGGAAAGGTTTTTCTTAACTTCATGCCACCTCATGGAGTGGATAGTCCCCAGCGGCGCTTCGGCGGCATCAATCACTCCGGAGGACATGGCGCCATAGACCTCACTCAGATCCAAACCGGTAGGATTACCACCCATGGCTTTTAAGGTCTCAATCCACATGGTGTTTTGCGGTACACGCACCTTCAGGCCGGTCATATCCGCAGGTGTTTTAACAACTCTGTCGGATACCAGGTAGCGGGCGCCGAAATACCAGTTATTTGCCAGAACTCTGATGCCTTTCTCCGCAGAAGCCTCAATCATTTCATCATGCCAGTCGCTGTCTGCCAGGGTAAAAATGTCGTTGTAATCATCATAAAGGAACGGCCCATTCATAATAGCAAAGTCCGGAACGTAGTCTTCCAAGTAAGATGTATCCGTTACCACACAAATATTTGAGCCACGCGCTGCCGCTTCGACCCCATCGGCGCTGTTACCAAGCTCGGCATTGGGATAAACCTCAACTTCCAAATCATCGCACTGTTCATTTACGGCCTCGGCAAAGGCCACTAGGCACTCATGATTAACAGAATCGGTAGTTCCATTATGAGAAACCTTCAGAATCGTCTTTTCTGTCTTTTCTCCACCACACCCTGCGAGCAAAGTTAGAAGCATTAATCCCATTAGTACTATTGATACAAGTTTTTTCATGTTTCTCCCTCTCTTTTTTTGTATTTTATTTCTGAATTTCCGGGTCCAGGCTTAAAGCAAGGTCCCGGAAATTGGAGACCACGTGTATTGTGGATTGATCAGCATCATGCTGACTGCCGGAATTCATGCTGGTTCTGGATAAGATTACTAGATCCTCTCCATCGATGTCCATGGAAGGATACATAAACGATTGTAACATTGTATCCGCCTTTGCAACAATTCCGGCGGGGATCCAATTTAAGGCATCAATCGAATACCAAAGTGATAAAATTCTTCGTTCATTCCCGGGGCCGCCCATGAACTCCGTCTTTTTTAACATGTTGTAATAGTCCAGAAGGTTCTGGGAATTAGTGGGTAGATTAGAAGCCATCCAAAACATTCCATTGGCATCATCTCTGATAATATTAAATTTGCACTGTCCACCCGGCAATGGATAATATTGTCTGAATTTCATGTAAAAGCCGTCTTCGTTGTCGATCACCTCAAATACTGCACAAAGATTTGCCGTTGCGTATTCATCAATCACCACGCGGGCCAGTGCAAAAAGTCTACCATTAATCTGGACAGTATTGGCTTCAAGTAGGGCATATCCCCCCGGCCAGGTGCTATTCCAGCCCATACTTGCCACGCCGGATACTAGTTCACCGGGTATATTGGGTAGAGTAATTGTCTCCGTATAACGCCAAGCGTCAGGATTCATTATTCCTTTTGACAAATCACCACAAATTACAGAAAGCCGCTTATGTCCTTCATCAAGACACCAATATAATTTATCATCCTTTATTACCATGCTGTTTTGACAATTCCAAAGCGGTAGATCAATTACTTTGACCGGATCTTCCCAAGTATATCCGCCATCACGGCTTACTGTGAAAAATACCGCTTCATGCTGATAATGTTGGGTAAATAAGTATATATCACTTCCCATAACGATCGGCGTCGCCTCCGCAAAAGGAAGAGAAGCAATCTCCAACCAGGTCTTTCCTTTGTCGGATGATTTAGAGATAACAACCTTTTCTGCTTTCCGCAAACGTTGATTTTCAATCTGAAAGTTCTTCACCTGCTGCGTTGCTTCCCCGCTGTCTGTTTTTTTCCTTGACCATAACGGAGAGAAAACAAGATAACTTCCATCGGAAAGCACAGCCATGCCCGGATCGTGGATAAAATAGTCACTGCTCGGAACCTTAAATGCCACAGTGTAGTCTTTCGCCAATTCAATGGGTTTTTTGCTCATAAAAACTACTCCTTAATAATAATTCATTGACATTTCCTAAAACTCATTGTATGTTTATTATAATTCAACATAGTTGAATTTACAATACCTTATTTGTTTTAATTTCTCAATCATACCTGGTAATACAGTTTTAAAAGCGAATATTGGGAAAGGAAAGACCTTAAAAATACTCAAAGACAGCCGTGACTATTGAAGCGCTAGGCAGGAAAGTTCTGTTACAAGGAGAAAAAGAATATAGAAATCCATTAAACATAGAATCACGATGAATCACGATTGAAAAGTAAGCGCACTTAAGCGGAGAAGAATTTCATGAATAACCTAAAATGAATCTTGTAGATTAGGAGGAGTGGATTCTTCGATCACAAATGTACCGGGCAGTAAATGCCTAAGGCAACCAGGTTTAAACCTGGTTTGTCCCGAATTTAAAGGCTTGATATAAGGATTCATAATATACATAATTAAAAGGAACTGGAGATAATATGAATAATATGGATGATATGAAAATCGGAAGCAAGATCAGACAGATCAGGGTACAAAACAATATGACTCAAAAAGAAGTGGCAAACTCATGTGCTTTTACAACCAGCTTATTGTCGAAGATTGAAAACAATGTAGTTTTACCGCCCATCGCGACTCTGCAAAAAATAGCCAATTGTTTAGGGGTAAAAATGTCATTTTTGCTTGAGGATACATCCGAACAGATCAGCGCGTCTCACATAAAAAACCCCCTGCACGAAGTAGAGAAATTCGTGAAAACAGAAAAGGGGTATTCTCTACTCCCGTTAGCCGGGGATTTTATTCAAAAAAAATTCCAACCAATGATTGTTTATTCAAATCATAAAAGAAAAATGCGAAACCAAATGCTGTACCATAAGGGTGAGGAGTTCATCTACGTTGTACAGGGCGCTATGATATTTATGGTTGATCATGTAGATTACCCCCTACAGGAGGGTGACAGTCTTTATTTTGACGCTGCAAAAATTCACGGGATTAAAAGCGTTCCCGATGAAGTCTATTACATCGATATATTATCTGATTAATTACACATAGAAAGAAATTGTTACGTGCTGGACTTTAGTGTCTTATGGTCACAACTAAAAGACCAGGTCAAAACAGAGCGTGCTTCGCCAGGTCTCCTCTTTCAGATCGTAAGCAAAGTACCCGCCGAAGCTGAATGGTTTGATCCCCAGGAGGTTTAATTCGCAAGCCACTCCGGAACCAACGGCATAAGCTGGTTCTGCATTACTAGATTCGTTATAATACGCATCAGCAAATTGGTACCAGGTAACCTCTTTCACCTGCATACACTGGAAGATTTCTATAGAATAGGGGAAGCTGTAGGTATAATCCAATTCCAGGGAGACTTGAACCAATTCCGGGTCGGAGCCGCTCTCCTGTTCGACCCCTCTGTATAACAAGTGATGGGCGAAGATCTCTTCTTTCCGGGTATTACTGGCGATCAGTTTCGGCTGTAAAGTCAAGCGCTCCCCCAGCGCCAGATCGATAGTTTGCCCATAGACATATTTCAGCTCTGTCTTCCCTTGTTGGCCGCTGGCACATGGGGTATAGATATCCCCTTCCACCCGCAGACTGCCCTTTCCCCTCTTCAGATCCACGGTTCCTCCGGTATGCAGATATTTCAGATCATCAGTCTCCATCCAGCCCACAGCGGCAGTAAAAGTAGGGTGATAAAACTTTAGGTCCAAGGCGTAGCCTTGACGCCGGTCGTTGCCCCTCTCTCCCTGATACGCCCGGGCGATCAGATCAAGGGCCGGGGTGAGCCGGATAAACCGAACTTGAGTCTCAAAGTAATCAAGGTCGTTTCCTCTGGTCAAGGCCTTCAGTTCCCAGTTTTTGTGCTGGAAGTAGGCCCCGTACTGTGTGGTTGAAATTTCCTCCGGTAAGAGGGTTTGCTTAAAGACCGAATGCTCTCTACCAATATAGACCAGGGGTTTAATCCGGGTAAAATCGTAGATCAATCGTTCGGCCTGTACATCACTGACCACCCTGCTTAGATCTGATACATCAGCCTCTTCAGACTGGATGTCGCGGGGGACGGATTTCAGCGCAGTGGATGTGTACGCCTGTGTTAGTGCCAGCGTCTGTATTTGCCCTTGCGTCTCGGCGTAGATATTGGTTTGATCCTGCCCACGCTCGCCTGTATGTAAGGGGATCTCTTTTTTCGCCAGGACTTGTTTGAGCTCAGGAATCAATTTTTGGGCTTCCCTGTAGCCCAAGTCAATAAATTCGGCGGCCAGATGATAATCCATAAAGGAATAATCCCCCACCATGCAGTTGATGGTGACGTCTGAATCCTCCTCAATGATCTCCCGGGAATTACTCTCTTTCATCAGATTAATGAACCTGGTCCAGGCACGGATCGGTAAATCGTAGGTATTGTACGGCAGTTCGTCAAAGGCCGTAGTGGAGATGACCACCTCCGCTCCAAGCGCCTTTGCGGTCCGGGCGGGAGTCAGTTCCAAAATCCCCGGATCCATCAGAAAAAACTCGCCCTGTCTCACTACAGGGAAAAACAGAGGAATCGCGTACGAACCTTGAATTTCTTGGGAGATGGGTCCGGCAGTATGGACATAT
>Ga0209075_1004120_pt1 | contig 11765 bp, 11 predicted proteins | sample Stecom2011_FD_187523 | JGI IMG/M metagenome (GOLD analysis project Ga0209075, IMG submission 187523) | Agricultural soil microbial communities from Utah to study Nitrogen management - Steer compost 2011 (SPAdes) (version 2) | ecosystem: Environmental > Terrestrial > Soil > Agricultural land...
GAAACAACCCAAACAAAGGAGCTTCTAAAGTCGCTCTTTCTTTGCGTGTTCAAATAGGTTTTGTGTTCGCCAAGCTTTCTGGTTTCGTCGGGGCAGGGGAGCCGATGAATCGGGAGGGAGAGGGAGATGTTGAAAACCACACTTTAAACGGTACTTAATTCCATCCAAATTTCTAATATTTGGGCAATCTATTTATTTATGGACAAGAAAGAAGCTGCTATACTAAATCAACTCGGGGAAAGATTACGATATTTTCGAAAGCTTAAAGGCTATACTAATTATGAGCATCTTGCTTATGATGTAGGTATTTCTCGTTCTCAATATGGTAAATATGAAAACGGGGGAAATATTAAATTTACAACCCTTTATAAAATATTAAGTTTCCTAAATGTATCACTAAATCAATTTTTCTCAGATGGCTTTAACGAAGAAAAAGTTTAGGGACATAAACTTCCCTTCAACTTATAAGTATAGTTCTGATTCTGAACATATACCCCTAGAGTTTTATCTTGACGTTTTTCCTGTCGCTAAAAAAGTAGATTTACTACTGGGCTATTTTAGTACGAATGCATTTAAAGTACTTGCCTCAGGATTTGCTCAGTTTATTTACAATGGTGGATCAATGCGAATTGTTACAAACCATATTTTAAGTCAATCGGATAAGGAAAACTTACTGGGCTCAAATGAAATTGATGACGATGACATTGTCATCAACATATTTGAAGACATTGAAAAGCTTACATCTACAATAAGTGAGCATGGAAGACACTTTTTTGATTGTCTAAAATATTTAAAGTCCAAAGGCAGATTGGAAATTGTTCCAGTTAAATTCAATGGTGTTGACCTAGCACATTGTAAAAAAATGATTCTTTTTGATGGAGATGATTACATCTCTACAGATGGCAGTATAAACTTTACACTTTCGGCACTGACGAGAAATTCTGAAAGCTTTGAAGTAAACGCACCTTGGGAAGGAGCAATCTTTGAAAACCGAACAAAGAACGAGAAAGCTAATTTTGAAGAAATAGTTACAGGAAAACATCCCGATTATAAATATTTGAAGCAAGATGAAGTTGAATCGATTATAGATGAGATAGGGCGTACAAAAGAAGAGCTGGAGTTGATTGAGGATTCATTTAACTTGGACTTTTCGAATATGGCGAATAAGGTTAAAAGGCTTATTGAAAATAAAAAATCCTATTATGAGATAATAATCGAGGAAATAAAAACGAGGCCGAAGTTTCCTTTTGATAAACCTAGAGATTATCAATCATTAGCTTATGAAAAATGGGTTAGGAATAAAAGACAAGGTTTATTCGCAATGGCTACAGGTACAGGGAAAACAATTACTGCTCTAAATTGCATCGTAGAAGATTTTAATCTTTACGGCTATTACAAATTTATTGTACTTGTTCCTACAATAGCATTAGCTAAACAGTGGGCAGATGAAACTATAGAAAAATTTAACTTTTTAAACACTATAGTCTGTTCTAGTAAAAACAATTGGCTATCTGAATTACAGCAATATGGTAAAGAAATAAGGTTAGGTATTAACGAAAGTGTATGCATAATTGCAACCTATGCTACTTTTAGAGGTCAAAAGTTTCAATCATTAATTACTGGTAATTTTAAAAGTGAATTAGATAAGTTTACTCTAATCGCTGATGAGGCACATACATTTGGAGCCCCTAAATTATTAGAAATTTTACCAAATACAATAAATAAAAGAATAGGACTTTCTGCAACTCCAGAAAGAGTTTATGATCCTATTGGAGAAGAGGCATTGTGTCATTTTTTTAATGCCTTTGGACCTGATTACACTTTTTCATATAACATGAAAACCGCTATTGATGAAGGAATTCTTTGTAGGTATTTCTATTATCCAAAATTTGTCGATTTAAAAGATTATGAGTTGGAAGAATATAATATGTATACTAAAAAGCTGTACCAATACATTGATTCCAAAACTGGGAAATATAAAGATTTACCAGAGGTTAATAATTTATTAATAAGGAGAAAGTCTATTATTCACAAAGCTGAAAATAAGACGGGTTGCCTGTTACGCATAATAGATGAAATTGGACCAGAGAAATTTAGATATGGATTTATATATGTTCCTGAAGGTAATTCATATAATTATGAAGAAGTGGATGAAAGTGATTTTGATATTGATTCTGAGAGAATTATCGACTTATATGCAAAGAAAATCTATAATAAATTTGGTTTCAAATTAAGAAAGTTTTTAGGAGAAACCAAGGATAGAGACATTATTCTGGATAGGTTTGAAGATGGTGATTTAGATGTTTTACTAGCAATGAAATGTTTGGATGAAGGGGTGGATGTTCCAAGGACTCAATACGCCATTTTCTGTTCTAGTACAGGAAACCCACGACAGTATATCCAAAGAAGAGGAAGGGTTCTTAGAAGTCATAAAGATAAAAAACATGCATATATTTATGATATGATTGTTAAACCGCCAATTGACCACACAATTACTAATAGTAAACAAGTCAATGCTGAAAAAAATATTTTAACATCTGAACTGAAAAGATTAGTGAACTTTGCTGCTCTATCAGAGAATAAAATAGAGACTCTAGAATTAATAGAAGACGTAGCAAATCATTTTGGAGTTGATGTTTACGAATTGATTAATAATGAAATAGATAAGTATTAAATATGAAATCCTTAAATGATAGTTTAAGAGAAGAGTTTTACGCTATTCTCAAAGAAAATGATTTTCAAGAAAAAATTAAGAAAGATTCTTTAGATGAAACCTTAATAGATAAAGCTTTTGAAAAACTTATTGATAACAAAGAGATTGGATTAATTGACGATGACATTAATGATGCAAGGTCTCAATTTCAAAATCTAATTGTTAATCAATTAAAAGATATGGAAAAATGAAAATAAAATCAGTAAAAATTAAAAATTTCTTTTGCTACCTGGATGAGGTTGAGTTTTCCTTTGGTGAAGGTTTAAATATTATTTCAGCCTCAAATGGAGGTGGTAAATCGCAGCTATTCAATGCTTTTTATTGGGTTTTTTTTAATCAAATCTATACAAATATTGGAGAAAATAGTACGAAAAAGAAATGGAAATCAGTAGACGACATTATATTATGTCCAGATTACTATATAACGAATTTAGACGAAGGAGAAACCATTGAAACTTCTGTAGAAATTAAACTAGTAGCACCGCATTTTAAACCAGGATTTGATAAGGAAACTGATAATGTTCATTATACCTTTAGAAGGGTTATTCATTATAAGAAAGAAAATGGAACATTAAAAACATGGACAAATTCAGGTTTGCAAATCGAATATAACTATGAAAGTGAAACACATTTTGCAGATAAGGTTGAGTTAGAAGGTCTTCTAAATTCTATTTTCCCATCAAATCTTAGAAGATTTATGTGGTATCAAGGTGAGACTATGGATGAGCTATATGATTTTAGTAATAATATAACCTTAAGAAAAGCTATTGATGGAATTTCATATTACCCAATTTATGATTCACTTCATAAAGTAGTAGAAAAATCGTATGAAAATATTGGTCAAAAAATTTATAGAGAACAAAAAAAAGACAATAAAATAAGTAAAGAACATGACAAAATTATTGATGAAATTTATGAAGTTCAAAAAAACCTTAAAATAAAAAAAGAGAGTAAGCTCAATTATGAAAGTGATATAAATGATCTGGAAGATAAAATCACTAATATAGAGCTGAAGTTATCTGGATTTGATCATTTTATCAAATTTAAATCAACACTTGTTGATTTAGAGTCAAAACTTCTTCAAACTAAGAATGAAATTGATTTTATTGAGCATTCTACAAAAGATGATTTAATTACAAAATGGATGCTAAACGGATGCGAGGAAGTCATTGAAAAGTCTCAAGGTAACCTTGACAAGCTAAATCAGTTTATCCAAGAAATAAGTGAAACAGAAAATCCTATTCCAATTAATTTACCTGGTCCTGAGTATATTGAGCGAATGTTAAAGGATAACATATGTTATATTTGCGAAAGAAAGGTTGAAGAAGGTACTGAACCATATGAAGCCTTAAAAAAAAGAATGTATGATTTTGAGATTAATTTAAAAAATAGAATACTTAGTGATAATTATCAAGACTTAAATAGAGCAAAGAGAAGAATTCTAGGTGATTTACCTAAAATTAATGATGATATTGATTTAACCGAAAAAAAGAAAAAGAAGCTTTTAAAGAATAGAAACTCTTTAGCTAAAAAGATTGACAATCTATATACTGAAGTAGGAAGTGAAAATAGAGGGCAATTAGATGATGGGGCATATACAGCTAGTAAATTAACTAATCAACTTCATACATACAATAAAGAGGTTAAACAAAAGATGAGGCATTTACAGGATACATCTAATGCGGTTACTAGTTTGGAATCTCAGTTGAGAATATTAAATGAAAAAAGTGATTTGTATAGTAAAGAAGATGGAAAACCAGTAAGCGTCGAAGAAAAAGCAAAAACTTATATTAAACTATTTGTAGATTCTATAGGTTTATTAAAAACCAAAGCATACGATAAATTAATTAATGAAATTGAACTAGAAAGTAATAGGTTATATTCTCTCTACCTGGGAAAGAAAGAGCAAGGGAGTATTGTGATTACAAAAAATGGTATTCGGATTTCAGATAAAACAACAGGAGAGTACTTGTCTAATTTAAACGCAGGTGAACAGGTAGCAAGTAACCTTGCTGTGGCCAATTCCTTCTTGTCTTTGAGTGCTTTAAAAATGAATAAATCTTATCCACTAATTGCAGATGCACCGACTTCGGATTTAGATTATGCTAACACATATAATTTAACAGTGAATATTAGTGATTCATTTGAACAAATGATAATAATGTCAAAAGATTATACCCAATTTAGTGATAAACAAATCGAGGACTTAATTGGCGAGGCAAATATTTCTAACTTCTATATGGTATCAAATGAATTAATCGATCCGAATGGTGACAATTCAAGGACAAACAAAAAATCTAATGTTGTTAACTATACAAAGAATTAAATATGAAAGAAAAACTTCTACAAGAAATAAATACTAAAGGAGTCCATTATGGAGAAAATTGTAAAAAAATAATGGATTTATTTAGCCGGCAAGAGGAGAGAGGAGTTAACATAACTAAGAAAGACGACAAGTTTTTCTCAATGTTATGGCAAGCTTTTGCATGGGCAGCAATAATAGGTTTTAGAAGTGGGAAACGAATTTCTGGAGCAGATTTAAAACATAAAACATCTTTTAAATTTCAAACTATTATGAATTCTTCAGAAAGAATTGGTAATGGTCTTCTTCTAATGGCTTTGGGTGAAATTGAAGGTGAAACAGCAGAAGAGTTACTGGATTCAAGAAAGCTTTTGTCAATTATTGGTGAGTTTGCAGAGGGAGGAGCGAAACATGTCTTAGAATTAAGAGAAACACCAGGTATGGAAACAAAGTTTAATTATTCTGATGACTTCTTTTTGGAGATTTATGAGAGAAAAGAAAGTCTACATTAAGTTCAACTGGTACATCGAGACATATTGAAATTCATAAATATACAAATTTTGGCTGCTCTCATTTTTTGTGAAAATTGAATTTATATAACTTATGGTGATAATAAAGTTGGTTTATTTCCAACCTTATTATTACTATCGAATCAAAATAGTTTAACACAATATTTAAAATCAAATACTATTATTTTCTTGAATTTGTTTTTAACCAATCGATAAATTTAGAATGGGGGCCATTCTCTTGTGTAAATTCTTCTTTAAAATCCGTATAATTATTTGTATCAAAATATTCAACACTTGTAATAATAGCCTCTTTTATATTAGAAATAGATGAAGCCCCAGAAGTTCTTCCAAATGGTCCGTCCTTAGAAAAATTGACATTTTCTAATCCTTTCAGTTTTAATTGAAGTTCTTCTTTAGAGAAGTTAATAACTTTTTCTGCATTAAAATTACATTCTTCAATGAAAAGTTTTACAAAAAGTATTTGCATCACATTTATTAAGGCACCGACCCCTAGTCCAAGTGAAATAATGCTAGTTTCAGGTTTGTCCCAATCATCTTTAATTGCTCTTACAGCATTGAAGAATCTCATGATAAATCTAATGATATCAATATGTTTTTCTTTGTCGAGGTAGTAAAATAAAAAAAATTGGAGAGTTGATACTTTTTATTGCATTTTTATTTAAAGTTTTTAATAACCAATCAACTAAAAAAGCTTGTGAGATCGAAAGTAGTCTCTTCTCTTCTGATGTAGCCGCTTTTGGTTTTACACCAAGCATTTTAACTCTGTTGTGAAACGGGCTTGCGTCTAATTCATTCATTATTTTAACAACATTATGAAGGAAGGAAATTTCCGTAATATCTTGACTGAATTCACCAGTAAGTTGATATAACAAAGATTTGTTGACAGGCTTTTGTTCATAGTTTATAGTGTAAAATTGACGAGCAACAACTGACCGATCAAAATCAATTATAAACGCAACTAATAGTTCGTAGTTTGACTGTACCTCTTTTGAAGCATGTTTTAAGCCTGATAGTCGATGCTGTCCATCAATAACCAGAATCGTATCTAATTTTTTAGGTATTAATAAATAAGGTTTTCCAGCGTCAACATAAAAAAAGGAGAGATGACCAAAGTCTATTTGTTTCCTTTTTATGTCTTCAATTGAAGTATGTTCATTTATATCATATTCTGAAAAATCATTAATTAAATCACAAGTTGCAATTATAGTATTTGGAAAAAACGCAATATCCTGCTCATTCAGAAACTCTTTGATTTCTTTTCAATTTTTTATTGTCAATCATAAGTGATTCGTTTTTAATTTAAAAATTTGAGGAATAAAATTTAGTACAATAGATTATTTATAGGGTTCAGATTAGTGCTATCACTCAACCTCTCCAACCCATCATCCAAATGTAATTTAACCAATCTCCCCAAATTTTTATCATTTCTATGAATTCCATATAAATTACAAATCATTCCCAAATAAATGTTTTCATAATCACCAAATAAGACTTTACGAGAATATTCTTTTCCACCTGAGTCAGCAAGGTTCTTTAAACTTAATTTTTTTCCTTCTTTCAAAGAATGTGCAATGGCCAATCGAGCAATAACATTTTCTGCACCTAAACTGTGTTTGTTAGTGAGTTCAGTAACTAGCTCCTTATTTTCCTTGCTGGTTCTAATGTGCGAGATCATGTGTTTGTAGATTAAATTTCTTAAATAACTCTTTAGGATTTACTTTTTCTATTTCGGAAACACCTTCTAGGTTTTGAATAAGGTATGTGTCATTTACACTAGGTAATAAAGAAGTATACTCCTTTTGTGTTAGTTCTTTTTCTAATAATGGAAAAAGCACCACTTGTTCCGAAATAGTTGGATAGAATTGCTCTAAAATGTTACTTGAGTGCTCCAAGTCAAACTTCTGTAACGGACTATCTATAAAAATAGGGAATTCAATTTTAGATTCATCTACTAATGCCTTTAATAGGGCAGTAGCGTATAATTGCTGCTCCCCTTTTGACATTGAGTCTTTGTCTCTAACTTTACCGTCAGGTTTAATCAGCTCAATGTCCATTATGTCATTTTCAATTCGGATATTTACTCTTGATATAAAGTCTTTTTTATGCATTAACTTTTGTAGTCCAAGTAAGATGGACTTTTCAAGAGCATATTTCTTTTCTTCCTTGATGCGTATAGTTAATTTGTTTATTTGATCTAAAAGCTTCTGAGTGGTAACATATTTCTTCTGATCTATTTCAATAAGATTAAACTTCTTTTCATATTCTGAAAGTACTTTAGCGTTAGAATTGAATTCAGCTTTTAATTTTCCTAATTCTTGTAAAAGCTTTTCTTTTTTCTCCTGAGCTTTGTCAATAGCCTCTTTTAATTCTTCCTTATCCGCTCTAAGTTGTTGGGCAATTGGGTTTCCTTTCTTTGATTCAGATTGTTTTATCTTTCTATTTAATCTGCCAATATGTTGGCGTATATCACGTTCGCTTTTAGTAATCATTTCAAATTGTTGTTTGAAAGATGTGGTGACGTAATTATATGTTGCAATAATGTCTTGCGTTTCCTCTTCGGAATAATTTAAAAGAATCTCAATTTTATCTTTTGAAACATCTTTGAATCTTTCCTTTTCAAGTTCTGTAACAGCCTTTTCTATTTCTTTTTGATTTTCTTTAAATGAAGGGAGTTTCGCAAGTTTTTCTTTAATTGAATTTGAAAAAGTCTTTATCTCTTCTAGTACAAATTCACTATTTGCACTGATTTTCTTTGCGGAGATTTCTTTTTTGAGTTGTTCTACTAATAATGAAAATTGTTTTTCCGCAATAGCTAAAGGAACTATGTCCATTACGTCTCTGAGATGACTTCTTGCTTCAACTAAATCATTTTGCAGCTCACTTCTTTTACTTTTAAGTGCTAATAGTTCTTCAATAGTGATTTCATTTCCTTCACGAATGAGTTTTTCTTGAATATTGTCAATCTTAACCTGGTTGTTTTCTACACCTTGTTCGATTTCCTGTTGCTTGCTTTCGTTTAGTTCAATTAACTTTCTTAGCTCGTCATCTTTTTCAACCAGTTTGTCAAGTTTTTCTTTATTAACACCAGTAACACCTTCCCTTTTTAATTTTGTTAAGAGCGTATTTAGATTGTATTTTAAATCCTCATATTTCTTAATACCAAGAACTTCAGAATAAGCTCTGCTTAAACTTCTTAACTCGTTTTTCGTTTTAGCTTCAGCAAGCGAAACAATTTTTTCAGCATCAAAGAAGAAAAACTTAGCAATTTCGCGAGGTAAAATAAAATCATTGATGAAGATGTCATAACCAACTTCTTTGGTTAATTCATTTTCCTGGTCATCGATCAGAATTGATAAGCTTTCTTTGTTGGTTTTATAACTAAAAGAGCGTTTGATTATAACTTTCTTGCATGGAATGGATGGAATGAGTACATCAGCGAGTTCAAGCTCAACACTCATTTTAGCGTCCTTAATTTCTCCTGATTCAAATTTATTTACCACAGAATGGTTTACACTATCTTTCAAGTAGTTTTCATATCCACCAAGATTTTGGATATCGCGTTTATATTTGTCTTCAACTTGTCGCATTAAAGAACCATACATTACCCAAATGAGAGATGTTAAAAATGTAGTTTTTCCAAATCCATTCTTTCCGGCAATAATTGAAACGTTTTTTTTGTCATTTTTTGTAAAAACAACTTCACTATTTCCGTAACCTCTAAAGTTTTTTAAAACGATCTTATTAATCCTCATACTTCTCGCTTTTTACGAAATCTTCAATTCTTTTTTCAACATCGCTATGAATTCCATATTTAGAAACCAATAATGTTTTTGATTCTTGCAATGCGATTAAATTGTCGATTAAATTGTAATATTCAGGCTCGTCTTCACAAACTTCGCTTAGTATTCTTTTCTCAGTTTGGTTTAAAGTTTTTAGGTTATTTGTTGAGAGCTCTTTATTGAAAACTTTACGATAAATGTCACTTACAGTTTTATCAAAGAACCCATCACGGTTCCAGATTACTTGAATAGCAATTAATTCCTGATTCGTGATCAGTGTGATCTCAGGTTTTGATTTTTGTGTTTCTCTTTGAATTTCCAAGAGTTCCCTTAACAATTTCACCATGTAAGCATGCGTGTAGTTCCCTTGGTTATGACCATCTTCGGTAACAGCTGGCATTCCGTTTCTTCTGGTATTTGAACGGTTTTCACTAATATTTCGTCCTTCAACTAAGTCATTTCTGAATTTTAAAAGTGGAAGCATCCATTCTTCACCATTCTTCACAAGAGAAGACATTGATTTATCTTCCTTAACAACAGTACATGTCCAACAGCCAAAACGACTTTGGCCACAAGAGCTATGTTTCTTATTTGTTACAACTGTTGGACATTCGTAATCATCCGCACTTGCATCAGAATAAATTTGGAAAAGAACAGAGTTGTCAAATCCCCATGGAGATTCGACAGCATTGATTAGGTACCAGACCTCTTCAAGCATTAATTCTTTTATTGGTGAATAAACATAAGTATTTAAACTAGTTGGATGTTTTGAAATACGACTTCCTTCTTGCTCATGTTTTCTCATTGACCGTTCCCGCGTGGCACTCTCTTCGTATCGAGTTCCTAATAAGACTATAGCTTCACCTTTTTCATCAATTTGTTCATGTAGGAAGCTTGACGTTGGTCTAATTTTTAATCGATCTGTACACCATCTGAAAGTATTGTTAGGAACAGGGTATCCACGTCCAATAACATTAACCCAAAATGATTCATCTAATTTTGGAGTTGTTTTTTTTACAAATATTGGTAAATCCTGTTGTCTAGCAGCAACTTGAATTTTCGCTAGTACTTCATCAACATAAGTAGCAATAATTGGATTCTCAACCATCGTGTCATTGCAAACAACATGTACCGGTCTCTTTAATTGAAAAGGATTTGGAAAATCTTCTCTAATTCGTCTTAGAGCTATCCAAACAAGGGTTAGTAAAACTGTTGAATCTTTACCACCACTAAATCCAATAATCCAAGGTCTATCACTTTTATCAGCATAAGTATATTGATCAATGATTTCATTAATAATACCTTCTGCTTTTTTACTTTTGATTGGTAAGAACATATCAAAAAAATTTAGTTGTAAATATACTAAAGAAAGTTAGAATACTTTTACTTAGTAAGGTTGAAAAAAAGTTATGATGAAAGATAATAATTCACTATTTATTTAAATCTTAATTCTGTAACAAAGCATATAAGTTCCTCACTCTCCAACCTCCTCCCAAAAAAACTCCAACTCTCCAGGCAGTATTTTCATTTCAAAAAACAAACCCTCAAATATTTCAATAAACTCCAACACAGCGCTGAAGTGCTTGCGATCCAAATAAAAAATCACATCATGCTGCTTATGAATGACAATCATTTCATTGTTTCCAAAGGCATTGGCATCTGCAATAAATTGGGGGTGAGGACCAAGTCCGAACTTTAAGTTTTTGAACAGCCATTCTTTCGGATCATCTTGTGAAGCTTTTAAGCGCTGATATTCTTTTATTTCTTCTTTGAAATAGGCCTCTCTTCTGGTGTATTCAGTAATTTCATTTAGAAAATGATAGAAGTCTAAAAATGCATGAAGATTTATGATGAGTGGGTAAAGCGGATGGGCTTCTAGGTCAGAATTAGGAGAATAACTTATATTGTTGTCTCTATAATAAGTTGTGATTTCAGAATGGAAATCGGCATATTTTAATAGCCACCATTCAATCTTGTCCAAGCTCATAAATGGCGTGTCAATAAGTGATTCGAAGTCGTTTAGGTATTTTCCAATGTTGTCATTTCTCATGGTGGTGATTTTAGGTTTTAGTCTATTGTTTGAATGAAAATACAAAAAAAACATGAAATTCGCTATCTTATTCCCCGAAAATAAAATCCATTTGAAAAGGGTGGAGAAAATAAAATCAAAAAATTATTCACTGACATAAAGGGCGCTTGTGTAGATGAATAAAACACCCCTCAAAACTCATAACCATCTTACCAAAAGACGAACCGTCGGTAATTTCTAATGTCATAATCATATTTCATAATTCATAATTATTATATTTACCAGCATGAATACTACTCTTATAATTTCAACCTTGATTGTCATCCTTTTGATTTTCATTTGGGTGATCTACAATCAACTCATTACTGCAAGAGAATCCATCAATGAAGCATTGGCAGGAATTGATGTGCAA
>Ga0209075_1004121_pt1 | contig 11762 bp, 8 predicted proteins | sample Stecom2011_FD_187523 | JGI IMG/M metagenome (GOLD analysis project Ga0209075, IMG submission 187523) | Agricultural soil microbial communities from Utah to study Nitrogen management - Steer compost 2011 (SPAdes) (version 2) | ecosystem: Environmental > Terrestrial > Soil > Agricultural land...
AGCGCGGAAGGACAGCACCCGGAAGTCGTGCTCGAGGCCGGGCAGGTCCAGGGTGAAGTGGGCTTCATTGGCCAGGTTGAACATGGTGTCTCTCCCTGGTTCTCAGGTCGGCGGGGCTGATGTTCAGTCGTTGCATGCGGTACAGCAGGGTGCGTCTGGGCAGCCCCAGTTCCTGCGCGGCGCTGGTCTGGTTGCCCTGATTGCGCTGCAGGCAATCGAGCAGCAGGTTGCGTTCGACCCGCTCCAGTCGGTCGCGCAGGTTCATGCCTGTGGCCGGCCCGTTGTCGGCGGGCAGGTTGAAATGCTCGGGCAGCAGCAGGTTGTCCTCGCACAGCAGCAGGGCTCTGGCGATCATCCCCTTCAGCTCGCGGACGTTGCCCGGAAAGCTGTAGCTGCTCAGCTGCTGCAGGGTGCCTTCGCCCCAGCGGCAGGGGCTGCGGTGCAGGAAGCGGCAGGCCTCGTCGGCAAAGCGCAGGGCCAGCAGCGCGATATCCTCACCCCGCTCGCGCAAGGGCGGCAGGCGGATGGGGAAGGGAGTCAGCCGGTAGTAGAGGTCCTCGCGGAACAACCCCTTGCTGACCATGCTTTGCAGATCCTGATGGGTGGCGGTGATGATGCGCACATCCACCCGGCGGGTTTCGTTGCTGCCGAGCGGGCGCACTTCGCTTTCCTGCAGAAAGCGCAGCAGCTTGGCCTGCAGCGACAGGGGCATGTCGCCGATTTCATCCAGGAAGAGGGTGCCGCCATCGGCGCTGGCGATGAGCCCGGCGTAGTCCCGATCGGCACCGGTGAAGGCGCCCCGGCGATAGCCGAACAGCTCGCTTTCCAGCAGGTGTTCGGGCAGGGCCGCACAGTTCTGCACCACGAAGTTCTCGCTGCGGCGGGAGCCGTAGTCGTGGATCGCCCGTGCCACCAGCTCCTTGCCGGTGCCGGTTTCCCCGGTTATCAGCACTGTGACCGGGTTGTGCAGCACCTTGCCGATGAGCTGGTAGACCCGCTGCATGGCGGTGCTTTCACCGATCAGGCCGTAGCTGCGGGCCAGAGCCGTTGAAGGCGTCACTGCCGGGAGTGGGGGTGACGCCGGCTGATTGTGCTGCAACAGCTGCAGTTGCTGCAGGGTGAAGTTACCCAGCAACTGCAGGGATTCCTCGTAGGCCTGGAAGGCCTGACCTGCGCGCCCGGCCAGCAACAGCAGTCCGCTGACATGCTGTTCGCCGTCCTGCAGCGGCAGGCAGGTCAGGCAGCGCCACTGACCAGCATCGGCGGGCAGGAAATCCGTCTGATACAGGCTGCCATGCAGATCGTCGATATGCAGTGGCCGGTTCTGCGTCAGGCAATACTGCAGCAGCTGCTGGTCACGGTAGTCGCTGGACAGGGTGCCGCCGTCCCGGGAGCAGGAACGCCCATCCCGCCATTGCGCGGTCAGATTCAGCTGGGTATGGGTCACGTCCAGCAGATAGAGCTGACTCAGGGCGCTGCCGGACAGCGCACCCGCCGCCTCGGCCAGACCCTGCTGCAGTTCCCGATTGTCTCGGCTGCGGGCCAGCGCGGCGAAGCGGACCAGCAGCTGCTCGGCGTAATCCAGCGGCCGGCTCAGCTGGTCGAACAGCGGCGGCAATTCAAGCGAACTCACAGACCAGCGCTCCTTCGGCATCCAGGGTGGCGTGAACGTGGCTCAGGCTGGCGCCGGTGGCCATGCTGTCCAGCACCTGATCGACGATTCGCGGTTGCAACTGCTGGTCGATCAGGTAGTCGATCAGCCGCGCGCCGCTGTCGCCCTGCTGGCAGCGACCGGCGAAATGCTCGACCAGCGCCGGGCTGTGGCTGAAGCCCAGCTGGCGGCGTTGCAGGCGCTCGCCGAAGCGCTCCAGCTTGAGTGCGATGAGCTCCCGCAGCACCTGATCGTCGACCGGGTAGTAGGGCACCACGCGCATGCGGGCCAGCAGCGCCGGCTTGAAGTGGCGGCTCAGGGTGGGGCGTATGCTCTGTTCCAGTTGCGCGGCATCCGGCCGCTGGCCCCCGGCACAGAGCTGCATGATCTGTTCGCTGGCCAGATTCGAGGTCATCAGGATCAGGGTATTGCGGAAGTTGATCTCCCGACCTTCACCGTCATTGGCTACGCCCTTGTCGAAGACCTGATAGAAGACGTTGAGCACCTCGGGGTCGGCCTTCTCGATCTCGTCCAGCAGGATGACCGAGTAGGGCTTCTGGCGCACTGCTTCGGTGAGCATGCCGCCTTCGCCATAGCCGACATAGCCGGGCGGCGCGCCGAGCAGCCGCGATACGCTGTGCTTTTCCTGGAATTCGGACATGTTGATGGTGGTGAGAAAACGCTCGCCGCCATACAGCAGATCGGCCAGCGCCAGCGCGGTCTCGGTCTTGCCGACCCCGCTGGGACCCACCAGCAGGAATACCCCGGCCGGCGCATCCGGATTGTTCAGCCCCGCCGCCGCGGCGCGCATGGCGCGGTCCAGCGCCACCACCGCCTGCTCCTGGCCGCGGATGCGCTGGCGCAGATCGTCGGCGAAGCCGGTAACCCGTGCGCTGTGTTCCCGGGCCAGCTGGCTGAGCGGTACTCCGGTCCAGTGGCTGATGACCTCGGCCACCAGGCGCGGGGATACCTCGTAGCTCACCAGCCGCCGCTCGACGGGGATGCTCTGCAGTTGGCCCTGCAGCTGCTCCAGCTCGGCGCTCAGCTGCTCCAGTGACGGTGCCTGCGGCTGATCCGTCGGGCTGTCGGCCGGCGCGTCGGACTGGCGCCGCGCGGTGCAGCGGCGGCGCAGCTGCAACAGGCGATCCGCCAGTTCCCGTTGTTGCTGCCAGTCGGTCTCCAGCTCCTGCAAGGTGTGGCGGTTCCGGTCAATCTCCTGCTGCAGATGGTCGAGCTCGCTGCTGGCCACCGCCAGTCCGGCCTGCTGATCGCGCTGCCGGGCCTGGTGCTGACGTTCCTGCTCGGCGATCCGGGTGCGCAGGTCGGTGATGGCCTCCGGCGGCGAGGCGAGCCCGATGCGTACCCGGGCGCAGGCCGTGTCCAGCACATCCACTGCCTTGTCCGGCAGCTGCCGTCCGGCCAGGTAGCGGGCGGACAGCTGCGCAGCGGCAATCACCGCATCATCACGCAGGTAGACCCCGTGACCGGCTTCGTAGAGGGGGGCCAGCCCGCGCAGTATGGTGACGGCTTCATCGGTGGTCGGCTCCAGCACCTGCACCGGCTGGAAGCGTCGGGTCAGGGCCGGGTCCTTCTCGAAGTGCTTCTTGTATTCGCTCCATGTGGTGGCGGCGATGGTGCGCAGCTCGCCCCGTGCCAGTGCCGGCTTGAGCAGGTTGGCGGCGTCCGAGGTGCCCGGCTGGCCGCCAGCCCCGATCAGGGTGTGGGCTTCATCGATGAACAGGATCACCGGGCGGGCGGCGCTGCGAACCTCGTCGATCACCGCCTGCAGGCGACGCTCGAACTCACCCTTGATGCTGGCGCCCGCCTGCAGCAGGCCCATGTCCAGGGCCAGCAGGTCGACATCGCGCAGGGCCTCGGGTACCTCCCCGGCAACAATGCGCAGGGCCAGCCCCTCGACCACGGCGGTCTTGCCCACACCGGCATCACCGATGACGATGGGGTTGTTCTTGCGTCGCCTGGCGAGGATATCGATCATCTGGCGCAGGACCTGATCGCGGCACAGAACCGGGTCCAGACGGCCGTCCCGGGCCTGGGCTGTGAGGTTGTGGGTGAAGCGGGCCAGGGCGCTGTCTCCACCGGCGGCCGGAGCGCTGGCCGGCGATTCCTGCATGGCCAGAGCATGGTCAAGGAGCCTGTCGCTGCGGATGCTGTCGAGGGCCGGCTGGTAGCGGGTGCCGGCATAGCGCACCGGATTGCGCAGCAGGCCGAGCAGCAGTGCCGCCTGGTCCACCTGACTGCGGCCCAGTTCCAGGGTGGCCACCAGCAGCGCGTCCTGCAGCCACTGCACCAGCTCCAGGGCGAAGCTCGGGCTGCGGCCGCCGTCGCCCTCGCCGCGGGGCTGCAGGGCGCTGCGCAAGCCGTCGATATCCTGTTCCGCGTCCTCCAGAGCCTTCAGCAGCAGGCTGTCCGGACGCTCCAGCAACGCCAGCAGCAGATCCTCCGGCAGGACCTTGCCGGCACCCCGGCGCACGCAGCTCTGGGCGGCGGCTTCCAGGTCGCGGCGGCTGGGCGCATCGAGCGCCTGAACCAGTTTCTGAATATCCACGTTGATCATCTGTCAGTCCTTGATTCCAGAGGCCAGTGTGACTTCCGGGGGGTAGTCGGATTCGCCCAGCCAGCTGGTCCAGCCCAGCCGGCAGAGGTTGTCCCCGGCCAGAAAAAGCGGGTGAATGGCGTCCCGGCGCAGCTGCAGCCGCAGGTCATGGGCCAGGGGTGTGCGCAAACAGAAGCGCACCAGGGTCAGCAGCGCCGCATAACCCTTGCCACCAGGCAGGAAGTCATGGAAACGCTCCCAGTCCAGATCGCGGATATGGATGCGGAATTTGCCGCTGCGGTCGCGGATGCGGTCCCCCAGTACCAGCGAGCTGCCCAGCTGACTGTTGGCCCGGCCCAACCGGTTCTGCTGTTCCACGTCGATCTCCACCCGGCGTTCGACGCATTCCTCGATGTCCATGCCCGGGTGCTGGAAGTAGTAGCGCAGGGTGGATTCCAGCAGTGCCGCGGACTGCACGCGCATGCTGATCAGGCCCAGGTAGGGCAGCAGACGATTCCACTGCAGGTCGCCGGCCTCGCGCAGCGGCGCCTGACCCAGCCCGACCAGGGCAAACATGTGCGCCGAAACGGCGTCGCCGGCGCCGGGACGGTAGCGGCTCTGGTAGCGATACTTGCGCCATATCGGCAGCAGCAGCCGTTGCAGCCGATTGTTGAACAGGTCGAGAAAGTCCCGGGTGGTGATGTCCCCCGGAGCATCGCCCAGGGCCTGTTCACTGTAGAAGGTCGGCAGTGGAGAGGCGGAGCCGAACAGGCCGATCAGATTGATACACAGGCGCGCCCGCAGCTCCCCATGCTCATGCACGAACTCCACCTGCTCGATATCGGTGCCGGGAAACCCCATGCTCGGATTGGCCCGGAATTCCAGGTGCTCGTACAGCGCCTCCTCGCTCAGGCCGGGGTGGGCCTGGCGCAGGCGGTGCATTACCTGGCTGATGCCCTGAAACAGGCTGTATTCTCGAATGGTGCGGCCCAGACTGCTCAGAGCAGGGGCTGCAACCCCATGCGTGGCGTCCATTGGTACCGCTCTCCCTGGGTGGTTGTGACCCGCAACTCGTGGAAGGAGTTGAGGTTGGCGTACAGCGCAAAGAATTCGTTGAGCACGCTGGCGAACAGGAAGAGTTCGCCCTCGCTCAGATAGTGCTCGGCGTCCATCTCCAGCTCGGTGCGTATGCCGCGCACCGGCAGCCCTTGCTTGAGACGGTCGACATGCTGGTGCCGTATATGTTTCAGGCCATCGAGCCGGTGCTGCCCGATGCGCGCCGCGTGCTGATCGTGATAGCGCGGGAAGTCGTAGTTGCGCAGCATCGCCTTGAGTGCATCGACATTGGTCAGCGACAGGTAGTTGAGCGACATGTTGCTGATCAGCTTCCACAGGAAATCGCTGTCCAGGGGCGGTGCGTAGCTGGGGGTGACCGGACTGATGTTGCGGAAACCGAGAAAGTCCGGGGTGTCCTCGCTGAGGCAGCAGATGTCGCCGATACCCAGCTGGCTGGGCAGCTGGTGATTGGTGCAGGTCAGCTCGATGGACAGGGTCTCGTGGAGATCCTCGCTGCCGCCGCCGAAGCTGAGGAAGGTCTCCAGCCCCTCGCCGTGCAGGGACGGATACTGACGGAGGCTGTAGTGGGGCGCCGACACAGCTCCCTCGGTGCGGTTGTCGTGCTCGAAGGATTCGAAGGCGACGTACTCGGTATGCCCCATGCCGCCGGGCTTCCAGCCGGTGATCCGGTCCACCGAGTAGACCGCGCACTGGTGCTGCGGATATTCCGCCGGGCGCAGCAGGTAGTGGTCCTGTCGGCCATCAAGGCGGATGGGGACGGCATCGTGACTGAACAGGTTCGCCACCGGCGTGCAGTACAGACGCACGTTGTCCAGGGTCGGACTGATACGCTGGCTGCCGGTCTTGCGGATATGGCAGCGCAGCTCCAGACCGCAGGCCTGCTGGAGTAGTGCCGGATCGAGCCGGGTGAGACAGTCCAGCCCGGTGACGTCGACAAAGAGGAATTTTTCCTCGAAGGCGTAGTATTCCTGCAGGCAGCGATAACCGGTGAAGGTATTGACCGGGTAGGGGACCAGCCCCTGTTGCGGGTCGAAGCCACCGGCCTGCACCTGGTCGGCGCCGATCTGCAATGCGCGTGGTCGGCCGGGGCCCTCCGGCAGTGCCAGGGCCCGGCCTTCGGCATCCAGCAGGACCAGCTCTATCCTGTCCAGCTGCTGCAGCAGATACAGGTAGAGCATCTGGCTGACGTAGCGCTCGCCGGCCAGATGCAGGCGCAGGCGCTGCAGGCCCAGATCACCCAGACAGCCTTCGCAGACCATGGCCATGCGCAGGCTGAGCAGCGCGCCTTCACCCTTGACCGAGTAATCCAGCCGGTTCAGCTGCAGGGGCAGAATCTCCACCTCGCTGGTGGTGCGGAACCGGCAGGAGATGCCCTGTATCGGCCGGGACTCCACGGGGGTGTGACGGGGCACCGTCACCGCCGGGCCGGCGCGCCTCAGCGGGTCGAACTGCAGCATGCTGAAGGCCGGCAGCGGGCGCATGTAATTCGGCCACAGCAGGTGCATGAGCGAATGGGTCAGCTCCGGCAGTTCATCATCCAGCTTCTGCCGCAGCCGTCCGGTGAGAAAGGCGAAGCCCTCCAGCAGACGCTCCACGTCCGGGTCCCTGCCGCTCTGACCGAGGAAGGGCGCCAGCGCCGGGTTGCGCTCGGCAAAACGCTTGCCTGCCTGGCGCAGGGCGCTCAGTTCGCTCTGGTAGTAGTGGTTGAAGGACATGACTGGCGACCCTGTCTTGGTGGCTGGCGCGGTTACCGGACGCGAACCCGGCCGCTGCCATCGAGGCTGGCGGCAAAGCTCACTTTCCGGCGTTCACCCTCGCCATCCATGACCGCTTCGATGGCAAAGGCCAGATGCAGGGGGTCGTGGTGGCGGGGCAGGGCGGTGACGCGGACCTGCTGCAGGCGCGGCTCGTAGTCGGCAATGAAGCGCTCGATGGCCGAGCGTGCCTGCTGCAGGGCGTCGTGCACCGACAGGCGCATGTCGTTGAGGTCCGGCAGACCATAGTCCGGCAGGGTCTGCACGCTGCCGGCACGGGTGCTGAGCATGCGGGTCAGGTGCCGGGATACCGAGGCGGCCACCGCGTCTGCGGTGGCCAGCCCCTGACGGGCGCGGACCTCGCCGGCCAGGCGTTCGAACAGACTGCCGTAGCTCACCGGGGCTTACTCCTTGTCCAGCTTGCCGACCAGGGACAGGGTGAAGTCGGCACCCATGTACTTGAAGTGCGGGCGCACGCTGAGGCTGACCCGGTACCAGCCCGGCTCCCCTTCCACATCGGTCACCTTCACCTGGGCGGCACGCAGCGGCCGGCGTCCGCGCACTTCGGGGTTGGGGTTGTCCTGGTCGGCAACGTACTGGCGGATCCACTTGTTCAGCTCCAGCTCCAGGTCGGTGCGCTCCTTCCAGGCACCGATCTGTTCGCGCTGCAGTACCTTGAGGTAGTGCGCCAGGCGGTTGACGATGAACAGGTAGGGCAGCTGGGTTCCCAGGCGGAAGTTGAGCTCGGCATTCCTGCCCTCTTCGCTGTTGCCGAAGAACTTCGGCTTCTGGGTCGAGTTGGCGGAGAAGAAGGCCGCATTGTCGCTGCCCTTGCGCATGGTCAGGGCGATGAAGCCCTCCTCGGCCAGCTCGTATTCCCGGCGGTCGGAGACCAGTACCTCGGTGGGGATCTTGGTCTCGATCTCGCCCATGCTCTCGAAGTGGTGCAGCGGCAGGTCTTCCACGGCGCCACCGTTCTGCGGGCCGACGATGTTCGGGCACCAGCGGTAGCGGGCAAAACTTTCGGTCAGACGGGTAGCGAAGGCGAAGGCAGTATTGCCCCACAGGTAGTCTTCGTGACTGCCCGCGACATTCTCCCGATAGACGAAGCTGCGCACCGGGTTCTCGATCGGGTCATAGGGGGTGCGCAGCAGGAAGCGCGGCAGGGTCAGACCGACATAGCGGGCGTCGTCCCGCTCACGGAAGGACTGCCACTTGGCGAACTGAGGGCCCTCGAAGTGATCCTTGAGGTCCTTGATGTCGGGCAGCCCGTTGAAGCTTTCCAGGCCGAAGAACTGCGGGCCCGCCGAGGCGATGAACGGGGCATGCGCCATGCTGGCAACGCTGGCCACGTACTGCAGGGTCTTGATGTCGGGTGCGCTTGGCCCGAAGTAGTAGTTGGAGATCAGGGCGCCCACCGGCTTGCCGCCGAACTGGCCGTACTCGGCGGTGTAGACGTGCTTGTACAGGCCGGATTGGACGATATCGGGACTGTCCTCGAAATCCTCCAGCAGATCCTGCTTGGACGCGTTGATCAGTTCGATGCGGGTGTTCTCGCGGAAGTCGGTACGATCGACCAGCAGCTTGAGTCCGCGCCAGGCCGATTCCAGGGCCTGGAAGCTAGGGTGATGGAGAATCTCGTCCATCTGCTGGCTGAGCTTGCTGTCGATCTCGGCAATCATGCGATCGACCATGGCCTTCTTCACCGGCTGCTGCTGATTGTGGGGCTTGAGCAGTTCCTCGATGAAGGCGGACACACCCCGCCGGGCGATGCCGTAGGCTTCGTCTTCGGGGCTCAGGCGGGTCTCGGCGATGATGCGGTCGAGAATGCTGTCGTCGGTGGCTTGCCGGCTGGTGTCGAGCGCTGTCTGTGTGGTCATGGCTGGCGTCCTCGGGATCAGGAATCGGGTTGCTGGGTGTCGGTGAGGCCGAGTTCGTCGAGAATGCGTTCCCGAGAGGCGTCATCACCGAGTACGCTTTCGATGGCCTTGCGGAAGGCCGGGGCATTGCCCAGAGGGCCTTTCAGCGCGACCAGGGCGTCACGCAGCTCCATCAACTGGCGCAGTTCCGGAACCTGCTCCACCAGGCTGGCAGGGTTGAAGTCCTTCATCGAATTGATCTGCAGTTTCACCGCCAGATCTTCCTGCTGCGGGTCGTCCTGAAGCCGGTTCGGCACCGTCAGCGTCAGATTCAGCTCCTGCTTGGCCAGCACCTCGTCGAAGTTGTGCTTGTCGATCGAGATGGGTTTGCGATCCTCGATCTGGCGCTCGTCCTCGCGCTGGGTGAAATCACCGAGGACCATGAGCTTGAGTGGCAGCTCCAGTTCCTCCTGGGCGCCACTGGTATCCGGGCTGAAGGTGACGTTGATGCGTTCCTTGGGTGCTACCGAGCCTTCTTTGGCCATGTGTCGTTCTCCGCTTGGGTTATGGCCCGAGGGCCTGCTCCAGCACCACATCGAAATCGAGGTGGCACAACCGTTGAAAGATTTCATCGCGGCGCTGGCGCGATGCCTTGTCCGAGAGTTGTTCATGGGTGCGCAGCAGCAGGCGCATGACCCGTACCAGCAATTGCGGCTCCCATTGGCTCAACCGTGGGTCGCGCAGCGTGTGTTCCATCCCCTCGAGCAGGTGCCGGGCCAGATCCTGTCGGCCTGCCTGGCTGCACAGCCGAGCCGCCGCCAGCTGCCAGTGCAGTCGTGCGCGTCCGCCCCGGGCGCTGTCGATACCGGTCTGCATCCTGGTCATGGCGGCCTTGAGACCCTCGCCGCGCAGCAGGGCCATGGCTTCGCTCAGGGCGGTGTCCCAGGGCTCATCCGTCGGCGATTCCAGGGCTGGCGTGCTGGCGCCGCTGTGGTCCATGAGTACCCGGCTGCTGATCCAGGAAAGCGTTTTCGGGTTGGCGAAGGGCGTGCCATCGAAGAACTGCAGCTGTTCGATGCCGGGCAGGCGCCGCAGGAAGCTGCCCAGCTGCAGCTCCAGTTCCTGTCTGGCGGCCGTGGCCTCCAGTGCATCCAGGCACTGCCAGGCCAGATGCTGGCCATCCAGCCAGAATGGGGAGCGGGCGATGCTGCTTTCGACGTCCCTGAGCAGTTCGCCGGGCTGCCCCTGCCCCAGGCGTTCCTGGAACTGCTGCAGCCGGTCGGCCGGCAGGCCGCGCAGCTGGGTGCGCCCGCTGGCGTCGTGTTCCGGCATGGCTTCGATCGGCAGCCACAGCAGGCAGCGGGACAGGCTCATTGCCCGCGCATCGGTCAGCGACTGGCTCTGCCACCACTGGCAGATGCTGCGGGCCTGTTCCTGCAGGGATCGGAGCGCCCGATGCGCGTCCCTGGGGGAGACGATGATGTCCGGACCCGTCGATCCGCCGACGCTGCCGGGGTCCGGGACAGGGGCCGGCGCAGGTGAGGCAGTGGCACCGGGTACCGGGGCAGGACTGCTGGCGGGGTTTGCGGCATTACTGCGCTCACGGAGTTGCCGGCACAGCGGCTGTAACAAGGGAGCCTGCTCTCCGAGCAGCTCGGCAAGCTGCTGGTCCAGCCCGGACAACGCCCCCTGCAATCCTTGCAGCTGCTCGCTGGTACCCGCCTCAAGCAGGTCGGGCATGGCCTGTTCCAGGCGCAACGCGAGCCAGCCGATGGCGGCTGCACGGGTTCTGTCGCGGCGCGGGTGCAGCAGCATCCAGTGCGGCAGCAGGGCGCCGATCATCTCAAGCCCCGCCTGCAGACCGGACGGGCCTTCGTGGCGATAGAGCGCCCAGGCCAGCCAGCAGGCCACCCGCAGATCCTTGGATTGTTCGGCCAGCAGTGCGCTGCTCTGCGCAATCACCTGCTGCCAGTCGGGCTCGCCACTGGCGTGGATGGAGCCCTGCTGTGTCACCGTCGATTCGATGGCCTCGAATTCTCCGCAATAGCGCACATCAACGCCGGCAAAGTCGCCGTCGGCAATGGGCTGGGTGGCCAGTTCGATATATCGAGATGTAAGCATTCCGGATGCCAGACCTGTAAAAATAGGCATGACGCGCCAGATATCTGGTGCGCCCTGATTCATCGAATTCTGATACGCCGGATACTGCTGAGATTCAGCGACGTGCTAGAGCTTGGTTGTTGTGTGCAACTTGTTGCGCAGCATTAATTTCACCGCAGCGAACTCTAGTTTCCATGCTCTTCAAGAACAAGGGCAGTTATGTGAGGTGCTTGGCGTTTCCGGGAAATAGGACGGCAAAATTGTGCATGGGAGCGTCTAAAAAGCGGATGTTGACACGGCATGATTTGTTTCTGGTCCGGATTCCAGGTGATCTGTTTCACACTTTGGACGGTTTATTAGTTAGAGAGTCATCCTGTTTAAAGGTTGGCAAGAATTTGCGCAGTATGGATTTGTCATGAAGCTCTGGATGATTCTAATTTTTGTTGTTTATTCATATTTAAGTGCGCAACTTCTTGCGCACTTGTATGTTCCGTGGATTTCCGAAAAACGTAACAGATAAAAATGATGCAAAATGGAGCAGACCCCGCTTCCAGCAGCGCCTCGCTGTCCTGAAGGGGGCGAAAAACGGGGAGTTGTGACCCGCAACGCTAGGCAAACTGGTCAGAATATGGATAATGCGGAACCATCCCATTACAACGTCCCACGGATGGGTGATGGGCACGAACTCTACTAAAAACAGCATCCAGGCATCTGAAAATGACTAAATACAAACTGAGCGCCATAGCACTGGCCCTGATGACTTCCGT
>Ga0209075_1004122_pt1 | contig 11761 bp, 7 predicted proteins | sample Stecom2011_FD_187523 | JGI IMG/M metagenome (GOLD analysis project Ga0209075, IMG submission 187523) | Agricultural soil microbial communities from Utah to study Nitrogen management - Steer compost 2011 (SPAdes) (version 2) | ecosystem: Environmental > Terrestrial > Soil > Agricultural land...
CAGCAGGGCCAGGAAAGGCTTCCACACGGTTTCCAGCCCGGCACCACGGAACAGGATGGCCTGCCCCAGTTCGACAAAGTGGGTGGTGGGTGCCAGCTGCATCAGGTCCTGCACCGCTTGCGGCATGCTCTCCCGCGGCGTGCGGCCGCCGAACACTTACAATTTGATGCTACTGCAGCATTCAAGTGATAGACTCCAAACGATTTAATACGACTTTCAATCTCCGAGCGCCATCGACATGAAGACAAAACCATGGGTTACCGCTGAAGATGTCGCCCAGCACCTAGGGGTGGCTAAAGACACCGCTTATCGCTGGCGCGAACGCAAGAATCTGCCCGCGCACCGCTTGGGGCGGTTGTGGAAATTCCAGCTCTCCGAGGTGGATGAGTGGGTGCGCGCAGGTGGAGCAGATGCAAAATCGGAGAGCCGTGGGAGTAGCTGTACATGAACTCAATTGCGCTTCCCACTCAGGATAACTGCGACCATCAATTCCTTTAGTCCTTAGAGGTAGGGTTCATGACGACCACAGAACAACAAATCGAACTCGATCTGATCGCCAAGCTCGGCGACCTCAAGTACACCTATCGCCCCGACATTCGCGACCGCGCCGCGCTCGAAGCCAACTTCCGAGCCAAGTTCGAAGCGCTGAACCGCGTGCATCTGACTGACAGCGAGTTTCAGCGCTTGCTCGACGGCATCATCACGCCCGATGTCTACGGCGCTGCCCAGCGGCTTCGCAACATCAACAGCTTCGAGCGCGACGATGGCACGCCGCTGAACTACACCTTGGTGAACATCCGGGACTGGTGCAAGAACGACTTTGAGGTCGTCAACCAGTTGCGCATGAACACTGACAACAGCCATCACCGGTACGACGTGATGCTGCTCATCAACGGCGTACCGGTGGTGCAAATCGAGCTGAAGACCTTGGCGGTCAGCCCGCGCCGGGCCATGCAGCAGATCGTTGATTACAAAACTGACCCCGGCAATGGCTATAGCAAGACACTGCTGTGCTTCCTGCAGCTCTTCATCGTCAGCAACCGCACTGACACTTGGTATTTCGCCAACAACAACGCACGGCACTTCAGCTTCAACGCAGATGAGCGCTTCTTGCCGGTTTACCAGTTTGCCAGCGAAGACAATAAGAAAATCACGTTGCTCGATAGTTTTGCCGAGAAGTTCCTAGCCAAGTGCACTCTAGGGCAAATGATCAGCCGCTACATGGTGCTGGTGGCCAGCGAGCAGAAGCTGCTGATGATGCGGCCATACCAAATCTATGCCGTCAAAGCCATCGTGGAGTGCATCCACCAGAATTGCGGCAACGGCTACATCTGGCACACCACCGGCTCAGGCAAGACGCTGACTTCGTTCAAGGCGTCCACCCTGCTCAAAGACAATCCGGACATCGACAAGTGTCTGTTTGTGGTGGATCGCAAAGACCTGGATCGCCAGACTCGCGAGGAATTCAACCGCTTTCAGGAAGGCTGCGTCGAAGAGAACACCAACACCGAGACACTGGTGCGCCGCCTACTGTCGGATGACTACGCCGATAAAGTCATCGTCACCACTATTCAGAAGCTGGGCCTGGCTCTGGATGGGGCTAACAAGCGCAACTACAAGGAGCGGCTGGAGCCATTACGAAACCAGCGCATGGTGTTTATCTTTGATGAATGCCACCGCTCACAATTTGGCGACAACCACAAAGCCATCAAGGAGTTCTTCCCCAACGCCCAGCTTTTTGGCTTTACCGGCACACCCATCTTCGAGAAGAACGCCAGCTACCAGCAGATCGAAGGTCAGCAGGCCAGTTACCGCACGACCGACGACCTCTTCCAGCGTTGCCTGCATCAATACACCATCACCCACGCCATCGAGGATCGCAACGTCCTGCGCTTTCACGTGGATTACTTCAAGCCCGAAGGCAAGAATCCTCCCAAGCCTGGTGAAGGTGTGGCCAAGCCCAAGGTCATTGAAACCATTCTCGCCAAGCACGATGCAGCGACCAATGGCCGCAAGTTCAACGCGGTGTTGGCAACGGCCAGCATCAACGATGCCATCGAGTATTTCGAACTGTTCGCGGAGATTCAGAAACAAAAGACCGAGCAAGACCCTGAGTTCCGTCCGCTGAACATTGCCTGCGTATTCTCTCCACCTGCCGAGGGCAACAAGGACGTACAACAGATTCAGGAAGACCTGCCGCAAGAGAAAGAAGATAACCAGCAAGACCCCGAAGGCAAGAAGGCGGCGCTCACGCGCATCGTGACCGATTACAACGCGCGCTTTGGCACCAACCATCGCATCAGCGAGTTCGACCTGTACTACCAGGATGTGCAAAAGCGCATAAAGGATCAGCAGTACCCCAACAGCGATCTCCCCGCCGCGCAAAAGATCGACATCACCATCGTGGTGGACATGCTGCTCACCGGTTTCGACTCCAAGTACCTCAATACTTTGTACGTGGATAAGAACCTCAAGCATCACGGCTTGATCCAGGCGTTTTCGCGCACCAATCGCGTACTGAACGACAGCAAGCCCTATGGCAACATCCTAGACTTCCGTCAGCAGCAAAAGTCGGTCGAAGACGCGATAGCACTGTTTTCCGGCGAGAAGATCGACAACCCGCGTGAAATCTGGCTGGTGGAATCCGCAGCAGAAGTCATCCGCAAGTACGAAGCTGCCGTGGCGGGCATGTCGCGCTTCATGGCCGACAAAAACCTCGTGTGCGAACCCGAGGCGGTATACAACCTCAAGGGCGATACCGCCCGCATCGAGTTTGTCAACCGTTTCAAGGAAGTGCAGCGGTTGAAAACCCAGCTCGATCAGTACACTGATTTGGCACCCGAGCAGAAAGCGCACATTGACACCGTCCTGCCGCCCGACCAGTTGCAGAGTTTCCGCAGTACCTACCTGGAAACCGCCAAGCGTCTGAAAGAAATACAGAGCAAGGAAGGCGATCAGGCTCCGCCCGAAGTGCAGCAGCTTGATTTCGAATTCGTACTCTTCGCCTCAAGCGTGATCGACTACGACTACATCACCGGTCTCATCGCCAAGCTCACCCAGCAGAAGCCCGGTAAGCTCACCATGAACCGTGAGCAGCTCATCGGCCTGATCCAGTCCGACGCCAAGTTCATCGACGAGCGCGAGGACATTGCCGAGTACATCCGCAGTTTGCCGGTCAACGTAGCACTGGACGAAAAGCAAGTCCGCAGCGGATTCGAACGTTTCAAAACCGAGAAAAAAGCACGTGAACTGGCTTCCATGGCCGAAAAACACGGGCTGGATGCGACAGCGCTGCAAGCCTTTGTCGATGACATTCTGCGCCGCCGCATTTTCGATGGCGAACGCCTCTCGGAGCTGATGGCCCCACTGGAGCTTGGCTGGAAAGCGCGCACACAAAAGGAATTGGCGCTGATGGAAGAGCTTGCTCCTCTGCTGCACAAGTTGGCGCAGGGGCGCGAAATTTCGGGATTAAGTGCGTATGAGCAGTAAGAACATGAGTGCGATGGGCGAAGAAAACAAGAAAACCTCGGCGCTTGTGCCACGGCTGCGATTTCCGGAGTTTCGGGAGGCTGAAGAATGGCAACTGGAACCACTTGGCAAGTTGGCGAAGCGGCGCGCGGTAAAAAATGTCGGAGTCGAACACACGCGCGTTCTCACGAATTCCGCCGAGTTTGGCGTGCTCGATCAGCGAGAGTACTTCGAAAGGGACATTGCCAATCAGGGGAACCTTGAGGGCTATTACATCGTTGAAAAAGGCGATTACGTTTATAACCCTCGAATTTCAGCGAGCGCACCAGTCGGGCCTATATCCAAGAACAATGTTGGCACGGGGGTAATGTCCCCTTTGTACACGGTCTTCAGGTTTGACAGTAGCAACAACGATTTTTTTGCGCACTACTTCAAATCGACGCATTGGCATCAGTACATGCGTCAGGCGTCCAGCATTGGCGCTCGGCATGACCGCATGAGCATCACAAATGATGATTTCATGAGGTTGCCGCTTCCCGTTTCCCAGCCAGAAGAACAACACAAAATCGCCGACTGCCTGGCTTCGCTGGATGATCTGATCACAGCGGAAACCCGAAAGCTGGACGCCCTCAAGACCCACAAAAAGGGCCTGATGCAGCACCTTTTTCCCCGCGAAGGCGAAGCCGTGCCACGGCTGCGGTTTCCGGAGTTTCGGGATGCGGGGGAGTGGCAGGGGGTTTCGCTTTCCTCGCAAGTTGATCTCATTTCAGGGCTTCATTTAGCACCAGACGAGTATGCAGATACAGGAGAGATTCCTTACTTCACGGGGCCATCTGATTTTTCAAACGAGCTTACTTCGGTCAGTAAATGGACTGTGCGTGGCGCAAACGCCGGGCGCGCCGGTGACATCCTTATAACCGTCAAGGGTAACGGTGTGGGCGAATTGCTGTACCAACTGCTTGATGAAGTGGCAATCGGGCGGCAGTTAATGGCAGTCAGGCCGAGAAAATCTTATGGACGATTTGTTTTTCATTTTTTGGCTACACAGCGGCAGCGGCTGATTGCGTTGGCGTCTGGCAACCTCATTCCAGGACTTTCACGTGGTGACATCTTGGGCCTCGAGGTGTTTGTCCCGAAACATGATGAGCAGCAAAAGATCGCCGACTGCCTCTCCTCCCACGACGACCTCATCACCGCCCAAACCCAGAAAATCGACGCCCTCAAAACCCACAAGAAGGGCCTGATGCAGCAGTTGTTCCCGGTGCTGGATGAGGTGTTCGCATGACCTGGCAGGCAGCCTATCAGTCCGGGCAGGACTGCGTTTCTTGGCAGGGGCACTGCGCGCAGCAAGGCGATGCATTCGATGCGTTCCTGCAAGGGGAGGTGGCTGCGCGCCTGAATGATGCGGAAGGTCATGCCGAATTCACCGAACACCTGCGCGGGCTGAGCTTGACCGGCATGGGACAGGAAGCACTGGAAGAAGTGCTGGCGGCGGAGGTGCCGGAAGCCCGTGATTGGGCCGTCGGTGAGGCGCTGGCCGAAGCTGTGCTGGAAGCGCAGCACGATGTGGTACTGCCATGGAATACCGAGCGCGACAAGCGCAATCCCTTTGCCTCCCTGCCCGGCGCGGATATCGTGGGTTTTCAGCGCGATGGAGACTCGCACCGGCTGGCCCTGGGGGAAGTCAAATGCTCGTCTGAAGCGCAGTCACCGCCGCAGGTCATGAGCGGGCGCAGTGGCATGACGCACCAACTGGATACGCTCGCCAGTAACCTTGCCACCCTCTGCCAGTTGCTCAAGTGGCTGCTGCCCCGAGTCAAAGGGACTGAACATGAAACGGCGTTCAACAACGCTTGTACGCGCTATTTCAACAGCGCAAATCGTGATCTGGTGTTGTTTGGCGTGTTGATTCGTGACCAAGCCGTGCGTGAAACCGATTTGCAGGCGCGTGGCCGCACCTTAGCAGGCCGCCTGCAAGCACCCAGTTGCTGCCGCCTGCTAGCGCTGTATCTGCCCTGGCCGATTGCCCAACTGCCCGCACGTGTCGGGCAGGGAGGTGGCGTATGAACCATTGGTTGCTCGATGCCATTGCGGACAAGCGTAGCCTGGTGATGCGCGAAGCCGACCGGGTGCAGTTCTATCGCGAAATGTCTGCGGAAATGCCAGCCTTCGATGCGCAAGCCATGCAGGATATGGCCACCGCGCTGGAACTGGCGGTGCTGGATATGGAGCTGGATCGCTTTGCCGATGATGCAACTTCGCTGGATGTGATGCGTCATGCTGCTGAAGATGCGTTCCGGCTATGGCGGGCGCTGCCGGTGCCAAGTGAGCCGATGGAGGCTGCCACGCAGCTTTTACGGGCTTCAGCCTTGGCTGTGATTGGTGATCGTGGCGCGGATGCCGCCCGCTGGCTGCGTGCGCTGGAAAATGCCCAAACTTCGCCCGCCTTGCCGCTGGATTCCGCGGATTGGGGCGAGCGTTGCCGGGCGGCGCTGACCGACATCTGGCTGCGGCTGGTGCGCAAAAATGGATGGTCTGACCGCGATGCCGTGCTGGAGCGGGTGGCGGCATTGCGTGATGCCCAGCAGACATTCGAGCGTGACTACCTGGGTTCCTTCGGGCCACTTGCCGCCAAGCGTTCGGCACTGGAGCTGATTGCCATCTACCACCTGGCCAAGGCGGCCGATGTACTGGCCCACTACATCACTGATGGTGTGGTGGAGGACAGTTACCAGATACAACCTTTGCTGGATTCACACTTTGATCGTGCCATTGCTGCTTGCGATACCGGTCAGTTGCTGGAACTGGGGCCGCTATCTCGGCTGTTGGCACGCGCTGCCGCGCAGATGGTAGAAAACTCATTATGGACGGTTACCCGCGCCGTCAACTCGCGGGTAACCCGATTCGTGCGCGAACTGGTAAGCCGAGGGCGTGGCGATCGGGCGCTGTTTGATGTGCTACCACCGCAACGGCGCACCTTGGCTGAGCATGGCTTGCTGGGTTCCAGCCGTCGTGCGGTGGTGGTCAGCTTGCCCACCTCCAGTGGCAAGACGTTGATTGCCCAGTTCCGCATGTTGCAGGCGCTGAATCAATTTGACGACCAGAAAGGTTGGGTGGCCTATCTCGCGCCCAGTCGAGCATTGGTCAATCAGGTCACACGACAGTTGCGGCGTGACTTCCAGCCCCTTGGTGTGGTTGTTGAGCGGGTCAGCCCCGCGCTGGAAGTCAATGGCATCGAAGCCGGGCTACTGGTGGAATCGCAGGACGATACCCAGTTCCGTGTTCTGGTGGCGACACCGGAAAAATTCGACCTGATGCTGCGTCAGGGCTGGGAGGAAAAGATTGGTCGCCCCCTGACGCTGGTGGTGGTGGATGAGGCCCATACCATTCAGGACAAGGAGCGCGGGCTACGGCTCGAACTGTTGCTGGCCACCATCAACCGAGAGTGCCGCGAGGCGCAGTTTTTGTTGCTGACTCCCTTTATTGAAAACGCCCGAGAGGTTGCGCGCTGGTTGGGTGGTCAAAACTCGGACGACATCAGTCTGGGGGTGGATTGGCAGCCCAATGATAGAGCCATTGGCATTGTCAGCCCGATGGATAGCGGAGCCCTGAATGGGAAAAGCCGGGATTACCGGCTGAGCTTCCAGACGGTACATACCTCGCGCCCAAGCATTCGTTTGGATGAGGACTTTTCTCTGGGCAAAGAAGAAGCGCTGGCCGATACCCTGTCGAAAGCCAAAGACATTGGCACTCTGGCAGCAATGACCGCACGCAAGCTCTCGGCGCGTGGCCCAGTAATTGCCATGCACAGCCGCCCGGATTATGTCTGGAAATTGGCTGAGAAGCTGAAAAGCAATCGTAGTGATGCATTGCCAGATGATGTGCGTTTTGTGCAGGACTATGTAGCTGCCGAGCTGGGAGCAGAATTTCCGCTGGTTGATTTGCTTGCTCACAAAGTTGGGGTGCACCACGGTGGCCTGCCTGAAGAAGTTCGGATGCTGATGGAGTGGTTGTTCGAGAAAGGCCATCTGGATGCCTTGGCAGCCACCACCACGCTTGCCCAAGGGGTGAACTTTCCGGTCTGCGGTGTGGTGATGGCTTCTACCCATTACCCACAAGGCAAGCAATCCGTCCCGATGCCACCTGAAGACTTTTGGAATATTGCCGGTCGTGCTGGTCGCGTCTCCCAAGGGCAGCTTGGTGTGGTTGCTCTGGTCGCTAAGGATGAGAGCGAAGTGGCGCAAAGGCGGGAGTTTATTAACCGAAACACGGGAGACCTGAATTCTGCACTGATTCAGATTGCGCGTGCGGCGGCGGATGGGCTGGAAGACCTGGGGCGCATCGTTTACCACCATCCGGAATGGTCGAGCTTCTTGCAGTATCTGGCTCATACCTATCGCCAGATGGGGCAGCCGTCGAACTTTGCGGATCAGATCGAACAGGTACTGCGTGGCACTTTGGGTTTTGAGAAATTGCGCGTATCGGATAGCCGGATTGCCCGCCGTTTGCTCAATGGTATCCATCGCTATGTCGATTATCTCGCCAGTCCTTCCCAGCCACTGAAGCTGGTGGATAGCACCGGGTTCTCACTGCAAAGCATCAGGACAGTGTTGATGCATAAAGGCGACCTGGGACCGGACTCTTGGGATCGCGATCGGCTGTTCAGCTCTGGCGACCACACCTTGCAGCACATGATGGGCGTGCTGCTGCGAGTACCCGAACTGCGCGACAACCTGAATTCGGTGCTGGGTGGCAAATCACCAGACGGGGATAAGCTGGCTCGTATTCTGAAAGATTGGGTGCATGGGGCAGATATTGCCCATATTGCGAAGCAATATTTCAGCGAGAACGGTGCAGATGATGTTGCGGCCCTAACGAAATGCGGACAGAACCTGTTTGGCAGGCTGACCCATACCACGTCTTGGGGCCTGAATGCCTTGCTGGCCATTACCACAGCAGAACTAAATGATGAGGAGCGTAACCAGTTATCGAACCTGCCATCGCAGGTTTACTACGGTGTTGCCACGGATGAGGCGGTTTCTTTGCGTCTTTTGGGGGTTCCTCGCCGTGCTGCGCCGCGGTTGGCCGAAGCCTTGCGCTTAACACGGGAGGATTCACTGCCTGCCATTCGCCAGCTTCTGGAAAACCTGCCGGAGCAGGTTTGGAGTGAGGCTTTGGGTCGTGAAGGCGCTATCTACCGTAAGGCTTGGATGATTCTGGATGGGGCTCAGTGATGAAACAGAATACGCCGCTATTTTTACCTGATCTTCCCGCGCTGGCGACTCATCTGCGCAGCGAGCTGGAAAACAAGAAGGCCATCCTGCTCTATGCCTACAACGGTACGGGTAAAACACGCCTGTCCATGGCCTTCAAGGACATCGGCAAGCAGGGCGAGGCCCGCGATACGCTGTATTTCAACGCCTTCACTGAAGACCTGTTCCACTGGAACAACGATCTGGCAGGCGATGCGGACAGGCGCTTGCTGCTCAATAGGGATTCGCGATTCTTTCAGGGGCTGTTCGATTTGGAGATGGATAACCGCATTCGCCCATTGCTGCGGCGTTACGCGGATTTCGACTTCCGGATCGACACCGAGGGCTCAGAGTGGGCGGTGCGCTTTTCGCGCTTGGTGGATGGCCAGGCCGTTGACAACATCAAGGTGTCACGTGGCGAGGAAAACATCTTCATCTGGTGTTTTTTTCTGGCTGTGGTCGAACTGGCGATGGACGCCGATATCGAGGCGTACCAATGGGTGAAGTACCTGTATATCGACGACCCGATCTCGTCGCTAGATGAACACAACGCCATTGCCGTCGCCAATCACTTGGCGCAGTTGCTCAAGCGGCAGGACAATCGGCTCAAGACAGTGCTCTCCACGCACCACACCTTGTTTTTCAATGTGCTCTGTAACGAGCTGGGCAAGGCGCGCCGCTATGTGATCAACAAGCACCCGGCTAACGGCGGCTATCTGCTGCGGCCCGAAGAGGGCGATACGCCCTTCTTCCACCACGTTGCGGCCTTGGCGGAACTCTATCAGGCTGCACAGGAAGATCGCTTGTTCACGCACCATTTCAACATGCTGCGCACGATTCTAGAGAAGACGGCGAGTTTTCACGGCCACAAAAACTTTTCTGCCTGCATCAAGCAAGAGGATGATGATCCGGACGGAATTTTGCACGCGCGCCTGATCAACATCCTCAGTCACGGCAACTACTCGCTGTATGAGCCGCAGCAGATGCTCGATGAGAACAAGGCTTACTTCAAGAAGATTCTGAACGACTTCCTGAATCGCTACCCCTTCAACCCCGATTTGTTCCCTCAAGTTCCTGAGGCCGCAACAGCAGGTACACCATGACCGAATCCGAAAAGCAAAAATTGGGCAAGACCCTCTGGGCCATCGCCGACCAACTGCGTGGCGCGATGAATGCGGACGACTTCCGCGATTACATGCTGGCTTTTCTCTTCCTTCGTTATCTGTCGGACAACTACGAGGCTGCCGCGCAGAAGGAGCTGGGGGCGGACTATCCAGACCTTCCTTCCGATGTGTTGAGGCAGACCGGCGTGAATACGCCGCTTCAAGCGTGGTACGAGGAGAATCTCGACGACGTACCCGAATTCGAGAAGCAGATGCGCCGCAAGGTGCATTACGTGATCGAACCCCAATACCTGTGGGGCAACATCGCTGAGATGGCGCGTACGCAGGATGACGAACTGCTGCACACCTTGCAGAAAGGGTTCAAGTATATCGAGGAGGAGTCCTTCGCCAGCACCTTCCGTGGCTTGTTCTCGGAGATCAGTCTGGCGTCGGATAAGCTGGGCAAGACCTACACCGAGCGCAACGCCCGTCTGTGCAAGATCATCGCCGAGATCGCCAAGGGGCTGGGGCAGTTCTCTACTGACAGTGACACGCTGGGTGATGCCTACGAGTATCTGATCGGCCAGTTTGCGGCAGGCTCGGGCAAAAAGGCTGGCGAGTTCTACACGCCGCAGCGTATTTCAGACATCTTGTCGGCCATCGTCACGCTGGACAGTCAGGAGCCTGCCACAGGCAAGCGCTCGCATCTGGATAGTGTCTTCGACTTTGCCTGTGGCTCGGGCTCCTTGCTGCTCAATGTGCGCCGCCTGATGGGGCCGCATGGCATTGGTAAGATTTACGGCCAGGAGAAGAACATCACCACCTACAACCTGGCGCGCATGAACATGCTGCTGCACGGGATGAAGGACTCGGAGTTCGAGATTTTCCATGGCGATACCCTGCTCAACGAGTGGGATATGTTGCGCGAAACCAACCCAGCGAAGATGCCGAAGTTCGATGCGGTGGTAGCCAACCCGCCGTTCAGCTATCGCTGGGAGCCGAGCGAGGCGCTGGGCGAAGACGTGCGCTTCAAGAATTACGGCTTGGCACCGAAGTCTGCTGCTGACTTTGCCTTCCTGCTGCATGGCTTCCACTTCCTCAAGCAAGACGGTGTGATGGCGATCATCCTGCCCCACGGTGTGCTGTTCCGTGGTGGTGCCGAGGCCCGCATTCGTACCAAACTGCTCAAGGATGGCCATATCGACACCGTGATCGGCCTTCCGGCGAACCTGTTCTTCTCCACTGGCATACCGGTGTGCATCCTGGTGCTGAAAAAGTGCAAGAAGCCGGACGACGTGCTGTTCATCAACGCCGTCGAGCATTATGAGAAGGGCAAACGCCAGAACCAGCTCTTGCCGGAGCACATCGACCAAATCATCGACACCTACCAGTACCGCAAGGAAGCGCCGCGTTACTCGCGTCGGGTGAGCATGGAAGAAATCGAGAAGAACGATTTCAACCTGAACATCTCGCGCTATGTGAGTACGGCAGAACCTGAGGAAGAGATCGATTTAGCGGCAGTGCATGCCGAACTGCTTGCCGCCGAGCAAAAAATTGCCGAGGCCAAAGCACGGCACAACCAGTTTCTGACGGAGCTTGGATTACCGCTATTATCTTGAGCCTGTCTGCTTCAAGCCATCTGGCTAATCGTATTGCGAAAGCGCCGCAGCGCCAGCACAAAGAGTACGCTGCCAATCACCAGCAGCGCCAGAAAGGGCTTCCACACGGTTTCCAGTCCGGCGCCGCGGAACAGGATAGCCTGCCCCAGCTCGACAAAATGGGTGGTGGGTGCCAGCTGCATCAGGTCCTGTACTAGTTGCGGCATGCTTTCCCGGGGGGTACGCCCGCCTGACAGCAGATTCATCGGAATCATGGTGAGCATGAACAGCAAGCCAAATTGCGGCATGCTGCGCGCCACAGTGGCCATGTAAATGCCCA
>Ga0209075_1004123_pt1 | contig 11759 bp, 11 predicted proteins | sample Stecom2011_FD_187523 | JGI IMG/M metagenome (GOLD analysis project Ga0209075, IMG submission 187523) | Agricultural soil microbial communities from Utah to study Nitrogen management - Steer compost 2011 (SPAdes) (version 2) | ecosystem: Environmental > Terrestrial > Soil > Agricultural land...
ACTTACCGCTGCCCCATACTTCGTGACAGGTGCGAGTTAATGCTGCAGTTAGTGTAGTTTTACCATGGTCAACGTGACCAATAGTACCTACGTTAATGTGCGGTTTGGAACGCTCGAATGTTTCCTTAGCCATGACTCTATACTCTTGTTGTTTATTGAATTCAGATACACAAAAAGGCAGAACAAAGTCTGCCTTTTATTTTAAATGGTGCTGATACCCGGAATCGAACTGGGGACCTCATCCTTACCAAGGATGCGCTCTACCATCTGAGCTATATCAGCATTTCTGGAGCGGGTAGCGGGAATCGAACCCGCATCATCAGCTTGGAAGGCTGAGGTTCTACCATTGTACCATACCCGCAAACTGCTTTTTGGCAGCAAGATTTTCACTTGCTTGACAACAGCCTAAGCTGTTCTCAATAAATAATGGTGGTGAGGGCTGGATTCGAACCAGCGAAGCTCGCGCGTCAGATTTACAGTCTGATCCCTTTAGCCACTCGGGAACCCCACCAAACTGGCGCGCATTATCTGCAGATTGCGCACCCCTGTCAACTACTTTTTGCTTATTTATTATAAACTTATCAATTCGAACGTTATTCTGTGGCTGTAACTGCTCTTTAAGCCGTTACGAAGAGCACTCTAGCAATTCCCAGCGCATATTTACATCACTTGATTGAATTCTTTCGCGCAACGCTTCGTTTAATTGGGAGGTTTCTTTAATTTCAACCCAGTACTCTTTGGTGTCTTTGTTAATTACCCTAACTTCGGCTGGAATGGACAAAGCGCTTATACGCTCCTGCAAACCGTAGGCAGAGTCATTATTACGAAACAGGCCAACTGAAATTCCCTCGGCCAGCTCGCCTTGAGTAATTATATAGCTGTCAATTTTGCGCTGGTGCAGCTCTCGCAGAGTACGCATAGCGACTTCACGACTCACACGCGGGGGAACATACACCCAATATTCGGAAGGCTCACTGCCTTTTACTTCGACAACATTTACTTTACCGCTAAAACCTAAAGCTCTTGCTCTTGAAAGCAGGTTGTCTGCGCTTTCGGCTTCTTTATATGGTCCAGCCACGTAACACAGCTGCGCTCGCTTAGCTTTAGTCACTGCTGCGTTAACAGGAGGTAAGCTTTTATCAAGTTCCTTAACCAACTGAATCGTGTTACCTCCACGCGGAAGTTCGACTGCAGTAACCACCGCTGGCTCTAGTGAATTTTGTTGCTGCCAAAAATAAGCGAGCAAAAGTAAGTTTCCAAAAACCAGTGTTATAAAGATCCAACGCATAAGGATTCCATGCCATCTAAAACTAGATTGTTATAATAATGAAGATTAAGTTGCTGCGCCAACCATTGCCCATCACCACCGCACACAAATGGTAGATACAGTGGGTAATCCGCTAGTACCGATTGCACTAAGGCCAGCCTCTGGCGCTGTATGCCGGCCAACACACAACTGTATGTATCTTGACCCGGTGCAATATGACCCGTTTTTAGATCATCTGCAAAAGGTTTAATTTTGGCGGTATTATTAAATAACGCCTCTTGCGCCATTTGCACTCCTGGTACTATATAACCACCCAAGTGTTCATTGTTTGTATTCATAAGATCGACAGTCAAAGCCGTTCCGGCGTCAATCACCAACAGCTCTTGCTGACTATGAGTACGTGCGCCGAGCATGGCCAACCAACGATCAACCCCCAAGCGCTCTGGGTGTTTATAACAATGCTTAAAGTGCTCAGACGACTCTAAAGGGTGGTGTAACCAACTTAGCTTGGTGGTGGTTTTTTTACTGTACTTATTTTCTAGCATTTGTTGCAGTATTGGTTGCTCTATAACACTGGCAACCAATACTTGCTGTACTTCGCCTATAGATGGCCAGCTGGACAACAACTCCTGCGTAGGTGCTCCGCTGAATACACCCTCACTTTTACGAGAGGCCAGCCCTTGCTTAACAAGTCGCCATTTTAAGCGAGTGTTACCGGCATCAATTAACAGTACGTACACTGACCTCTCCTGCATTAAGAACTTCCATACCCAGCTCTGTTTTTAGCATCAACTCGCCCTTTCTATTCACACCTTTAATAATACCGAGTTTTTCTTTGCTACCAGATAAAATACGAACCGATTGGTTATGGTAGATATCACGTTCCGTCCAATATTGCTGATAAGGAGCAAAACCATCTTGTTGAAACTCATCAACAACCTTTAGCAACTCGTCTAACAATGCCGCTGCCACTTGGTTACGAGATAATTCGGGCTTCAAGCTACGCAGCTCAACCCAGGGCTGCTCTATTTCTGCAGCGTCTTTTTCATTCAGAGCCAGATTAAGCCCAACCCCTATCACCACCTGACAGTGACTACTATATTCGCCATTCACTTCCAACAAAATACCTGCCAGTTTTTTACCCTGAGCATACACATCGTTAGGCCACTTTAAACCAATGCCCTCGACACCCAAGCTAACCAGTGCACGCTCTACCGCAATAGCTACCATCAGACTCAACCCCTCTAAGGAGGCAATACCACCGGCAAAGGTAGTTAACAGTGATAAGTAAATGCTTTTACCAAACGGGCTTACCCATAAGCGCCCACGACGCCCTTTACCGGCACTCTGTTTTTCAGCCAGTACTGCATAGCGTTGGCCCATATAGTCGGAAGACTGTTGAAACAGGTAAGTATTGGTTGAAGCAACATCTAACAGCACTTCTAGCTTATCTAAACGCTGACTTAGCTGGCGCTCTATCTCCGTTAATGACAGCAGTTCTATTGGTTCAGGCAGACGATAGCCTTTACCACGAATAGAGGAATAAGGAATATTCAACTCATCCAATTTTTTTAGCTGTTTCCATACAGCCGCACGACTGACCCCTAAGCGCCTGCCTAGCTCCTCTCCAGAATGAAACTGACCATCTGCCAGTATTAATAGTATCTGCCGTAACACAATCGCCCCTTTGCTCTTGTAAAACTGTCACACGGTTTTTTATAAAAAAACTACCTACAAATATGAAAACAGCTATTACTTTTGTAGAATAGACATACTCATATTATCAAAAAACAAAATTCCCTTTAAAAACAAGGGCCTACAAATCCTTATAGCCAAATATAAGGCAGTTGCTCCAAAAAAATATAGCACTTGAAGCTAAGTTCAGATTGAACCAAAGCTCTAACATGTGTATAAAACGACCGTTTGAATTAAGTATGGCAGATAACAATGGCCACAAGCCACTGCTAAATGGCGATAATCTACGCCAAAAAATTGTATTTACCTAAAGGCAAAATCGAATGGTAACCAATAAAGTTGATGTGTTACTTGTTGGTGGCGGTGTAATGAGCTCAACCCTCGGCACCCTACTTAACAAGATTGATCCCTCCCTAAAAATTACCCTCGTCGAACGTTTAGACAGAGTAGCCCATGAAAGTACCGACGGCTGGAATAACGCTGGTACCGGACATGCGGGTAACTGTGAACTAAACTACACACCAGAAAACGACAAAGGTGATGTTGAAATTTCTCGAGCATTAGACATCAATGCTCAGTTTGAAATTTCCTTACAGCTCTGGAGCTCATTAGTAGAATCTGGTGATCTACCTACACCGGGTAACTTTATTCACCCAACTCCGCACATCAGCTTTGTCTGGGGTAAAGACAACGTTGAATTTTTACGCCAGCGTTGGCAGAAACTTTCCGCCCACCACCTATTCAGTGAGATGGAGTTCAGCGAAGACCCAGAGGTATTACATCAATGGATGCCTTTGGTAATGAACGGCCGTGAACTGAACGAACCCGTGGCAGCAACCAAAATTGCTTTTGGTAGCGACGTCGACTTTGGTTCTTTAACTCGTAATTTAGTAGATTCGTTACAGAAAAAAGACGGCTTTGAGCTATTGCTAAGCCATGAAGTACAGGCTCTTAAACAGGCTGCAGATAAAACTTGGAACGTGCAGTTGAAAAACCGCGTGTCCGGTAAGAGCGTTAGCATTAACGCAGGCTTCGTCTTCTTAGGAGCTGGCGGTGGCGCTCTACCTTTATTACAAAAAGCGGGCATTCCAGAAAGCAATGGCTACGGTGGTTTCCCCGTTTCTGGACAGTGGCTGGTATGTAAAGAAGAAGAGATTGTTAAGCAACACCATGCCAAGGTATACGGTAAAGCAGCCTTTGGTGCGCCACCCATGTCGGTTCCGCACTTAGACACTCGTATCATTAACGGTACACCGGCCTTGTTGTTTGGTCCTTTTGCAGGCTTTTCTACTAAATTCCTAAAAGCAGGCTCTTCATTAGACCTAATGAAGTCCGTGCGCTTTAACAACCTACTACCGATGATGGAAGTAGGCGTCCTCAACATGGACCTAACGCGTTATTTGATTGGTGAAGTAATGCAGTCGCATAAACAAAGAGTCGCTTCTTTGAAAAACTACTTCCCGCAAGCCGATGGCAAGCAGTGGACGTTAGCAGAAGCAGGCCAGCGTGTGCAGATCATCAAAAAGAACGAAAAAGGCCATGGCAAATTAGAATTCGGTACTGAACTAGTATCAGCAAAAGACTGTACCTTAGCAGCACTGCTAGGCGCTTCGCCCGGCGCTTCGGTTTCTGTTCACGCCATGATCGGTGTGATCGAACGCTGCTTTAGTACACGCCTTGGTCAAGGTTGGCAGGATCGCTTGAAAGAGCTAATTCCTTCCTACGGCGAATCGTTAGTCGACAACGCAGACTTATTAAACCAAGTCCGCCCTGTCGTTTTACGAAAACTAGACCTCATCAACGATTAAAAAGTAATCCAACTGGAGTTCCACAACTATGTTGATTGGCGTACCTAAGGAAATTCATCCTGGGGAAAACCGAGTTGCCTTGATTCCTGCCGGAATTCAATTACTGCAAAAAGCAGGTTTCGAGGTAGTAGTACAAGCTGGCGCAGGTGATTCAGCCCATATTCATGATGACGAGTACAGTAACAGCGGTGCCAGCATCGCTCCTACTGCTCAAGCATTGTATGAACAAGCGGATATCGTACTTAAAGTTCGCCTTCCTCAGGAAGAAGAGATTAACCAGATCAAAGAAGGCGCAACCTTAGTTTGCCTACTCGATGCATGGTTCAACTTGCCAACGGTTAAATTATTGGCCGAGCGCAACATTCGCTCGTTCGCTTTAGAATTTATCCCACGTAGCACACGCGCACAGAGCATGGACGTTTTAAGCTCTATGGGTGCCATTAACGGTTACCGTGCGGTACTCAGTGGCGCTATGGAGTTACCTCAGTACTTCCCGATGCTAATGACCGCTGCTGGTACTATTCACCCGGCAAAAGTGTTTGTTATTGGTGCTGGTGTTGCTGGCCTAATGGCCATCTCTACTGCTCGTCGTATGGGTGCAGTAGTAGAAGCCTACGACACTCGTGTTGAAGTGCGTGAGCAAGTTGAATCTTTGGGTGCCAAGTTTGTTGAGTTTGACCTCCCCCAAGAAGAAGGCGGCGATACCGGTGGCTATGCCACACAGAAGTCCGACGAGTTTTACCAGAAGCAACGCGAGCAAATGACCGCTAAAGTAGCGCAAGCAGACTTAGTGATCACCACTGCTGCTATTCCAGGTAAGAAGTCTCCGCGCTTAATTACCAACGACATGCTTAAAGCCATGAAAAAAGGCTCGGTCGTAGTAGACCTTGCAGCTGAACGTGGCGGTAACGTTGAAGGTACAATAGCCAATAAAAAAGCGTACGTTGAAGGCGTCACCTTGATTGGTTATATCGACCACCCAAGCCGTGTACCCGTGCATGCGTCACAGTTGTTAACTAAGAACGTTACGACGTTTTTATTAAACATGGCCAATGAAGGCCAGCTGAACATTGATATGGAAGACGACATCATCGCCGCTACTTTAGTTACCGAAGACGGTCAAGTTAAACACGCTGGCATTAAAGCCGCCTTAGAGCAGGAGTAAGACAAATGGAAATGTTCATTATGAGCTTAACCATTTTCATACTGGCAGTTTTTGTTGGTGTGGAAATTATTAACAAAGTTCCTCCTACCTTGCACACCCCTTTAATGAGTGGCACCAACGCTATTTCTGGGATTGTTGTAGTCGGTGCCATCATCAGCTCGGGCGGTAGCGACCATACAACCACGCTATCAACCGTACTGGGTGTGATCGCCATTACTCTGGCAACCATCAACATAGTGGCCGGCTTTATGGTAACCGACCGCATGTTAAGCATGTTCAAAAAGAAATAAGGTAACTCTTTAATGATTAATTTAATTAACCTTGGTTACCTAGTTGCTGCCGTCTTTTTTATTCTCGGCATTAAAGGTTTAACCACTCCTAAAACCGCTGTACGTGGTAACAAACTGTCGGCCATCGGCATGTTGTTAGCCGTAGTGATTGCGTTGTTTGATTACAACGTTGTTACCTATGAATTTATTATTCTAGGCATAGTGATTGGTACCATTATTGGTGTTATCACTGCTAAGAAAATAGCCATGACCGAAATGCCCGAACTGGTTGCTACCCTAAACGGTGTCGGTGGTGGCGCTTCTTTGTTTGTTGCTGCAGCCAACTACCTAGAGATGCAAGTTAACCCTGTATTCAGTGTTACCTATGACTGGGCAATCGCTTTAATTCTCTCCATATTAATTGGTGCGGTGACCTTAACCGGTTCTTTAGTTGCAGTAGGTAAGCTTAAAGGGAAAATCGGTGACGCTAAGCAAGTCGGCTTATACAAAGCCATTGTTAAGCTGTGCTTTTTAGTACTAATTGCCGGTGCTGTATTCTTTGCTACCTCAGACAACCCACTAGACTCAAACGCTCTAATCTTAAGCCTGATTGTGGTTTGTTTGATCTTAGGTGTCAGCCTAGTAATGCCTATTGGTGGTGCTGACATGCCCGTAGTTGTTGCCTTGCTTAACTCCTATTCAGGTTTAGCTGGTGCCGCTACTGGTTTCGTACTAGGCAACAACGGTTTAATTATTACTGGTTCACTGGTTGGTGCATCCGGTATTATTTTAACCAGCATTATGTGTAAAGCCATGAACCGTTCATTAACCAACGTATTGTTTGGTGGTTCAATGGCAGCAGCAGCCGGTATTTCTAAATCTGAAAACGATGCTTTCTACGAAGGCAAGGTTAAGTTCTCTAGCCCAGACGAACTGGCCATGCTCTTAGACGGTGCGCAAAAAGTAGTCTTTGTTCCAGGGTATGGCTTAGCTGTAGCCCAAGCACAACACGCTACCCGTGAACTGGCTCGTATGCTGGAAGAGAAAGGTGCAGATGTTAAGTACGCCATTCACCCAGTTGCAGGTCGTATGCCTGGCCACATGAACGTACTGTTAGCAGAAGCTGAAGTACCTTATGACCAATTGGTAGAAATGGACACCATCAACCCAGAGTTTTCGCAAACGGATGTGGCTATTGTTTTAGGTGCTAACGACGTTGTTAACCCTTCTGCCGCCGACGACCCAGACTCTCCGATCTATGGTATGCCTATCCTAGAAGTACACAATGCGCGTACTGTGGTCGTTGTAAAACGTGGTTTATCCCCAGGTTTTGCTGGTATTCCAAACGAACTATTTATCCGCGACAACAGCCTAATGGTTGCTGGCGATGCGAAAAAAGTTCTGCAAGAAACCATTGCAGCGTTTAAAGACCTGTAATACTAAACGCCCTTCGGGGCGTTTTTTCTTTCACCACTTAAAGCTCAGTAAATATTATTATGTCTTACCATATATACGGCATCGGCAACGCTTTAGTTGACCAAGAATTTGAAGTGAAAGATGAGTTCTTTCAACAGGCCAACATCGAAAAAGGCATTATGACCCTGATTGATGATGAAGATAAGCTCAACAGCCTACAGGCCACCTTGCACAGCAATTACGGCTTAACAAAACAGGCTTGTGGTGGCAGTGCCGCCAACACCATTATTGGTGCGACTTATTTTGGCGCCAAAACTTTCTATACCTGCAATGTTGCCAATGACGAAGGTGGCGATTTTTACGCAGCCGACTTAAAAGCAGCAGGCGTAGACAGCAACATTAACGGCCACCGTGACCAAGGCGTCACAGGCAAATGCATGGTAATGGTTACGCCTGACGCCGAACGCACCATGAATACCTTCTTAGGTATCACCAGTAACTTGCATGCAAAGCATATTAACGAAAAGGCCTTGGCCAGCTCTGAATATGTATACATTGAAGGCTATTTGGTTACCTCTGACACTTCTCGTGCTGCTGCCATTCAAGTACGTGAGCTGGCGCATAAGCACGGCGTTAAAGTTGCCATGACCTTCTCTGACCCAGCCATGACACAGTATTTCCGTGACGGTTTACTAGAAGTACTAGGCTCAGGGGTTGATCTGTTGTTTTGTAATGAGCAAGAAGCCAAAACCATCGCACAAACTGATGATTTAACAGCAGCTATTAGCTTCTTAAAGCAGTACGCTAAATCCTTTGTTATCACCTTAGGTGCCAAAGGCGCACTTGCCTATGATGGTGAACAAATGATTGAAACCCCTGCGGCTAAGATCACTCCCGTAGATACTAACGGTGCCGGTGATATGTTTGCTGGTGCATTTTTATACGCCATTACCCATGGCTACGACTTTGCAGCTGCAAGCCGCTTAGCAGTGGCTTCAGCAGGACAGCTCATCACACAGTTTGGCCCTCGTTTAGAGCCGCAACAGCATGAACCACTTAAGCAACACTTAGAAAGCCAAATGGCTAACAGTATCGCTTAACCTGCAAAATCATTAAGGCGAGCGTCTGCTCGCCTTAATGTAAATAGCAGTAAGACCTTCTCACTTAATTCTTAGCCTCACTATTGCTTAATTTGCGGTTATTCGCTTAACTCTGCAGTAATTCCTTTTATCTTTCTCTAGGGTTCTTCATTGGATCTGTTTAAGCGCATGATGCTGCCCGTCAGCATGATTTTTCTTGGCCTTGGTTTTTGGTTTTATCCGAATTTTGAAAAAATTGCGGCCGGTATTGCTGTCTTTCTTTTTGGCTTGTGGATGCTCGAACGTGGCGTGCAAGCTCTTAGCGGCGGGCTAATAGAACAAGCATTAGAGAAAGTGACTAAATCGATGCCGCGCGCTATTAGCTTTGGCTTTGTCAGTACGGCACTGGTGCAGTCGAGCACTTTAGTAATGGTACTGGCGATATCGTTTTTAGCCGCCGGCATGATTCCGCTGTCTTCAGGCCTAGGCGTGGTTATGGGTGCAAACTTAGGTACCACTACCGGTACTTGGTTGGTTGCCACCTTTGGCTTAAGCATGAGCTTATCTAAAATCGCCCTGCCCTTACTGATCTTCGGCGTACTTTTATTATTCCAATCACGCACCAGCTACTCTGCCCTAGGTCATTTACTGTTGGGTATGGGGTTTTTATTTCTTGGCATTGATTACATTAAAGAAGGCTTTATCAGCTTACAAAGCAGCATCGACTTAAACCAATTTAACCCCAAAGGTTTTTTGGGTGTGTTGGCGGTATTTGTCATGGGCTTTATCATGACCATCATTTTACAGTCTAGCCATGCCAGCTTACTGTTAACCCTGTCGGCACTGTCGGTCGGTCAAATAAGCTTAACCATGGCCGCCTCTATTACTGTAGGCGCCTGTGTTGGCACCACCATCATTCCTTTAATTAGCAGCCTTAGCGCCAATGCTGCCGGTAGACGTTTAGCCTTAACCCACTTTTTGTTTAACTTGGTCACCGCTATTATTGTTTTACCCTTGCTACCACTGGCTTTATTCGCTGTGGAGTATATTTCATCGGCAGCAGGGATTACCGATGCTAACAGCCCGCTCAAACTAGCGTTCTTTCATACCGGCTTTAGCATGACTGGGGTGCTGATAATATTTCCATTACGTAGCCAGCTTGAAAAGCTATTGCTGGTTATTATTCCTGAAGCAGAAGTCACTGAAAGCAAAGCGCGGTTCTTAAACCTTGCTGCGTTAGAATCTACCACCACCGCCATTGCCGTAACCCGCAGTGAAACCATTTATTTATACGAACTGGCTTCGGGTATTATTATTAATGGCATCGGCTGGCAGTCGCACGAGTTCTACCAAGACAAACCCTTGACTCAGCTAACTGAGCTTAACAAAAACGCCATTGCTGACGTTCAACTGAGTTATGAACAACACATCAAAGGTGTTTATTCTGACATTATTGGTTTTATTAGTAGCGCCCGCGAAAAATCCAGCGACGTGCAAGACGAACTACTGCGTGAACTGTGGGCCGCCAACTTTCACTTAATTGATGCCGTAAAAGGGGTGAAACACTTACAGCGTAACTTACAAAACTACCTGTCTCACCCTAACCAATATATTGCGCAGTCATACCAAGAAATACGCCTACAAATTGGTGAAGTTTTGCGTGCCATCGAGTTTGCTAAAAACACCGAAGACCCAACCGACAGTCGTTTAGCGCTCGACCACCAACAACTCATTACCGAACGTATTCGTGATGAGTCTAACGCTCTTATTGAAAACTTTATTAGGAAAAGACAAATCACCACCCAGATGGCGACCTCGTTAATGACAGACAAAAGCTATGTAAACAAAGTAAGCCTAAGCTTGTTGTCGGTTGGCCGCCTATTATTTATTGAAAAAGACAAACCACAAGCCAAAAACCCCGAATCATTAGAGCTAGAAGCGGATGACTTGTCTGCTATTAATCAAAAGCTAGATGAGCAACGTTTAGAGCTGTCTGTGGAGGAAAGCTCGTGATTTCAAAAAAACTATTTAAAAAACTAGGTCTATTTTTTAGCCGCAAAAAGTTTGAAGCCGAACAACAGCGTAAAGAACTGCAAGATGCCTTGAAGCAGCTAAAAGCTAAACACAAATCGCTTAAGGCGGAGCTAGAGAATATTAGCAACGAAGAAGAGCGCCAACAGTTAGAAGAAAAAATAACTATTTTAGAAACTCAACGCCGAAAAGGTATTGAAAAACTGCGCAACCCAGACAGCTAGCCAGTGTAAAACTTGGTAAGTAGCCAGAACTTATAATTGAACTCCTGTACTATATGGGCCTCAATGAATACTAATACTAAGCGAGAATGTTATATGAAAAAATTTACCTTACTAGGTATGGCTACCGTACTAACCTGTTTAAGCCTATCTGCAACCGCTGAAATAAAGCCTTTTGAAGCGGTTGAATATCGTCAGGGAATATTCAAAGCATTCAAATGGAATTTTGGCCCAATGGCTGACATGGTAAAAGGTAAAACTGAATTCAACGCTGAAGAGTTTAACAAACGTGCAGAACGTATGGTTGAGCTAGGCAGCATGCCTTGGGAAGCTTTTCTTGCTGGCACATACGCCAGCGGCACAGGTGCATTACCTAAGATTGAAACAGAAAAAGACGCTTACAACAAAAAGATTGAAAGCTTCGAGAAAGCCATAGCTAACTTAGCTACTGCAGCAAAAACCAATGACATGAAAAACATTGGACCTGCTTTTGGCCAGGCTGGCAGAACTTGCAAAAGCTGTCACGACCAGTTCAGAGATTAATAATTAATAGTGAAAAAAGGCAGAGCATCTTAGATGCCTCTGCCTTTTTTTTAAAATTCAAAATTATCTTTCCGCTCTTCTCTCTTAACCCTTCACTCTTTTCTCTTAATAATTCACAACTCACTTCTTCCCCGTAAACATCGCTTGAATAAGCTTTTCTTTACGGAAAATCTGATGATAAAGCACGCCCACGATGTGCACGCCTATTGCTATTAGTAATATATCAAACAGCCATTTATGTATGCTGGTTAGCTGCGAACTTAAG
>Ga0209075_1004124_pt1 | contig 11753 bp, 6 predicted proteins | sample Stecom2011_FD_187523 | JGI IMG/M metagenome (GOLD analysis project Ga0209075, IMG submission 187523) | Agricultural soil microbial communities from Utah to study Nitrogen management - Steer compost 2011 (SPAdes) (version 2) | ecosystem: Environmental > Terrestrial > Soil > Agricultural land...
GGCAGGTGGAGCAGGGCAGCCGGCACTGGCAGATTCAGGCCAACGACCAGCTCTACAAAGCTGCCGACTATGCACCGCTGATTATCCGTGAGCGCGATGGTTCGATCCTGCGTTTGAGCGATGTGGCGCGGGTTTCCGATGATGTGGAAAACCGCTACAACAGCGGTTTTTTCAATGATCAAAGCGCGGTGCTGCTGGTGATCAACCGCCAGGCCAATGCCAACATCATTGCCACCATTGCCGATATCAAAAAGGAAATGCCCGGTCTGCAGGCGGTATTGCCAGCCTCGGCACAGTTGCAGGTGGCGATGGATCGCTCGCCGGTGATTACCGCCACCCTGCACGAGGCCGAGCAGTCGCTGCTGATCGCCACCGCGCTGGTGATTGTAGTGGTACTGCTGTTTCTGGGCCATTGGCGTGCGGCGGTGATTCCGGCCTTTGCCGTGCCAGTGTCGCTGATTGGCAGCTTCTCGGTCATGTACCTGATGGGTTTTTCCCTGAACAACCTGTCGTTGATGGCGCTGATCATTGCCACCGGGCTGGTGGTGGATGACGCCATTGTGGTGCTGGAAAACATTGCCCGGCACATTCGTCTGGGGCACAAGCCGATGCAGGCGGCGCTGCTGGGTGCCAAAGAGGTCGGTTTTACCCTGCTGTCGATGAACCTGTCGCTGGTGGTGGTGTTTGTCTCCATCCTGTTCATGGGCGGCATTGTCGAGCGGCTGTTTCGCGAGTTTTCCATCACTCTGACCGTGGCCATTCTGATTTCCCTGCTGGTGTCGGTCACCCTGACACCGATGATGTGCGCACGCTGGTTGCGGCCCGAGGAAGAGCAACCTGCGCCCAACATCCTGCAGCGCTGGGGTACGCGCATGCTCGGCGGTTATCGGCGCAGTCTGGAGTGGACACTGAACTACCAGCGCCTGATGTTGCTAGGCCTGCTGCTGACCATTGGTGCCAATGTCTGGCTGTTTGTCGAGGTGCCGAAAACCTTTATGCCGCAGCAGGACACCGGCCAGTTGCGTGGCATGATCCGCAGCGATGACGGCCTGTCTTACCACACCATGCGACCCAAAATGGAGCAGTACCGTCAGGCGCTACTAAAAGACAAGGACGTGCAAAGCGTGGCCGGTTTTATCAGCGGTGGCAGCAATGCTTTTTTGATTGTGCGCCTGAACCCGGTGAGTGAGCGTGAAGGGGCGCAGGATGTGGTTAACCGCTTGCGCAAGGACATCCCGAAAATTCCCGGCTCCAGGCTGTTTTTAATGCCCCAGCAAGACCTGTGGCTGGGCGGGCGCGAAGGTGGCGGTACCGAACATGAATATGTGCTGCTGGCCAGTGATCTGGACGAGCTGCGCACATGGCAGCCCAAAGTACGTGATGCCTTGCGCGCCCTGCCGGAGTTGACCGATATTGATAGCCGCGAAGGCCGGGGTGCCCAGCAACTGACGCTGGATGTGGACCGGGTGCAGGCGGCGCGACTGGGTGTGGACATGGCCACCGTTGCTGCGCTGCTCAATAACGCCTTTAGCCAGCGTCAGGTTTCCACCATCTATGAAACCCTGAACCAGTACAGTGTAGTGCTGGAAATCGCCCCCGAATTTGTTGGCTCGCCCAAGGTGCTGGAGCAGATCATGGTGATTGGCAGTGGTGGCGAGCAGATTCCGCTCTCCAGCTTTACCCGCTGGAGTGAAAGCCTGCAAAACGAAAGCGTACAGCATGATGGGCAGTTCGCGGTGGAGAGCATCGGTTTTGCGCTGGCCGAAGGTGTCAGCCTGGATCAGGCCCAGGCAGCCATCGAAAAAGCCATGGCGCGCATTGCGCTGCCGACCGAAGTGCAGGGCAAGCTGGGCGGTACTGCCGGCTTCTTCAGCCAGTCACAAAACACCCAGGGCTATATGCTGCTGATAGCCATTGTTATCGTATATCTGGTGCTGGGAATACTTTATGAGAGCTATGTGCATCCGCTGACCATCCTCTCCACCTTGCCCTCGGCGGGCGTGGGTGCCTTGCTCGCGATTCAGCTCACGGGCGGGCAGTTCAGCCTGATTTCCCTGCTGGGACTGTTTTTGCTGATTGGCATCGTCAAGAAAAACGCCATCCTGATGATCGACTTTGCCCTGCACCTGCAGCGCGATGATGGCAAGCCGCCGCGCGAAGCCATTGTTAGCGCTGCCGTGCAGCGTTTTCGTCCAATCATGATGACCACCATGGCTGCCATTCTGGGTGCCGTGCCCCTGCTGATTGGCGGTGCTGAAGGCAGCGAAATGCGCCAGCCGCTGGGCCTGGCGATTGTTGGCGGGCTGCTGCTGAGCCAGTTGCTGACGCTATACAGTACGCCCGCGGTGTACCTGTTTTTCGACCGTATCGGCCAGCGCTTTCGCCGGCGGCGGGCTTAGGCAGCTTTAGCGCCGGCTGAACCAGCCCAGCGCCAGCAGTGCGGGAATATTCATCAGCAAGCCATAGAGCAGGGCAATTATTCCTGCCTCGGGCAGCTGCAGCTGGGCAAAGGCTACCAGCATGGCAATGCCGGCATTTTGCACGCCGGTTTCAAAGCACAGTGTGCGCACCTGTGCCGGTTCAAGCCGTAGCAGGCGAGCGAACAGGTAGCCGGCAAACAGTGCCAGTGCTGCCAGGAGTGTTACCAGGGCTGCTGCTTGCAAGGTGGTTTGGCTCGTCAGGCTGCCAAGGTTGTTCAGGATGAGCAGTGTAATCATCAGCAACAGGGTCAGAAAGGCAAAACCCTTTAGTTGCTGTTCGTGCCGACTGACCCAGTCTGTGGCCAGATGCCGCCAGAGCATACCCAGCAACAGCGGCAGGGCGGTTACCAGCAGCAGTTGCAACGCCGATTGCAGCCAGGACAGCCGGAACACCGCACTGCTGCCCAGCCAGCCCAGTTGCAGCTGCACCGCCCAGGGCATCCAGAGTGGAGCCAGCAACCCCATGCCGGCAGTCAGGGCAACCGACAGCGCCACATCGCCGCGCGCCAGGTGGCTGAACAGGTTTGAGGTAGCGCCACCAGGCGCTGCTGCAATCAGTAGAAGGCCGATAGCCAGCGTACCGGACAGGTTGAACAGGGCGATCAGCGCCCAAACCAGAATGGGCAACAGGAACAGCTGAGCGAGCAGTCCGGTGATGGTTGCCAGCGGCTGGTGCCAGAGCGGCTTGAAGTGGCGTGGCTCAAGACCGCTGCCCACCACCAGCATCATCAGTGCAAGACAGAGTGGCAGCAGGACTGTATCAATCGACATGCCTGGCCCTACACCGTGGCAAAGGTTTGCAGCAGCAACACCAGGCAGAACCAGCCGTTGACCAGCATGCTACAGCCCACCATTGCTGGCAGCAGGGGTGCCATTTGTGCGGAGGACTGTACCCGGCGGATGGCTTTTGCGTGACGGTGTACCGGGATGCCGGCGAGCAAAAACAGCAGGGATGGAAAGAAGCTGTGATTGACAGCCAGGTAGATAAAAAACAGCAGCAGGGCAGCCAGCAACAGGGCCTGATGGTACAGCTGTGCCCGGCTTAAACCCAGGCGCACGGCCAGCGTGTGTTTGCCGTGGCTGCGATCATTGTCGATGTCGCGCATGTTGTTGACGTTCAGCACAGCGACAGCAAGCAATCCGCAGGCACTGGCCGGCAACAGCAGGCTGGCATGCAGTGCAGCACCATGCAGATAGCAGCTGCCCAGTACACCGAGGCAGCCAAAAAACAGCCACACCGAAGCATCCCCCAGCCCGGCATAGCCATAAGGCTTGCGGCCCAGGGTGTAGGTGAGGGCGGCGATAATGGAAAGCACGCCCAGCAGACTAAAAATCAACACATCGGCGGCATCCAGAGCGGCAGCTTGAATCAGCCACAGGCCGCTAATTATAGCCAGCACGGCTACAATAAACAGTGAAAGCTTGAGCTGGGCTGGCGTCAACATGCCACTTTGCAGGGCGCGTACCGGCCCCAAACGGTTGCTGTCATCGACGCCGCGCAAACCATCGCCATAATCGTTGGCAAGATTCGACAAAACCTGTAACAGCCCGGCCGTACAGAATGAAAGCGCCAGGACTGGCCAGGACAGTGTGCCCGCAGATAACGCCAGGACGCTGCCGACCAGTATCGACATGCAGGCCAAAGGCAGGGTTTTGGGGCGACAGGCTGTAGCCCAGGCGCGTAGGGTGCGGTTCATGTATTTCCCTGACAGAAGGAAAAACGGACATAAAAAAAGGCCAGCATGTTTGCTGGCCTTATCGAAATGGTGGCTACACCGGGACTTGATAAGCTAGTGTAACACGTTGATTTAAAGCCAAATTCTAGTTGTAAAAAAGGCATATCACAACGAATGTCACAACAGATGAAAGTCACTGGCTAAAGCCTACCCCGTAAAGCTTCCGTAACAAGTTGCTTACAATGTATTTGTTGCGAAAACGTCAAAGTGCCAAGCTCATTATCAGTCGCTTGGCTGTATTTGGCAAGATCGCAAGGAATCAAGGTGGAGCCGGATGGAAACTGTTGGACATCTTCACGTTAGCTTTTATTGTGCTGCTTTACCATTGTCTCCCAGCCACTAAATGTGCCAGAGCGATCTTCTGGGCGTCTCTTACGCCTATTAGCCCCATAACGCTTCCCGGAAAGCTCCATGCAGCAGTCGTGCTCATCGGCACTCGGTTCAGCTTCCAGGCAAGGGCTTTGGTGGTTTGCGCTGGGCAAATCCCAGTGTTCAGTGGGTACTGAGGTGTGTTGATACGTAGGGTCGAGAGGGGTGCCAACGAGCTGCTCGGCTTCGAGTTCGTTCAGACTGGTAATGCCCTGATTTGCTAGGTGTTTATCGACGCTGGTTACTGAAGATCTTGGTGGGTGGGCGCTCTGGCTGGTAAGAGGCGACTGTCTGTGGAGGCGATCTTTTCTCCACTGTAAGCCATCCGCCTGTTCCGTTTTGACCTTGCATACAGACGAATGGCAATACCCACTGCAAGAGACTTATTCAGTGCACGTGGAGGTTGGACTTTTGTTGCCGCAATTGCCTTGAGTAGCCGATCTATATTTTTTTGAGTGTTAATGTCCAGCTTAAAGGTTTTTGTACTCGGACTTGACCTTTGCTCTGATATGCAATCTTTGACATCGATATTTTTTTTATTCTCTCTGCATTCGCTCGTAGCGTAGCGAATTGATTCGCGCAGGGCGGTAGATTGTGGAGCTTTAGATGTTTTACTAATAAAGTCAAGCGCTTCAAGCTCGATTTTAGTCAATGTGAATGTTTGAGCTCGACTGTCTGGGTTTTTTTTTATTTTTTTCAGATATTTTTTTTCGATATCTAAATAAAATCTTTTCCTTTTTTCCAAGCTGTCTGGGTTGAACCTAAGAACCAAATCAGTATGGTTAAAAATATCAGTTATTTTTTCAAAATCACCTCTTTCGAGACGAAAGTATTCATTTGCAGCGTTAAGAAAAGCTAGATTTCCTCTGTATTTTTGCTGGATTTGATTATCCAGCTTAATGATTTCGCTAAGTTTATGTATGGTTTTAATGATTCTAGCTTTCTCATTTTCATTCCCGGATATGTATAAATCAATTACTCTAATTTGGTCAATTACAAAGTTGGCTGATTCAGGGTGGGTAGGCGAAATGATTTCCTTCAAAATTTCAGGGTTGTAGACTTGCTGTCTGGAGTCGGATGAATTTTTTCTATAGGGAAACATTAGATATTTTTCTAACCGATCTGGCTGTGTATAAGTCTGACTTTGGCTGGTTATCATCGTGTGAATATTATTCGCAAGGCGTGCAGCGTCAAGAGTTTTTTCTGGATAATCTTCAAATGCTTGATAAACCCTTTCGGACAAAGACAAGAAGTTGCTTTGAGTGCCTTCTATAAAATAAAAAGTTCTGATTCCTATTTTTTCTTGGCCCCAGGAAGCGAATGCCCATTTGTGAGCATTTGGATGTGTTTCAATATCACATATGGTTGATAACCATGCTATCAGGACAGTTTTTACGGTTATGTGGTGCGAGTCTAGGTGAGCCTTGATGTTCGATTCTATTTGCTTGTTGAACTCGATCAGCTGGTTATTAACCTCTACTAAATCCTGCTTGTTTGAAACTGGCTTGCTATTCCTTACATTCACCAAAAATCTAAACTCATCTGCCTGGTTAAAGAGCCCGTGCTTTTCGAGTAGAGGCAATAGCCCAAGATTCTTTTCAATCGTGCTCATTGGTGTGTCCTCCTGTTTTCTTTACTACTGTCTTCAGCGCATGTCCCGGATATGCATGGAGCCGTTAGCGGGGGTAAATCTATTTTACATAAAAACATAAAATATTACCAAAATATTACCAAAATATTACCAAAATATTACCAAAATATTACCAAAATATTACCAAAATATTAGCTAATAAATTTATCCGGCCTCTAATAATCAAGGGCTTAGCTCGTGGCCTATAGAGGGCTACTTCTTACGAGCCTTCAGGCGATATCATCACCCTGTGCTGTGCTGTGCTGTGCTGTGCTGTGCTGTGCTGGAAGACGTAACTGTCCCGATGCAGCTGAGCCCAAGTTCGTAGGCGGCATACGGAAGCGTTTCTGGGCAGACTGCCAGCTGTCGAGCAAGAAATGTGTAAGGTGAGGCTTCTTTCTGCAGGATGAATTTGGCCCGTGCGTAAAAAAATACGCACATGGCACCTGTTATGCCAATAACGGCGTACAGGAGAATTACCATGACCAAATTGATAAAGATAAAAGACGTTTGTGAACTGACCAGCCTGGCTCGTTCGACGGTCTATAAGTTCGTTGCAGAGAACCGTTTTCCGAGACAGGTTATCCTTGGCGGCAATTGTGTCGCTTGGGTCGAGGCTGAGGTGATCGAGTGGCTGGAAGATAAAATAGCCAGGCGGGATTTAGACTAGTGAAAGGTCAAATGCTTGCCGGCTTTACCAGAGAACCACCTTGGCCAAAAATAAAATTGAAGCCCAGGATTGCATGACTTCTGAATTTTATAAAGCCTGACTGCTAGGGTTATTTGGGCACAGGTTGTTCGGTGATTAGTACTATGCTTTACCGCATATACTCATCAGTACATTAACGCTGACTAATCACTACACTCTAAACCACAATAATCCTATCTGGATACTGTTCAGATGATAACTCACATTGAATATCCAGTCTGATAATAAGCAGTTTTCAATAGCTGCAAATTCTAAGGTCAAATTAACACTGACCAACCATCAATAAACTATCAAGCCTGCTCACTGCTGTCCTAGACAGACGGTGTATTTGTCATGCCTAGAGAAAGCTGAAGGCAGGCTGTAGGAGTACATATGCAAATTTACGACAGAACATTTAGGTCAAAAATCATCGTTGGGAGCAGCTACAAAGGTTATCCGCTGATGGAGAGTAAAGGCCCGTTTGTGGCCAGATATTTGGACAGCATCATTTCAGTGGTAGATAAGGCTTTGGCTGTACACCCACGGACGTACGCTTTCCGCTTTGACCTCCGACTCCCTGCTGGAACGAACGACTGGCCAGAGGATAGACTGATTGACCGGTTCATTGCGTCACTGAAGGGGAGAATCCAATCTGCCAGGCGTAGGTCAGCCCGAGAGGCCAAGAACGGACGGGTACACGGAACTGACTTTCATTATGTCTATGCCAGGGAGGTGGCTTCGGCGGGACGGCCTCATTTTCATTTTGTGGCGTTTGTGAACCGAGATGCTTTTAATGCGATTGGGCGTTATTGCGAAGGAAGGGACAACCTGTACAGCCGGCTGAACGCAGCATGGGCCAGTGCCCTGGACTTGTCTGTGGATGAAGCTGTTGGACTGGTGCATATCCCGAAGCATCCTGACTACTGGATTGATGCAGACGATGAGAACAGTGTGCACGAGCTTGTCCAGCGGGTTAGCTATTTCGCCAAGACAGCAACCAAGCGGGTGGGTAGGAGGCACTCATTTGGATATAGTAGAGGCCGGCGTAGGCAGCGGCCTCTTGTCATTAGGGTTTGAGCTGGTTCTACCTGAGTAGGCTCAAAACGGCCTGTGGCAGCTGGTTGGCTTGGGCCAGGATGGCTGTGCCAGCTTGCTGCATGATTTATTGCTTGCTCAGGTAGGGAGCTCTATGCTGAGCACAGTATAGGTGCTGTTGCCGTAGCTAACCTAAAATGGTTTGTAGCAACTGCTTTATGTGGCCGATTGATATTTTTACAGAACGAAGAAACAGTATGAGCGATTGGAGTGATGAGGAGCTGAGCGCTGCCGTTGAAGCCTATTTGGAGATGCAGCGGTTGGAGCGTGAGAAGCAAGTGTTTGTTAAAAAATACTACTACGATGCTCTTGCAGCCAGATTTAACCGAGCGTCGAAGTCATTCGAGTTTCGGATGCAAAATATTTCCTTTGTTATGGGGCTGATGGGGCGCACCTGGTTGACAGGACTAAAGCCGGCAAAAAATGTTGGCAGGAACGTAGCTGTAAAAATCCAAAAATTAATTGAGCAGCAAGAGGGCGGGGCAACCCATGTTTCGGTTGGGTTTGACATAGATGTTCACCGTCTTGCAGGAAAAGATCTTGTTTTGCCAGAGGGAAATCCAGTTCCTGTGAGGCAGCAGGCAACAGTGGTGCAGCATCAAAGGAGCCCGAAGGTGGCCGCTTGGGTTCTTCAACAGGCGAAAGGCTCTTGTGATGCTTGTGACCAGCCGGCTCCGTTCACTCAGACTAGCGGGCTACCGTATCTGGAAATCCATCATCTAAGGCGTCTTGCTGATGGCGGGTCTGACACCGTGACCAACACCGTGGCCCTATGTCCAAACTGCCACAGAGAGGCCCACTACGGCCAAAACTCAGCAGCGGTGATAGAAGATTTATACAGAAAAATTTCTAGGCTTGTGCGTGAGTAGCCCAGCATCCTAGATCGCTCTGTGAGCCACACATCGAGCCTTACTTGCTTTCTGTGCCGGTTCTTTTTTCAGCCTGAATCCTCTGGTACACCTCTTCCCGATTTACCTCGACGATTGGGGGCGCTTCAATGGCCAGCCGAACCTGGCCAGCTGAAACACCGAGAACAGTGACTTTGACGCTATCGTCTATCACGAGGGTTTCACCCCGACCCCTTGTCAATATCAACATCCGTTTACCTCCGCTTTCTGTCGGATTGATACGCTGCAGCGTGTCCGCGATTATAGTAGGAATACGGCCAATACTTTTCTGAAGCTGACAATATTGAAATAACTCATGTTGTTCAGTTCTTGTCAAGTCCCAGCTATGGCGGTCAAATTCGGCCACTATAGAGTAGATTGATCAGCAGTCGGAGTCATTTGTAGTTCAGTTGATATACATTTGCCTTCACTCTACTATCAGGCATAGTTTTGCGCAGCTCCAAGGAATAGCAATGCCCGTCTGGATGATTGACAACCGTACCACCAAGCTGATTTCCATTTTGCAGGAGCAGTTGCAAGGTAGTCCTGATCTATCGTTGCTGCTAAAAAACCTGTCTTTACCCGGCTTCATGGCGCTGTACGATCAGCTTAAAGGCAGCAACGCCCGTTTGTTGCTGGCCATGGACGAAACACCACTGAGCAAGCGTTTGGTGGACGAAGAAGGCGCAGAAACACTGCAGCATCAACTCAACCAAAAACAGCAAGCAGCCCTGCTACTCAAATGGTTGCAGAATAATGTAACCGCCAAGGGTGTTGCCGGCTCCCGCATGGTGAACAATCTTTATTTGCAGAAGGGCGATAACAACCAGTCCTTTGTGCAGGGTTCTTCTGCTTTGACTGCGGCTGGCTTGGGGCTGGTATATAGCGATCAAATGGCTATGGGCATGGGTAGTGATGACCCTAGCCAAACGCAGCAGATGCAGCAATGGTTTGACCTGCAGTGGCAAGATCCGGCTGCAACCAGCATTCAGACCGAGCTGACCAAGGCAGCTGAGTTTGTAGCAGCGGATCAGCCAGCCGAGCTGATTTATTTTTTGGTGCTGTACCGGCTGTTTCAGGGTTTGCTATCCGAAATTGACGAAGACGCTATCGTCAACAACCGCACAGGCATCAAGCAAACGCAAATCTGGAACAAGCTGTACCCCTTTCAGAAAGATGGTGTGCTGGGTGTCATCGACAAGCTGGAGCGGCATAACGGCTGCATTCTGGCCGACTCGGTAGGGCTGGGGAAAACCTTTGAAGCTCTGGCAGTGATCAAGTATTACGAGCTACGCAACGCACGGGTGCTGGTGTTGGCTCCGAAAAAGCTGCGTGACAACTGGACGCTGTTTACTCAGAACGACAAGCGCAACCTGCTTAGCCAGGATCGTTTCAGTTACAACGTGCTCAACCATACCGACCTGACCCGTAGCAGTGGCCATTCAGGTGACATCAATCTGGCCACCATTCACTGGGGCAACTACGACCTGGTGGTGATTGATGAGTCGCACAACTTTCGTAACGCCAGCGTAGCAGGGGAGCGACATACCCGTTACTCACGCCTGATGGATGACATTATCAGCTCCGGGGTTAAAACCAAGGTGCTGATGCTGTCTGCCACTCCGGTCAACAACAAACTGAACGACCTGAAAAACCAGATTGCTTTTGTTACCGAAGGCAATGACCAAGCCCTGGACGCACACGGTATTCCCAGCATTAGCAATACCCTCAAGCAAGCCCAGACCCGCTTTAACGAGTGGCTCAAGCGTGATGATAGTAGCCGCACCACGGAGCAGCTGTTGAACAGCCTGAATTTTGGATACTTCAAGATTCTGGACTTGCTGACCATTGCCCGTTCACGCAAGCACATCGAGAAATACTACAGCCTGGAAGATATTGGCCAGTTCCCGCAGCGGCTCAAGCCCATCAACATCAAAGCGGACTTTGATCGGGACGGCAGTTTCCCCTCACTCAAAGAAATCAACACCACCATAGAGCGCATGAACCTGAGCACCTTTTCTCCGCTCAAGTATGTGCTGATGGAAAAAAGGGCGAGCTACCAGGCCAGGTATGACACCCAGCTAGGTGACGGCCAGTCTGTATTCAGCCAGCTGGATCGGGAAAAAAGCCTGATTGGTTTAATTAAAATTAACCTGCTCAAGCGGCTGGAAAGCTCGGTGTACTCGTTCCGCCTGACTGCTGAGCGCCTGCTGGCCAATGTGGATGCCACTATCGCCAAACTGGAGCAGCACAGTGATAGCGAACTGGAGTCGATGGATATTCTGGAAACCGACATCGACTCACCCGAGCTGGAAGCCCTGTTAGTTGGCAGTAAAGTCAAGGTGCTGATTCAGGATATGGATCAGCCACGCTGGCTATATGACCTCAAAGAAGACCGTGACTATCTGACCCGCCTGGTCAATGCTGCCCGTGACATCACAGCCGATCGTGATCAGAAACTGGCTTTACTCAAACAGCAAATCGAACACAAAATTCAACACCCGCTTAACCCAGAAAATCGCAAGGTGATAGTGTTTACCGCCTTTGCTGATACCGCCCGTTATCTTTACCAGCATTTGGCTGACTGGGCTGAGCGGCATCATGGCCTGTACAGCGCCTTGGTCGTGGGCAGTGGCAGTAACCAAACCAATCACCCAGAGTTGCGTACCGACTTCAATGAACTGCTGACAGCCTTTGCACCCAACGCCAAGGAACGTGATAAAACTGGCCTTGATGAGACGGCCAACATCGACCTGCTGTTTGCCACCGACTGCATCAGCGAAGGGCAAAACCTGCAAGATGCCGACTACCTGATCAACTACGACATTCACTGGAACCCGGTGCGGATCATTCAACGCTTTGGCCGTA
>Ga0209075_1004125_pt1 | contig 11750 bp, 7 predicted proteins | sample Stecom2011_FD_187523 | JGI IMG/M metagenome (GOLD analysis project Ga0209075, IMG submission 187523) | Agricultural soil microbial communities from Utah to study Nitrogen management - Steer compost 2011 (SPAdes) (version 2) | ecosystem: Environmental > Terrestrial > Soil > Agricultural land...
GACGGATCACCGTATCGGTCAACTCTTTTTTATACCGCTGCAGTTGTTGGATCTTCTCTTCCACCGTTCCTTTTGTGATGAATCGGTACAGCGTCACCTTCTTCTCCTGTCCAATCCGATGCGCGCGGCTTACGGCTTGCATCTCGGCGGCAGGATTCCACCATGGATCCATGATAAAAACATAATCCGCGGCCGTGAGGTTAAGGCCGGTGCCTCCCGCTTTCAGTGAAATAAAGAAGGCCCCGACCGATTCGTCGTTGTTGAACCGATCGATCACCTCTTCACGGTTGACCGTGCTTCCCGTGAGCCACGCGTAACGCCACCCCCTCTCGTCGAAACGGTCGGCCAGTAACGTGAGGTGCTGCACGAAAGAAGAAAAAATCAATACTTTGTGATGTCCCGCGAAAAGGATCTCGGCCTGCTCGATAATCCGCTCCAATTTAGCGGAGCCTCCCTCGTAACTCTCCATCGACAAACCGGGGTGGTTCGCCATTTGTCGCAGGCGCGTAAGCCCGGTCAACGCGATCGCGGCCATCGCCCGGCCCTCCTCTTCTTTTCGTTCGAGCAGGGCATTGCGTATCTTGCTCTTTTCCTCGAGATACGCGGCCTCTTGCTCCTCCTCCATCTGGCAATAGACCGTCTCCTGCACGAGCGGTGGCAATTCCGGGGCTACCTCCTCCTTGGTTCGGCGAAGTATAAAGGGATCAATGATTTTCAACAGCTTCTGTTGCTCACGGCCGTTGGAAATCACATCTGCTTCGCGGTAACGGGATTTGAAATGGCCGTGCTCTCCCAAGATACCGTCGTTCAGAAAATCCATCTGCGACCAGAGATCGGACAAGGAATTTTCCAAGGGAGTCCCGGTCAGCGCGAGCTTGTGGGACGAACGCAGCTCCTTCACTCGCTTAAAAGTAAGGGAGGTGTGATTTTTTATGTATTGACTCTCGTCCAAGATCAGGTAATGGAATGGATGCTGGCTCAAGAACTCGATATCCTGTCTAACGATACCGTAGGTGGTCAATACCACGTGAGTCTTTTCTGCTTCAGCTTGAAACTCGTCGCACCGGGCACGCTGGGTGCCCACGTGGAGATACAACTGTAGGGAGGGGGCAAACTTCCGGAACTCGTTCACCCAGTTATGGATGAGCGACGTGGGCATCACGATAAGCGTGGGAGGCAATTCATTGGACTCAAAGGTGGGATCAGGGGTGGGCTCAAAGGTGGGTTCAGGGGTGATCTCCGGAGTGAGATCATCAAACAGCGAAAGTTGCCGGGGAACTTTCTTTTCAGGTTTTACTCGAGGTTCGGGTATACCACGCGAGGCTCCTTCTACCCGGGGTGGGGAGGCAGCTAAAAAATGGGAGTCCTCTTTTGTGGTTCGAACACCCCTGTATTGCTGCAACAACAACGCGATGGTTTGAAGCGTTTTGCCCAGTCCCATATCATCGGCAAGACAACCGCCGAACCCGCGTTGCTGAAGGTTCATCAGCCACTGGAAACCGGTAAATTGATAGGGCCGCAACGTGGCATTCAGGGCTTCCGGCACCGGAGTTGCAACAAGTTGTCCACCTTCTTCCTGTTCGAACTTTTGTTCACTGAAAGCACCATTCACTGCCAACTGTTTCAAGCGGAAATGATAACGGGGCAGCCGGACGCGGCTACCGGAAACTTTACCAAAACTGAACATTTCACCGAAGCGGGAGAACCACTCCAAAGGAAGCACCGCGACACGGCCGTCGGGCAGTGCAAATTCGCGGGTGCCCTGCAATAGATGCCTCCGAAAACGGGTAAAAGGGATCTCCACCTCCCCGAAGCGTACCATGCAATAAAAATCAAACCAGTCTATTCCTTCGTTCACCTCGATTTGCAGGCTGATTTCTCCCGTGTAATAGGCCTGTTTACCCATAGCCTGTTTCACGGTAAAGTTGTGCTCCAATAATTCACCGTTCTGATTAATCCATTCGATTATTTGAAGCGAATCGGGCCCCGCTTGCCTTTCGTCCCCAGCCGCGGCATCAGCCAACACATTAGTCGCTGCATCAGCGGCTGCGTTCGCCACCACGAATTGACCGGATTTGGAGAGGGACAATCCCGCTTCCAGCAGAAGTTGGACGCGCTCCCTCTCCCATTCCCTCTCGCGATAAAACCAGCCAATCATGAATTCTCCTTCCTCCTCTATTGCCTCCACCTCCTTCTTGTACGGCTTATCGGGCGCGAAACGATGTTTCCCGTAATGAAATCGGAGCGAGAGGACCGGCCGCAAATCGAAGTCCGTCTCCAAGGTCAACACGGCTTCGGGACGATATTCTTGTCTAAAAACAGGAATTCCTTCGGTAACCACGGTATAGTTTTTCACGCACGGTACCACGAAGGAGCGCATGTATTCGGGTATGCTACGAGGGGGAATTTCAATGTACGGTTTCTTGAAAAAGGGACGAAGCTTTTTTTCATCCACGTCCACGAAATGGTGAAGCTGTCTACCGATAACCACCACGGCGGGATTCGACACGAGCTGCGCGTGGAACTGCTCGAAAAGGTTCACGTGCTCTTCTCCATTTTGAACCTCGGCGTGATAGGTGAAAGCCTCCCGATTTCGAAAATGAAAAATCATTGACGAGGGTTCATTCAACACTTCCAACCGTTGGTTCAAGCGAAAATCGCGCACATTGATTTTTTCACGTGAAAAGAGCGGGGTCCCCACCTTCCGCGCAAGCTCGATCAGGCTGTTTTGCCTCTTTTCGATAAAGGGCCGGATATAGGTTTCAATGGTGGCGGACGTGACTTTCTGTAGGAAGTCCTCCTCTTTCTCTTCTTTCGAATAAGATTTCATCAAGGCGCGGTCGGAATAACGCTCCCCCAACCGGACTATCTCCTGCTCTTCTGCCCGCAACGAGTGATAGGTAGGTGAGGTGACTCGGGCCACCTCGGTCATCGTGTACACCTCCGCATCGGGGTTATAAGAAGCAAAGAGGGGCTGAAGTAGGTAACCAAAACGCGGGTGATGAACTAACGTGATAACAAGCAAATCGTGCATGGCGGGAATAGAAATTTCAGAGTGAGCGATTTTTCGTGTAAGCGATCACCATCATGATCTCGATTTGAGAGAAATCGAACTGCAACGTGTGGTACATTGATTCGTCGGGAGAACGGGCCTGGAGCTTCTCTTCGGCCAGGCGAATCCTATCACGCGAAATAAAATCGACCGCGTCCAGTTCTCCCTTTTCCACGTACTTTGCCAAGTGCGTGCCGATGGTGGAGACAGCCAGACCCCGCTCTTCAGCTATCTCGTCGATGCTTTTTCCCTCGCGGTGCATCGCCAGGCTGATCCGTTGACTGTCGCCCTTCTGTTTCTTCTGCTTCTCTTGTTTGCGTCGTTTTTGCTCTTTCAACTCTCTTTTGGAGGCCTCTTTTTCGTCTAAACGGGATTGCAAACCGTGCTTTTCGCAATAAGAGCGGATAATCGACAGAAACGCTTGTCCGTATTTCTCTACTTTAACCGGTCCGAATCCAGAGATTTTCAACAGCTCTTTTTCGTCTTGCGGCAGGTACTCGGCCATCTCGTACAACGTCTTGCTGCCCGCCACGATATAGATTGGTAAATCTCGCGGCTCGCAGATTTGATCGCGCTCCTCTACCAGCAAGCGGTACAAGGCGGGGTGAGAAAGATCGGAGCGAGTAGCGGATGTTTTCGTGTAGGCATTTACATGAAAAGGGGGAAGTATGAAGTCGTTTCTCGCCTTGAAGTAAGCATCGACGCTGGTGTCGGATTTTAATGCATCCAGCAGCTGCTTCTTCATGGCCAGATCGGAGAAGATATCTTGCACCGCTTCGTTGTATTGAACGGCATGCGCCCGACTATCGGTCTTGGCGGGCGACTGCTTTAAGTGGTGTATTAACCGGTCCATTTTCTCAATGAAAAAACCGTGCGCGGCATGTACCCGTTCCCGTAGATAATTTTCATCCACCGGTTCCTGCTGAAATATACCGCGCAGTTGTGCCTGAAATTTGATCGCTATCTTGCCTGCTTCCTGCAATTGGCCCTGAAGATCATTCAGATGCGGCAACGTTTCTTCGTTGAACGAGGTAACCACCTCATCGATATCGGATATCAACCGCTTGCATTGCCACGCGAGGCCGGAAAAGTCAAAAACCGACTCCAGCAGTTTCGCGCGATACGCCCCACGGGCATCCGCCAATTGCTGTTCAATCGCTGCAATCGGGGGACGGCTTTTCTCCTGTTCCACGATATGCCCATCCGTGGAGATACTTCCGTGCTGAATACGGCTCAGAAGCACCAAACCTTCGAGCGACCGGCAACGGCTCAATGCCACGTACACCTGTCCCGGTGCGAAAGCCATTCCGGCATCAATCACTGCCTTGTCGAAGGTAAGACCCTGACTTTTATGAATGGTAATCGCCCAGGCTAAACGCAACGGGTACTGGGAAAATTTCCCCAACACGTTCTCTTCCACCTGTTTTGTTTCGGCATCGACCGTGTAACTAATATTCTCCCACGCCGTGCGCTCCACCTCGATCAGCTCGTCCCCGCCGCATCGCACCGCGATACGGTCGTCATCAATGGTATCGACAACCCCTATTTTCCCGTTGTAAAAGCGACGAGGAGTCTCGGTATCGTTTCTCAGAAACATTACCTTGGCACCCACTTTCAGTTCCAAAACCGGTTCCGTTGGGTAGTTCCTTTCCGGATAATCCCCGTCGATCCCGGCGTTAAACGTGTAAGCCTCTCCTTCCAGTTTACCCAACTCCTCGGCGTTTATCCGGTCGGCTTTGTGGTTATGAGTCGTAAGAATGATGTAATTCTCCTCTTCCGGGGGGATGAACCGCGGATCGTAACGCTCCTCTAACAGCTTGCGGCTCTCGGCAGTTAGTTTATTATCGCGTATCTCGTTCAAGACACGGATAAACGAGCTGTTTGTCTGGCGGTAGATCTTTTGAAACTCGATATTAAAGGGCGGAGATTGCGTGACGACTTGACTATGAAAAAAGTAGGGGCTTTGGTAGTAGTGCGATAATAAACGCCACTCCTCCTCTTTTGCCACAGGTGCCAACTGGAACATATCGCCGATAAAGACGACCTGTACTCCACCAAAAGGTTCGTTATTCTTGTACCGAAAATGGCGGAGGGTGGCATCCATCGCATCCAGTAAATCAGCACGCACCATGCTGATCTCGTCAATAACGAGCAATTCCAGCTCTTGCAGCACCCGCCGACGGGAACTTCTCATCCGGGACTTAGCGACCAGGTTTTTTCTCCCTTCCGGCGTGGGGATAAAAGGCGAGAACGGCAGCTGAAAAAAAGAATGGATAGTGGTTCCTCCCGCGTTAATGGCCGCTACACCGGTGGGAGCCACCACCGCCATCTGTTTACGGGAGGCCTCTTTTAACCGGTGCAGGAAAGTGGTTTTTCCCGTTCCCGCTTTCCCGGTAACGAACAGGTTCCGATCGGTGTTAAGGGCAATATCAAATGCTAATTTGTAAGGATCCATTCCATTAAACAATCAAACCACATTCCTGAGACAATCCATTAAAATCAGATAAAATCTCAGGAATTGTCATTCCCGCGGCAAGCCAACCAAGTATATCCTCCACGGTTATTCTCATCCCCCGGATTGTAGGTTTTCCACCGCGTTTGCCGGGTTCAATTGTAATTATCCCTTTATAATCAACCATATTCATACTATTTACGAGAACTTAGAAGCATGGATGCAAAAAAGAAACGACTTGAATACTAATATCCGGGATTCTGAGTCATATTTGGGTTCAAATTAAGCTCTCTCAGTGGAATGGGAAAAAGATGCTGATACTCCTCTAAACCTATTTCTGCCTCGATTAAATTATTCCTTTGAAGAAATGCTAAATAGTTTATGTTGCAAACCTGCTTGCGTGCATCCTTTATACCAATTAAAATATCAGAAGAAACAGAAATATTCTTCACTTGAGATATACTATTCAAATATTCCCGGGCACTCCCGTTGTTACCAAGTCTCAATTCACACTCTGCTAAAGAAAGAATTACGTCTGAATAAGTTAATACTGGAACAACCGACGAATTAAGCAGGCCATTCTCTACTTTGAGACCATATATTAACTCACTGCTATTTAATGAATAATTCGTCTCTTTTTCGAGTTGATAATAGCCCCCCTGTTCGACAAATTGCAGTAAAAGTCGGGCGTCCATGTAATTTCCCTGATACATATATATCCATGCTAGCACAATTCGGGGTACATCATTAGAAAAGAATATAAATTGTTCTTCGCTTTCTACATTGAAGTTGTTCTTCTTGTTCTCTAACTCTAAAAAAGCGATAATTAAATCTTCTTCAAGAGATTTAAATATCTCATCAATGTTTCGACGAGACACATGCATATTTCCAATATCCAATGGCTCTGTAATATAAGGCACATCACCCCAAAAAGTCACCATAGAATAATAAGATAATGCATTCAGAGTTTTAAGCGGGGATTGTAAAATATCAATCTCATTTACGATTTCCTGCACTCCCTGCTCACTAAGGGACAATTCGGTTAGCTGTTTACGAATGATATTGTTCCTTGCAATTGTGGCGTAAAAGTTTCCCCAAAGGGTGGAGATATAACTATTGTCACTGTTAAGAGGTGCCTTAAAACCATCATTAACGGTCAATTTAGTATACCAGTTGTCCATTGCTTGATATAAATCAACCGATTTAGATAAATCCGAGTCAGCACCAAATAATATATCAAGAAAATTATCGGCAAAAATTTTGCCTTCTGGATTTCCCTCCTGTTTAATTTTTAGCTCTGCAACAGAATATCCCATATAATTATAAATTTGAATCACCACGGGATCGATTCTTCTTGCCGTAGATGGCTCGATGTGAATTTTTAATGTTAAATCCTTCAATTCTTTTGTATAACAAACCGTATCGCGATAGTTCTCATGTAAAATGGTATAGTAGTAATCGATTGAAATTTGATCTTTTGGCTCTTCTCGATATACTTCCGGGGTGAGCGTAAGAGGGATGGGTGAGTTTATCTTTATAATATATTCACCTCCTTCAGTGGGAACATTCAATTCGTTTACCTCAAGAGTTACCATCTCATCACCATCTGTGATTTCATTCCCTGCGATTCCATCACCATCCCAATCAAAGAAATACAACAAATCCTTAACCGTTACATCCATTCCCAAGTCATCGTATCGTGAAATAATATTACTTGCTATATCAGTGAGTTCGCGCGCGAGTTTAATCCTGTCAGAATGAAACTGCTGTTTTGAAGTACTAGAAAAAGAACCGTTCTTACCAAACTCTTCACTTAGCTTTGACAAATATTCCGTCAATTGGGCTTCGGATCTATCCACAAGCAATAATGAAGATATGGCTATCAATGCCCCGGCTTCATCTGTACCTGATGCAATAGAGTATTGAGACGCGTCTTTGTTTGAAAACCGTTGAAGTCCAAATTCTGTCAAAAGTTCTTCCTGTGCTTGTTTATTTGCTTCATCAAATGATTTACCTGATTCAACAAGATTGAAAATCCGTTGGTACTTCAAGTGAGTGAGGATATTAACATTTACTGATGACGCATCGTTTAGGTTCACTATTGATCTCAGGGATAGGGTTCCTTTCGACAGCTCTCCATTACATTCATTAAAAAAATAGCCATTTGCTGTTAGCTGGGCAAACGGAGCATCAAGCTCCTTTGAACCAAATGAGAAACTCCCAGAGTTATTCGAGATGGTCGTGGAAAACATGCTACCTAATGGATTCATATTTCTATCCATCGGTTGAAGAGTAATCTCGGAACCGCTTACAAAAGGTCCTTTTTCAACCTTACCATCCACGTTAAAAGTCTGAGGCAGGTCTTCTGTTATTCCTTTATCGTCACTGCAGGAAAAAAAAACAAACAACAAGCAAGGTATGATGTATACCTTACGAAAAAAAATATTTTTCACCATAACATGATTTATAATTCATCAGTTGAAAGTGTTTTATCTATCAACTCAATCTTCCTCTGTTTCATATAAGACAAGCATACGGAGCACCGATTAACAAAAATAAAAAATATTTTAGTACTGAACTAATATTTCATATGATTAATTCATTTTTTCACTATGGTATATGGAACTCGCTTTAATCATGTTCTTGCGGGATAATGATTATCATGCTCGTTTCATACGATTAGTCCATTTTTCACACGAGTTATCGTGTTTATTAGTTTACCTACTCGTTGAATGTGAAAACATAAGATGGGGTAATAACTTAAAGTGACGGACTTTATGATAGAAATAGATAGATGTCATGTTCAGCAGCTGAAATGCGGGGTATGAAACCCGGACCACTTCGGTAAGTAAACAACGGTTGAATCAGCCATCCAACACGAGGGTGCTGAACGAGGGAAATAATCAGTGAATCGCACACACGCAAAGGTAAAAAATAACAACCAACTTGGCAATTTTAATGATTTTATCAGTCGATCTTTGCAGCGAATCAAATAGTTGCGAATATTGTAGTCATAACAATAGACAGTCAGGCGCACAAGGAACTGGTAACGAAAATCAAATTGCAACAATGAAGCGGACTTCGTTGAAATACTTAACTATAAACAGGGATATGTCATTATGACTGGGTGATTTGACAAAAGCCCGCACCGTCGTAATGACAGGCACGGACTTTGACTCCAAAATTTCGTCAGTAAATACGTTTTACTGACGAAATTTTGATTACCTTCGTAGTACGATAAAATTATATATGAGCAGTAATAAACTTGATACTGATAGACTGAAAGGACAATTTAGCGATAAGAACCTACTATCGCTAAAGGATATTGATGCTTTTTACAGAGAAAAAGAGCCATCAATACCTAAGACTACGGTTAGTTGGCGTATTTATTCATTGTTACAACAGGGAATACTCCAACGGGTCGGTCATGGGCAATACAGTTTTGGCAAAACATTACGTTATATACCCCAAGTCAGCCATAAGATGACGCGAATCGGTCGAGCGATAAAGAAAAAGTTCCCCTTCATTAAGTATTGCCAATGGGAATTATCGTCGGTTAATATGTTCTGCCAACACCTTATAAATTTCAATGTTCTTATTGTCGATGTGGAACGTGTTGCCATTGAAGCGGTATATTACGAATTGAAAGATAACTACTCGAAAGTTATATTGGTGCAAAACCTATACGACAATCTTTCCGAATTTGCCAACACAATTATTGTCCGCCCGTTAGTAACGGATTCTCCTATTCAAAAGAGTGGGAGTACTTATGTGGCGACCCTTGAAAAAATATTGGTTGATTTATGTGCGGACAAAGAATTTGTTTCGTTTCAGGGAAATGAAATCTATCATATCTATGAAAATGCTCTTAACGCATATACAGTCAATCAGCAAACGATGTTGCGGTATGCAGGCCGTAAGACTAAGAGAAAGGAAGTTGAAACAGTATTAAAAACTATAAATCGTCAATAAAAGCCATTTGCTGACGAAATTTTGTTGCTTATGATTAAGATAGAAAGCACAACAAAAGAGAGGATTGAAGCTATTGCTAAATCCCAAAAAGCCGACAAAATACTTGTCGAGAAGGTAGTCAGGGCGTTAATGCTTTTGGAAGGTCTTACAAAAGCCGATTTGGATTTTGTTTTCCGAGGGGGAACTGCTCTAATGTTATTGTTCAGTTCGAGCAAGCGCTTATCCATTGATATTGATATTATTGTACCCGATAAAGAAGCCGAGTTCGACAGTATTTTAGAGGAAATCTGCAAAAAATATGGATTTGCACGTTATGAGGAACAGCAACGTAAAGCAAAAACAAAAATAGACAAAACACACTACAAATTATTTTTCCATTCGGTTATCGAAGAAAAAGAATCTCATGTATTGTTGGATATTCTGAAAGAAGACATACATTATCAGAATGTGATTGAAGTCCCAATTGACAGCTTGTTTGTAGAATTAGACGGAACAGCGACGCAAGTCAGAGTTCCTGATTTTAACAACATACTCGGCGACAAACTGACTGCCTTTGCTCCCAATACAACAAGGTATTCCCTACAAAAAAGGAGAAAAAGAAATGGGTATGGAAATTATAAAGCAGATGTACGATATAGGTTGCTTGTGCGACCATGCGGATAATGCGGAGATAGTTGCTTCCGTAGTTTCAGCATTTGCCGAAACGGAAATTCAGTACAGAGAAAATACATGTACGGTTTCAGACGTGTTGGATGATATTATTGATAACTCATTGGAAATATGCCTACTAGGTAGTCACGGCAAAGCGGATTTTGCAATTCTCTCCAAAGGCATAACGCAAGTAAAAAGCTTCATATATTCAGAATCATTCCACCTTGAAAGGGCAATTACTTATGCGGCAAAGGCTGCATATATGGCTGCTGTAATCAAATATGGGCAAAAAAACGTACGGAAATTCGATGAAGCAAAAATTCAAGGTATGAAAGATTGCGGATAAAAGAACCAATAAATACCAAACTGAACAAACTAAAAAGATCAAATCCTGAAGCGTTCTTCAATTTATACCAATTATCAGAAATAACACCGAGAACGGAAGAGTATTAAATAAAGAGGCTGTATCAAAATAGATAATCGAGTAGGAGGAAAATAAAGTAGTTCCTCTTACTTTATTTTCTAATTTGATCGGTTTTGTTTTCCCTATCGGCAGCGAAACTAAGGGCAGAAACTACTTCCAAACTTATCAAAATCCTTATTGCCGGGGAACTCCATAAAAAGCATTATTCCAACAGTTTCCAAAAAAACACGCAAAGAAACTATACTTTTATTGAATAATAATACTTTTTTCGTACATTCGCGACTATAAAGTATACCAATAACTAAAATACACGATGACTGAAAAAGAGAAAATCATCCGATTGATCGGTTTGGTCAAACAGTTCCCAGTTGGGGACGGTTTCTTTACAGCACTGAACGACATCAACTTGAATATCGAACGCGGCGAATTCCTCGGGTTGGTGGGCCCCAGCGGGTCCGGGAAAACAACCCTGCTCAATATCATCGGATCGCTTGACACGCCAACCAAAGGAGAAGCGATTGTTTTGGGACACTCCGTCGCCTCGTTGACCGCTAAAGAATCAGCCGCGCTCCGCAACAGAAGCATCGGCTTTATTTTCCAAAGCTACAACTTGCTCCCGGTCTATACCGTGTACGAGAACGTGGAATTCGCGCTGCTCCTACAAAAAATGTCGGCAACGGAACGGCGGGAGGCGGTGATGAACGCCCTCGAATGGGTGGGGCTGACCGATAAAGAAAAATCACGCCCCGCGCAACTCTCCGGCGGGGAGAGCCAACGGGTAGCCATTGCCCGCGCGATGGTGAAACGTCCGGATATCGTGTTGGCAGACGAGCCATCGGCCAACCTTGATGCAAAAAACTCACACACCATTCTTCAAACCATGCTCCGGCTGAACAAGGAGTTGAAAACCACGTTTGTTTTTGCCACGCACGACGAGAAAGTAATGCAATACCTTAAACGGATTGTTTACCTGGAAGACGGAAAAGTGGAAAAAGACGAGATAATTCAAGATTCAAAGTTCAAAATTCAGAGTTGAATATAAAACCTGGAATCTTAAATTTGGAATTTGGAATTATGTTAATACTAAAAACAGCAATAAAAAACATCCTGGGCGCGGGCAGACGGACGTGGTTGAACGTGTCGGTACTCTCGTTCATCTTTGTCCTGATGACCGGCTTTAATGGATTGATTGACGGGTG
>Ga0209075_1004126_pt1 | contig 11748 bp, 9 predicted proteins | sample Stecom2011_FD_187523 | JGI IMG/M metagenome (GOLD analysis project Ga0209075, IMG submission 187523) | Agricultural soil microbial communities from Utah to study Nitrogen management - Steer compost 2011 (SPAdes) (version 2) | ecosystem: Environmental > Terrestrial > Soil > Agricultural land...
TTTACACAAGAATGGAAGACCCTCGATGAAGAAAATTACCTTATTGAATATCCTGAAAATTGGGAAGTCAATACCTCAGGAGCAATGAATACAAAAGTCATTTTATTTAGCCCTATCGTTTCTAAAGAAGACTTGTTTCGTGAAAATGTAAATTACATTATACAAGATTTATCTGAGTATAAAGTGAATCTAGATCAATATGTTGAGGCTTCAGAAAAACAAGTCGAGACTTTAGTCGTAAATGGAAAAATTCTTGAAAGCGAAAGACTAGAAAATAAAAACGGAATTTATCATAAACTCATCTATACAGGGACTCAGGGATTGTTTGATTTACAGTTTATGCAGTATTTCTTTGTCAAAGACAACATCGCTTATGTACTGACATTCACATGTGAAATTGATCAAGTTGAGTCTTATCAAAAAACTGGAGAACGAATATTGAATAGTTTTTTGCTAAAATAATTTTAGATTGAAAAGATTATCATTAAATCATATTTTTACACTTATTTCTTTATTTTGCTCACCAAATAACACTTCTTATGAAAATAAAAAATTTATTACTGATTGCATGTCTATGTTTTAACGTTTCATTTTTTGCTCAGACTCCGAGTGAAGATTTTGAGATTGCTTGGTCAAACCATAAAAAATATAAAAACTCCTTAAAGCTTATTGGTGCTAAAAAAACAGATGAAGGGTACTTGGTATTCAATAAAGAAACCATAAAAGGTCCTGGAGGATGGAGGTATTTTATTGAGTCTTATGATAACAAGATGAATTTCATTCGAAAGTTTGATATTTCAGAGCAAGTAGATGAGAAGAATTATAGGATTCAAGACATAATCAACTATGGAGATGATTTTTTATTGATTTCTACACGTGTTTTTAAAAAGGAAAAAAGAAAAGAAACCTATATTCAAAAAATAGGTGAATCTCAAAGCAATATAATTGGAAAGAGGGTCAAAATAAATAATGAAGTTCTGTACAAAAAGAAGGGGCATTCTTCATATCATTTGACCACTTCTCCAAACGACAAATATCTTTTGTTTCAAATCATTCCTTATTACTCCAAAAAACATCCAGAAAACATGAGTTTAATTCTACTCGATGAAGATTTAAAAATCTATTGGGAAGAGGAGAAAGTGGAAGTTTTAGGAATATCTCCAGATGGAAAGCTAAGGTTTCAGATTAAGAACATTGTTTTAAATGATCTAGGTGAAGTTTTTATCATTGGTAAGGAAGGTGCAAAAACACCATATTCAAGACATCTGCATACGGGCAGTCGAATTAATCTGTATGAAGATAAAGACCAATTCTATAAAATATACAAATTGGTTGAAGGAAACTATACAGGTGAATCGATCACCTTAGACAAACAAGGATTAAAAAGAATGGACATTCAAGTATCTAAGAACAATACACTTCATTGTTTGGGGTATTTTACTGAAAACCCAAAGGAAGCAGAGATAGAAGGGGTGGCTTCTTACATTATTGATTCTGATTTATCTGAAATAATAACAGAACAGTTTTATTTGTTTGATGAAGATTTTTACTCAATTGATGTTTCAGGGAAGTCTGATAGAAAAGCGGATAAAATGCTTAAGTCAGAAATCAATCGTTTTGATGATTTGGTCAATGAAGAAATCGTACAAAACGAAGATGGTTCAATGGCTTTAATCGGTGAAATACAATATTCGTATACTTACACCAGTGGGTCTGGAGACAATCAAACAACAAAAACTAAATATGTTTACGGATCAATTGTTGTTTCAAATATTGATGTGAATGGTGAAGTCACTTCTAATACACAAATTAAGAAATCAACTACGTTCTCTAGACCAAGTCCAAAACACAACCTCATGATTAGCTTAAATGAGGATTTTTACCGTATAACCTCATGTAGAAGATCAGATTTTGACGATGCTGACCCCAATAAAAACCAAAAAGACAAATTTTTAAAAGTCATTAAAATCGATGCCAATGGAGATCAAATCGAAGAAGCATTAGTTGAAATACAAAAGGCTCCTAATCATAATAAAACTGTAATTAAAGGTGTTGATACAGATGGAATAGTGTTACCTAACAACGACATATTACTCCTTGTAAATCACAGCAAAAAAGAATATAAAATACTTTTAATCAAACCATTGTAAGACCATTAGTCTAACATAAACATACTGTGAAATGCCCTAAATAAGTTTATTTTAGGGCATTTCTTGTAGGCTACATTTGATATAGAGAATTACAAACGATTAAAAATAAATATTAACTTTAATCACTTAATGAAGGAAACAGAGTTCATCAATCAGAATAAGAACAAGTGGAACAGATATGAAAAACACTTGACTTCCTCTTCGACCAATCCCGAGGAGATTCGTGAATTGTACACTGAACTCAATAATGACCTAAGTTATGCGCAAACTTTTTATGAAAAAAGAACAGTACGTGCTTACCTCAATTATCTTGCGCAAAGCGTCCACCGACAATTGTACAAACAGAAAAAAGAGCCTTTTTCTGTTATTTGGAAAGCATGGACTATAGACTTACCGCTTGAAATATATAGGGCTCGCAAAAATCTACTTTTCGCACTCATTTTATTTCTTATTTATGCAGTAATTGGTGCTTTTTCAACACATCAAGACATTAATTTCGCAAAAACAATTTTGGGGAGTCATTATATTCAATTAACTGAAGATAATATTGCTTCTGGAAATCCATTGGGAATTTATGGTGACACCTCTCAAGGAACTATGTTTGTTCAAATCACACTGAACAATATCCGGGTTGCACTGATGTGTTTTTTTGGCGGAATTTTATTCTCCTTAGGAACTCACGTTATCTTGTTTAATAATGCCATAATGGTGGGTGTATTTCAATACTTTTTTAAAATGAAAGGGTTATTGCTCACTTCTTTTTTAACCATTTGGATCCACGGAGCGTTTGAAATTTCTGCCATCGTAATTGCTTCTGGTGCTGGTTTTACACTTGGTCATGGAATTTTATTTCCAGGAAGTTACACGCGTCTACAAGCCCTTCAAATGAGCGGCATGAGAGGAATACGTATTATGTTGTCGCTAATTCCTATTTTTATCATCGCAGGATTCTTAGAAAGTTATGTAACAAGAAACTACCAAGTTCTGCCCGATTGGTCAAAATGGATGATTGTCCTTTTTTCTTTTGCAATGATCTTGTTTTATTATGTTATTTATCCCCTTCTAGTTGCACGTAAATACCCTGAAAAAGTACATGCTGAACCACAGGTTAATGCCTTCGAAAAAGTTGATTTTAAGCCTTATAAAATCAGAAAAAACATTCAAATTTTTCGTGAAAGTTTTCAATTGTTCTTTGTCAAGTTTAGCTTTTTCTGGAAAGGAATAATCCGCACAGCTTTTCCTTTAATTGCAATTATTCTTGTGTATCAGTTTTTTTCGCATTACTCAGACCTAACTGTTCTATACGCTTATGATTGGTCTGGTCAACTTTCAATACTGTTTGGAAATCCGTGGGGTGTTGCTTACAATGGTTTATCAGATACATTGGTTGCTGTTTTTTGGCTGTTTCCCATTACTTTTATTGCATTATCAGCGTTTTTTAGCCTGTATTCTACAGAAAATGAATTTTCAACTCCACTTTTCACTCATTATGTAAGACAACGGTTTTTTAAAATGTTTATCGCGCTGTTGCCCATTTACTTCTTACTGATAGTACTTCCGTATTTCATAATTATTCCATCAATTTTAATTTTCCCCTTTTTTATTCTTGCACCTGCAAGCGTTGGTTTAGAAGAAAAACCTGTTTTAAAAAATGGATATGTTGTCTCTTCTAAAAAATGGAACTCGAGCATAGTTATGTTAATTGTACTCTGTTTAACTACCTTCTTCTTTGCACAACCTTTTGCTTTTGTTGTTGGTGATATGGGAGATTTATTGGATTGGTTCATTGATTTTTTACTGCCTATTTTTGCTGAATTTACAGCAGACCCTATTGTTTGGACGAATGTCATCAGGCAATTGGTTTATGTTAGCTTTATCGTTGTAATTCTTCCCCTCTTTTTTATCGTTTTTGCCTTACTTTTTTATTCTGTCAAAGAAGAAAATGAAGCTATAGGATTAAAAGCAGCATTCCAACAATTTGGTCAACGCAGTAGAATTAAAGAAACAAACGCCGATTTTGAATAGCTTTTCAATAAAATATCGTTTCATCTGGGTGATTCTTGCACTGCTGCCTTTATTCGTTATGGGTCAAGACGAAACGTTTGATCAACGTTGGGAAGAATTGAATGAAGGAATTCAATACAAACCTTCGAAGCGTCCAAAAGGACCAGAAAAGGATTATATTTCTCCGCAACAATTCAATGAAAGTAAAGCCCTTCAAAATAAGGTAAACAAATCTGCTACAGACGACGAAATAATCACTTCGAGAGAAAAGCGTTTTGCAAATGGGTCTGACAAAGGAGTAAAAAAACACATCAAAGATGAAAACGATCAAGGAATAGAAGATTTATCTACTCCTGATACAGACGCACCTAAAGTAAACCCTCCAGATTATGACGGTCCTGACTGGGATTGGGGAGATGGTTCATTGATAAAGTTCTTTTTAATCAGCATTGCAATCCTTTTGCTCGTCTTTTTAATTTATCATTTCTTCTTTAAGAACGCTTCAAAACCTGATCAAAAAATTGGCGCTTATATTTATGATGAAGACAATGAAATTAATCCTGAAACCATTCAAAAAAGCAAGTTAGAAATAGACCTTGATCAAGCTATTGCTGCAGAAGATTATCGTACGGCTATACGAATTTACTACATTATGCTTTTGAAGGCATTGATAGAACGCAACTGGATTAAATGGGCAAAAAGAAAAACAAACTCACATTATAGTATAGAAATGAGTACGCAAGAAGAAGCTACTAATTTCAATAAAGCTGTTTTAATGTACGAATGGAGTTGGTATGGAAAAAACTTACCCAACAAAGCCACTTTTGAACGTTTCTCCACATTTTATTCTGATTTTTTAAACCGTCTGAAGGATGAATAGAAACCGAATGCTCTACCTCATATTTGCGGTTGTGCTTGTGGGCGCATTGTTGGTGGTATTTCTTAATGCTGGAAGTAAATCAACGCCTTCAACTCAACAGCAGCATAAGAAAGCATTTACTTCTTCTAACTGGAAAGTTGATTTAGCTCTTGAGGACAAAAATCCTTATGGTTTATACGCATTTAGAGAGTTGGCCGTTGCTGATGGCCGTTTTACCGTCTTTAATGATTATTCTAATTACCAGTTACTGGATTCTATTACGAGGCTTGATTCCTCAATTATGATGTATATTGGTTTAGAATTCATGCTTACAGATGAAGAAACTGACCTATTACTTCAAGGTATAGAATATGGAAGTAGCTTTTTTTTGTCAAGTGAAAAACTACCTCCTTATTTGCTCGAAAAATTGTTTGACGAAAATCCGCTTACCTTCATACCAAAGAAGAAAGCACCACATAAAATCAATGATCAGTTGTACAACATGTACTATTATTATGAAAATGATACCCTAACAGAAATATGGGATATGTTTCATAAGCATGAGTTGGATGCGCATACACAAATCCATAGTACCATTTTTGGACGTCCAAATTTTATTGAAATTCCTTATGGTTTAGGTAAAATCTATTTACACTTGAATCCCCTTGTTTTTACCAATGTACAAGTCCTGAAAAAAGAGGGTAAAGCTTACCTTAAAGAGGTTTTTTCAAAAATAGATCAACCTCATATTCAGTGGTTGTCCTTTGCAAAATATGAACCTATTGAATACGACCCTTCATCCGGAGAATTTGAAGAAGACCATAGTTTGCTCAGTGAGTTATTTAAACACCCTGCCTTTCGTTGGGGCTTTATTCTTGCTGTTTTCGGACTGTTATTATACCTTTTGTTCAGAAGTAAACGAAGACGTCCTATTATTCCAGCAAAGGAAGACAATAAAAACACAGGATTCAGCTATGTCGATACATTAGCGGGAATTTATTTCAATAAAAATCATGGAGATAAGATGTTGAAAATCATGAGGCGGAATTTCTATAGTGCTGTTTACGAGCATTTTTATATCGATTTAGCCAAACGTGAAGACCATAAAGCGTTGATTAGTTTATCTAAAAAATCCAATGTGCCACTTGAAGAAATAGATCAATTGCTCAAGTTTTTAGAAGCAACTACAAAGGTGAGCGATATTTACTTAGGTAACACCTATAAAGTGCAACGAGAATTTTATTTTAAGTCTGGTATTTGGAACAAAGAGGTAAGGAATAAATTAGCGAGCGGCCCCGTTACCCTATACAGACAAAAGAGTCAAGCTATAGGAACAATATTCTTAGGTGCTTTTATTATTCTGCTTGGATTTATATTCTTGTCTCTCTCCTTAGGTGTGGGCGTTTTGTTTTGGCCTATTGGAATAGTAGCAATTGCTATCGGGACGCGCATGCTCAACACACCTGCTTTGGTATTGAATCGCGATCTTATCGAAATCAATCCTTTATGGAGGAGAAAAAGCCGAATTTTACATGAAAACATTAAGTTTATTGAAGAAAATAGACAAAACCTCATCATTTATTTAAAAAATGGTGAGCAATCAACCCTAAACATTTCATCACTTGATACAAAGAATAAAAAAGCATTAGACAATTTAATAAAACGATTTAAACCGACTTAGACATGGAAGAAAACGAAAAATATATGCCGCAAAATGAAGATGCTTCTTCAAACAAAAAGGAAGAAGTAACTCCACAAGCAGAAAACAGAGAAAACAATCCGCTCGAAAAAATGCCTTATGAAGAAGAAAATCAAGAAATGATATGGCTTTCTCAAAAGGTCAATGAAATTCGCGCAAAAATGGGTGAATTTATCATTGGTCAGCAAGTTATGGTCGACCTATTAATGACCGGAATTTTCTCCGCAGGACACCTACTTTTGGAGGGTGTACCTGGTGTAGCCAAAACACTTTCTGCAAAGGTCTTGTCAAAGTCTTTGGATATTGATTTTTCAAGAATACAATTTACGCCAGACCTAATGCCGTCAGACGTATTGGGAACTTCTGTTTTCAACATGAAGAATTCTGAGTTTTTCTTTAAGAAAGGGCCAATATTTTCTAATATGGTATTAATTGATGAGATAAACCGTGCTCCAGCAAAAACCCAAGCGGCTTTGTTTGAAGTGATGGAAGAGCGACAAATCACCTATGACGGTGAGCTTTATCAAATGGAGTTTCCTTTTATTGTAATTGCTACACAAAACCCAATAGAGCAAGAAGGAACTTATGCTCTACCTGAAGCACAATTGGATCGTTTTTTATTTAAAATCACCATGGATTATCCCGATTTAGATGATGAAGTAAAAATACTTCACCGCTATAGAAATAACATTAAGCCACCAAATTTAGAGGAAATCAAAGCGGTCATTTCAAGTGCTGATATTCAAAAGATTCAAGATTTAATTAAAAAGGTGGTCATTACTGATGAACTGCTTCGCTATATTGCAACTATAATCGATCAAACAAGAAACCATGGTAAAATTTACCTTGGTGCTTCTCCCCGAGCTTCACTTTCTATTCTTAAAAGTGCAAAAGCAGTTGCAGGAATTAGAGGAAGAGCATTTGTAACCCCTGATGACATTCAATTTGTGGCTCCCTATGTCTTAAGTCACCGATTAATTCTGACGCCGGATGCAGAAATGGAAGGAATATCACCCAACGAAGTTGTAGCTTCAATTATTCAAGAAATAGAAGTGCCAAGATAACAGATGCTAAAGTCTCTTTACATATCGCAGTTCTTTTTTATCGCCTTTGGGGTTGGTGTAATTCTTATCGTGACCGGTTTTTATCTTCCTGTATTGTTTTACCTAGGACAGTTTTCTTTGGTTGTTTTAATTATCCTCACTCTATTAGATGCTTTGTTGCTTTTTGCCAATAAACAAGCTATTTATGCTGAAAGAATCATAGAGCCACGCCTTAATTTAGGAGATGAAACCACCATTCAACTCACTATAAAAAACACTGGAAACCAACCTTATAAAATTACTGTTTTTGATGAACCTCCTTATGAAATGCAGGCCAGGGATTTGGCTTTTTATGGTTTTGTAAAATCTGGACAAAAGGAAAGTTTTAATTATTCTTTCAAACCCACCAAAAGAGGTGCTTATCACTGGAAGAATATCCATGTTTTTTTACGCTCTTTTTTAAGTTTACTCGAACGAAGAGTAATTATTGAAACACCACAAAGTGTTTTGGTTTATCCTTCGGTCTTGCAAATGAAAAACTTCGAGTTTTTAATGTTTAGTCAACAAACTCAACAAAGAGGAATTAAAAAAATCCGTCGTTTGGGTCACAACAATGAATTTGAGCAAATCAAAAATTACATCCAAGGGGATGACATTCGTACCATAAATTGGAAAGCAACATCACGGCGTTCAGAATTAATGGTCAATCAATATCAAGAAGAGCGTTCACAATCGGTTTTTGCGGTCATTGATAAATCGCGTTCTATGGAACATAAATTTGAAGGCCTTACCTTGTTGGACCATGCCATAAACAGCACCCTTGTTTTTTCAAATATTGCATTGCGTAAAGGCGATAAAATTGGTTTGGTTACATTTTCGCATAAAATAGGAACTCAAATTGCTCCTGATGCTGGCAAACGACAACTTCAAAGAATATTGGATGCACTTTATGCTCAAAAAACTGAGTTTAAAGAGGCGAATTACTCACTTTTATATCAATCCTTACGAAAAACTATCCCTTTTCGTTCACTTTTGATGCTTTATACCAATTTTGAAACAGAATTGGCAATGCATCGTGCTTTACCTATGCTAAAAAGCATCAATAAGAAACATGTTTTGGTGGTTGTTTTCTTTAAGAACACAGATTTGAATGACGAATTGACTAAAAATCCAGCCTCTGCTAGAGAACTGTATGTTTCTACTTTGGCAGAAGATGTCATCAATACCAAAAAAAGAATTGCCAAAGAGTTGAACCGACATGGAATTCAAACTGTGCTTACGGCGCCCAATGAATTGAATATAGATACTTTGAATAAATATTTAGAATTGAAGTCAAAAGGATTGGTTTAAGTAGCTTTTACAAAACGTGCTTCCAAATACCCTCATCAAAACAGCCCTCATTATTTTATATTTATTGATTACCTTTATGTTTTAAAATTATGCAAAAGCTAAAGCTCACAACAGATCAAAATGTGCCCATCGAAGTCGAGTTAGCCAGTATTGGACAGAGGTTGCTTGCCGTGCTTTTAGATGTCGTAATTCTTGTGGCGTATTTTTTCATCATGATGATACTCATTATGATCATTTTCTCTACTAACTTTTCCATTTTTGATCAACACTCTTATGATTTTTGGGTCATCTTTTTTAGCATAATGGTTTATTTGCCCTTTGTTTTGTATACTCCTATGATGGAATACTTTACAAAAGGTCAGACCATTGGAAAAATGGCGCTTGGTATTCGGGTGACCAAAGTCAACGGAGAAAATGCAAAATTTAAAGATTACTTCACGCGTTGGTTATTTAGACCCTACGAAATGTATATTTTTATGATTGCCTTCGGAGGAATAATGGCTTTAATTGCATCGTTTTTCTTTGATACTTTGATCAGTTCTATTTCAAGTAAAAATCAAAGAATTGGAGATTTTATGGCCAATACAGTGGTGGTGAGAAAAAGGCCTAAAAAAGTTTATTCTATCCGGGACATTTTAGCCATTCGTAGCAATCAAAACTATACTCCTCAATACCTAGGTGTTTCCATGTATACTGATGAAGATATGATGTTGGTAAAAAATGTAATTTCTCGTGTTGAAGCCTACAAAAATAAAGCAACAAAAGAACTAGCTATAGAGCTAGCTGATAAGATTGCAGATGATTTAAAAATGGAAGAAACACCAAAGAAAAAATTGAAATTTTTAAAAACAATTCTGAACGATTATATCGTTTTAACAAGATAAAATATGAGTGTATTATACGTAGTGCCTACACCAATTGGTAACTTAGAAGACATCACCTTGCGTGCCCTTCGCATATTGAAGGAGGCAGATTTCATTTTGGCTGAAGACACCCGTACGACTGGTCAATTGCTGAAGCATTATGAAATTTCAAACCAATTAATTGCCTACCATATTCACAATGAGCACAAAACTGTTGAACGCATCATCGATCAAATTAAAGCTGCTGGGTCTGCCGCTATAGTTTCTGATGCAGGTACACCATCCATTTCTGATCCTGGTTTTTTATTGGTTAGGGCGTGTATAGAAAACGAGATCAACGTTGTTTGCTTGCCTGGACCCTCCGCAATTATTCCGGCGATTGTTGGTTCTGGATTTCCTTGCGATAGCTTTATTTTTGAAGGTTTTTTACCCCATAAAAAAGGCCGTCAAACCAAATGGAAAACCATTGCAGATGAATCTAGATCAGTGGTTCTCTATGAATCCCCACACCGCTTGGTTAAAGCCTTGAAAGAAATGGTGGAATATTTAGAACCCAACCGTCAAGTTTGTGTTGCACGAGAAATTTCTAAAATGTATGAAACTTTTCACCGTGGAACAGCAGAAGAATTACTTGCATATTTTGAAGAAACACCTCCAAAAGGTGAAATTGTTATCGTAATCAGCGCTAAAACAAAAGAGAAAAAAAATGACTAAACTATCCATACAACTTGTAAAATACGGAGCATCTAAAGATGCTTTTGCTTTTAAAGAGCTTTCCATTAGCGAACCTTTAGAGGATGAAGTTCAAATTGAAGTAGAACGATTTGGTGTAAACTATGCCGATGTAATGTCTAGGGAAGGAAACTATCGAGAAGCTCCTCCTCTGCCTTGTGTTTTGGGCTACGAAGTCGTGGGAAAAGTAACAAAAGTAGGAAAAAACAGTCCTGCCAATTTAATGGGTAAACGTGTAGTTGCTTTTACCCGATTTGGTGGATATAGTCAGCTGGTAAATACCAAGCATTTCGCTGTTGCCATAATTGGAGATTACGACGGAAATAAAGCCTTAGCTTTAGCTACGCAATATGTTACGGCCTACTATATGGCTTTTGTTGCTACGACAATTCAAAAGGGAGACAATGTATTAATTCATGCCGCAGCTGGTGGAGTTGGAACGGCTTTGATTCAGTTACTGCGCAATAAAGGAGTTAATATTATTGCGAAAACAAGAAATACGGATAAAGCGAAATACTTAAAAGACCAAGGTGTAAGTCATATTGTAAATTATACTGAAAGTGATTATTACAGGCAAGTAAAAGCAATACTTAAAGATCAACGTGTAGACGTTTCATTTAATCCTGTTGGAGGTTCAACCTTTAAAAAAGATTGGCAGTTATTGGGCTGTACTGGTGCACTGGTACTTTTTGGAGGCAGTGAACGTTCGGGTAAAAAATGGGGAACACTTTCTACTTTGAACTTTGTTCGAAAAATGGGCATTATTATTCCGATTACTTTAATGATGCGTTCGAAAAGCATTATTGGGATTAATATGCTAAAAGTAGCCGATTTTAAGCCTTTAACGTTACAATTCTGTTTAGAAGAGGTGGTGAAACTAGCTATCGAAGGTCAATTGGATCCACAAGTGGGCGCTGTGTATAACGCTAAAGAAATTAGTGAAGCCCATGAGTTTATAGGCTCTGGAAAATCGACTGGAAAGGTAGTGCTTGAATGGTAATATTTTGAAACCAAGAATTGTCATATTCGCCCCTTATCCAAAAGGAAC